>Ga0123338_10004648_pt1 | contig 11929 bp, 7 predicted proteins | sample grotaG_FD_89793 | JGI IMG/M metagenome (GOLD analysis project Ga0123338, IMG submission 89793) | Glacier valley bacterial and archeal communities from Borup Fiord, Nunavut, Canada, to study Microbial Dark Matter (Phase II) -... | ecosystem: Environmental > Aquatic > Freshwater > Ice > Glacier ... | reverse complement strand
CCCACATACAGATCGCGCCCGATCGGCAGGATGTCGCCCCCGTCGATCGTATACGGCGCATCGATCCGCGCCACCGGTCGCCCGTCACTAAGGCTGGCCATCACGCTTGCCGGTTCGCCGCGCCGCGACGATGCACCCGGCCGCAGCTCGACGAACAGTTCGGGCAGCGCGAGCACCGTGTCCTCGACGAACGTGCAATCGGGATGGCCGTCGAGCGCGGGCAGGCAGCGCACCGCCACGCCCGCGCGCGTCAGCGCAGCGCGGTAGGCGGCGTGCTGCTCGACGGCGGTTGCGTGGTCGATCGCACCGCGCGTGAGATGGGTCAGTTCGGCGTCCGCCATGCGCGGCGATGGCGCGCGGACGAGCGCGAAGGCGATTGCGGTCATGATGCGTGGCGTAGACGCTCGCTTCGCGCCCATCAATCGCGCCCCGGCCCGACCCCCTCCTCCCCACTTGGGGGAGGTGCCCGAAGGGCGGAGCGGGTCTCAGGCCAAGCGCGAGTTTGCCCCGGGGGAACGCTCTCTACGCCGCCGCTGCGATCCTCGCGGGCGCACCCAGTTCGAACACCAGCAACTGTCCCTTGCCCGCGCGCTTGCCCTCGTACATCGCCGCATCCGCGCGCCGCACCAGATCGCCCGCATCGGCGCGCGCCCCCGCGGGCACGATGATCGCGCCCATCGAGCAGGTGAGTGGCATCGGCTCCTCGCCCAGCGCCGCCATCGCGGCCGCGCGCGCGCGCTCGACCGCGGCGCGCTCGTGACCGTCGTGCCCCGTCAGCAGCACCACGAATTCGTCCCCCCCCGTGCGCGCCAGATGGTCGCCGGGGCTGAGACTCGCCGCGAGCGCGTCGGCAAGCGCGCGCAGCCGTGCGTCGCCTTCGGGATGGCCGAACCGGTCGTTGACCAGCTTGAAATCGTCAAGATCGAGGTAGACGAGTGCCATCGAGCGCGAGTCGCGCGCCGCTCCCTCCACCGCCGCATCGAGAACATCGCGGAACGCCCGGCCCGAGAGCGCGCCGGTTAGGTGACAATGCCGCCCCAGCCGACGCTCGCGCTCGAACAATTCGCGCATCTCCGAGACAAGCACGGCAGCGAACGCAAACGAGAGTGCGCGCGACAGGAAACCCCAAAGGATTTCGAGCGGCATGTGTCGCCAGTAGACGTGAACGATCGTCAGGCCCGACCATGCGAGCACGGCAAGCAGGCTCGCAAGCAGACCGGGCACGCGCCCCAGCCGCCATGCCGCGAATGCGACGGGTAAATAGTAGAACAAGCCGAGCGACCAAGTTGCTCCAAGCGCATCGTCCGCCACAGCCATCATCAGCAAGGCAGCGAGCGTGGCTAGAGCTGCGACGGGTGTGCTGACGCGCGTGGATGCATAGAGCATGCGTGCGAAAGCGCCCTTGATCGGACTGGAATCGGACCAGCGATTACGCGGCAGCAACATGCAACCCTCTACGATTCCGCCAGGCCGGCGGCCCTTGGCGGCCATCCGTCCAGCGCGCGTGTTCGTCGCCCTGTCGTGAATTTGTTAATGTGTTTCGCTGGCCTTGTCACCTGCCCGGCGCAGCGCCGCCTGAGCTGCTGCGAGCCGCGCGATCGGCACGCGAAACGGCGAGCAACTGACGTAATCGAGGCCGATGTCCTCGCAAAACGCGATAGACGCCGGGTCGCCGCCATGCTCGCCGCAGATGCCCAACTTTAACTTGGGTGTGGTCGCACGGCCACGCTCGGTAGCAATTTTCACCAGCAAGCCAACCCCGTCACGATCGATCGAGACGAACGGATCGACTGGATAGATGCCCTGCTCCACATACGCGCCCAGGAAGCGGCCGGCATCGTCGCGGCTGATGCCGAGCGTGGTCTGGGTGAGATCGTTGGTGCCGAAGCTGAAGAAGGCGGCGTGGCGCGCGATTTCGGCAGCCATCAGCGCGGCGCGGGGGAGTTCGATCATCGTGCCGACGATGTGTTCGATTTGGGTGCCGTGTTCGGCGGCGACCTGTGCGGCGACGCGGGCGATGAGCGCGCCGATGATCTCGAGCTCGCGGCCGGTGGCAACCAGCGGGACCATGATTTCGAGCTTCACCCCGCCGCCCGCTGCATGCGCCGCCTCGAATATCGCGCGCGCCTGCATCTCGTAGATTTCGGGGAAGGTGATCCCCAGCCGACAGCCGCGATGGCCGAGCATCGGGTTCGCCTCGTGCAGTTCGGCGGCGCGGCGCTTCAGCGTATCGACCGCCACGCCCGAAGCGGCCGCGACCTCTTCGAACTCGGCGTCGTGTGTGGGCAGGAATTCGTGCAGCGGCGGATCGAGCAGCCGGATCGTGACCGGCAGCCCGTCCATGATGCGGAAGATCGCCTCGAAGTCCGCTCGCTGTTCGGGGAGCAGGCGGGCGAGCGCGGCGCGGCGGCCCTGCGCGTCCTCGGCGAGGATCATTTCGCGCACGGCGGTGATGCGGCCGGGTTCGAAGAACATGTGTTCGGTGCGGCACAGCCCGATGCCCTCCGCGCCGAAGCCGCGCGCCACCCGGCAATCCTCGGGCGTCTCGGCGTTGGCGCGGACCTTCATGCGGCGGTGCTGGTCCGCCCACGCCATCAAGGTGGCGAAATCGCCCGCGAGTTCGGGTTCGACGGTGGGGACGCGCCCCGCCATTACCTCGCCCGATGCGCCATCGATGGTGATGGTATCGCCTTCGGTGAGCGTGCGCGGGCCGATGCGGATGGTGCGCGCGGCAAGATCGACGCTCATGCTGCCCGCGCCGGACACGCACGGGCGGCCCATGCCGCGCGCGACGACGGCGGCGTGGCTGGTCATGCCGCCGCGTGCGGTGAGGATGCCGACGGCGGCGTGCATGCCCGCTATATCTTCGGGGCTGGTTTCGGTACGCACGAGGATAACCGCCTGGCCCTGTTCCTTGCGGCGTTCGGCGGTGAGCGCATCGAGGACGATCGCGCCCGAGGCGGCGCCCGGCGAGGCCGGGAGGCCGCGGGTGAGCACCTCGCGCGGGGCTTTGGGATCGAGCGTGGGGTGGAGGAGCTGATCGAGCGCGCCGGGTTCGACGCGCATGATGGCTTCGGCCTGCGTGATCAGGCCTTCCTGCGCCATTTCGACCGCAGTGCGGATCGACGCCTTTGCGGTGCGTTTGCCCGAGCGGGTTTGCAGCATCCACAAGCGCCCGCGTTCGACGGTAAACTCGATATCCTGCATGTCGCGGTAATGGCGTTCGAGCAGATCGAAGACGTGGGTCAGTTCACCGAAGGTTTGGGGGAGCGCTTCTTCGAGGCTGGTGGCCTTCGCGCCAGCGCGTTCGCGGGCGGCTTTGGTGAGATATTGGGGGGTGCGGATGCCCGCGACCACGTCTTCGCCCTGGGCATTGAGCAGATATTCGCCGTAGATCGCGCGTTCGCCGGTGGCGGGATCGCGGGTGAACGCCACGCCGGTGGCCGAGGTATCGCCCATGTTGCCGAAGACCATCGCCTGGACGGTGACCGCAGTGCCCCATTCTTCGGGGATGGCGTTCAGGCGGCGATAGACGCGCGCGCGTTCGGACTTCCACGAGCCGAACACCGCGCCGACTGCGCCCCAGAGCTGGGCGTGGACGTCCTGCGGGAACGGCTGGCCGAGCTGGGCTTCGACCTTGGCCTGATACTGGCCGACCAGCGCTTCGAGATCGGCGGCGGTGAGTTCGGTATCGAGCGTGACGCCGCGATCTTCCTTCAGCAGTTCGAGCGCCTCCTCGAACGCATAATGGTCGAGGCCGAGCACCACGTCCGCATACATCTGGATAAAGCGGCGGTAGCTGTCCCACGCGAAGCGCGCATCGCCGGACGCGGTGGCGAGGCCGCGCACGGTTTCGTCGTTCAGGCCGAGGTTGAGGACGGTATCCATCATGCCGGGCATCGACACGCGCGCGCCCGAGCGAATGCTCAGCAGCAGCGGATCGGCCACATCGCCGAAGCGCTTGGCGGTGATCGCTTCGATATGCGCGATGCCCGCCGTTACCTCGTCGCTGAGGCTGGGCGGGTAGCTTTCGGCGTGCGCGTAGAAGTGGGTGCACACGCTGGTGGGGATGGTGAAGCCGGGGGGGACGGGGAGGCCGATCTTCGCCATTTCAGCGAGGTTGGCACCCTTGCCGCCGAGCAGATCGCGCAGGCGAGAATCGCCCATTGCGGTGCCGCCGCCGAACGTGTGGACCCAGTGCATGGCCTATCCTTCTATGCGGCTGAAATCGGCGACCGCGTGCACCGCGTCCGTGAAGCGCTGGAGGAGCGCGAGGTTGGCGTGGCGGATCGCGGGATCGGGATCGTTGACCATGGTGGCGGTGAAGAATGCATCGATCGGCGCGCGCAGCCGGGCGAGCGCGGCCATGGCTTGCGTGAAATCTTCGGCGGCGATGGCGGCTGTGGATTCGCGGGTGACGCGGGTGAGGGCGGCGGCGAGCGTGTGATCGGCGGGGAGGGGGGCCTCGAACCGTTCAACGCCGTCGCGTTTTGCTTCGATGGCGAGGATGTTGGCGGCGCGCTTGTAGGCGGCCAGCAGGTTGGTGCCGTCCGGGGTGCCGATGAAGGCTTGCAACGCGTGGACGCGTGCGAGCAGGCGGACGAGATCGTCCTCGTTGCCGAGCGCGAACACGGCGTCGATGAGGTCGTGGCGGACACCGGCTTCGCGTTGCTGGACTTTGAGGCGATCCATGAAAAAAATAATAAGCGCATGGCGCGGGATGTTTTCCAACGACTGGAAGATTGCACTGGCAGCATCTAACCTGTCGCGCTCCTTACTCATGTCAATACTGGTAACATTGACCCTGATTTCCCGCGGCAGAACCCATTTACCAGCTTGCTGGCTAGTAAGAGATTTAGCAACTGAGCCAACCTCCTCTTCAGCTGCTTGCTGGTTAAGAACCATGTTTCCCAAAGTGCCGAAGATGATCTGGCACCACAACGTCCACTCTTCCTCCAAAAAAGCTATAGCATCAAGGAGTTGAACTCTAATATAACTATTGAGGCATAACGAGATAAATCCTAATGCAGCTCGCCTTAGTGCGTAGGGGTCCTTAGAACCAGTCGGGAACTCGTGAACTAAGAAAAATGCGAAAACCGTATCCAGCTTATCGGCCAGCGCCACCGCCACGCTCACCGGCTCGGTCGGCACGAAGTCCCCCGGCCCAACCGGCCGGTAATGGTCGCGGATCGCGGCTGCGACTTCGGGGGGCTCGCCCGAGGCGGTGGCGTAATAGCTGCCCATGATGCCCTGGAGTTCGGGGAACTCGCCCACCATCGCGGTGACTAGATCGGCCTTCGCCAGCAGTCCGGCGCGTTCGGCGAGGGTGGCCAATGCTTCCACGTCGTCATCCCGGCCTTCGAGCCGGAACCCATCTGCCTCCGTGCCGCCAACGCGGACGTTGCCCACGGAGGCAGGTGGGTCCCGGGTCAAGCCCGGGATGACGGGTTGGGGGTTGACGGCTCCGCTGGTCACGAGCCAGCGCGCGAGTTTGGCTACGCGCTCGGCCTTGTCGCGCATCGTGCCGAGTTTTTCGTGGAAGACGACGCGGTCGAGGCCGGGCAGGTAATCGGCGAGCGGCTTGGCGCGGTCTTGCTCCCAGAAGAAGCGCGCATCGCTGAGGCGGGCGGCCAGCACGCGGCGGTTGCCCTCGACGATGCCCGCGCCGCCGTCGGCTGCCGCGATATTGGCGACGCAGACGAAGGCGGGGGCGAGTGCGCCGCCCGCATCCGCGCACGCGAAATATTTCTGGTTGACGCGCATCGTCAGCTGGATCGCCTCGCGCGGGACATCGAGGAAGGCGGGATCGAAGCGGCCCAGCAGCGGCACGGGCCATTCGGTGAGGCCGGCGTTCTCGGCGACGAGGCCGGGGTCTTCGATCAGCACCAGCCCGGCGGAAGCGGCGGCGGCGCGGGCACCGTTCTCAATGATTTGGCGACGCTCGGCGGCGTTCAGGATCACGTGCGCAGCGCGCAACTGGGCTTCGTAAGTGGCGGGGGACGCGATCTCGAGTGCGCCGCTGCTCATGAAGCGGTGTCCCTGCGTGCTGCGGCCCGATGCGTGGCCGAGGATGGTCATGGGAACGATGGCCTCGCCCAGCAGCGCGACCACGCCCGACAGAGGCCGCACCCAGCGCGGCGAGTCCATGCTTGTGGACGCTGCCCCCCAGCGCATCGATTTGGGCCACGCGAGTTTGGCGACGGTCTCGGGCACGGCTTCGGCCAGCACATCGGCGAGCGGGCGGCCGGGTTTGTCGATGACCGCGTAGAGGAAGCGGCCCTTGGGATCGTCGCGCGGTTCGAGTGCGGCGCGTTCGACGCCGGCGGATTTGAGGAAGCCGGCAATTGCGCCCTCGGGTGCGTCCGCGCGGGGGCCGCGGCGTTCCTCGCGCGTGGGTTGCGTGGCGGCGGGGAGGCCGTGGGCGATCAGCGCGAGGCGGCGGGGCGTGACGTGGGTTTCGGGTGTGACCGCGAGGCCGCGCGCAGCCATCGCTTCCGCGAACAGGCGGCCGAGATCGTCGGCGGCCTTCGCCTGCATGCGCGCGGGGATTTCCTCGGTCAGCAGTTCGAGCAGGAAATCAGCCACCGATCGCATCCATCTGCGCGGCGCACGCCCCCACCGCCAATGTGCGCACGCGGCCGATATAGGCGGCGCGCTCGGCGACCGAGATCACGCCGCGCGCGCCCAGCAGGTTGAACACATGGCTGGCCTTGATCGCCTGTTCGTAGGCGGGGAGCGGCAGTTTGGCTTCGATCAGCGCGGCGCTGGCGGCTTCGGCCTCGCGGAACTGGCGGAGGAGGACATCGGTGTCGGCGAGTTCGAAATTGTAGCGCGATTGCTGCTGTTCGTTCGCTAGGAACACGTCGCCGTAGGTGAAGGCGGGATCGCCATCGTTGAAGCGCAGCTTGTAGACGTCGTCCACACCCTGGACATACATGGCGAGGCGTTCGAGGCCGTAGGTGATCTCGCCGCTGACGGGCATGCAATCGAAGCCGCCGACCTGCTGGAAATAGGTGAACTGGGTGACCTCCATGCCGTCGCACCAGACTTCCCAGCCCAGCCCCCATGCGCCCAAGGTGGGCGATTCCCAATCATCCTCGACGAAGCGGATATCGTGCGCGCGGACATCGATGCCGATGGCTTCGAGCGAGCCCAGATACTGATCCTGCAGATCGGCGGGCGAGGGTTTGATCATTACCTGAAACTGGTAATATTGGCCGAGCCGGTTGGGGTTCTCGCCGTAGCGCCCGTCGGTCGGGCGGCGGCAGGTCTGAGGATAGGCGCACGCCCAGGGCTGGGGCCCAAGCGCGCGCAGCGTAGTGGCGGGGTGGAAGGTGCCCGCGCCCATTTCGAGATCATAGGGCTGGAGCAGCACGCAGCCGCGCTCGCTCCAGTAGCGCTGGAGCGCGAGGATCATCGCCTGAAAGGAAAGTGCGCTTCGCATGTGCAACAGACCGCGGGGCTTACCGGCGGCCGGCAGCAACGGCAAGGCGGGCGCCTCGCCCGTGCTTCCAGCGGCCGCGCGCAAATGCTATGTGCGGCCGCAACGATGGGGAGGCAGCGATGCAGCGGATGCTCGGTTTGGCGGTGGCAGGGGTGCTCGCGGCGATGGGCGCGCGCGCCGATCCGGTGGCCGACTGGAACGAGGCAGCAGGCGCGCTGACCGGTGCGGATATCGGCACTGCTCCGGGCCAGGCCGTGCTGACTGAAGTGAACAGCGCGGCCGAAAGCCAGGTGGCACTCGCGATGTTCGAGGCTGCGAATGCGGCTGATCCGCATTACCGCAGCTATCTGGGTTTCCCGCGCGCTACACGACCCGCTTCGGCCGAGGTTGCGGCGGCGAAAGCGGCGCGCGACGTGCTCGCGGCGTGCTTTCCCGCGAAGGCCACCGCTCTCAACCAGAGCCTCGCCTTCAACCTCGCACGCGCGCCCGATGGTCCGGCCAAAGCGGAAGGACTGGCGCTCGGCGCCGCAGCGGCGAAGGCGGTGATGGCGCGCATGGCGTATGACAAGGCGCTGCCGATGCCCAGCTACCGGCCGGTCACGCAGCCGGGCAAATATATCCCCGCGGTGCTGCCGGTCATTCCGCAGTTCGAGTTCGTCGCCAAACCCTGGTTCATGGCGCGGGTGGACGAGATGGCACCGCCTCCGCCGCCGTCGCTGACGAGCGCGCGTTACGCGCGCGATCTGAACGAGACGAAACGGCTGGGCGGCAAGGCGTCGACCGAACGCACCCCGGCGCAGACCGCGCTGGCGCAATTCTTCGTGCCCGACGATCCGACCCCCACGATGCGCGCGATCGATGCGCTGCCCGGTCGCAATATCGTCCAGAACGCGCGTCTTTATGCGCTCTATGCGATGGCCGAGCATGATGCGGGGATTTCTATCGCCGTCGCCAAGCTCACCAACAACGCGTGGCGGCCGATCACGGCCATCAGGAACGCGGATCAGGACGGCAATGCTGCAACCGAGATGGATCCTTCGTGGGAGCCGTTGCTGCGCACCCCCAACCATCCCGAATATCCGTGCGGCCACTGCATCGGTGCGGCGGTGACTGCGACGATCCTCGCGGCGGAAACGGGCGAGGCTCCGCCGCCGGGGCTGGCGGTGTTCTCGACCGATACGATGCCCGGCGCGTCCTACGAGGTGCGGACGTGGACGGCCTATGTCGATCAGGTCTCGATGAGCCGCATCTACGGTGGCGTGCACTTCCGCTTTTCCAACGAGGCGGCCGAAGCGATGGGCCGCGCGATCGCGAGGAAGGCGCTGGCGGGGTATATGCAGCCGCTCTGAAGGCTCGACGCCGCGCGGCCTCGCCCCTATGTCGCGCGCCTGTCACAATCGAGAGTAACGATGCGTCCCGAAGCCGAAGCCCATGTCACGCAGATCAAGCAGGCGCTCGCCCTGCTGAGGGGGTTCCTTTGACTGGGACCGCGCGCTTCGGCGGCTGGCCGAGCTGGATCTGAAGGTTGAGGATCCAGCGCTGTGGAACGATCCCAAGGCCGCGCAGGACCTGATGCGCGAGCGGCGGCGGCTGGACGAGGCGATCGCCGCGACGCGCGCGATCGAGAGCGAGCTCGACGATAACGTCGGCCTCTATGCGTTGGCGGAGGAGGAGGGCGACACGGGGATGGTCGAGGACGCCATCGTTGCACTCGCCGATCTTGCCACGCGCGCCGAGCGCGACAAAGTGGCGGCGCTGCTCGCGGGCGAGGCGGACGGGAACGACACCTATATCGAAATCAACGCGGGTGCAGGCGGCACCGAAAGCCAGGACTGGGCGGAGATGCTGAGCCGCATGTACACGCGCTGGGGCGAGCGCAGCGGCATGAAGGTGGAACTGATCGACCATCACTCGGGCGAGCAGGCGGGCATCAAATCGGCGACGATCATGCTGAAAGGCCTCAACGCCTATGGCTGGGCGAAGACCGAGAGCGGGGTGCATCGGCTGGTTCGGATCAGTCCGTATGACAGCAGCGCGCGGCGGCACACCTCGTTTGCGAGCGTGTGGGTGTATCCGGTGGTGGACGAGAATATCGATATCGAGGTGCAGGAGAAGGATCTGCGCATCGATACCTACCGATCGAGCGGGGCGGGGGGCCAGCACGTCAACACCACCGACAGCGCGGTGCGCATCACACATATCCCGACCAATATCGTGGTGGCGTGCCAGAACCAGCGTAGCCAGCACAAGAACCGGGCCGAGGCGATGCGCCAGTTGAAGGCGCGCCTATACGAACGCGAGTTGCAGCGCCGCGAGGTGGAGGCGAATGCGACCGCGGCGTCCAAGACGGATATCGGCTGGGGGCACCAGATCCGCAGCTATGTGTTGCAGCCCTATCAGCTGGTGAAGGATCTGCGCACCGGCGTGATCAGCACCGCGCCGGGAGACGTGCTCGATGGCGCGCTCGATCCGTTTATGGCGGCCGCGCTCAGTCAGCGCGTTACGGGGGAAAAGGTGGACGTGGCAGACGTCGAATAACGTTCGAAGTCAGGCGGCCTTTGCGTCGGGCACGCTCTGGAAAATGGCAGCGCCCGCGATTGGCAGCGTCGCACCGCAATAGCCGCACTCGGCGCTGTGGCGGCCTACCCACCAGTTCGAACGGGCGCACGCTGGGCAGCTATTGTGCCGATCCGCCCAATAGCTCGGCACGAACGCGCCCAAAGGACGCGACCAGGCGGTCTGTGTGCGCGCCGCGAGGCGCGGAAGCGATCGGATTGCGGCCAAGGTCTCGTCCTTTCAAACGTCGTCAGGGGTAAGACGCGAGACGGGGCGAGTTTGTTTCACGCCAAGCCGTTTTCCCCCGCAGAGCTGGGGATAACCTGCGACAGGCTTGTGCGCTTTGGGAGACTGCGCCACGCTGGTGCGGAGTTTGTGGGAAAGCCGTCCGATGCGCACCGTGTTTGCCCTTTGTCTTGCCGCGCTGACCGGTATCGCGATTGCGTCCGACGCGCGCGCCGATGCGCTCAAGGACGCGATCACTGCCGACACGCCGCGCCTGACCGCGCTCTATCGTGCGCTCCACGCTGCCCCCGAGTTGAGCTTTATGGAGGTGCAAACGTCGCGACGCCTCGTGCGCGAACTGGATGGGCTGGGCTTCACGGTCACTCCAGGCGTTGGGGGGACGGGCGTGGTCGCGGTGATGCGCAACGGCCCCGGCCCTGTGCTGCTGATCCGCACCGATATGGACGCGCTGCCGGTTAAGGAGGCAACCGGGCTGCCGTATGCGAGCGCGGTAATCGGCCGCACGATCGAGGGCGTTAGCCAGCCCGTGATGCACGCGTGCGGGCATGACATCCATATGTCGAGCTGGATCGGCACGGCGCGGCAATTATCGGCCGCGCGTGCGCGCTGGTCCGGCACGCTGGTGATGATTGCACAACCTGCCGAGGAACTTGTAGGCGGTGCGCGCGGGATGCTGGCGGACGGGCTGTACACGCGCTTTCCGCACCCCACGCACGCGCTCGCTTTCCATGACGATGCGGGGCTGCCCGCGGGGAAGATCGGCTGGACGGCGGGCTATGTGATGGCAAATGTGGATAGCGTCGAGCTGACTGTGCGCGGCGTGAGCGGCCACGGCGCAGCACCGCACCTGACGAAGGACCCCGTGCTGCTCGCCGCGCGCATTATCGACGGGTTGCAGCCGCTGATCAGCCGGGAGACCGATCCGCAGGGTGCCGCGGTGGTGACAGTGGGATCAATCCACGGCGGCACGGCGCCAAACCTTACGCCCGACGAGGTGAAGCTTCAGATCACGCTGCGCAGCTATGGCGACGCCGAGCGCAGGCGGCTGATCGACGGCGTGCGGCGAGTGGCGGCGGGCGAGGCGACGGTGATGGGCCTACCCGCCGACCGTATGCCGATCGTGACCGTGCCCGATGCTGGCGCCAACGCGACGCTCAACACGCCCGCTTTCGCGCGGCGCATTGCCGCGCTGTTCGTCGCGCGCTTCGGCGAAGGTCGCGTGGTGGAACAGGCCCCCAAGATGGTGTCCGAAGATTTCAGCGAATATGGCCGCGCCGATCCGCGCATCCAGTCGCTGATGTTCATGGTGGGCGCGACGCCGCAGAGCGTGTGGGATGCGGCCGGGGGCGACGTGACGAGGGTGCCGGGGCTGCATTCCTCGAAGTTCGTGCCCGATGCCGCGCCGACGATCGCGACGGCGGTGGAAGCCATGAGCGTGGCAGCGATGGACGTGCTCGCGCGGGGCTAAACTACTTTGCCGGGACCGGGACGGCCCTGAGTGCGGGCGTGTCTTCGGCAGCTTGCGCGGCGGAGCTTCCCGGCGCAGCGTCGGCATCGATTGCCACACCCGCGCGCGCCGTCTCGATCGCCCTCGCAATAGCCTTTTGGATGCGCGGATAGGTGCCGCAGCGGCACAGGTTGGTCATTGCGCCGTCGATATCGTCGTCCGAAGGCGACGGGTTG
>Ga0123338_10004647_pt1 | contig 11930 bp, 7 predicted proteins | sample grotaG_FD_89793 | JGI IMG/M metagenome (GOLD analysis project Ga0123338, IMG submission 89793) | Glacier valley bacterial and archeal communities from Borup Fiord, Nunavut, Canada, to study Microbial Dark Matter (Phase II) -... | ecosystem: Environmental > Aquatic > Freshwater > Ice > Glacier ... | reverse complement strand
GAAGAATACAAGGCTCATGAAGGTTTTACCGCCATGAAAAACGTTTTGTTCAACTTGTCTCCGGAAACTATTATTCAAACCATTAAGGACAGCGGTTTACGGGGTAGGGGTGGAGCCGGTTTTCCTACGGGTGTAAAATGGGGCATGGTAGCAGGCAACCAGTCGGATGTGAAATACCTAATTGTGAATGGCGATGAAGGCGATCCGGGTGCTTTTATGGACCGGATGTTGCTCGAATCTTATCCTTACAGGGTGATTGAAGGAATGGTGATCGGGGCCAAAGCTGTTGGTGCAACACACGGCTACTTTTACATCAGGGCTGAATATCCGCTGGCAGTGAGGCGTATTCGTCAGGCGCTCGTTTATTGTCGGGAACAGAACTTGATAGGGGATAATATAATGGGTTCAGGCTTTTCATTCGACGTTGATATTTATGAAGGTGCCGGAGCATTTGTATGTGGCGAAGAGTCTGCATTGATGGCTTCCATAGAAGGCGAACGTGGTTTTCCACGCATCCGTCCTCCTTTTCCTGCTACCAGTGGATTATGGAAAAAGCCTACTCTCATCAACAATACAGAAACATTTGCACAGGTTCCATACATCATTCGTGAAGGGGCTGCCAAATTTTCTTCAATAGGTAGCAATACCAGCAAAGGAACCAAGGTTTTTGCTTTGGCCGGTAAAATAAACCGTGGCGGACTGATTGAAGTGCCCATGGGAATTACTGTTCGTCAAATTATTGAAGAAATTGGAGGTGGAGTCCAGAATGGTAAAAAATTCAAGGCCGTTCAGATTGGCGGACCTTCCGGTGGTTGTGTTCCTGCTCAATTATATGATACGCCCATCGACTATGAATCTCTTCTGGGAGTAGGAGCCATGATGGGTTCAGGTGGCCTGGTTGTTTTGGATGAAGATGATTGCATGGTCGATATTGCACGCTATTTCTTGTCGTTTACACAGAATGAATCCTGCGGAAAATGTACCTTCTGCCGCATCGGAACCAAACGAATGCTCGACATATTGACGAAAATTACCACTGGCAAAGGTGCTTTGAAAGATTTAGACGAATTGGAATACCTTGCCAGCTGGACAAAAAAAGGAAGCTTGTGTGGATTGGGAAAATCGGCACCGAATCCTATTTTATCCACATTAAAATATTTCCGCGATGAATATATTGCTCACATCAACGGCAAATGTCCCTCAGGCAAATGTCAAAGTCTGATCAAATACCAGATCAACGATTTGTGCATCGGATGCACCAAATGTGCGCAGAAATGTCCGACCGATGCCATTTTATTCAAGCCACATGAAAAACATGAAGTTATCACTGATCTATGTATTAAATGCGATGCCTGCAGGCAGGTTTGCCCGGTCGAAGCGGTAGAAATTTTTTAATGGTAGTAGTTGTATAATTGAATTTCAGTTCAATGTAGAAAATCTGTAAGGATTATTCAATTTTAATTAATGAATGAATAGGATGAAATATTTATAGTACTTTCAGAAATTATGAATATCTTCATCACCTGATCTTTAGAATTTTTTTCTTCGAAAAGAAACTTCCTGACAGGATGGTTTATTTTGCTGATCCTGCCATTGATTAGCCTTTATCTTCACTTCGGATCAATCTTAGTGGCTATTGATCACGGGTATTTGTTTTATGATCCATCTTTCCAAACAGCCTTCCTTTTTACATTTCTGAAAGCATTAAGCTGAATACGGGTATTATCCGATTCTATTAAAAGCAATTACTAAAACTTAGTATAATAAGTAGATATTTAGTAATAAATAAGCAGCTTATAAGTTCAAATACTTACAATGTACTTATTAGCTTCTTATTATCTACTTATTATATACTTATTATCATAAGTTTCTATATAAGCTGAACATAGCTTTAGATAAGAGCCCTTTCAAGAGGTATAGTGGACGGCCTGGGAATAAAAATGATCTTAATTGTTTTGTTTAACCTTGGTCTGATCCAAAGAGTAAAATAGGGAAAGCAGCTATTTCAGTTTTGTATTCCCATAGAGAATGGGAAGTTCATATCTGTAATATTACAAATTTAATTCTGTAATATAAAAGAAATAGTACAATAATTTACATCAATGGAATTCAGGAAGTATGAAAAAACGGATTTATATTTTGATATACTGTGTAAGGATTTAACCAAAACAGGGAAGAGTAATTGTGGAATTGTTCTTGAAAAAGTAATTGATTATTGGTAGTTTAAGAAGTTAAATCTTTGGAAATCAAAATCAATATTTGGATATTACGCTAAAACAAAAGAGAATAACCCATTTGGATTATTCTCTTTTCAATATCAATGATTTGCTGCAAGTCAGCAATCTGGGATCTGTTATTTTCTATGTTTCAGGTTTGCCTGGGCAGCAGCAACGCGGGCAATTGGTACGCGGAAAGGTGAACAACTTACGTAGTTCAGGCCTAACTTATCGCAGAACTCAATAGAACTTGGTTCGCCACCATGTTCACCACAAATTCCTACTTTTAAAGTTGGTTTTACCGAACGTCCTTTTGTTACGCCCATTTCAATTAGCTGGCCTACGCCATTTTGGTCAATTACCTGGAATGGATCTTGTTTAAGGATGCCTTTTGATAAGTAATCGGGCAGGAATTTACCAGCATCATCGCGTGAGTAACCCAAAGTCATCTGGGTCAGGTCATTGGTTCCAAATGAAAAGAAATCAGCTTCCGCAGCAATGTGGTCAGCCGTTAAGGCAGCACGTGGAATTTCAATCATGGTTCCTACTAAATAGTCGATGCGGTCACCTTTTTCAGCAAAAACTGTTTCCGCTGTCTGATGAATAATTTTTGCCTGGTTTCTAAGTTCTGCAACAGTTCCAACCAGTGGAACCATGATCTCAGGACGGGCATCAATTCCTTTTGCTTTCAGGTTGAGGGCAGCTTCAAGAATTGCCCTGGCCTGCATGGCAGTAATCTCAGGATAAGTAATTCCTAAACGACAGCCACGGTGACCCAACATTGGGTTGAACTCTTCAAGGTCTGCAATTTTACTCTTAACCATATCAAGGGAAATACCCATTTCAAGGGCCAATTCTTTTTGAGTAGCCTGTTGATGAGGCACAAATTCATGCAATGGAGGATCGAGCAAACGAACTGTTACGCCGAAACCTTCCATTGCTTCAAAAATGCCTTCAAAATCAGAGCGTTGATAAGGTAATAATTTGGTCAGTGCTCTTTCACGGCCGATGGTATCTGACGATAGAATCATTTCACGCATGGCTTTGATTCTTTCACCTTCAAAGAACATGTGTTCTGTTCGGCATAGACCGATTCCCTGGGCTCCAAAGTCGCGTGCTACACGTGCATCATTGGGAGTATCTGCATTGGTCCGCACATTCATACGGGAAAAATGATCAGCAATTTTCATCACTTTACCAAAGTCGCCACCCACTCCAGGATTCATGGTCTGTACTTTTCCTTCGTACACTTCACCCGTTGAGCCATTAAGTGAAATCCAATCACCCTCCATGAACGATTTGCCACCCATGGTCATTGTCCGGGCTTTGTAATCAATCTTAATGGATCCGGCGCCCGATACACAGCATTTTCCCATTCCACGGGCTACCACCGCGGCATGTGACGTCATCCCTCCACGGGCAGTTAAAATTCCCTGGGCAATGTTCATTCCTTCCAAGTCTTCAGGAGAGGTTTCGATACGAACCAACAGTGATTTTTCAAATTTCATTGCCTCATCGGCAAAGAATACAATCTGTCCGGTGGCAGCTCCTGGCGAAGCAGGCAGCCCTTGTGCCAATACAATAGCACTTTTCAAAGCTTCTGTATCAAAAATTGGATGTAATAATTCATCCAGCTTATTGGCATCAATGCGTTTCAATGCTGATTGTTCATCAATAATCCCTTGTTCAAGCATGTCAACGGCAATTTTTACCATTGCCGCGCCAGTACGTTTCCCGTTACGGGTTTGTAACATCCACAATTTACCTTCCTGAATGGTAAATTCAATATCCTGCATATCACGATAATGATCTTCAAGCTTTTGCTGAACATCGTTTAACTCGTGAAAAAGGGTAGACATCGTTTCTTCAAGTGAAGGGTAATTGCTGGCGCGTTGTTCTTCTGAAACACCTGCCAATACCGCCCAACGTTTGCTTCCTTCGAGGGTAATTTGCTGGGGGGTACGTGTACCGGCCACCACATCTTCACCTTGGGCATTGATCAGATATTCGCCGTTGAATACATCTTCCCCGGTTCCTGCATCGCGTGAAAAGGCCACACCAGTTGCCGATTTAAGACCCATATTTCCGAATACCATTGATTGAACAGTAACTGCGGTTCCCCACTCTTCAGGATAATTGTTAAGCTTACGGTAGTAAATAGCCCTTGGAGTCATCCAGCTATCAAAAACGGCGCTAACAGCGCCCCATAGTTGTTCCCATGGATCGTCGGGGAAGCTTTTGCCTGTTTTGCGCAGTACAGCTTCCTTGAAGCGTCTAACCAGAATTTGAAGATCTTCAGGAGTGAAGTCAGCATCAAGGGTGATTCCTTTTTCATCTTTCAGATGCTCCATTATTTCTTCGAAAGGATCAATATCCTCTTTGTTGTCAGGTTTCATGCCCAACACCACATCGCCGTACATTTGAACAAACCGGCGGTATGAATCCCAGGCAAAACGTGCATTTCTCGATTTTTTGGCAATTCCCTGAACTGCCACATCATTTAAACCCAGGTTTAAAACAGTATCCATCATTCCGGGCATCGAAACCCTTGCTCCTGAACGCACAGATAACAAGCTGGGGTTATCTTTATCACCGAATTTAGTCCCGGTTAAACTTTCAATTGAAGAAACAGCTTTTTCAACTTCAGCTTTAATTAAATTAACTGCCGCAGCTTTACCTTGTTGGTTGTAAACGGTACAAACTTCCGTAGTAATTGTGAAGCCGGGAGGAACAGGAACGCCAATAAGGTTCATTTCTGCCAGGTTGGCCCCTTTACCACCAAGCAAATTTTTCATGTCAGCTTTTCCCTCGGCTGAACCATTTCCAAACGAATAAACGTACTTTGTCATAAGAGTGATAATTTTATTGATTATTGATGTTAGTTTGTTATAAAGGTATTATGTGTAAACATAGTTATATTTAATCGAATTATAAAATCTTTTGTTGAAGGCCTGATTTCTGGCTGCCCTATAGAGTTATTTATGTAAATAAAAGGAACCTCATTTGCTTTTGTTCACTCCATAGCCTCCCCCCAAATATAGTGAGAACTTTCAAATAACAGGTACTTGGAATTCCGTTATGTGAGAAAGATTTTTTAAGGGTCGTTTCACGCTACTTTATTATAAAACCATTGCTGAAAGTCTTAACAATACTTAACGATCATTCAAGGAAGTTAACTAATTGAGTGATTATATTTGTATCGTTATAAGTGATAAGAAATAAAATAGTGATATAGGTTTTTTTCATAGATTCATAGAATTAGGTTTGGTTAGATGTAGAAAAGGATGGTTGGGGCCATCCTTTTCCTTTTTTCCCTCTGCCGTCTCTCATTGACTTTAAGTACTTCCCGCAGTAAATAAATTTTATATTTAAGGTTCTTTAACGTTGATTGAAGTGCATTAACTATTATATTTTTTATATTTGAACCATGCAATAGGATTAAATAATTTATTTTTTCATAGAGAAATTAATTTGGTTTTGTTAGAAAAGGATGAAGTGATTCATCCTTTTCTAAATTTAGGCAAATAGAAGATTTAAACCTGCATTATACATCCCATACTCTTTCATTTCCGAAGTATTGAACAACGTGATCGTTTAAGGATGAATTGCTTCGTTTCTAACAATAACGTGAAGATTAGAAAATGAGAAAATGAGAAATGGAGAACGAAAAAAAGCTGATTTCACAAATTGTTTGGAATATTCAACTTTCATGAGCCAAGCCAGGCTTCAAATGTTGTCTTTTCATCAGAGGAAATAATTTCCTGGCTATCCGGATTTTTCAACAATTCACCATAAATAATTTATTCATTTAGCATTTTGGCTTCATTATCCAAAATGGTTTCGATGTATGCCTTTATATTCTTACCATTGGCAGAAGCTAAAACGGATAATGCACGGAAGGAGCTTTTAGTAAATCAATATTTTTTTCTTATTATAGCCCAATGTAAATTGCACTTATTTTTTTTCTGTAAATATATATTTATCGTGTTTACGGGATATACAATTTTAAATTTTTAACTTTTGTAATTATACTTTTAACTTGAATGTCCGTCAGCTCAAATCTAAAGATAGACATAGCCTGTCCCCCTAAAAATTGGGAGTAAAGCATAGAGCTATCAATGAACATTATACCCGTGAAGTTGAATCGGTTAGGAAAAACAAGTATGAAAAAGTCAAACAAATTCTTTAAAATAATTGTTGACTCCAATATTTGGATTTCGTTCCTTATAGGTAAAAGCTTATCCAGACTTCAATAATATATTAATCAACTCAATTTTAAGTTTTCCTGCATATTCCTTTCACCATTTAATTTCAGATTTATCTTTGAAAAATTTGCCAGTTAAATCGAGCGGTGCATCCGATGCCAACCACACTGGTGTTCTCGCACCTTGGTCAACCGATCGTGGAGCATATTTTCCACCCATATTGGTTCTAACCCAACCGGGAGTAACTGCATTCACAACAATATTTTTATCAGATAATTCAAAGGCAATTTGCCTTGTGATTGAATTAAGCATCGCTTTCGAGACACAGTAGGCCGGAGACCATCCGCCAACCGGGTCGCTCATTGAACCTCCATCACTTGAAAGGTTTATAATTCTTCCGGGAGCTTTCATCAGTGGCAAAAAAGCATGGATCACCCGCATGGGGCCATAACAATTGGTATTGATCGTAGTTTTTAATATTTCATCATCATGCCCTATCAATGATATATCTTCCTTAAGCAAGATTGCTGCATTGTTGATCACAACATCAAATTGAAGGTTCTTTTGTGCAAGTGTTTGAGCAGCTGCTTTCACACTCTCAAAATTACTTACATCCATTAAAACCATTTCTACGGAAGTAAATTCACTCTTTAACTCATTTACTGCCTCTGACAATTTCATTTCATCTCTTCCTGAAATGATTACGTGAAATCCTTTTTTCAGAAGTTGACGGGCTATTTCAAAGCCAATGCCTTGGTTGGCCCCGGTAATGAGTGCTGTTTGCATCGTTTTTTTATTCATAAATTGTTATTTTTATTAGCCTTTATATAGATTAAGCAACAGTATGTATATTTTAGTCCTGATATTTACCTTCTCTTTGGCTTCAGGATCGTTGCCACATATAAAATTCGTGTGATCGGATTTACACTTGAACCATATACCTTTACCAACAATTCATGGTCTTTTATCCTGGGAAGAGGAATTTCCTTTCGTATAAATACATTTTGGCTTCCATATTTATTCATAAGCATTGCTTTCATTTTAAACCTCCAATTGTTTAGGATTAAAATATTTACAGGTTTATTCCACCTGAAACTTCTATTCGTTGTCCATTGATCCATTTTGCATCCTCTGTGCAAAGAAATGCTACCACGCTGCCAATATCGTCGGCCATTCCAACGCGTTCCAAAGGTGTTTGGCTTGCTATAAAGGATTTTACCTGTGGATTATTGCGGATCGCAGCATTGTTGAAATCTGTTTCAATGGCTCCCGGTGCAACTATATTGGCCCGTATACCTCGGTTCCCAAACTCTTTTGCTACATATTTGGCGAATACTTCCACAGCTCCTTTTAATGATGAATAAACCGAATAGCCGGGCAAGCTAAAGCGGGTGGTGCCTGATGAAATGAACACCACTCCGCCATTGTCATTCATAAAAGGCATTGATTTTTGGGTCAGAAAGTAAACGCCCTTGAAATGAATATTCAACAATTGGTCGAAGAGTTCTTCTGTAACCTCCACAATGGGTACCGTAGCTCCGATCCCTGCATTATTGATAAGGAAGTCAAACTTGTCGGTATCCCATACTTCTTTTAATGCAAATGAAAGGCGGACAATAAAGTTATCCAATGATGGAATGTCTGACACATCAAATTGTAAGGCCACCGCTTTTCGTTCATAAGATTTAATTTCACTCACTACTTTTTCGGCTTCCTCTTTGTTGGAATTGTAGGTAAGCACTACATCAATTCCTTTTTTTGAAAGTGAAATGGCCATGTCCTTGCCAAGTCCACGGCTGACACCTGTTACAAGCGCTATTTTGGTTTTCATAGTTATCTTATATAAGTGCTTTTACAAAATGTTTGCATACTTGTTTTAAGCTTTCAACGTAATAAAGTAAGCGAGTAAAAGAGTAACAGAGTACCAAAGTCCCTAAGCATTTTACCCCATTTTAGAGATAATTCATTGTATAATATTGCTCACAATAATTAAGTTAAACTTGTTTTGCTCTGCTACTTTGTCTCTTTGTTTCTTTGTCTTTTTTTACACTTATTTAATTAGTTAGAACCAAGGTTATTCTGGAAATCGGCCTTGCAATTGCCTGTTTACCATCCAGCCGGGGTACTCAGCAGCCAATTTACTCACCTCGTTGAGTTGGTTTATCTCTTCCCCGGCAAGTTGCAAGTTAACCGCAGCAATGTTATCATTCAGTTGGTGCAGATTTTTGGCTCCAATAATAGTACTGGTGACTGCCGGTTGCCTGATTACCCAGTTAAGGGCCACAGCAGCAACTGAAACATCGTGGCTTTTGCCAATTTCAGCCATCACATCAATAATATCGTACGCCTTATGTTTATCGATGGGAGGAAAGTCGAACGTGTCGCGCCGGCTGTTACCTGCCACTTCGTTGTTTCTGGTAAACTTTCCTGATAGAAACCCACCCGCCAATGGGCTCCAGGGCATAATGCCAATTGCCTGGTCCAGGGCCATTGGTATAATTTCGCGTTCAATGTCACGACTGGCAATGCTGTAATAATTTTGCGAGGCTACGAATTTTGTCCAGCCCATCTTCTCGGCATAAGAGTTTGCTTTTATAACCATCCATGCGGGATGATTGCTGATGCCAATATACCTCACTTTGCCTGAGCGGACCACGTCTTCCAGTCCGCGCATGGTTTCTTCGAGCGGAGTAATGGGGTCAACACCGTGAATGTAAAGCAGGTCGATATGTGACATCTTAAGCCGTTGCAGGCTGTCGTTCACTGAGTCGGCAATGTGAAGCCGTGAGAGGCCCACCTGATTGGCGCCAAGCCCCATCCGCAGGCGTACTTTGGTAGCAACCACTACTTGTTGGCGCGGAATTCCAAGCTTCATCAATGCTTCTCCCAACATTGTTTCCGAAAGTCCTTCTGAATAAGCATTGGCGGTGTCAATAAAATTAATTCCGCTATCTACCGAGGTTTTTACTATTTCATTCATTTCGTCCTGAGGTACTTGCCCAACGGCTTGCCAGTATCCTTTACCTCCAAAAGTCATTGTTCCCAGGCACAATTCCGAAACCAATACGCCTGTTTTTCCAAGTTCATTGTATTTCATCGTTATATTGTTTTTAAGGGTGCAAAAGAGCATCCCGGATTAAAAAATATCGTTATTAGTTGTAGCTCAAATTATTTTACCTAAGTTAATGAATTTCATTTTATTATCTTTAATTAGTAGAAATTATTTTATAGAATAAATTAACAGAAGGATGAAGCAATTATTTCAATTGTTGAAATGTCTTTAAAAATGTATACCCTATTTTATAATTCATTTTAGGAAAATTCATTGTATATGTTATCAATCAGGGATGTTCAATTCTCATGCAGACAATTACATGGGCCAGAGAAAAAAAAATGGATCAGTCCCCCCGATGGTGGCTTCACTTTGAATGTTGGTTCCCATAGTTCTAACTTATAAAACCAACCCTCATCAATTACTTTTTAAGGTCTGTTTCCCAATAACCATTGCTGTTTTCTTGGATGAAGCTTTTATCGGTTTACCCAAATTTTTTAATTCGTTTTTTTACACCCAATAAGCAAAAATTCACGTTACAGTGTTTGTTTTACAAAGCACATATTATGATATTGTAAATAAGAAAACATTTTAACAAATTCCTATAAATGAAATATTTGGCCTTTTTTCGATCCATCAATTAACAGGTACATTTCAGCAATGGTGAAATGAGTCAGCCTTTTAATTTTAGTCAATGTTCCTTTTTCTGCCCCTGCTGAAATAAATTTATCCAATACTTTTCCTTTTACCAGATTCACAACAGCTTTGTAAGACAGCTGTAGCACAACTATTGCTTCTGTAATACTTCTGTAACATAGGTGTATTAATTCTGTATTATATATTACAGATATCATACAGCTATGTTACAGAAGTAATACAGAAGCAATAGTTGTGGTAGTGATAGGGTAAAAAATTGGTATAAAAATAAAGGGTAGGGACTGTTTTTCGCAATATGTTAGATTAATAACAGGCACAAGGTAAAATAGCTTCACTGATTGATCTATGGTGAATGGAAAGGCTGACAAAAGACCTGACCAGAAAATCAAGCATCTTTGTTATCTGATTTTTGCAGGAAAAATAGAATACCTAAAGATCAAAGGATGAAAATCCTGAGAATTTAATACACGTATACTTGGCATCTATTTAAAAAATGAAAATTTGTGCAATACATAAGTTTCAATGATCGGTTATAAAAATGACAGACGGTATTTATCATCCGGTGATAAGGAAAAATGGATCAGCTGTTTACTAAAATTGAAAGAATTTTCCTATCAATAACTTATGTTTTTTAGTTGATTATAAATTTGCCAACCTTGCTTGTTTTCTTTATTTTCAACCCAACTTATAATGAAAAATATCTGTGCCATTTATGGTAGGTTGACTGCAATATTTTCAGTATAAAACTTTATTATCAGCCATTTTGGCTTATGTTGAAATAAATATTTATCATGGCAAACCATTTGATGGCCTTCATTCATTAACTTTGTTCGTACAACAATTAAATCCAGAATATATGAACTTCAATAATTTCACCATTAAGTCCCAGGAAGCCGTACAGCATGCCTTTGTAGTGGCTCAGGGAAACAATCAGCAGGCCATTGAAACCGGGCACATTCTAAAAGGACTTTTTCATGAAGCCGAGAATGTAGTGGGGTTTTTGTTGAAAAAGCTGGGCGCCAATCCTGTTGTAATTCAGCAGGCACTTGACCGCATTGTTGAATCCTATCCTAAAGTTACCGGAGGCGAACCCTATTTATCATCAGATGCCAACAAGGCTTTACAGAAATCTATCGCTATTATGCAGGAAATGAACGATCAGTTTGTTTCAGTTGAGCATATCCTGATGGGACTTTTGGAAACCGGGGATACCATTGGGCGGTTACTGAAAGATGCGGGGGTAAGTAAAAAGGACCTGGAGTTGGCAGTAAAAGAACTTCGCAAAGGCGCAAAAGTAGACAGCCAGAGCGCCGAAGATAAATTTGATTCACTCAACCGTTTTGCTGTCAACCTCAATCAACGTGCCCGCGATGGGAAGCTTGATCCCGTCATTGGACGTGACGATGAAATACGCCGCATCCTTCAGATACTATCACGTCGTACCAAAAATAATCCAATATTGATTGGTGAGCCGGGTGTAGGTAAAACAGCTATTGCCGAAGGTTTGGCGCAACGAATTGTTCGTGGTGATGTTCCTGAAAACCTGAAATCGAAACAGCTCTTTTCCCTTGATATGGGCGCTCTGATTGCCGGAGCCAAGTACAAAGGTGAATTCGAGGAAAGGCTGAAAGCTGTTGTAAACGAGGTGATTGCTGCAAATGGAGAAATCGTACTTTTTATCGACGAAATTCATACCCTTGTTGGTGCTGGTAAAAGCGAGGGGGCCATGGATGCTGCCAACATTCTGAAGCCTGCTCTGGCCCGTGGTGAACTGCGTGCTATCGGGGCTACCACATTGAG
>Ga0123338_10004643_pt1 | contig 11935 bp, 13 predicted proteins | sample grotaG_FD_89793 | JGI IMG/M metagenome (GOLD analysis project Ga0123338, IMG submission 89793) | Glacier valley bacterial and archeal communities from Borup Fiord, Nunavut, Canada, to study Microbial Dark Matter (Phase II) -... | ecosystem: Environmental > Aquatic > Freshwater > Ice > Glacier ... | reverse complement strand
TTTTCTTTTTGTGACATCACGAGCGACCGACGTTCCGGACCTGCGACGACGCGATCGATCGCTTCCTCGCAGTCGTTCATTTCGATCACGCTCTTATTGCGGCGTGCGGCGAGCAGCGCGGCTTCGTTGAGCAAGTTCTCGAGGTCCGCACCGGAGAATCCGGGCGTCCGTTTCGCGAGCACGTCGAGCGAGATATCTTTGGAAAGCGGCTTGTTCTTCGAATGGACGCCCAAGATCGCGGAGCGGCCTTTGACGTCCGCGCGGTCGACGACGATCTGACGATCGAAGCGGCCGGGACGCAAGAGCGCGGGATCGAGGACGTCGGGACGGTTGGTCGCGGCAATCAAGATGACGCCGGTATTCTGATCGAACCCGTCCATCTCGACGAGCAACTGGTTAAGCGTTTGCTCGCGCTCGTCGTGACCGCCGCCGAGGCCCGCGCCACGCTGACGACCGACCGCGTCGATTTCATCGATGAACACGATACAGGGCGCCGACTTCTTCGCTTGTTCGAACAAGTCGCGAACGCGCGAGGCACCGACGCCGACGAACATTTCCACGAAGTCCGAACCCGAGATCGAGAAGAACGGCACGCCGGCTTCGCCCGCAATCGCGCGAGCGAGCAGCGTCTTACCGGATCCCGGCGGGCCCAAGAGCAACACGCCCTTGGGGATACGCGCGCCGAGCGCCTGGAATTTCTTCGGAAACTTGAGGAACTCGACGACTTCGCCCAGCTCTTCTTTTGCTTCTTCAACGCCTGCAACGTCGGCGAAGGTGACCTTCGGACGATTTTCCGAGAGCAGCTTTGCACGCGAGCGACCGAACGAAAGCGCTTGACTTCCACCGCTCTGCGCTTGGCGCAAGATGAAGATCAGCAAGAGCGCCATCAAGATGAAAGGCACGAATTGCACCACCCAACCGAGGATGGGGGTCGAGCCCGCGCTCTCGTTCGTGATGTCCACATGGTGTTTTTCCATGAGGTCGATCGACGATTTGTCGGCCGCCGGCAGCGTGGTGGTGAATTTGTCCGCAGCAGTGCCGACGTATTCACCGGCAACTTCCGTCCCGGCGATGACGACTTTTTTGACTTGGTCTTCATTCACTTTGCCGAGGAACGCGCTATACGAAATCTTGGTCGTGTTCGGCGGCTGCAAGACGAGCTTGTCGACGACGAAAATAACGAGGATGAAGATTCCGAGAACGATCAGGATCGACTTGAGATGCTTGCCCATAAACGTAATTTTGCTGGCCTCGGGGTAGGTGGTGCGTCCGTGTGAATGACGCTCCGTCCACCTGGGTGGATGTTCACGGTACCCCGCGAGGGGCGGCGAACACCAGGGTGCAGGTCACACCGACCGACTACTCTCATCGGCCCTAGACTGTTTCTCTCTCGTTGGACACCGGGTCGTCCCCGAACGTGGCATTCTCGGTGCGGATTCGCCTCAGGAGAACGCGTCCGAGCGGAGCTTGGCAAGGTAGGGGAGAGTCCGATACCGTTCTTGGTAGTCCAAACCGTACCCTACGATAAATTCATCCGGACAGAGCAGTCCGCGGTAGTCGACGACCACATCGATCGCTCGCCGGTAGGGCTTATCGAGTAACACGCAGGTGCGCAGCGAGCGCGGAGCGCGTCCGCGGAGCAGTCCCTGAAGGTAAGCGAGGGTCAAGCCGTTATCGATGATGTCCTCGACGATGATGACGTTGCGACCCTCGAGGCTCTCCGAGGTGTCTTTCAGTAAACGCACTTCGCCACTGGTTCGATTCGCGTTGCCGTAACTCGAGACGGCGATGAAATCCAGGCAAATGTCGCTCGGTCCATCGGTTCGCCGAGCGAGCGACCGTGCGAGGTCGGCCGTGACGAAGAGCGCGCCTTTGAGGACACCCACGAGCACCACCGGTTCGCCGCGATAGTCGGCAGCGATCGACTCGGCAAGATCCGCGATCGCCTCGGCGATTTGTTCGGCAGAAAAGAGAACGGCTTCAATCGCCGGATCGTCGGTCAAGATCATCGGTCAGCTCCCCGGCGACGGCATCGAAACCCGTTTTGAGAAAAACACGGGCGGAAGGTCGTGCACGTAGGAGCGCTTCGATACGCTCGAAGGGGATATCTTGCCGATGTCCGGCCAAAACGGAGCGCAAGGCGCGACGGCGGCGGGCGATCGGGGCGTCGTCGAGGTCGTCGCGAACGATTTCGGCACAGCGCGCCACGGCCCGATCGAGGCCCGGAAAGCTGCCGCGCAGATCGCCCAGCGCCGTGCGCACGGCATTGCGCCGATAGCGCTGATCGGCATTCGAGGGATCGCGGGCGACGGGCAGGGCGCTCCGGCGCACTTCGGCGATCAACTCGGCGCGCGGAATCCGCAGCAGCGGGCGCACGAGCGTAATCCCCGGTTCGAGCGGGCGCTGCACCGGAATTCCTGCGAGCCCCTCGAGGCCCGTCCCGCGGAAGAGTGCCAGCAATACCGTTTCGGTTTGATCTTCGGCTGTGTGAGCGGTCGCAACGGCAATCGCGCCGACGGCGCGCGCGATCGCGGCTAAGGCGGCGTAGCGTCCCTCGCGCAGCGACGCTTCGTCAGCGGCCGTGCCCGTAAGCACGGCAACGCGCACCGGGCATCCGAGTCGCGCGCCGACCGAGAGCACGACGCACTCGTCTTGCCAAGCCGATTCGCGCAGACCGTGATTGACGTGAGCGAGGGTGATGGCGATCTCGCGTGCGGGAGCCCAGCGCGCGAGCAGCGCGGCGAGGGCAATCGAATCCGGTCCGCCGCTGCAGGCGACGACGACCCCACTCCCGCGCGGGAGGTCGAGGACGCGCGCGACTTCGACGTCGAGCGCAGCACCCGGTCGCGCGCCACGCATCTCGGCTAGCCCTCGCGGGTCGCGCGTTGGAGGTCGCGCTTGTTCTCGCGCTCCGCAATCGTCTTGCGCTTATCCCAAATTTTCTTGCCGCGCGCAAGGCCGATTTGCACTTTGACCATTCCGCGCGTGAAGTACATCCGCAGCGGAACGATCGTCAGACCCTTTTCCGCCGAACGCGATTTCAAATCGTCGATCTGCGCTTTGTGCAAAAGCAGTTTGCGCGCGCGGCGCGGCTCGTGGTTGGAGAAACTGCCTTCTTTGTACGGCGCGATGTGCATGTTGACGAGCCACACTTCGGCATCTTTGACGCGCGCGTAGGCTTCGTTCAAACTTACGCCACCCGCCCGGACGCTCTTGATCTCGGTCCCGGTGAGCACGATGCCCGCTTCGAGCGAATCGAGGATTTCGTACTCGAAGCGCACGCGCCGATTATCCGAGGTCGGCTCGGCGCTGTTCTTGTCCAGTTCTTTTTGCTCGGCTTTGCGAGCGATCTTTGACTTTGCCACCTAGACCAGTTCCCCAAAACCGCGCGCGAGCTTCGCTCGATCGATTTTTCCCCGCGACACGAAGTTGCCCTCGGCGCTTGCCATCACGCTTCCGTCGGCGGCGAGAATCTCAGCCTCGCAGCCGAGCACGTTGCGACGTTGCCAGAGCACGCGTCCATGCACCGCAAGCGGCGTGTCGAGCAGCACCGCCGCGCGAAAGCGGGTCGACATCGAGGCCGTTACGCCGCGTTCGCCGCGGGCGCCGGCGGCATGCGCCATCGCTTCATCGAGCAACGTCATGACGATGCCGCCGTGCGCGACCCCGCGCCAGCCTTGATATTTCGCCGGGAGCGTCACGTTGCAGAGAACCGAGGCATCGCTCTGCGCGACGAATCGCAAGTGCAGGCCGTCTTCGTTGAGCTGTCCGCAGGCATAGCAATGCCCGTCATCGACGACGTTCTGGTCGATCACGGCTTCTTCTTCGCGTCTTTCGCTTTCGGATCGTCGTAGTCGCCGTTTTGAATCTTTGTCAGAATCGTCTGCGCGTACGGTGCATCGGCGTTCGCGATGATCGCCGCGTGCAACACCTTGGTCGCCTCGACCGTCTTGTGCTGATCGAGATAGGCTTTCGCGAGCAACGTAAAGCCGTGCTGTCCCGCCTCACCGACGTGACCGATATCGATGTCGATCGCCTGCTGCAGCCACTTGATCGCTTGCGTTTTTTGATCGAGGTCGTACAGCAGCGAGCCGATATGGAAATCGATGTCGGCATAGCCCGGAACTAAGTTCGGCACGTCGATGACGTAGGCGAGGCCGCGCTGCGGATCTTTAAGATCGAGCTGGTAGATCTCACCCAAATATTCGCGCGCGAGCACGTTGTTGCGATCCACATCGAGCGCGGCGAGAAACTCGGTCTTGGCACGATTGGTACTGCGTTCGTTGATTCGCATCACTCCCAGACCCACGTGAGCCGCCGCGTTCTTCGGTTCGAGTTCGAGTGCTTTGTTCAGTTCTTCGCGCGCATCGATATCGCGATTGCGACCGACTTGGCTCGAAAACAAATAGGAAAACCCGAGTCGCACGTGTGCGAGCGCACGTTTTGGGCTCTTCGCCAGCGCATCTTCTTCGGTTCCGATCAGCGTCTCGAGCGTGCTGTTCTGCGCCGCCGCGGCGTTGAGGAACGAGATCGCAAGCGTGTTGTCGGGCACGATCGCGAGCGCATCGTTGAAGCCGTCGACCGCTTGACCGAATTGCTTGGTGTAGAAGCCCTTGAGACCGGCCGAGAGTGCAGCGCTGAATTTCGCATTCGCGTAGTCATTGCGGACGAGGGGCGCGGCGACCGGGGCCGCGGCGGCAAGGGTCGGGCCGAACGCCCACACGGCGGCAAGGGCAAGCGAGCCAAGAAAACGCTGAGACACGGGGAGGACTCCTTTGGGGCTTACCGACCCAGGACGAGCCGGCGCGCGAGCGCGTCGGGAAGATGGGCGGAAACGATCTTTTCCTGCACTTCGGCGATCGGGTACGCGAAGCGTTGGATCGTGATTTTCCGCGCGTCCGGTTCGTAAAACGCAAATGACGCATTGGGATTGAGATCGCGCGGCTGACCGACGCTCCCCACATTGACGATATATCGCGTGTTTTCGGCGAGCTGGAATTCGCCGCCTTGCTGGAAGCCTTTGCGCTTGACCGTGCCGCTTTCATCGAGCGCGTAATATTCGGCGATGTGCGTGTGCCCGATAAAGATGAGCGGCGCATCCGTTGCGGCAAAGGCGCGCGCGGCGACCTCTTCGTCCATGATGTATTCGAAATAATTCGGACCAGGTGCGCCGTGCACCATCAGGAATTCGTCGCGTCGAAAATCGTATCCCAGCGTATCGAGCCAATCGCGATTTTCCAACGTGAGCACGCCCTGCGTCCAAATGAGGGCTTGGCGCGCGGCCGGATTGAAAAACGAAAGACCGAAATCTTCGATCGCCGCGAGATCGTGATTGCCGAGAACCGTCGCAGTCGCACGCTCGCGAATCATCTCGATACATTCGTTCGGATTAGGCCCGTAACCGATGATATCACCGAGGCACAGCACGCCGTCGCCGGGCGTGAGGTACGAGAAGACGACGTTCAGCGCTTCGAGATTGCTGTGAATGTCCGAGAGAATGGCATACCTCACCGTGTCGCCTTCTCGCGTCGGGTGTCGAGCGCCTCGGCAAACGCAGCGGCGAAGGCCGCGCGCTCGCTTGAGGTACCGACCGTCACACGGATGCAATCGTCGATCGGCGGCGCACCGGGTTTGCGCACGAAAATACCGCGTTCGAGCAGCGCCCCGACCATCGCCTCCGCGTGGGCCTGCGATGCGAGTCGAAAGCAAACGAAATTCGTGAACGATGCGAGCGTCGGAATTTCCAAATCTCTGCCGAGCGCGACGTATTCATCGCGACCGCGCGCGACTTCGGCGGCCACATCCGCGGTATAGGAACGATCCGCAAGTGCGGCGAGCGCGCCGATTTGTGCGGTGCGGTTCACGCCGAAGTGCAAGCGAATCTTCTCGAAGGTCGCGATGATCTCGGGCGTTGCAAGCGCGTAGGCGATGCGCGCACCGGCGAGCCCGTAGGCTTTTGAAAAGGTCCGCATGCGAATGGTATTCTCGACGATTCCCTCGGCCACGATCGGCGTCGTACCGACGAAGTCGACGTACGCCTCATCGAGGACGAACAGCGTTCCAACGGGGAGCGCTGCGCGTAACCGTTCGACGTCCGCAGCCCCCGCGATCGTTCCGCTGGGGTTGTCCGGATTTGCAAGATACACGATTTTCGGACCGGTGGCGACGGCCGTTGCAAGAAGCGCGTCGATATCGACCGAGCCGTCGGCCTTCGCATCGACCGTCGCAAGCGTTCCGCCATAGCCGATCACATGGTACGTGAACGTCGGGTACGTTCCACGCGTCGTCAGCGCCGTTTCGCCCGGCGCGAGGAACGTTCGCACGCATAGGCCGAGTAAATCGTCGATTCCCGCACCGACGACGATGTTCTCGAACGCACATCCGTGACGTTCGGCGAGTGCCTCGCGCAGATCGCGCGATTCCGGATCGCCGTACCAACTCGTGAGCGGCAGCGCCGCCTGCATCGCCGCGATCGCCCGCGGGGACGGTCCGAACGCGCTCTCGTTTGCACCGAGGCGGACGAGCGAGTCACGGCCTACCCGGCGCGCCAGGGCTTCGGGGGCGACGAACGGCGTCGACGCCGGCACGGCATCGACTTGCGGGGTGGGACGCGGAATCATGACGATCCTACAACCGCAATCTTGTCCACCAGGCTGCGCACGCCGGAATCTTTCTTGATCGTCTCGAGCATCGTTGCTTTGATCGCGCTCGTGCGCGCGCGCCCGCTGATGGTCACCACGCCGTTGCGTGCAGAAAGCTTCACCCCGGCGGCGTTGATCCCGGTTTGCCCGGCAAGTTCGGCGGCAAGCTTGGCTTCGAGGCCGAAATCCGCCGCTTGGTCGGTGGTCCTCGGGAGCTTCCTATTGACGGCGAGCTGGTTATCGACCGACGTCACGCCGGTGACGGTGCTGGCATCGCGGCTGGCAATGTCTTTTTGCGCTTGCGAGCGCGTCACGCCCGTAATGAGTACGTGACCCGCACTGACGCCGACATGTATGCGCGTTGCCGAATCGATATCATCGGCGGCGAGCTTCGTTTTGATGGCAGCGGCGATCAGACCGTCTTTAAAGGCGCCTGTCGTGTCGCCACTCGATCGTTGGGTCGTGACCGTCTCCGTTTTGACGCTACACCCCGCGCACAGCACGATCAAGATGAAGAGAGCAGCTTGTTTCACGTGCGTCCTCCCGACGAAAAGCGAACGACTTCCAGCGGCGCGCCGCTTTCGATCGCTGATGTGTCTTCCCCGAAAATGACATAGCCGTTAGCGCGCGCGAGCAAACTCGTGTGCGCGCTTCGCAACGGAAGCGGTGTGGCGCGCGTGCCGTGTAGTTCCGCCGGAACGTACCACGTCCAGCCGGCACGTCCGCGAAAATCCGCTGCGGCCGTGGCGTGCACGCGCTCGACGCGCGGTGCGGTTTCCCCCACGAGTGCGGCAACGATCGGCGCGATCACGGCTTCGAGAATCATCAGTGCCGAGGTGGGATTTCCCGGCAGTCCGATCACCGGCTTCCCGTCGATCGCCGCGAAGACGGTCGGTTTTCCCGGCTTGACGCGAATGCCGTGGACGTGAATCGTGCCGCCGAGCCGTTCGATTGCATCGGGCGTGAGATCGCGCGCGCCCACCGACGAGCCACCGGTAAGAAAAACCGCATCGTTCTCCAGAATCGCAGCGCGGAGAATATCGACTAACGCATCGAGCGTATCGGGCGCACGCGGAACGTGCACGGGCGTGGCGCCCATCGCGATCAGCGATCCGGCAATCGCATAGCGATTGGAATCCCGCACTTGACCGATGCCCGGCGTTTGGTTCGGTTCGATCAGCTCATCGCCGGTCGAAACGATCGCAATGCGCGGTCGTCGGTAGACGGGCACATCGGTTACGCCGAGTGTCGCAAGAACGCCGAGTTCCGGACCGCCGATGCGACGACCCGCAGCGAGTACGAGCGCAGCGCGTTCCATGTCACTCCCGCGGTGCGTGACGTTTTCGCCGCGGGCGACCATTTCGCGTAGCGCGATCGTCTCGGCCGGATCGCCCGGCGCGACGATCACGTCGGCATCTTCGAAGGGCACCACCGCATCCGCACCATCCGGCAGCGCGCCGCCGGTAGGAATACGCATCGCCTCGCCCGCGCCGAGCGCGTGCGGCGGTGCTGCACCCATGCGCACCTCGCCGACGACGCGTCGCGCGCGTTCGCCGTCGCTTGTGGCCAGTGCGAACCCGTCCATCGTCGAGCGCGGATGCGACGGATAGGCGGCATCCGCGACGACATCGCGCGCGAGAATACGTCCTGCGGCCTCCGTGAGCGCAACGCGTTCGAGCGCCGGAAGCGCGAGCGCGACCGACGCGCGAAAAACATGGACGGCCTGCGTCGGCGCGAGGAGGCGCTCCGGCTCGAATGCCGCACCCGGTAGGAGCGCCTGCGAATTCCGCATACCGGCGGCTCGTTCGCCTCGCGACACGCCCTTCTTTCTTAAAGGTCGCCCACGCTCCGATGCTCGATATCGCCCTTCTCCGGCGCGACCCCGATCGCGTTCGTCGCTCCGCCCAACGTCGCGGTCAGGATCCCGGCTTCGTCGACCGCGTGATCGAGCTCGACGCACGCAAGCGCCAAACGCTCACCGCGGTCGAAACACTCAAAGCGGAAAAGAACGCACTCACCGGAGCGATTAAAGTCGCGAGCGACCGCGCGGCAGAAGCCGCGCGCCTCAAACCGCAGATCGCGGAACTCGACGGACGCATCGCTCGAGATTCCGAAGCCTTACCCGGCTTCGATGAGGCGATCGACAAATTGCTCTCCGACGTGCCGAACGTGCTGGATGATTCCGTCCCCGATGGCACGGGCGAAGAACAGAACGTCGTCGTGCGCACCTGGGGCACACCGCGGAGCTTCGATTTTACGCCGAAGCCGCACTGGGAGATCGGCGAGTCGCTCGGCATCATCGATTTCGAACGAGCCGCAAAGCTTTCCGGCAGCCGCTTTTCCGTTTTGCGCGGCGCGGGCGCTCGACTCTCACGCGCGATCGTTTCGTTCTTCTTGGATCGCGCGGCGAAGCGCGGCTACTTCGAACTCGCCGTGCCGTATCTGGTAACGCGAGAAACGATGTGGTCGACAGGGCATATTTCGAAATTCGCCGATGCGATGTTCGCCGACGGCGATGCCTTCATGATCCCAACCGCCGAAGTGCCGCTCACCGCATATCACAAAAACGAAATTCTCGCCGGTAGCGCGTTGCCGGCGCAATACACGGCATACTCGGCCTGTTTCCGCAAAGAAGCGGGCGCGGCCGGCAAAGATACGCGCGGTTTGATCCGGCAGCATCAATTCGAAAAAGTCGAACTCGTGTGGCTCGCTCGCCCCGAAGAATCGTTTGGGAATCTGGAGACGCTTACCGCTGATGCGGGCAAGCTGCTCGAAGAACTCGAGCTTCCGCACCGAACGCTGCTCTTGTGCTCGGCTGATGTCGGATTCGCCGCGGCGAAAACCTACGATCTCGAAGTATGGGTCCCCTCGAACGGCGCGTACCGCGAAATCAGCTCGTGTTCGAACTGCACGGATTTCCAAGCGCGACGCTCCGAAATTCGCTTCCGTCGCGAGCCTACGGCGAAACCGGAATTCGTGCATACCCTCAACGGCTCGGGGCTCGCCGTCGGGCGAACGCTGCTCGCCATTCTCGAGAACGGACAACAAGCCGACGGCAGCGTTACGTTGCCCGCGGCACTCGAACCCTTTGCCGGATTTACGCGCATCGCTGCCGATGGATCGGCGAGGTGAACCCGATCGACGATGCCGTGCGCGTGTTGCACGCGGGCGGCGTCATCGCCATCCCAACGGAAACGGTCTACGGCCTTGCGGCAGATGCAGAAAATGACGCCGCGATCGCACGCGTCTTTGCGATCAAACGGCGACCGCACGAACACCCGCTGATCGTGCATCTCGCGGACGCCGAACAAATGTCGGCCTGGACGCAAATGGCGCCGCCGATCGCGCACGTCCTCGCCGAGCGATTCTGGCCGGGTCCGCTCACGATGATTCTCCATCGTTCGCCCCGCGTCTCCGATCGCGTGACCGGCGGACAAGACACGGTTGCGATCCGCGTGCCGTCGCATCCGATCGCGCACGCGATTTTGAGCGCGTTCGGTGGTGGCCTCGTCGCACCATCGGCGAATCGTTTCGGCGGCGTGAGTCCGACAACGGCCGATCACGTTCGCTCCGATCTCGGCACGGAGGTCGATGCGGTCATCGATGGCGGAGCGTGCGCGATCGGACTCGAGTCGACGATCGTCGACCTCACGTCGGGTGACCCGGTGATCTTGCGAACCGGCGCGATCACCGCCGCTGACTTGAGCGAACGAATTGGACATCCGCTACGCGATGCTCGGGCATCGGGTACGATCCGCGCGCCGGGAATGCTCGCCTCTCACTACGCGCCGCGCGCCCGCATCGAACTCGTCGAAATGCACGAACGAAAGGAAGTCGCGGCACGTTATGTCGCGGACGGCGCGACCGTCGCGCTCTTGGACCTTCCGCCCGAACCGAGCGAAGCGGGGCGCGTCCTCTACGCGCGTTTGCGCGCGCTCGATGCAAGCGGCATCGACATCATCATCGCAACGCTGCCGCCACCCGGTCCCAAAACCGCCGCAATACGCGACCGGCTCTCCCGCGCAGCGGCTCCGCGCTAGACGCCTTCCCGTAAGCGCCCGCCGAGGTGCTGTGTTTTTCGCGCGAGTCGGGTGACGGATTCGTCCGCTTTGTCGCGTTCGAGTTCGCTTAGTTCCACCCACGCGAGCGCATGTGATTCATCGCTGACGATCAGCGGAGCGAAGCGGTTTGCTTCGAAGGCAAAGCGAATATCGTAGTGTTTGTGTTCGGCCTCATCGCGCTGAGCGGGAATCACGTGAACGTCAACATCGTAAATGCCCGCGGTCAGTGGAACGATCGCCTGAAGCCCGGATTCTTCGCGTGCCTCGCGCAGCGCCGCCGCGCGCGTATCGCGTTCGCCGTCGACGTGTCCGCCCAGTTGTAACCACCGGCCGAGTTTTCGATGATGCGTGAGCAGCGCGTGCGTCCGATCCACATCCACGATCCAAGCCGATGCGGTAATGTGTCCGCGCCGCTGCGTCCGCTCGTAGGCATCGCCGTGCGCGCGCAGGAAAGCGATGATCTCGGCCGTCATTGCGGCTTCTCGTTCATCGGCGGGACGATAGCTAGCGAGTTCATCGACTAAGGTCATCGCGGCGTCTTCGCCTCCGATGTTTTGGGTCCATCGTGCGGTCGCGCGTAGCGAACGAGCTGGAACGTCCAAAAGCCGTGATCGCCGATTGCGTTATCGCACTCGTTCCGCTCACGCCCGTGGGCGTTACCGCTTCGATGCCGTCGCGCTTTCGGAAATGAAACCGAGCGCCTTCTTCATCAATGGAGCGGCGCTTCGCGGCGGCAAGATTGCGGGCGCCGCGCTCGATGTCACCGACCCAGAACCTCTGAGGCCCGAGCATCCATGGCTGCGTCTCGAAAACTGCATCGTCACACCGCATATCGGCAGCGCGACGAAGGTGCGAGGAATTTTAAAGTGCCTGCGTTGCAAAGTTGGCCGGCAAGGTGATCTCCAGCATTTCGAGATCCTCCGAATGTCCGCGTTCCGCATGCACGATGCCGGGCGGCTGATGAACGCACGAGCCCGCCTCGAGCCGCACCTCACCTTGGCCCTCGTAGTGAAAAACGATCCACCCGCGTACGACATAGACGATCTGAAGATCGAGTTGATGCTGATGGCGCGTTCCCGGCTGATCGTGCGCGCCGCGCGCGCGAATCACCTGAGCGCCGAGGCGACCCTCCGTAGCCGCGGCAATCCCAAGATCGCGATAGGCGAAAAAATCGCGCAAGCCGCCCGTGCGAAAGTCGTCGTCGCCGACATGTGAGACCGAGAACTTCATCGT
>Ga0123338_10004642_pt1 | contig 11935 bp, 9 predicted proteins | sample grotaG_FD_89793 | JGI IMG/M metagenome (GOLD analysis project Ga0123338, IMG submission 89793) | Glacier valley bacterial and archeal communities from Borup Fiord, Nunavut, Canada, to study Microbial Dark Matter (Phase II) -... | ecosystem: Environmental > Aquatic > Freshwater > Ice > Glacier ... | reverse complement strand
AATTGCATTAATTCAGAAATTTCTAAGGTTGCTGCTTTTTGAGCCATCTGGGAATAATTTGACTAGTTAATATTTTAAACTCACCGAGTTTACCAAAATTTGCAACAATTATAAATTTTTATTGAAAACTATACTTGCTATTTTGCTTTTCTGTCAATGCGTAAGTCCTATAACATTATGAATGTTCATTAATTTTAGACTTATTCTAGCATCAGGAGATCGCTAGAACAGCGATCGCACCCACCCATAATTGAGGGAGCAAACATCTTTGGATAAAGACTTCAAATGCATTTCCATCCATTGAGCCATTCATCGTCATGACAGCTAAAACTTTTGTTAAGCTTATTGCTCCATAACCGTTACTTTCGCACCGACGCTCGTTCGCTCTTAGCGTCTCCCCTTCTCCCAAAGGGAGAAGGGGAGACGCTAACGCGAATGCGGTTCGTTTTCCTTTCTTGTACTTAAGCATGGTTTAGCGCATCTTCATACAGAATTGGTATCACTATCTATTTGGCAGGTGGAGCAATAAGCATACCCTGATTTAAACAATTCAAATGTCTGAATAAACCCGCAAATATTAAGTATTAGTCAGCCTCGATCTCAATTCAAAATGACTTTGTTAGTGGTCTGACCATGAGCATCAATATCATAGACAATTGGAATTGCTGTTCCTAACTCAACATTGACAATCTCCCCTTCGGATAGGTTTTCCAGGTGCTTAATGATGGCACGGAGTGAGTTTCCATGCGCTGCAATCAAGACGTTATCTCCTGTGATTAACTGCGGCAAAATGCGATCGCAAAAGAATGGAACAGTGCGCTTCACCGTATCTGCCAAACTTTCGCCACCTGGTGGAGGCACAGCATAGGATCGTCGCCAGAGTTGCACCTGTTCTTGGCCAAATTTTACGGCGGTTTCAGCTTTATTCAATCCTTGCAGTTCGCCATAGTACCGTTCATCCAGCATAGCTGTGGGATAAACTGGCAGTTCCTGTTCGGGGCTGCCCTTGTATTTATCCCAACCATGCCAAGCTTGATCATCTGCCTGATGCTTAATGATCGGAATTCTCCCGTCGCAAATATCATCTACTTCTGTCAAGATAATAATTGCAGTTTCAATAGCTCGAAACAGCATACTGGTAAAGCAAACTCTGACTCGATAATCCTTCAGTTTACAGGAGGCGATCGTTGCCTCTGCTCGTCCCTGTTCGCCTAAAGGAACATCAACCCATCCTGTAAATTTATTCTCTGCATTCCAAAGGCTCTGTCCGTGACGGATCAAAATTAATTTAGCCATTGTGTGTTGCTTCGGTATGCGATCGTGTCGATCTAGAGTTCCAGCGTGTCAAAAATGTCACGCAAAATCTGTGCAGAATCAATAAGCTGTTGTTGCTCCGTGTCGTTGAGAGTAAGGTTAACCCTCTTAATAACACCTTTTTCATTGACGACAGAGGGTAGGCTGAGACAAACATCGTTAATGCCATAGAAGTCATTCACTAGGGAGCTAACTGTAAGAATACGCTCCTGTCCACGGAGAATCGCTTGGACAATTTCAGTGGTTGCCAGTCCAATGGCGTAGGAAGTACACCCTTTGAGTTTGATGATTTCGTAGGCAACGTTTTTAACCCGTTCAAAAAGCTCTTGTAATGTAGCCTTATCTAGTGCTGAACTACCCTCTGGCTCATAGAGGGGCATTCCGGCAATATTCACCTTGCTCCAAACGGGCACTTCACTGTCGCCATGTTCACCAATGATGTAAGCGTGAACACTGCGTGAATCAATGCCCATTTTCTGTGCCAGCAGGGTACGAAAACGGGCAGAGTCAAGCACCGTTCCAGAGCCAATTACCCTAGCAGCAGGAAAACCGGAGAGCTTTAGTGTCACGTAAGTCATAATGTCTACGGGATTGCTGACAATCAGCAAGATAGCATTGGGGCAATATTTGACGACATCTGCAATCAAGCTCTTAAAGATGGCAACGTTGCGTACAACCAAGTCGAGGCGGCTCTCTCCCGACTTCTGACTGGCTCCAGCAGTAATAATTACCAGGTCTGCATTCTGTCCGACATCGGCAACGGTGCCAGCTTTAATCTCAACAGGCTCCACAAAAGGAATGCCATGCATTAGATCCATGATCTCTCCCTGAAGCCGCTCTGTCTGAATATCTTGAAGAATTAACTCATCAAAACAGTTTTGGATCATCATCGAATAGGCACATGCCATCCCTACTTGTCCGGCACCAATAATGACACCTTTGCGAGGACGGATGCTGACTTTATTTTCAACACTGGGATTAGGCGTAAAGAGGGTTTCAAACATTTTTACTGCTGCAATAACTTAGTAAGCGATCATCACTGAATTTTAGATTTCCAATCCAAAATTTAAAATCTAGAAAGGTCTGAACGCCAATCCAAAAGGAAAGTTGGGTACAATTTTTTACTCAAGCCCCTACCTTCCCTACGGGATGTGAGAGCGTTCAGGTATGGGGTTAATCTAAAATCCAAAATTGTTTGACCTTATGCACTTACCAAGAGTGGAGCGCCCGGAGTTGAGGTGTTTTCTTCAATTGATGCATCTGCATCCGAGTCAAGACATCATCTAGAATCGTCACGGCTTCGGCAACAAACGGGCCTTTGTTGAGCATGACGCACTCAGCCCGCTCTGCCATTGCTGCATCCGTCATTTCTGCTCTTGAGGGAATTCCTTTTTTCACCAGATTTTCTAGCACCTGAGTTGCCCAAATCACCGGGATATGAGCCGCCTCACAGAGCCAGAGAATTTCTTCTTGCATTTCAGCCAGTCGTTGATACCCAATTGCGATCGCCAAATCTCCTCTAGCAATCATCACCGCAAAGGGCTGTTGACCTGCTGCTTGCACAATCAACTCAGGTAAATTACTGACGGCTTGGGGTGTTTCAATCTTAGCAACAATGGCAATTTCGCTCTTTTGAGGCATTCGATTTGCTAACTCCTGCTGGAGTAGCTTAATATCATTGGCAGATTGCACAAAGGAATAGCCCACAATATCGGCATGGGTGGCAACAAAATCTAAATCCTCTCGATCTTTATCAGTAAGTGGGCTAAGTTGCAAATCTGTATCGGGGAAGTTAAGCCCCTTATCTGGCAGAAGTTTACTACCCTTTAAACTCGCATGGGTGATGCGTAAGAGAACACCCTGATCAGTGAGAGATTCTACACGCGCTCCAATGCGACCATCATCAATCCAGGCAGTTGCGCCTACCTGCAATTGATCGAGTACTCCGGGGAGAGTACAATTTGCCTGGAAACAGGTAGCATCCGTCATACTAGGCATATCACGGGTTAAGACAAGACATTCCCCTTGAAAGATGCGGTGTTTCTGATTAGGTGTGATTACTAAGCCAATTCGGGGCTTCGGCCCTGCCAGATCCATTAAGACTTTGCAAGAATTTCCGGTTTCTTTCTCTGCCTGACGGACATTGCCAATCATCGCTTCCCAAAGGCTAGCATGATCGTGGGCACAGTTAATGCGTACACAGTTAGTCCCTCGCTGAAGCAGATCCCGTACAAATTCGTAATGGCTGGCGGCTTCCATTGGCAATGTCACCATGATTCTGACCCGGCGATGAGCTAAAGTCTGACCAAACACATCTTCGGTATGTTGGTGAAGTAGGCGATCGCCCTCCAGAAACGCCCCAATAGAAGGACGAATCGGCAAACTAGCCGAACTTACGTGACAGATTGCCCCCAGAGTGGCAATCACCGCATCTAAACTCGGGATGACTCGCGCTTCCAAACGACCCAAGGAAGATAAGCCCCAGGGGATTAAGGCAGCTTGCAGAGGACGTAGGTCATGTCTTCGTAGAGCCATGTAATGGGCAAGATTGAGTCCACTGCTAAGAAACTCTTGTCGTTGAATACGCGATCGCCACTGGTTAAAAATGTCTTGCCCTTCTTGAACAACCACCTGACGCAATTTTTGCAGCGTATTTAACAAGACACAAGGATTAGATAGGTCTAATGCAAGGTAGTCAAAAGTATCTTCTTCTTGATTATGCTCTAGAGTAGAAATCGTCATTAAATAACCCTCAAAAGACTGTATTAACAATTGGTAATTCGTAATTATTTGTTGAGCCAACGATGCCAGCTAGTGGTCTATCGCAAAAGTTCGGTAACTTCAAATCTTTGAGCAATAACCCGCCGTTTGCATGAGGATTTACACCCATACGGCGATCGCCTTTCGGAGCTAATTCTGCCAACTAATCATAAGTAATCGTAATCTATACTATGTCTGCTGGTTAGAGAATTGTGTATTATCAGGTATTAAAACATATAAATATTTGAGCCACCACTCTTTGGAAAAAAACTTTTTGGTTTACTGGTGAATATGCGGCAGGCATCATGATAGAAAAATCACCCATGATTGCCTTGCCATATCCTGCACCTGAGTCTTTACCTCCTGTGAGGTCGGTTAGCCCTGATTTGGCAAGCAAATCCGCTTGAACTAGCCAGTTTTGGGGATTGGTGTATACGGAAGTCATGGTTCTGTTGTTTGTTAAAGTCTTGATTTTTCGGGCAAGGCGTTGATTTTTAGCTAAATCTAGACAAATCCAGATATCCAGTTAGAGCCTTGCCAAAGCATTACTTTCTGGCTTCTGTTGCCTTTGTTGGGTGACTGTTTTTGGCTTGCATCTTTAATATAGTAGCTCAAAACTCGAATACTCAAGTACTCGAAAACTAATATTTACTTATACTTTGGCGATAATTAAGAAAATTAATTAATGAGTATTTGAGCTATGGAGGAAAAGAAAAAACCAGGAAGACCATCAACCAATAAAGATGACCCTGTTTATGTCCGTGCCAGAGTGCCACGAGAACTTCACAAATCTTTCAAGCTTGCTTGCACAGAAGATGATTTGGCTATGGAAGATGTAGTCAAGGATTTGATTAAAGACTAGCTTACAAGAAGAGGCAAGAAAAATTCAGCTTAGATTTGCGAGTATTAGAGCTATATAATAAATTAGAGTCCTGTTACTTCTCCCAATTTTCAGTTTGAGGGGAGGTGACATGAATGAAGACAACGTACAGAACCTCAATTACTTAAAAACTATCAACTTTTATTAAGTAATTTCAAGTAAAAGTCAGGTCTTGTTAGATATAAGACGACCAAAAGTTCTGTAAGATCAGGCAATAACGTAAATGAAGCTTGTAATGGAGGTAAATATACAACAGCACCAAAAATTAAAAGGACAAAGCGCTACTAGGTAGTAAACGTTTTGCCCGACAGTAAAAACTAAATATTTCAAATCACTTGGAAGCGGGGTTTATCTTTAAACAACCAAAGAAGTGGAAGGAAGCTGAGATATCTAACCACTAATTGGCAAAAGAGACTAGTCCGCGCTGCTTACTTATATTATATATGAGTTGCTGTGGCAATTTATAAATATTCTGTTCGTTTAAACAGAAAAATTCATTAAATTGTTTTTCTTCGCTCAATCAAGAGCAAATTCAAGCAATACAGCGAATTATGTAGATATAAGGTATGGCAGCGCGATAACCCCCTCCAAATACTGAAAACCAAAGTATTTGAGGGAAAAATACGTGATTAATAGCAACCGCGCACTTCAGCCAAATGAAGTTATAGGGGGGTTCGAGATAGGATCTCGCCCAAAGACAGACAAACCGACAGAAGTTACTCCTCATCACCCTTGCCCCCACTGCGGTAAACCAGACTGGTGCTACTCAATAAGAGAATTTACAGTCTGCAACCGCGATCGCTTTCATCAGCGATTCTATGCACTGGCTCAACCTAAACAATCGCGAAGTCTGCCGGGCAGAAGATTCTGTCCGGCGAGCTTCGCACCAATTTATCTATTAAGCAATTTCCAAATATTAAATATTGTTAACGGAGGTATCGCGTAATGGTTGCACAATTCCCCAATCAGCAAGCACTCGCCTCCTTCGATATTCGCAATTTTGTAGACCAGTTAGAACCAGCCAAGGAGAAAAATAAATACATCTGCCCAGTCTGTGAAGGGCATAACTTAAGCATCAACCCTAGTAATGGGAAATACCAGTGTTTTAATAACTGCCAATGCCCTGATATTAGAGAAGCAATCAAACCAATTAGTGAGGTACTAGAAGAGAACAAACTTGGTTACACGCAACAATTGGGACTCAAACCACTAAAAGCAAAAAAACCAGCAGCATTACCCAAGGTTTTAAAACTAGACCCAGCAGAGTTAATAATATGCAGACTGTCTGGTGAAATCACCACACCACAACCCGTAACACCCGATTTCATTCCCAAGTCCGTCACCTCTAAGCTATCGGATGATGGAGCCACACCCAAAGAATTAAAACAAATTACAGTTATTGAATACGACTATGGCAACGGGCGCAAATCCCACAGATTTGAATGTCCATGTGCTGCTGTGCCAAAAGGCAGAGTCAAAACATTCTCAGTCAGCAGAATTGACCCCACAACCAATAAGACTACATGGAAGAAAGAAGGTTATTGGCCTGCTTACAAGCAAGAGGAAGCAATCGAAATTATCAAAGTCACAGATGGCATCCCGCTACTACTAGCCCATGAAGGGGAAAAGTGCGTAGAAGCTAGCAGATTGTCAGGTTTAGCCAGCATTACTTGGGTGGGTAACTGCTCTGACGGTGACATCCTCAAATCATTGACCCAAATCAAGCACTCTACGGGTATTGATTTTTTACTGGCTTATTGCGCGGATCATGATGAAACCGGACGCAAGAAAGCTGAGAGAATTAAAAAGGCTTGCGACCAAGCCGGAGTAGCTTTTGTTGCCATCGACTTGCTTAAAATCAAACCGGATCTGCAAAATAAAGGAGATGTAGCAGATATTTTATCAGACGGTATGACAGGCGATGAATTAGCGGATCTACTGTTAAGGCAGATAAAAGAAATTACAACACAGGAGAAATCAGAATCAGAAAATGTAGACTCAATAGATGTGACGAATTTAAGTGATGACGAGCCAAATAGCACATTCCTGCAAAAAGGTTTTAACACCCTTTACGGCGATAAAAAATGGATTTGTGCAGATGGCAAGTTGTATTGCTGGGATGGCTTGCACTACAAACACTCACCTGATTCAGTTGAGCGCCCACGCATTACGAGTTATTGCAATTCGTATCAAGTTATCAAGAAAACTGGCAAGAACTTTGTCATTACCCACCCTTATGCCAAACCTAGCATTGTCAAAGAGTTGCTGGAATGGACAAAACTTCGAGTAGAAATTGACCCGCAATTACTTAACCCATCAGGGGTTAACTGTACCAATGGCGTGTTAAGCGTTGACTGGGCAGATCCTAAACCTCAGCCAGTATTAGAAGAACATAACCCAGACAAACACTTTTTTACATATCCGCCATTGGTCAAGTATGACCCTCAAGCCGACCCCAAACATTGCGATCGCTTACTGGAATGTTTAGACGAGCCTCAACAACAAGTTTTATTACGAAACCTGGGAGCGAGTCTTGATCTTGAAGTTGTCCGTAAGAAAAGAGGGCGGGAAAGTAAGCTACTACTGGCCTGTGGATTGGGTTCAAATGGTAAAGATTCCATCCGGGAGGTAGTATCTGTCATCTACGGAAATCAAGGCATGACCAGCTGTTCCTTAGCTGACTTTGCTGCTTATGATGAAGGACGGAAATTTTCACTCTTTCCCCTGGTCAACAGTCGGGTGAATTGGGCATCAGAGAATCCACAGACAGCACGACTAGATAAAATTCAATCGCTCAAACTCTTTGCCACTGGTAACGTCTTACACTCAGAGCGCAAGGGGAAAGACCATATCGAATTTAGTCCCAAAGGGATCGGTATCTTCAATTTGAATGAAACCCCGGCACTGCACGGCACAATTCAAGCAATTCAAGACCGACTAGCAGCCCTAGTTTTTAGCAAAACATTTAAGTCAAATCCTGACCCAAACAACCCAAACGAGTTACTAGCAGATCCCCGATTCTCTTATGACTTGGATTTTGTGCGTGAGTGTGTGGCCCCAGCATTTTTAAATAAGATGATTGCTGGGCTACAGGCATTGATAGAAGAGGGGATTGACTATAGCTGTACTCAGCAAGCATTAGAGGATATTCAAGCTGAAAATTCTCACTTATTCCAATTTTCTAAAGATACAGGGCTGGGTTACAAGTCGGATGCCATCGTCACAGCATTTGACCTGTGGTCACGCCTAGAAAATTGGTACATCGACAACGGTACTTTATCCTTTGATGAGTCCAGCACTGGCAAGGTGAAAGCGATTTGGCAGGAACAGTCAAAGCCTAGTGATAAAACAGTCAAGGCGATTAACCAAGTCATAGCCAGATTTAAAACATTATTCCCCAAAGCCAAGTTAGTTACCGTCCCCCACCCATCCGGGAAACGGAAGTTACAAGCACTGCAAGGAATTAGTTTTCATGATGTGCCAATGTCAATAACTGGCACACCCACAGCAATAAGTGAAAATTTCACAGCAGATCCACCCCAACCGCCACACCAAGAAAGCCATATAAATCAAGACTTCCACACCACCCACACCAATTTAGATGATTTTCAAGAAAAAAAATCAAATACGGAATTAAACACTGAATTAAACACTGACTCGTCAGACCAAAATCAAATCACTCACACCAATGTTGATCCTGCTAATAAGGAGAATGACTCTAAATTGGTGTGGGTGGTGTGCGATGACGAGCCTGAAAGCATTTCAGCTGATTCAACTGGTGTGGAGACTGCTGTGGAATCCGACCTTATTGCTATGCAAAACAGCTTATTGACAAGAGAACCCGAAGTGAAGCAAGCGTTCGATGATTTAGCGCGAGTCTGGCAACAAGGTGATGCGGCGGTGGCAGCAGTGCTAAAGCTAATTCTGACCGAAGTTCTAGAAGGGGTATTCCAGAAATGCACTCTTGAGCAGATTGACTATATGAAGTACTGCCTACAATTTCATTAACCCATCACCTAAAATCGGGTCGCCATCACAGATAGGCGATGATCGGCAGGTCTCCGATCTAAGGAGTGCATTGCAGGGTCTTGTCCACTTTTGGTGATCATGAAAAGGGGATGCGACCAGTTGAGCGATCGCGATGGTGATTTATGATTGCCCAATGCCCACGTATCCACCGACGCTGCTGTATTCGCCTAGCAAGTAAGCGTACATTTTGGTTCTAATGCTACTCGCACGCGAACGACGAAAATTATTTCGGTTGTTACAAAAACGCTGTCATTGGTTATCAGGATAATGAGCTACGCTTTGTTAGAGGGCTGAGATGAGGATAATTTGCCCCATCATCTCTGAGGTGGAAGCATTTTCTTGAGACGCAACTCAGTTTCCAATTGAGCAATGCGAAGCTGGGCTTTTTTTATTTTTAACTCCTCAGAGCGTCGCCGTCCTGTTTCATAAACAATAGAGTGTGAATCATCAGTCCAATACTTTTGATAAGTTTGTATATGTTCATTTAAAGTATGACCCAACCATTTTGCTAATTCATCGCTATGAAATCCCAATTCCCGTCCCCGAATTGCATAGCGGTGCCGCATATCATAAGCTCTAAAGTTTATTCCCTTATTTTCTAATCTTTCGCCAAAACGGTCAGCAAATGTTCGGATTTTTGTCTCAAAAAGCTTTCTGGATTCATCTATATATTTGGTTTTGGGATTGGGGATATCAAAATGTGTTACCCATTCAAGTGGAAGTGGCAAGACAACTCTTGAACCAGTTTTGGTTCCTCCAGTAATTTTTTCATTAATATATATAGGAAAGTATGGAGGCAGCAAAGATTTTTCATAATCTATTGCTAATACTTCATGAGGTCTTAAACCGTAAGTAGCAATTACTGCAAATATCCAACCCCAAGATTCTGCATTACCTTTATATCTCTTATTACAATCTTTTCTTTCCACTTTAACTTTATGCCAGGCATCAATAATTTCAGCATCAGTTGGTAAAACTCTTTTTTCTGGTTCATAACCAGCAGTTATCCCAGATTCAAATTCATATTCAAATTTAAATTTAAAACAATCTAGGAAAACTTTAAAAGCAACTACTGTCCTAATTCTAGTAGAGGAACCAGTTTCAGTTAAATATATTGCTTGGTCAATATCTTCTTTGGACAAGTAAAACTCAAAATCCTGTTTAAATTGGAAGGCTCGGATGAGAATTTTTTGATATTGAGAAAAAGTATCTTGAGATTTCCGTCCTTTTTTGCGTTTCCGAAAATACTTGATTTCAAAAATTTCTAACATTTGTTGAAAAGTTAGGTTTTCATCTGCCTCATCATCCTTATTAGTAGCTGATTTTTTGGCAGTTAATCGGTACTTATCTAAAGAGATATCAAATTTATCGTAATTAATATCTCTTTGAATTTCCTGTAGTTTAGCTTCTGCTATAGCCCAGTTTTCTGGCGTATTAACTAATCCCAAGCTGAAGTATTTTTGTTTTCCTGCGTAAAGATGTCTGGGAAGTTGAATACGTAAATACTTGCCATTTTCTTTAATTTCAGCTGTGCCTTTAGATGCACGAGTAGTATTTTTAATTAAATTGGATTTTTTCATACAAGTAAAAAAATGAGGTAAATTAACTGGATGAGTACAAATTACTACGACCTGTTCTCTCACAACCTGCTTGATTCGCCCATACATTAACTTTCATAATTGAGCAACTCAGCTTCTATTTCTGCAATGCGACGCAAGTCTTTTGCTAATAAGCTTTCTAATTCACTACAGGAACGACTTTGATTCGGGATTGTTTCTAATTCCTGCATACGACGTAGCCCTTTTTCATAAACTATGGCGTGTGAATTATCAGACCAATATTTTTGGTAGGTTTCTGTATGTTCTTTAAGACTATGCCCCATCCATTTGGCTAAATCATCTACTTTATATCCAAGTTCTCTTCCTCGAATTGCATATCTGTGACGCAAATCATAAGGCTGAAAACCTACATTTTTAAATCTCATCCTTTCAGCAAATCGCTCCGGTAATTTATGTAAATTTGCTAGAAAGAAATCTTGGTGTTTATCCAAGTACTGCGTTTTGGGGTTAGGAATGTCAAAAAGTTCTACCCATTCAAATGGTAGTGGGTAAACAACCCTTGAACCAGTCTTCGTTCCTTCAGTGATGTTTTCATCAATATATAATTGGTAATGTGGGGGTTGAAAAGATTTTTGATAATCTATTGCTAATACTTCGTGAGGTCTTAAACCGTAAGTAGCAATCACTGCAAATATCCAACCCCAAGATTCTGGATTCCCTCTATGTTTTGGCTCGGAAAATTTTTCTACTTGGATTTTATGCCAACCCTCTTGAATTTCTGCATCTGTTGGCAACTTTCTCTCTTGTGGTTCGTAACCTTTTGCTATACCTGATTCAAATTCATAATCAAATTTGAAACACTTGAGGAAAACTCTTAAAGAAGCTACCGTGTCTTTCCTTAAATGAGTACCAGCATCTGTTAATTCTATCGCCTGGTCAATATCTTTTTTGGATAAGTTAAAGTCTAAATTATTTTGAGAATTGAACGCTCTGATGACAACTTCTTGATGGTGATTAAATGTACGCTGCGATTGTCTATTCTTTTTACGTGTCCGAAAATATCTAGTTTCAAAAGCTTCTAACATTTGTCTCAAGGTTAGTTGTTCTACCTGTTCTTCACCCGGAGTATTTGAAGTATTTACTTTATTCTTAGAACCAGGAAGGTATTTCTCTAAAGTGGTATCAAATTCGTTGTAGTCAATATCTCGTTGAATCTCCCACAATTTTACTTCTGCTTTAGCTCGGTTGTCCGGTGTATCAGCTAATCCCAGACTTAGATACTTGCGCTTTCCTGAATACAGATGTTTAGCTAGATCAGCAGAAGCCCCACACTCACTCTTAGGAGTGTGGGATGAATGCGCGGGAGTGGGGAGAGATGGTAATTAATGCTTTT
>Ga0123338_10004641_pt1 | contig 11937 bp, 10 predicted proteins | sample grotaG_FD_89793 | JGI IMG/M metagenome (GOLD analysis project Ga0123338, IMG submission 89793) | Glacier valley bacterial and archeal communities from Borup Fiord, Nunavut, Canada, to study Microbial Dark Matter (Phase II) -... | ecosystem: Environmental > Aquatic > Freshwater > Ice > Glacier ... | reverse complement strand
TCGTTCATGGGCGCTATTCTTGCCGAGCCCGGGCGTTGCCTGCCGCGCCGCCGCCATGACGCCCGCCACCCTGTTCCGCGACCCCCATTTCCGCCGTGGCGCCCGCGACATGCTGGCCTTCGGGCCGGCGCTCGCCGCCTGGGGCATCGTCACCGGCGTGGCCATGACGCAGAGCGGCCTCGGCGTCGGCCTCTCGGTGCTGATGACGCTCACCGTCTTCGCCGGCACCGCGCAGCTGGCGGCGCTGCCTCTCTTCGCCAGCGGCGCGCCGATGTGGGTGATCTGGGCCTCGGCCTTCTGCGTCAACCTGCGCTTCCTGATCTTCAGCGCCGAATGGCGCGTCTATCTCGGCCAGCTGCCGCGAGGTCGTCGCATCGCGCTCGGCTACTTCCTCGCCGACCTCAACCTGCTGCTGTTCCAGAAAGCGTGGCCGAGCGGCGTTCGCGAGCCGGGCCAGGCGCGCTACGCGCTCGGCGGCGCGGCCGCGTCGTGGCCGGTCTGGCAGGGCTCGTCGCTGCTCGGCATCTTCCTCGCCTCGCTGGTGCCCACAGCGTGGGGGCTCGGCTTCGCCGGCACGCTGGCGATGCTCGGCCTCGCCTATTCGCTGCTGACCGATCGCATCGCGTGGCTGGCGGCGATCGTCTCGGCCGCGGCGGCGATCGCGGCCTACGCGCTGCCGCTCAACATGAACATCCTCGTCGCCATCGCCGCGGCGGTGGCGGTGAGCCTGATCGCGACGCGCGTCGGCGGCGCCACGCCGGCGACGGCCCGGCAGCCATGACGACGCTGCCCTTCGCCGAGACGGCGCTCACCATCGTCGGCATGGCGGCGGTGACGATGATCGCGCGCGGCTTCTTTCTTTTCGCCGACCGCGAGCCGCGGATCCCGGAGCCGCTGCAGCGGGCACTGCAGATGGCGCCGCTGGCGGCGATCGTCGCCGTGCTGGCGCCCGAGATCTTCATGGCCCACGGCGCGCTCGTCACGACCTGGCGCGACGCCCGCCTGTTCGCGGCCGCGGCCGCCACCGTGTACTACGCCTGGCGGCCCGGCATGCTCGGGCCGCTGCTCGCCGGCTTCGCCGTCTACCTGCCGCTGCACCTGCGCTGGGGCTGGTGAGCGCAGCGGCGGCCGAGCGCGTATTCTTTGGCCATGCACCTTGCGCCGATCGCCCGGTCACGCTGGCCATTTGCCGCAATGCTTGCGGTGCTGGCGCTGGCGCTGGCGGGCTGCGATGTGGCACTGCTCGACCCGCGCGGCCCGGTCGGTCGTGCCGAGAAGACCATCCTCATCGATTCGCTCGCCATCATGCTGGCGATCGTGGTGCCGACGATCGTCGCCACGCTCGCCTTCGCCTGGTGGTTCCGAGCTTCGAACACCAAGGCGCGCTACCTGCCGACATGGGCGTTCTCGGGCAGCATCGAACTCGTCGTCTGGTCGATCCCCGTCATGGTCATCATCCTGCTGGGCGGCGTCACCTGGATAGGCTCCTACCAGCTCGACCCGGCGCGGCCGCTCGAATCGAAGGCGGAGCCGATCGACATCGAGGTCGTCTCGCTCGACTGGAAATGGCTTTTCATCTACCCGGGGCAGGGCGTCGCCACGGTCAACGAGCTGGTCGTGCCGGCCGGCGTGCCGTTGCACTTCAAGCTCACGTCGGCGAGCGTGATGAACACCTTCTTCGTGCCGCAGCTCGGCAGCATGATCTACACCATGAACGGCATGTCCAGCGAACTGTGGCTGCATGCCGACGAGCCCGGCACCTACCGCGGCGTCTCCGGTCACTTCAGCGGCGAAGGCTTCTCCGACATGCACTTCGACGTTCGCGCCCTGCCGGCCGACCAGTTCACCGCGTGGGTCGCCACGACGCGAAGCGCCGGTGGCGCGCTCGACGGCGCCAGCTACGCGGCGCTGGCGAAGCAGAGCGTCGCCGTGAAGCCGTCGAGCTTCGGCACTGCCGAGGCCGGCATCTTCAAGAAGATCGTCGCCCAGCAACTCGCGCCGGGTCCCGGCCCCGGCACCGAACGCAAGGGCATCGCCGAAGCCAGCAAGGTGCCGAAATGAGGCTGCCGGCATGAGCATCCTCGGCAAGCTCAGCTGGGAGGCGGTGCCGCTGCACGAGCCGATCGTCATGGTCACCTCGGGCATGGTCGCCGTGGCGCTCACGGCGATCCTGGCCTGGATCGTCGTCAAGGGCCACTTGCCCTACCTGTGGCGCGAGTGGTTCAGCAGCGTCGACCACAAGCGCATCGGCGTGATGTACATCGTGCTCGCGTTCGTGATGCTGCTGCGCGGCTTCGCCGACGCGCTGATGATGCGGGCGCAGCAGGCGGTGGCCCTGAATGCCGGCGGCTTCCTGCCGCCCGACCACTACAACCAGATCTTCTCGGCGCACGGCACGATGATGATCTTCTTCGTGGCCATGCCGTTCGTGATCGGACTCATGAACTTCGTGGTGCCGCTGCAGCTCGGCGCCCGCGACGTTGCCTTCCCAACGCTCAACTCGGTCGGCTTCTGGCTCACCGCCACCGGCGCGCTGCTGGTCAACATCTCGCTCTTCATCGGCGAGTTCGCGCGCACCGGCTGGCTGCCGTACCCGCCGCTCTCGGAGCTGCAGTATTCGCCCGGCGTCGGTGTCGATTACTACCTGTGGGCGCTGCAGATCTCGGGCGTCGGTACGCTCATCTCGGGCATCAATCTCGTCACGACCGTGCTCAAGGTGCGGGCACCCGGCATGAGCTACCTGCGGATGCCGATGTTCTGCTGGACCACGCTGGCCTCGAACCTGTTGATCGTCGCCGCCTTCCCGATCCTGACCGCGACCTTCGCGATGCTGCTGCTCGACCGCTACCTCGGCTTTCACTTCTTCACCAACGACGGCGGCGGCAACGTGATGATGTTCATGAACCTCATCTGGGCCTGGGGCCACCCGGAGGTCTACATCCTGATCCTGCCGGCGTTCGGCATCTTCTCGGAAGTGGCCTCCACCTTTTCCGGCAAGCCGCTGTTCGGCTACCGCTCGATGGTGGTGGCGACGATGGCGATCTGCGTCATCTCGTTCATGGTCTGGCTGCACCACTTCTTCACCATGGGCGCGGGCGCCAACGTCAACGCCATCTTCGGCATCGCCACGATGGTGATCGCGGTGCCGACCGGCGTGAAGATCTTCAACTGGCTGTTCACGATGTACGGCGGCCGCATCCGCTTCCCGGCGCCGATGCTGTGGACCATCGGCTTCATGGTCACCTTCGTGATCGGCGGCATGACGGGCGTGCTGCTGGCGGTGCCGCCGGCCGACTTCGTGCTGCATAACAGCCTCTTCCTGGTCGCCCACTTCCACAACGTCATCATCGGCGGCGTCGTCTTCGGCCTTTTCGCCGGCTACGAATACTGGTTCCCGAAGGCGTTCGGCTTCAAGCTCCACGAAGGCCTCGGCAAGGCCGCGTTCTGGTTCTGGATCACCGGCTTCTATCTCGCCTTCATGCCGCTCTACGTGCTCGGCCTGATGGGCATGACGCGGCGCCTCCAGCATTACGACGTGCCCGCCTGGCAGCCGTGGCTCTGGGCGGCGGCGGCCGGGGCCGTGCTGATCGCGATCGGCGTCGCCCTGCAGGTCGTGCAGCTGGTCTGGAGCATCCGCCACCGCGAGGCCCTGCGCGACCGCACCGGCGACCCGTGGAACGGCCGCTCGCTCGAGTGGTCGATACCGTCGCCGCCGCCGATGTTCAACTTCGCGGTGCTGCCGAAAGTCGAGGGCGAGGAAGCCTACTGGACCGTCAAGCAGCGCGCCATCGAGCAGCAGAAGCTGCGCGATGAACCCGAGTACATCGACATCCACATGCCGCGCAACAGTCCGGTCGGCTTCATCTGCGCCTTCTTCGCAACGATCCTCGGCTTCGCGCTCATCTGGCACATCTGGTGGCTTGTCGGCGCGGCCTTCGCCTGCGCGTTCGCCACCTTCGTCGTCTTCGCCTGGCGCGACGAGCACGAGGAGCCGATCTCCGCCGCAACGATCGCCGGCATCGACCGCGCCAACCGCGCCGCCCGTCGCGACGCGCTCTCGCAACTGCGGCCCGTGTCATGAGCGCCGGCGAGGCGACCCTGTCGGCCGGCGCCGCCCCGCACGGCGCCCGTGGCCACGGTCATGGCGGTCACGGCCATGGCCACGCGGCGGGCCTCTCGGAAGAAGGCGAGCACGGCGCGTCGAAGCGGATCGTCGTCGCCTATGGTTTCTGGATCTTCCTGATCAGCGACATCATTCTTTTCGCGGCCTTCTTCGCGACTTACTCGGTGCTCACCGACAGCACCGCGGGCGGCCCGACCGGCCGCGATCTGTTCGACATGCGAACGGTCGCGATCGAGACCGCCTGCCTGCTCACCTCGAGCTTGTTCTGCGGCCTCGCCGGCCTCGGCGCGCAGGCCAGGAACGGTCGCCTCTTCCACGGCGCCATGGCCGTGACCTTCCTGCTCGGCGCCGCCTTCCTCTTCATCGAGCTGCGCGAGTTCGCCGACATGATCGAGAAGGGCGCCGGCCCGGGCCGCAGCGGCTTCCTGTCGGCGTTCTTCGCGCTCATCGGCTGCCACGGCCTGCACGTCGCCGCCGGCTTGCTCTGGCTGCTGACGATGATGGCGCAGGTGGTCGCGAAGGGCTATCGCGACGACATCCTGCGCCGCATCCTCTGCTTCAACCTGTTCTGGCACACCCTTGACATCATCTGGGTGGGCCTCTTCAGCCTCGTCTACCTCGTCGGAGTCGCCCTTTGAGCACTCAGCCCGAACAACAAGCCCAAGTCGGCGACATCGCCCCCGGCGACGAGCAGGCCGTCGAAGACATCGCCCGCGGGGTTCGCGGCTACCTCATCGGCTTCGTGCTCGCCGCCGGCCTCACGGTGGTCTCGTTCTACATCGCCCGCAGCACGCTGGTCTGGGCACCGAGCATCCCGATCGCGCTCTCGGTGCTGGCCATCGCGCAGATGGGCGTGCATCTCGTCTTCTTCCTGCACATGACCTCGGGGCCGGACAACGTCAACAACCTGTTGGCGCTCGCCTTCGGCCTGCTCATCGTGATGCTGCTCGTGTTCGGCTCGTTGTGGATCATGAGTCACCTGAACCACAACATGATGCCGATGGAAAAGATCATGCAGATGCAGCGCTGACGGCCGTTCGCCTCAGCGGCAGGACAACCGCATCGATTCGACGCGGCCGCCGAAGCCGAGCTTTTCCGCCAGGCCGGCTTCGCGGGTGCCGGGGTCGAAGCCGACCGAGCGCGCCGACAGGAACTGCTTCTCGTAAAGCAGCAGCGTCGCCCGCGGGCCGGTCATCACGCTCTTGATGTCGCGCTTGAGCTGGCGGGCGCTGCCCTTGTCGAGCGTCGTCAGCTCGACGGGGCCGACCAGCGTCATCGAGTCGCCGTTGAAATTGCGCTCGTCGTAGAACGTGGCCCAGCAGCCCGACTGCAGGGCTTCGGCGCCGCCGGTTCCGGGCAGCAGGACGATGGCGGTGTCGACATCGTTGGCAGGGCTCATCGACGTGCAGGCGCCGAGCGCGAGGGCCGAGGCGGCGAGCAGGCTGCTGAAAAGGCGTTGGCTCATGAGGAGCTCCGGTCGTTGTGGGGTGCCGGCTCCTTGGCGAGCGGCATGCCCGCGCGCAGCCGCGCCGGCGACAGCGCCGCCGCCGTGACGCCGAAGCGCGCGATCGCCGCCGGCACATCTTCGCCGGCGGCGAGGGCGGCGCAGGCTTCGCCCATCGCCGCCGAGGTCTGGATGCCGTAGCCGCCTTGACCAGCGAGCCAGAAGAAGCCGGGCGCGTCGGCGTCGAAGCCGCCGACGAGGTCGCCATCGGCGACGAAGGAGCGCAGGCCGGCCCAGGTGCGGATCGGCCGCGCGATCGTCAGCGTCGTCATCGCCTCGATGCGGTGGATGGCGAGCGCGATGTCGAGCGCTTCGGGCTGCACGTCCTGCGGCTCGACTGGATCGGCGTTGGCCGGCGAGCCGAGCAGCAGGCCGGCGTCGGGCTTCACGTACCAGGTCTCGTCGACGCCTGCGAACGCCGGCCAACCCGCCACCGCGAGCCCCGGCGGCGGCGCGAACACGAAGGCGGCGCGACGCTTCGGCACGAGGCCGATCGGCGCGACGCCGGCGAGCCGTGCGACCGCGTCGCACCACGCGCCGGCAGCGTCGACGACGACCGCCGCCTGCCACGATCGGCCGCCGGCCTCGAGGCGCCAGACGCCGCTTCGATGCGAGAGCGCCATGACCTCGGCATCGCAGACGAGCTCGCCGCCTTGCCGACGCAGCCGCCGCAGGTAGCCGTGGTGCAGGGCATGGACGTCGATGTCGAGCGCGCCCGGCTCGTGCAGGCCGCCGGCGACGAGCTCGCGGCGCAGCACCGGCACCATCGCGCAGGCCTCGTCGGCGCTCAGGCGGCGGGCGTCGTCGGTGACCGAACGCAGCACCTGCCAGTGGTCGTCGAGCGCGGCCTCCTGGCCGACGGCGCCGACCATCAGCACGCCGCGCGGCGACAGGATCGGCCCAACGGCGAAGCCCTCGGGTGGATGCTCGAGGAAGGCGCGGCTGGCCATCGTCAGTGCCCGCACCAGCGGCGTGCCGTAGCTCTCCATGAAGAGTGCGGCCGAGCGGCCGGTCGAGTGATAGCCGGGCTGCGACTCACGCTCGAGCAGCACGACGCGACCGCGGCTCGCCAGCCAGGCGCCGATCGATGCTGCGGCGATGCCGCCGCCGATGACCAGGAAGTCGGCAGTGGTGGCGGTCGGCATGGCCGCCATTCTGTGTCGTTCGAGGGGAGCCTGCCGTCGTGGAGCCGCTGGACATAATCGCTCGCCCGCCACTCCGCGCCATCCTCCCCATGCCTCTTGCCCTCGGCCCCGACACGGCCGTCTTCGTCGTCGGCGCCGGCATCATGGGCGCCGGCATCGCCCAGGTCGCGGCGCAGGCCGGCCACACCGTGCGGCTGTTCGATGCCCGCGACGGCGCTGCCGCCGCCGCCGTCGCGAAGACCGCGGCGACGCTCGACGGCCTCGCCGCCAAGGGCAAGCTCGACGCGGCCGACGCGAAGGCCATCGCCGCCCGCATCGGCGCCGCCGCGAGCCTCGGCGCCGCCGCCGACGCCGGCCTCGTCGTCGAGGCGATCGTCGAGAACGCCGACGCCAAGCGCAGCCTCTTTCGCGACCTCGAAGGCGTCGTCGGCGACGACTGCGTGCTCGCCTCGAATACCTCGTCGATCTCGGTGACGGCGCTGGCCCACGGTCTCGCCCGCCCCGGCCGCTTCGTCGGCATGCACTTCTTCAATCCGGTGCCGCTGATGAAGCTGGTCGAGGTCGTGTCGGGCCTGTCGACCGAGCCGGCGGTGGCGGCGGCCGTGTTCGAGCTGAGCAGGCGCTGGGGCAAGACGCCGGTGCACGCGCGCTCGACGCCGGGCTTCATCGTCAACCGCATCGCCCGCCCGTACTACGCCGAGGCGCTGGCGCTGCTGCTCGAGCGCGCCGCCGCGCCGGCAGTGATCGATGCCTGCCTGCGCGGCGCCGGCTTTCGGATGGGCCCGTGCGAGCTGATGGACCTGATCGGCCACGACACCAACTTCGCCGTCACGCAGTCGGTGTTCGACGCCAACTTCGGCGACAAGCGCTATCAACCGTCGCTGCTGCAGCGCGAGATGGTCGACGGCGGCCTGCTCGGGCGCAAGTCGGGGCGCGGCTTCTTCGCTTATCCGGTTGCGTCGCCTGCGGCGGCGCCGGCCGCTTCCGATGCGCTGCCAGCGGTGCCGAGCGGCGTCATCGCTGCGCTGCACGGCCGCGGCGTCGCCACCGATCGCTGGGCCGCCGCGCTCGGCGCCGCCGACGTGCGCTTCGAGGCCGACACCGCCAGCCGCTGGACCGGCCTGCAGACCGCTAACGGCGAGCTTCGCCTCACCGACGGCCGCGCCGCCGCCCAAGTCGCGGCCGAGGAGGGCGTGCGCGATCTCGCCATCTTCGACCTCGCCGTCGCGGCCAACGGCGGCGCCCCGGGAACGGCGCTCGCGTTCACGGTCTCGGCGAGCGCGTCGCCGGCCTGGCGCGACGAGGCCGCGCTGTGGCTGCGCATCGCCGGATGGGCGCCGCAAGAGGTCGCCGACGCGCCCGGCCTCGTCGTCGCCCGCACCGTCGCGATGCTGATCAACGAAGCCTGCGACGCGGTCCAGCAGGGCGTGTGCACGACCGAGGGCGCCGACCTGGCGATGAAGCTCGGCGTCAACTACCCGGCCGGCCCGTTCGAGTGGCTGGCGGCGTGGCACCCGGGCGCCGTCGCGGCGCTGATCGATCGCCTCGACCGCCATTACCGCGGCGAGCGCTACCGCGTCAGCGCCGTGCTGCGGCAGCGCGCCTGGGCGGCGGCCTTGACACTTTCTTGATGGTGGCGCCAGCCCTCTCTACACGCGGTTGACGGACCGCCGCCTAACGTTCGGGCTTGCTTTTCCGAGCCCCCGAACGCCATGGCGGACCTCCTCTATTTCTTCTACTTCGCTGTTCTGGCGGCCTCGCTGGTCGGTGGTGTCGTCGCCTGTGCGCGACTGGAAGGTCGCCCGTGAGCGGCCTCTACATCGTCTGCACCGTGATCGCGGTCGCGCTCTTCGTCTACCTGTTGGTGGCGTTGTTCAACGCGGAGAAGCTGTGATGAGCTCATCGCAGTCCGTGATCCAGCTGGTCGTCTACTTCGCCGTCCTTCTGGCGGTGGCGTGGCCGCTCGGCCTCTGGCTCGCCGCGGTCGCCGAAGGCCGCCTGCCCAGGTGGCTGGCGCCGATCGCCTGGCTCGAGCGCGGCCTCGACCGCCTCGCCGGCGTCGACCCGGCCGAGAGCATGGGCTGGAAGCGCTACGCCTTCGGCCTGGTCGCCTTCAACATCGTCGGCGTCGTCATCGTCTACACGCTGCAGCGGTTGCAGGGCGTGCTGCCGTTCAACCCGCAGAGCCTGGCCGGCGTGAGCGCCGACTCGTCGTTCAACACCGCGATCAGCTTCGTCACCAACACCAACTGGCAGGGCTACGGCGGCGAGTCGACGATGAGCTACCTGACGCAGATGCTGGCGCTCACGGTGCAGAACTTCTTCTCGGCCGCGACCGGCATCGCCGTCGTCTGGGCGCTGACGCGCGGCTTCGTCGGCCGCTCGTCGGGCACCGTCGGCAACTTCTGGACCGACCTCACGCGCTCCACGCTGTACGTGCTGCTGCCGCTGTCGCTGGTCTTCGCGATCGTGCTCGTCGGCCAGGGCGTGATCCAGAACTTCGATTCCTATCAGGACGCGACCACGCTCGAGGTCAACGCCTACCAGGCACCCAAGAACGGGCCCGACGGCCAGCCGCTGAAGGACGCCAAGGGCGCGCCGGTGATGGAAGACCTCAAGGCGCCGACGCAACAGGTCGCGATGGGCCCGGTCGCTTCGCAGGAAGCGATCAAGATGCTCGGCACCAACGGCGGCGGCTTCTACAACGCCAACTCCGCGCATCCGTTCGAGAACCCGACGCCGCTCTCCAACTTCCTGGAGATGCTGGCGATCTTCCTGATCCCGGCGGCGCTGGTGTTCGCGTTCGGCGCCATGGTCGGCGACATGCGTCAGGGCTGGGCGCTGATCGCCGCGATGACGATCATGTTCGTGGCCATGGTCGTGGTGATCTCGCCGCAGGAGCAGGCCGGCAACCCGGTGCTCACCTCGCTCGGCGCCGACCAGGTCGCGAGCGCCGTGCAGTCGGGCGGCAACATGGAAGGCAAGGAAACGCGCTTCGGCGTGGCAGCGTCGACGCTGTTCGCGACGATTACCACCTCGGCCTCGAACGGCGCCGTCAATTCGATGCACGACTCCTTCATGCCGCTCGGCGGCGCCGTGCCGCTCATCATGATCCAGCTCGGCGAGGTCGTGTTCGGCGGTGTCGGCTCGGGGCTCTACGGCATGCTGGTGTTCGCCATCCTCACCGTCTTCATCGCCGGCCTGATGATCGGCCGCACGCCCGAGTACCTCGGCAAGAAGATCGAGTCGTTCGACATGAAGATGATCGCGATCGCGATCCTCGCCACGCCGATCCTGGTGCTTGCCGGCACCGCGATCGCGGTCGCGGCGGAGGCCGGCCGCGCCGGCATCGCCAACCCCGGCGCGCACGGCTTCTCGGAGATCCTCTACGCCTTCAGCTCGGCCGCCAACAACAACGGCAGCGCCTTCGCCGGCCTGTCGGCGAACACGCCGTTCTACAACGCGATGCTCGGCGTGGTGATGTGGTTCGGCCGCTTCGGCGTGATCGTTCCGGCGCTCGCCATCGCCGGCTCGCTGGCCGCCAAGAAGCGGCTGCCGGTCACGGCCGGCACGCTGCCCACGCACGGGCCGCTGTTCGTGCTGCTGCTCATCGGCACGGTGCTGCTGGTCGGCCTCCTGAACTACGTGCCGGCGCTCGCGCTCGGCCCGGTCGTCGAGCACCTCCTGATGATTTCCCCCAAGTGAGCGCCATGGCCTCCACCCGCACCTCCTTCTCGCTGTTCGACCCGGCGCTCGTGCGCCCCGCGATCGGCGACGCTTTCGTCAAGCTCGACCCCCGCGTGCAGTGGCGCAACCCGGTGATGTTCGTCGTCTACGTCGGCAGCATCCTCACGACCGTGCTCGGCGTGCAGGCGCTGCTCGGCCGCGGCGAGGCGCCGGCGGCGTTCATCATCGCCGTCGCCGTCTGGCTGTGGTTCACGGTGTTGTTCGCGAACTTCGCCGAGGCCCTCGCCGAAGGCCGCAGCAAGGCGCAGACCGCGACCCTGCGCGGCATGAAGAAGAAAGTGATCGCCAAGGTCCTGAACGCGCCGAAGCACGGTTCATCCTGGCATCCGCAGGAGGCCGACGAGCTTCGCAAGGGCGCGGTCGTCCTCGTCGAGGCCGGCGACGTCGTGCCGCTCGACGGCGAAGCGATCGAAGGCGTCGCGTCGGTCGACGAGAGCGCCATCACCGGCGAATCGGCGCCGGTGATCCGCGAGGCCGGCGGCGACTTCGCCTCGGTGACCGGCGGCACCCGCGTGCTCTCGGACTGGCTGGTGGTGCGCGTGAGCGTCAACCCCGGCGAGTCGTTCCTCGATCGCATGATCTCGATGGTCGAAGGCGCGCGCCGCCAGAAGACGCCGAACGAGATCGCGCTCAACATCCTGCTGGTCGCGCTCACGATCGTGTTCCTGGTCGTGGTCGTGACCTTGCTGCCGATGTCGATCTTCAGCGTCGAGACCGCGAAGGCGGGCACTGCGGTGACGGTGACGACGCTGGTGGCGCTTCTGGTCTGCCTGATCCCCACGACTATCGGCGCCCTGCTGTCGGCGATCGGCGTCGCCGGCATGAGCCGGATGATGCAGGCCAACGTCATCGCCACCTCGGGCCGCGCCGTCGAGGCCGCCGGCGACGTCGACGTGCTGCTGATGGACAAGACCGGCACGATCACGCTCGGCAACCGCCAGGCCTCGGCGTTCTTCGCCGCGCCCGGTGTCAGCGAGCAGCAGCTCGCCGATGCGGCGCAGCTGTCGTCGCTGGCCGACGAGACGCCGGAGGGCCGCAGCATCGTCGTCCTCGCCAAGCAGAAGTTCAACCTGCGCGAGCGCGACATGGCGCAGCTGGCGGCCACCTTCATCCCGTTCACCGCGAACACGCGGATGAGCGGCGTCGACCTCGCTGCGTCGGGCAGCGCCGCGGCGCGCCAGATTCGAAAGGGCGCCGGCGACGCGATCAAGAAGCACGTCGAGGCGCTCGGCGGCAGCTTCGCGCCGGCTCTCACGCAGGCGATGGAAGAGGTCGCGCGGCGCGGCAGCACGCCGCTCGTGGTCGCCGACGGCAACCGCGCGCTCGGCGTCGTCGAGCTCAAGGACATCGTCAAGGGCGGCATCAAGGAGCGCTTCGCCGAGCTGCGCCGGATGGGCATCAAGACCATCATGATCACC
>Ga0123338_10004640_pt1 | contig 11938 bp, 13 predicted proteins | sample grotaG_FD_89793 | JGI IMG/M metagenome (GOLD analysis project Ga0123338, IMG submission 89793) | Glacier valley bacterial and archeal communities from Borup Fiord, Nunavut, Canada, to study Microbial Dark Matter (Phase II) -... | ecosystem: Environmental > Aquatic > Freshwater > Ice > Glacier ... | reverse complement strand
TGCCCTTTATTGTAACCTGTTCAACCGTGTAGGCGATTGGTTCCCGTGAGACGGAAAAAGCCTCTTCATCACGACATATGATCAGCTGATCTTTGTCATCGATGTCGTAGGCGAAGCGTTCAAAGTTGTCTCCCTTCAAAGTCAGATTATACGGTTGACCGGTTGAAATCCTGTTGAGGGGATAGACTCCCCGACACTGCCGGGACAGCTCTTTTATTTCCTTTGAGTTGAGAACGTCTTTAAACAGCGATGAAATGGTGTCTCCGGCCTGTATGGATCCTTTGATTGATTTTATTTTTTCTGCGCTGGGGGCAGCGATGGTGTCTTTTGGGGGAGGCGTCTGACTATTCTCGGGTTGGCGGCTTTCGCCCATTGTTGCGAACATAATGCCTGAGCCGGTAATACAGGTAACAAGCAGCAGTATCAGTAATGGCCACGAACGGCGTCTGGAATGTCGATTGGGTGGATTGAAGTCGGTAATGATAGGCATCTCCTAGGTCGAGATCTTAGCTCTTGGTTGGGGACTTGGTGGCGGAAGGTTGTGCGGCGGGCATCAGTGTTATGGAGGCTAACAGAATTTGTCTGCCATGTCCACCCCCCCTGTTTGTGGTTTAATGGATAACAGGCTGGTTACAACAACCGGGGGGCAGAGTATTGGATCTGTTCATGTTTGCAGGGAGATAGGGGGCAGATTTAACAAAGCCAATGCCGGTGCCAGATAGGCTGCTCTGAGCCCTCTGTTTTTGAGTTGGAGTCAGTATCCGGTTAAGGACTTGTATGTGATGGCATCCCATTGTGAACGATCAATACAATAGACATCATTCGGTGATACTACCAGAGAGTTTTAGAAAACTAAACAGGAAGAAATGTCGTCTGACCATTGGTGCCTGCCATCAAAAGAGCGTCTTGACAACGTCGCCCAGATTTCGGATAACCAATCACATGAAAATTGTCATCGTTGAAAATCCCCGTCCACTAACGCTAGAGCATTACAACGACGTTGCCAATGCGCCGCTGTCGGCCAGTCTTAACAGCGGCTATGCCCTTGCCGTTGCCAGTCTGGCCGGGTGGGAAACAGCATGCCTGGATTTTTCCACCAGCAAACTGGATGAGGAGTCAACTGCGGCGATCATTCTCGCCGAGGGCGGCGACATTGTCCTGTTCCACTGGGTCTATTCGTGGGGGCATGAGGAGTTTGTGCGAAGCGTGCTTGAAATGCTGAGCCGCAACAGCAATGTGGCACTGGGTGCCTTCGGCCTCTTTCCAACTCTCGCAACCAGGAATCTTCTGCAGTTTGCTTCTTCACTCGACTTTATACTGGCCGGTGAGTTCGAGGAGACGCTGTCCGAATTGCTGCCACTCTTCACGGAGCGGCGTACTGTCGCGGCGCTGCCCGGAGTCCTCCTGCGTGGCAGGTCGTACGTGTCGCGCCGGCTGATCGCCGATCTGTCCCTGCTGCCGGTTCCGGATGATGTGGGCGCAAACTGCGGCTACACAAGCCTGAATATCGCCGCCAGTAGGGGGTGCTACGGTGCGTGCAGCTTCTGCTTCATTCATCGCTACTATGGCTGCAGTCGCCGCCGTGTCCGTGACCTGGCCTCGCTGGAACGGGAGCTGGAGACTCGTCTGTCACGGCGCGATATAGCGAGTCTCTACTTCATCGATCCAACCTTCATCGGCCAGGGGGGTGACGAACGGGAGCGGGCAAGCGAGATCGGACGACTGGCGCGGCGTTGCGGATTGCCGTTCGGTTTTGAGACCAGGGTGGATGGCGTCGATGAGGAGCTGCTGGCAACTCTGGCCGGCAATGGAGCTACCTCCGTCTTTCTCGGTATCGAGTCCGGGTGCGATTCGGTGCTGCGGCGGATCGGTAAGCGTATCAGCACCGAGCAGATCCGGTGCGCAGTGCGATCAGTACAGAACTGCGGGATAGAGCTGCATCTCGGGTTCATCATGTTCGAGCCTGATTCGACCCTGGCCGAGCTGGAAGAGAACTACCTCTTTCTCGAAGAGTTGGGGCTGCTTGACCAGCGTGACCAGACCGCCAACCTCCTTTACCATAACCAGATCGTGCTTTACGGTTCGGCGGCTTGGGAGAGTTTCGGGAGTGAGGGGAGGTTGCTGTTGGACGAACGGCTGCCGTTCGAGGCGCGCTACCGCTTTCGCGACGAACGGGTGGGACAGGTATGCGCGGCGATGGGGCGCCTGACCTCTCACTATTTCAGCGCTATGACCGGAATCCGGCAGAGCCGTTCTGCCGTTGCTGATGACTGCGGAGCAGCGTGCCATGCCACTGACTGCGGTGGCGCTGTCAACTCGCTTCTCAAGGAGGCCTTTCTGTCTCTCTGTCGTACCGCCCACACTCAGCCGCCACAGTCGGTTGCCGACTTGGAAAGGGAGTATGCCGCACAGCTGCATGGTACCCTCGCTCTCCGGTGAGAACAGGATCTTCAATAACCTCCGCTGGAGGAGTTGCTGCCACTTTTTGCTGTCCCGGCTCACGCCCTTGTGGTAATTGATGTGACATGCGCCTTTTACTGATCGCCTTTCAATTTCTGACCATAGTCCCGTTACCCTTTCGCTTCCGCTGTGAAAAAGGGGACCTGGGTCGTTCCACGGCATTCTTCCCTGTTGTCGGCTTCGTGATCGGGGGACTTCTTGTGGGGTGCAACTGGCTCATCGCCCCCTTGTTCGCCCGTCCCCTCTGCGACGCTCTGCTGATAACCCTGTTGACCCTGATCACCGGTGCCCTGCATCTGGACGGCCTTGCGGATGTCTGTGACGGCCTGGCAGCACGCGGAAGTCGGGATCGCTTTCTGGCGGTCATGAAGGATTCGCAGGTCGGCGCGGTCGGCGCGGTCGGCCTCGTGCTCGGAATTCTGCTGAAGTGGCAGGCGCTAGTGGCGGTGCCATCGGAACTCAAATGGCAGGCGTTGCTGCTCTTTCCCGCTCTGGCCCGCTTCGGACAGGTACTGACAATGGCCGGTGCCCGCCATGCAAGACTGGACGGGCTCGGCGCTGCCATCGCCCAGGGAACGGGCGTCGTAACATTTTCTCTTGCGTTGGCAACAGTAGCCTCTGCCGGCTTTCACCTGCTTGGCTTCAAGGTGATGGTGCCGCTGGCTGCGGTTTGCCTGCTGACGTTTGCCGGCCGTATGTTTTTCCAGCGCAAGCTTGGCGGGCTGACAGGCGACACGATCGGCTGCATCAGCGAACTCAATGAAATTCTGGCTCTGATTGTTATCTCGGCTCTGCCACTGATAAGAATCTAACCGTTGACCCGGAGAATAAAGCATGACACCACACACCCGCATCTACCTTATCCGTCACGGTCAGGTGGCCGGCTTCGACCAGCCCCGTTACAACGGCCAAGCAGATGTCGCGCTAACTGATTACGGCGTAGAGCAGTACCACCTCATCAAAGAGCGACTGGCTGATTCCAAAATATCGGCCTGCTATACGAGCGATCTGACCCGCTGCACGACCGGCGCCGGCATAATCTGTGGTGCTTTCGGCATAGAACCAACCGCACGCCGCGAACTGCGGGAACTCAACATCGGGGTCTGGGAAGGGTTAACCTGGCAGGAAATTCGCGCTAACTGGCCGGACGGCTGGCAGGCCCGCCTGGACGATCTGGTCAATTATCGGGTCCCGCAGGGAGAAAATCTGCTGGATGTGGAAGCTCGGGTCATGCCGGTCATAGATGAAGTAGTGGCGCGACATAAAGGGCAGGAGGTGTTGGTGGTCGGGCATGGCGGGGTCAACCGCATCGTGCTGCTGAATGCCATCGGTGCACCGCTGGCAGGGGTGTTCAACATCGAGCAGAATTACGGCTGCCTGAACATCATCGACTACTATGCCGATGGCCGGGCGACGGTAAAACTGTTGAACGGGTGATGATACCCATGGTCGGATGAATCATGAAGGGCTTGTCACTGCTCTGAGACATGCCTTGAGCATATAAAAAACGTCGGTTAACTGGTGTTTGCAACAGTAATAAGCTATCATTACGCTATTTTCAATCCATGTAGGTATCTGCCTCCGGGCCCTTATGTGGTCACAATCTGCAACACAGGCCGCTAAAATGTCCAAACATTCCAATAACAGCGATTACAGTCGCTACTTCTTTCCGAGGCAGAAGGTCTGCCTTGTCAACATGTCTGTGGAGCGGAACAGCGAGATATACGAGTCTATGAGCGGCACAGTTACCTCCAGCGGCACAGACGGTCTTGAACTTATGATTGCCCACGGTGGCAATGGTGCACATGATGCTGAGGTTGGAGTAGCAACCTACAAGCTGACCAGTGAGGCGCTGGGCAGCGGTATCCAGGTGCTGGCCGACCTGGTCGGCATCATCGCCGGCAATATTTTTAAATTTCGCATGCATGGTCCGTTAGAGCTGTTCCAGCGGCGCATTGTCCCGCGCATCGATATTACTACACAAATATTCCATCTGCGCGGCAACTACCCGCTGGCCTCTTTCAAAAAGGAATGGACGCGGGTCACGGATTATATGCGCACCAACGGCACACTCCCGAAGCTTGTCATGCAGGACGCCGAAGTCAATTTAAGTGCCGGGGGGATCGGACTTACGCTTGATGTGGAAAACCGGCCGACGCCACTTTCCATGTTTTTTGTTGCAATTGGCGAAGGATTACCCCTTTGCGCCCTGGCGGAGACGGTCTGGGAACAACCTGTGGATAAGCAACTGCGTTGCGGTTTTCGTTTCATCCACATCCTCAAAACGGATCAGGAACGGATAAACAGCTGTATCAGTGATCAGCTGCGGAAAAGCGGCGGTACCCCTCTGGACTATAAGCGTAATTGGGTTCTGGTGGACAAGATGGTGGCGGATACCCGTAAACCAGGATAAGTGTATTGGAAGGGACTGTATCGGTGAGTGTATAAAGGGGTGGAAATGATGGTTTTGAGAAGCGACTATATTCTTGACAATAACTATGGGGTAATATAGTACTGATTATAAGTGTAGAACTTGCAAATATATGTGTATTAATATGTGCTTCGGTATAGAATATGTATTGAAAGTGAGCCGTCAATGAATGCACTTTGGAATTATTACCTGAATTTCTCCATCAAATTCCGCCTGACTGTCCTCTGCGCCTGCTACAGCTTCTGCATCCTCGCCGCCGGTTTTACCGCACAATTCGAGTCGCCGTTGATCAAGTATGGTTCAACGGTTTTTTTTATTGTGATGGGAGCCGTTTTCGGCTGGGCTAACATCTGGTCAATCAACAGGCCGATACAAAGGGCCATAGCGTATCTTCAGACCATGTCCAGCGGTGATCTTAGCGAAGAGATCACCATTCTGCGCAAGAACGAATTCAGCAGGATGCTTGTTGGCATGAAAGATCTGCAGGGTTCCATGCGCAGTATGATCAGTGGGATGCAGGGGACAGCGGCACACCTGAGCTCAGCTTCAGAGTCGCTGAGTACTACCTCATCCCAGATTGCCGAAGGGACCAAGAATGCCTCCGGGCAATCAGCGGCCATCAGCACGGCGGTGGATGAGATGGCATCCGTCAGCGCAAGCATATCGCATAGCTGCCAGGAAATGTCGGAAAAGGCATCCGGGACCAACAACGCCACCCGAAGCGGTGAAGAGACCATTTCCGGCATGACCGCCATGATGGGTGAAATTGAACGGACGGTGATCGGTACTATGGAGGCGGTCAAGGCTCTTGGTGCGAACTCGGACAGGATCGGTGATATTGTGGTTGCCATCGGTGATATTGCCGACCAGACCAATCTGCTGGCACTCAACGCCGCAATCGAGGCCGCCCGCGCCGGCGACCAGGGGCGCGGTTTCGCCGTTGTGGCCGATGAGGTGCGCAACCTCGCCGAGCGAACCACCTCCGCAACACGCGAAATCCAGTCGATCATCGCCTCCCTGCAGGGAGACGTAAAGAATGTTGTCGGCTCGATGGAGCAGAGTGCCACCAGTGTCAGGAGCGGTGCAAAGGACGTGCAACTCTCCAGTCAGGCGATCGGCGCCATAAAGGTACATATCGTCCCGTTGATGGACCATGTCTCCCAGGTGGCTACAGCCGCGGAAGAACAGTCGGCAACCAGCCACAGCATTACCGAGAGTATGCGCAGTATCTCAGAGGTTATTCATGGCGCCGCCGGCGGTGCCCACAGGACCGAACAGGCCGCCTCGGAGCTTGCCCGCACCGCTCAGGAACTTCAACAGATGGTGAATCGTTTTAAACTTGTGAGATGAGATGAGACCACGAGGCCCCCGAACCGTAACCCTGCCAAGCGCCGCTGAGGCTGCTGCTATTCTGAAGCGTATGCGGGGCGAAGTTGACAGCAATTCCAACTACCGGACCAGATCGCTGAAAATACACGGTCCCGTCTGTGCCAAGTGCGGCCGTGAGTTTGACTCTGCCAGCATAAGCCTCTTGACCGTTCATCATAAGGATGGCAATCACCACAACAATCCGCCAGACGGATCAAACTGGGAAAACCTCTGCACTCACTGCCATGATGATGAACATTCGCGTGGTGTGTTGGGGGAGTATTTATCCGGTACTACCTGAAGTTCAGATAGATCAGCCGCCCGACCAGCACCAGTACGACCGTTATGAAGACCGGCCTGATAAAGGCGGTACCACTCTTGATAACCAGCTTTGACCCGACTCTGGCCCCTGCAAACTGTCCGATCCCCATTACAATTCCCTCTACAAAGCGCACCTGCCCGACCGAAAGAAAGAAGATCAACGCCACAAAGTTGCTGGTAAAGTTCATGACCTTCGTGGTGGCTGTGGCCCTCATCATCGAATAGCCGAGCATCATCATCAGCGCCATCGTCCAGAACGAGCCGGTTCCGGGGCCGAAAAAACCGTCATAAAAGCCGAGTGAAAGACCGCACAGCAGGTAGAAGGGACCAGGACTCATCCTGGCGTGAGAATCCTCCGCACCCAGGCGGGGGGAAAGAAAAGTATAGACAGCGATGGCCGCCAGCAGCCAGGGGATCAATTGCTTGAGTATGGTTGCGTCCAGAAGCTGTACCGCCCAGACGCCAAGAGCCGCTCCAATGGCTGTCCAGACGATGCCGACCCGGCAGTCGCTCAATTTTACGGTGCCGGCGCGTACAAAATGCAGCATGGCGCTGCCGGAGCCGAAGGATGCCTGGAGTTTGTTGGTGCCGAGCGCGATTTGGGGGGGGAGACCGATGCCCAACAATACAGGGACGGTGATCAGTCCGCCACCGCCGGCGATGGAGTCGATCAGGCCGGCGATAAAAGCGGCCCCGAAGAGCAGTGGCAGGAGGATTTCAGGGTACACGGATGATATCAGGCCGCCTTGGACCATGACAGGCGTCCCTCCAGCCAGCGTGAGAGGCTGGTGAATGCGAAGCAAATTATGAAATAGATAATGGCGATAAAGACAAAAATCTCGGTTGGGAATGCCATGGTGCGGTTGTTGATCTGGGTTGCAACATGCGTCAGTTCGGAAACGCCGACGATGAAAGCCAGGGATGTGTCCTTTATCAGTGACACAAACTGGTTGACGAATGACGGGATCATGTTGCGCAGACCCTGTGGGAGGACGATGTATAACATGACCTGCCAGTGTTTCAGGCCGGTGGAGATGGCCGCTTCGGTTTGACCCTTCGGGATGCCTTCGATGCCGGCGACGATGATGCGCGACATGTAGGCTGATGTGAAGAGGGTCAGCGCCATGATGACGGTGTTGTTTTCAGCAACCTTGCCAAACAGAGCCGGCATCAGGAAATACATCCAGAAGATAACCATCAGGAGCGGCATGCCGCGTACCAGATTTATGAAGGCCAGGGCCGGATAGCGCACAACCGGCAAACGCGAGATGCTGAGGAGTCCAAGAATCAGACCGCCGAAGAAGGAGAGGATGCAGGAAACAACCGCCAGATAGAGAGTCAGTCCCACACCGCCAAGTGGCCCGTGGGGAAAACGTCCGATCATAAAATAGGTGAAGTTGTCGGTAATGACCGATATGTTGAAGAACTGTTCCATATCAGGCCGCCTTATGAGCCATGAGGACTTTTTCGTTATAGAGGTTAACCAGCACGGTTATGATGATTGAGAGAGTCAGGTAGACTACAGTTGCAGCAGTAAAGGCTTCAAAGCCTTTGAAGGTGTAACTTTCAACCTGCCGTGCCTGGTAGGTTATTTCCATGACGCCGATGGTCATGGCTAGTGATGAATTCTTGGCAATATTCAGAAACTGGTTGACCAGTGGCGGAATTGTGATGCGTACCGCCTGTGGCAGGATGATGAACTGCATCGCACGCAGGTAGGAAAATCCGGCACTACGGGCCGCTTCCATCTGTTCTTTCGGGATGGAGAGCACACCGGAACGAATGTCTTCGGCGATAAAAGCAGACGTATAGATAGTTAGGGCGATGACAGCTGCGGCGAATTCAAATCCCGTTTCGTTAAGCCAGTCATTAATAACTGTTGGCAGGATCTTGTAGGAACCGAAATACCAGAAGAAAAGCTGTACCAGCAGCGGCGTGTTACGAAAAAACTCCAGATAGGCGTGTGCAAACCAGCGTACCGGCTTGCTGTGCGCCATGCGCATGACCGCGATCAGTAAGCCGAGCAGGAAGGCCAGCACAATAGAAATGGCTGACAGCTGGAGAGTTGTTACCAGTCCGGCGACCAGCCAGTCGAAATACTGCCCGGAGGTTATTATTGACCAGTCGAATGTGTAGTTGAGCATGGGAAAAGCATCCAAACACAGGGGCACTTTTACGGGAGTGCCGGGTGCCCCTGTGGAATGTTATTTATCTGCGGTAATTTTAAAAGTACGATCCAGCTGGAACTGGGTATTCGGTCCGAACCATTTGTTAAATATTTGTGCCGCTTCGCCGCTCTTTTCCATGTCAAGAATGGTCTTGTTGACGAAGTTGACTAAATTGGTGTCACCCTTGCGCATGCCGAGTCCGTACGGTTCGTCGGAAATCTGGATGTTCGGGATTTCATACTGGGATTTGTTCGGGGCCTTGGCGAGGATCCCGGCAAGGATGGCTTCGTCGGTGGTAACCGCTGATACCTTGCCCTGAATCAAAGCAAGGAAGGCCTGGGGGTAGTCGTCAAATGACAGTACTTTTGCAGAAGGGATAGCCTTGGCGACGTTCTGTTCTGAAGTCGAGCCTTTGGCGGTACCGATCCGTTTTCCTTCCAGATCCTTCAGGCTTTTGATGGTCCCTTTTTTAGTAATGAACTTCTGGCCGGTAAGGAAATAGGCGTGACTGAAGTCGATAACCTTGGCCCGCTCGGCATTTTTGGTCATGGTAGCAGCAATGATATCGATGTGCCCTTCCTGTAGCTGTGGCATGCGGCTGGCGGAGGTAACCGGCTTGAGCTCGACCTTTACGCCCATCTTCTTGGCAATGGCGTTGACGAAATCGATGTCATAACCGACGATGCGACGGGTGTTCTCATCGATGTAACCAAATGGGGGGAGGGAGTCCTTGCAACCGACGACCAATACCCCTTTCTTCTTGGCGTCAGCCAGTGTGTCTCCGGCCAGAGCAGCCTTGGCGGTGAGCGTTGCCAGAGCCATGATCATAAACAGCGTTACCAGTTTTTTCATAGTGCTTCCTCCTTGTGTGGTGGTGATTACCGGAAAGCCGGCATCAGGGACATTCGCACTGCATCGGCGTTAATAACTGCCGCAGGAACTGTTTGGTACGCTCATGCTGCGGCCGCAGGAAGAAGTCTTCAGGGGGGGCCTCTTCCAGTATAACTCCATAATCCATAAATACTACCCGATGCGCCACTTCCCGGGCGAACCCCATCTCATGGGTTACTACAACCATAGTCATGCCGGAGAGTGCCAGATCTTTCATGACCTCCAGTACTTCGCCGATCATCTCGGGATCAAGGGCTGAGGTCGGTTCGTCAAACAGCATGATGCGGGGTTTCATTGCCAGGCCACGGGCAATTGCTACCCGTTGCTGCTGCCCACCGGATAGCTGTAGCGGGTATGCGTTGCGCTTCTCGGCAAGGCCGACCCGGGTAAGTAGTTCCATGGCCTGCTCTTCAGCCTCTTTTTTCGGTGTGTTACGTATTTTGATGGGAGCCAGGGTGATGTTGTTGATAACGGAAAGGTGAGGGTAGAGATTGAACTGCTGGAAGACAAAGCCGATCTCGGCTCGAAGCTTGTTTATATCGGTTTTTTTGTCGGAGAGGTCAAAGCCGTCCACCACCAGTGAACCATCGTTGATAGGCTCCAGCTTATTGATGGTGCGGATCAGGGTTGATTTGCCTGAACCTGAAGGACCGCATACTACGAGCACTTCGCCCGGTGTGACGTGAAGGTTGATGTCGTTAAGTACGTGCAGTTTATTGAACCACTTGTGCACGCCTTTGAATGTGATCATAAGCGGACTCCTGAATCAAATAAAACGATGTTAGCAGCGTTTCTTAAGTACCATGCTGAAGAAAGAAAGAAAAGAGGTATTACCGTCCGCTCACTTGCTGGTCGGCCAGTAACTTCCCCCTGTCAGCGTCGCAGTTATGCTTCCCACCACAACCTTTGATTTCATCTGTACCGGTATCCGGCGCTCGTCGTCGGTCAGCCAGATAAACATATCACCGGTCCGGGCAAAGATCCCCTCCGATTTCAACAGCGGATGAATCACAATGGTTTTGAAGCGCCCCAGCGAGGTAACAAGTTCTTCCAGTCGCAGCACCTTTACCTCTGTGTTCCAGAGCCTTTTGCCGTCGTAGATGTCTATGAAATGTGAAGTGCCAACCTGTAGCGGTACAGTGCGAAAGTAGTAAAAACTGGAGAGGGTGTCATAGGTGCGTGCGGTGATGGGTTGAATCTTCACGCTTTTGTTGTGATGGTCGGTGGTAGTCGCTTCACGTTTTTTATGATCAAAGCTCGTTTCACGATCGGTTCTCGACCTGCCTTCACTTTTCCGTTCCGTGTACAGGTATGGATAGCCGATGTATAAGGGGGGCGCCCCTGGAGTAAGGTGTGATTCGATCCGGTCGTCAACCGGGAAAAAAAAGCGTAGCCAGTTGGCTGATTTTGCAGTGGAAACGACATGGATCCCATTGTTAGCCTGTTTGATCTCCTGGACGGCGCGACCAGCGGTAATTCCCGAGTAGGAAAGTTCAAACTCCAGCCGCTCCGGGATCGGAAACGCCGCAGTTTGGTTTGCCATGCAGAGTATTGTGAGCGCAATTACGGTTGCGCTCACAATACTCATACAGCATCGTCCGGCCGTGCTATTCACCATAGCCCTGTTAAGCCTGGCCACCAGTCTGTGATTCCTCAAATGCTGCGCGCGCCTGGTGCATCTCTTCGACTTCCCGCAGTTTGTCACCCATCCAGGCGTGAAACACCTTGGCATTCTCGTAGCTCATGACTACGCCGGTATCAATGAAACGAACCATGCTGCCGGCCAGGTCTTTGGGTTCTACGCCGGTCTCGCGGCCAATTGCGCCTTCAAGGGTGATTTCATGTGAAATTGATTCCGGCAGCGGCTGCCGCTCAAGGTAAAAGTTTATTACCATTTCGCCGCGCGGTGAAAAACCGCCCTGGGCACCGTTTACATAGGTAGGGTTGTAGCCGTAATTGAATACATATTTGAACTTTAATTCAGGTTTCTTGTTGCTCATCGGGTTCTTCTCCTTTGATCTGTTTAAGTTGTGACTGTCATAACGGCAGCTGAGCCCATGAAAGCATTTACACAACTACCATAATCGGAAGATCAAGGAAAATATTTTCTTGTAATTTTGGCGGCTGCGGCTATAAACAACATTGTTCTGTAAATATACCACGGAGGTTTGCCAATGAAAGTTTTTGCCAAAACGGTTTTAATTGCTGTTTCGCTGCTGCTCTCTGCCGGTCAGGTTTTTGCTGCTGATGCAGGCGCACCTGCAATGGATTTAAAGGGCGGGGCAAAGGTCGCCAAAGC
>Ga0123338_10004639_pt1 | contig 11938 bp, 14 predicted proteins | sample grotaG_FD_89793 | JGI IMG/M metagenome (GOLD analysis project Ga0123338, IMG submission 89793) | Glacier valley bacterial and archeal communities from Borup Fiord, Nunavut, Canada, to study Microbial Dark Matter (Phase II) -... | ecosystem: Environmental > Aquatic > Freshwater > Ice > Glacier ... | reverse complement strand
CTGACTCGTCTAGCGCTTCCCGTTGCACAGTTGCAAGGAGGATGCATGGCGCATCCTTACAGAAGGCAGAGCGCCCGCAGCTCCCGCCGCAAGCCCTCCGGCAGGCCGTCCGTGCCCAGGGCGGGGCCGTCCAAACCCAGATCGGCCGGCGCCGCGTCGCGCGCCAAGTACCGCCAGCCCTGGAACGCCTTCACGGGCCGTCCCTCGACCGGGACAAGCTGAGCGTCCAGCACCAGCCCGGCGCAGCGCGTGTCGTCGTCCCAACGGTCCTCCTGCACATCCAGCACGCGCTGGCGCACGACCATGGCGCCGCGGATGACCCAGTAGATGCTGCCGCCCGCGGTGATCTCGGCCGTGCGGCGGGGGAAGCTGCGTGTTTGATGGCGCAGCGGCGGGCGCCCAGCAGCGCGGGCAGCCTGCACATCGCGCAAGTGCGCCACGTCCCGGATGCCGACTGCAAGCTTGGCCAAATGAAGCATGGAGTGGTGCCTACAAGCCCGCCGGAGTCGCCCACAAGGTAGCCGGCCTCACGATGCCGCGACATCCTCTGCGGGAGCATCAGGCGCAACGTCCACTGGAAAGCCCTGGCTGCTGCCGGGTCCAGCAACTTTGGCCGGTAGCCGGCACCAGTCCCGCCCGACGCAGCGCCAGCACTCCGGCCGGCGCGCCTTGCACACATAGCGGCCGTGCAGGATCAGCCAGTGGTGCGCCGGGCGCAGCACGTCCGCCGGGATGCGCTTGACCAGCCCGTCCTCTACGGCGCGCACCGTCTTGCCCGGCGCCAGGCCCGTTCGGTTGCCCAGGCGGAAGACGTGGGTGTCCACCGCCATCGTGCTGTGGCCGAAGGCGACGTTCAGCACGACGTTGGCCGTCTTGCGGCCGACCCCGGGCAGGGCCTCCAGGGCGTCGCGGTCGCCCGGCACCTCGCCCCCGTGCCGCTCGATCAGCAGGCGGGACAGTTCCACCACGTTCTTGGACTTGGCCTGCCACAAGCCGATGCTGCGGATGTGCGCGGCCACGCCGCCCGCCCCCAGCGCCACCATCGCCGCCGGGGTGGGCGCCTCGGCAAACAAGGTGCGGCCAACGCGGTTCACGGCGACGTCGGTCGTCTGCGCCGACATGACGACGGCGCACAGCAGGTGATAGGGCGACTCCGCATCCAACTCGGTCTGCGCGTCGGGATAGGTAGCGCCTAGGGCGGCGATGAAGCAGCGCACCTGCGCCAAGGTCATCGGCGGCGTTTTGCGGGTGCGCTTTGTGGGGGAAGTGGCCATACGGCTAATAATGCCTGCCCGTGCCGGGCTGACAAGGCGGCCCGGGACGCTACATCCTGCGTTGCAATGTCATCCGCCCCTGCCCTGCCAGCGCCGATGCTGCCCGCTCCGGTGGCGTTCGAGGCGGTGATCATCCCGCACCGCAGCCTGGGGCCTACAGGCTTCCGCGTGCTGGTTGGGTTCATCTTACTGGTCAGCGCCGGCATCTCCGCCGGGTTGTGGCTAATCGGTGCATGGCCAGCAGTGTGCTTCGACGTGGCCGAGATCTCCCTGGCCGTCGTGCTGCTGCGCCGCAACGCCCGCGCGACACGGGCCTGCGAGATGCTGCTGCTGTCCGATGAGGGCCTGCGCATCGTGCGGACCGACCACGCCGGTCGCCGGACGGAACGGACGCTGCAGCCGGCCTGGTTGCGCGTCAGCCTGGAGGAGCGCGACGGTCGTGCCCCCGCCCTGTGGCTGGCCAGCCGCAGCACGCGCATGCAAGTCGGCGCGGAGCTTGGCGAGGCGGAGAGGCGCGACCTCGCCGCCGCGCTGCGCCTGGCGCTGCACCGCCACCGCAACCCGGTGTTCGACAACCCGCAGTTGCGGGAGTAGCGTCGTTGGCCTGATTGTTAGAAGGCTGGCGTGGCGCTGATCCAGACCCGATACGGCCCGCTTCATACGCCCGGGCAGGATGGCGACCTCGTCGAGAGGGTCCTCCGCGGATACGGCGAGTGGGCTTGGCTTGAGACATGCTTCCTGGCCTCCGTGCTTCCGGACGGCGCGCGTGTTCTGGACGGCGGCGCGTTCCTGGGCACGTTCGGGCTGGGCCTGACCCTGCTGCGGCCCCTCGCCGGGCTGTGGGCTGTCGAGGCCAACATGACGGTCGTGCCATGCCTGGCCGAGAACCTGCGTCTGGCCCGTTGCCCCACCACTGCTATCGGCGCGTTGCTGACAGGGCCAGGCACCCTGCCGCGCCCGGGCGCGGCGCCCGCGGGCAACGCCAGCGCCGCCAGCTTCATGCGGGATGCCGTGGGCGACCCTGTGGCCACCCCGCCCAGCACCGTGACGCTAGCGGGGCTTCGCGCGGTGAATGGTCCCTACGACCTGATCAAGCTGGACGTGGAGGGCATGGAGGCCGAGGTGTTGCAAGCCGATGCCGCGAACCTGGCCAGCGGCGAAACGGCGCTGTGGATCGAGTGCAACGAGGACCCGCGCGCCCTGGACCTCTGCGCCATGCTGCTGTCCTGGGGGTTGCCGGTCCACTACTTCGCCGCCCCCGCCCACAACCCGGGCAACCACGCCGGCAACCCGGTGCCGGCGGTGCCCTGGGCCTATGAAGCCGGGCTGCTCGCTGCACCCCGCCGCCCGCCGGAGCTGTTGCCGGAGTTGCGCCAGGCCGGCTGCATCCTAAGCCGCATCGGGACGGTGGGCGACCTGACGGAGGCGCTGTGGCGCACCCCGCGCTGGGGCATGCCCGACTGGCCAGTGGACGATCCCGCGGCGTTGGTTGCCCTAGCTGGCCGTACGCTCCGGTGCCAGCCGCGCGACACCTTCCTACAGTCGGCAGCGCCGTTGGGGTCTAGGGAGAACGAGCAGATGTGGCAGCGCATGGTGGCAGCCGAGGCCCGGGCAACCCAGGCGGAGGCGCGGCTGGCCGCCCTCGGTGCTGCCGTGCCGCCTTCCGCGCCAGCTCCCGTGCCGGGTTCCAACCCGGACCCGCACCAAACGCCGGACCACGTTCCGCAGTAGGCCCCGCATTGGATGCCACGCCAGACTTTGATGAACTGGACCCGGCTGAGGCGCGCCTGTCCCGGCCGGACTTGCCCAAAACGTGAACCGGACCGGCGCCGCGGGGGCTTACGCCGCACTGCGGCAAGCTGGCACGGTGAGGAAATGACCTTGGCATTGCCGTCCCGCCCCTCCCCCCACGGCCCAGCATGACACGCGCGGACACCCAGCCCGGCGGCCAGCAACAGGTTCCCTCGCCGGCGCGCACCTACCCGGTTTGGCTGCCGATCCTGCTTGGCGTGCTCACGGCGGTCGGGCCGCTGTCCACGGACATGTACCTTCCGGCCTTCCCCGCTATCGAGGCGTCCTTGGGCGGACGCTCCGGCACGGCGCAGGTAACGCTGGCCACCTGGTTCGCCGGGCTGGCAGTGGGGCAGATTACCCAGGGGTCGCTGTCGGACCGCTTCGGGCGGCGTGGGCCGCTGATCGTGGGCACGTTGGTCTATGCGCTGGCCAACGCTGGGTGCGCCCTGGCGCCGGATCTGCTGACCCTGTCCGTGATGCGCTTCGCCGCGGCATTCGGCGGGTCCGCGAGCATGGTGATCCCCCGCGCGGTGGTGCGGGACCTGGCGGACGGCCACGCCGCGGCCCGGCTGATGAGCCGGCTGATGCTGGTCATGGGCGCTGCCCCCATCCTGGCCCCGACGCTGGGCGGCTTGGTGCTGGGCGTTGCGCCATGGCACGCGATCTTCTGGCTGATGGCCGCGTACGGCCTGGTATGCTGCGTCCTGGTGTGGCGCCTGCTGCCGGACACCCTGGCGCCGGAGCGCCGGATCAGCCTGGGTGCGGCAAGCCTGCTCAGCCGCTACGCCGGAGTGCTGGGGGACCGGGTGTTCCTGTCCTATGCGCTGATGGGCGGGTTCGGGATGTTCGGCATGTTCGCCTACATCGGCGGGTCGTCCCCGGTGTTCATCCAGCACTTTGCGTTCAGCCCGGCGGCGTACGGGATGCTGTTTGGGTGCAGCGCCGCGGCGTTCATCCTGGCGTCGCAGGTCAATCCCTGGCTGCTGCTGCGCTTCGGCGCGGCGCGGGTGATCCGGGCAGGCGTGTCGGCCTACCTGGTGGCGGCCCTGGCGATGCTGGCCTGCGCGGTGCTGCAAGTGGGGGGCGTAGCCGGAGTGGTTGCGCCGGCGGTGTTTGCCATGGGGAGCATGGGCCTCGTGATGCCCAACGCCGCCGTGGGCGCGCTGTCCCGCCACGCCGGGCAGGCGGGCAGCGCGTCGGCGATGATGGGCACGCTGCAGTTTTGCCTGGCGGCGGCCAGCGGCGTGCTGGTCGGGTTGCTGACGGACGGCACGCCGCGGCCGATGGCGGCGATGCTGGTGCTGGGCGCCATCGGCACGGTTGCCGCGGACCGGCTTCGGCCTCAAATAGGGGCAGGCAAGAAGGAGAAGATACCGGCATGACCGTCCTTGTGGGCATCCCCGCCTGCGCCCGGGTGCTGAACGGCCACCTGCAGCACGCGACGCCCGCCCGCTACGCCGCCGCGCTGACCGGAGGCTCCGGCGTCGTGCCCGTCATGATCCCACCGATTGGCGAGGCCGCGCTGCCCATCCTGGCCCGGCTGGACGGCCTGTTGCTGCCGGGCAGCCCCAGCAACGTGCAGCCCGCCCTATATGGCGTGGAGCAGGACGAGACTCCGGACGCGCACGACCCGGCGCGGGACGCCACGACCTTCGCCCTCATCCGCGCCGCGCTCCGCATGGACATGCCGCTGTTCGCGATCTGCCGCGGCATCCAGGAGCTGAATGCGGCCCTGGGCGGCACCCTGCACCAGCAGGTCCACGGCGTGCCGGGCCGCCTGGACCACCGCGGCGGCCCCGGCACGAAGCCGGAGCAGTACCGCCTGAAGCACGACGTGGCGCTGTCAGGGCGCCTGGCCGGCATCACCGGGCAGGCGCGCATCCGCGTCAACTCGGTTCACGAGCAGGCGATTGACCGCCTGGCGCCCCGCCTGGCCGTGGAGGCGACGGCGCCAGACGGCACGGTCGAGGGCGTGCGGGTCGAGGGCGCGGCCTTCGCGCTGGCGGTGCAGTGGCACCCGGAATGGGACTATGCTGCCGACGCCAACAGCACCGCCCTGTTCCGCGCCTTCGGCGACGCGTGCCGGGCCGCAACCCTGATGAGGAACGCCGCATGACTCCGCAAACCGACCTGACGCTGCTGCTTGGCCGCGTGCTGATGGCAATGCTGTTCATCCTGAGCGGCTTCGCCAAGTTCACCGCCGCCGCGGGCACGAAGGCCTACTTCGCCAAGACCGGCGTGCCCGCCCCGGACATAGCCTACGTCGTGGCGGTCGGGATCGAGCTGGGCGTTGGCATCCTGTTCCTGCTGGGCGTCAAGACGCGGGTCGTGGCCGTGGTGCTCGCGGTGTTCACGGTGGCGACGGCGGTGCTGGCCCATGCCGACCTCGGCAACATGCAGCAGAAGACGCAATTCCTAAAGAACCTGGCGATTGCCGGCGGCTTCCTGGGCTTCGCGGCGCTGGGCGGCGGTGCCTACAGCGTGGACGGCCAGTTGGCCCGGCCGGGACGGGGGCGAGTGACGGTGTAGCTGCCTGCCCGCTCTCCGCCTGGGGTCAGACCGTGAAACGGTTTACGGTTGGGGTGAGGTGGTGTTGGCCGCGGCGCGGCGACCCTCCGGTGCTGACGGCACACGGTCCAGCGTCGGCAAGCACGGCGCTTGGAGACTCCTTCACTCCAGCCATAGACCGTTTCACGGTTTGACCCCGGAGGGAGCGGGAGAAGCGCTACTTGCAATCCGTCAGGTCCTTGTCGGACAGCGAGAACGCGTAGCGGCCGTCGCCGCGCACCTCGACGTCCCGCACCAGGCACACCTTCCCCTTCTTGCCGGTCAGGCGCACGTCGTAGCGGCCGGGCTGGATGCCGGTCAGGCGCAGGCGCTCGTCGTGGTCCACGCTGCCGTCGCGGTCGTTGGCGCATTGGTTCGGCCCGAACCCGTCCGTGCCCGCCGGTGCCATGACCAGGTTGGTGATGGCGTCGCTGGTCAGGTTCCAGAACGTCATCCGCGGTTCCGCCGCCTGCGCCCCGCCGGCTAGCGCCAGAAGGCCGAGCACGGCCAGCCCGGCGCGCCTCGTCCCACCCCCCCTCATCCCAATAGCTCCTGTGCGTGGTGCGTCATGTGATCCTCCATGAAGGTCTGCACGAACCAGTAGCTATGGTCGTAGCCCGGCTGCATCCGCAGGGTCAGGTCCTGGCCGACGGCAGCAGCGGCTTGCTGGAAGGGGGCCGGGTCCAGTTGCACCTGCAGGAACTGGTCGGCGTCCCCCTGGTCCACCAGGATCGGTCCGGGATAGGTGCCGCGCCGCAGCAGCGCCGTCGCATCCCACCCGTCCCAGGCCACCCGGTCCGGGCCGAGGTAGCCGCCGAGCGCCTTCTGCCCCCACGGCACCGCGGCCGGGTTGCTGATGGGCGCGAAGGCCGACACGGAGTGCCACCGCGCCGGGTCGCGCAGCGCCGTCACCAGCGCGCCGTGCCCGCCCATCGAGTGCCCGAACACCCCACGGCGATCCGCACGCACAGGGAACCCGGCCTCGACCAGGGCCGGCAGCTCCTGGTTGACATACTGCGCCATGCGGTAGTGCCCGGCCCAGGGCGCCTGCGTAGCGTCAAGGTAGAACCCGGCAGCCAGGCCGAAGTCCCAGGACTCCGCTTCTCCAGGCAGGTCCAGGCCCCGCGGGCTGGTGTCGGGCATGACCAGCACCAGGCCATGCTGCGCCGCCAGGCGCAGGGCACCGGCTTTTTGCGCGAAGGTCTCCTCCGTGCAAATCAGGCCGGCGAGGTAGTACAGCGCCGGGCACGGCGCCCGGGCAGCCTGGGGCGGCACGTAGACGCCGAAGCGCATTGGGGTGCCGGTAGCCTCCGACGCATGGGTATAGAACCCCATCTTGCCGCCGAAGCAGAGATTGCGGCTGCGCGTCTCCATCGCGGCGGCGCCCGTCATCCCGCGACGACTTCGTTGAACTGCATGACCGGCTGGCCGGTGGTGAAGTTCGGGATGTCCTTGAAGATCTCCCGCCCGTGCCGCCCGGCGGCGGCCGTGAAGGCGTCGGGGTCGGTGAAGGTCAGCAGGGCGATGGTGGTGTAGGTGGGCGCAGCGCCGTCCGGCGCCGGGGCGCCGCGCAGGACGCGCACCTCCTGCAAACCCATCGGCCCCCACAGGCGATGCACCATCGGGATATGGGTCGCCATGTAGTAGTCGTGGTCGAAGGTGGCGTCGGCAGCGGGATACATGACGGCGACGGTCAGCATAGCGTTCCCCTCTCGGTTTTTGCTGACCCTAACCCAGGGGCGCCTTGCACGGCTAGGCCGGCATCGGCCCCGCCGGGGACGCAAGGCGTTTGCGGGACGGCAGGCGAAACTGGCCGCACGGGCGAGGGGTGGGCCATGTCCTACCGCATCCGGGAAAGCGGCGGCCCGGCGGTCCCGCGCGCCGTCCAGTGGCGACCATATGGGACGGATGCACCACACCGTCCACTCTAGTGAGCTGCTTGCACGCCGGTCATGTGACCAGGGAATTGAGCATCAAGCGGTGGACGGGTCTGGTCGGCCGGGCACTGAAACCGCCTGCCGGCAGTTCGTCCCGCGATCAGGCCAACTCCCCAGCATGCTCCTCCAGAAGTTTCCAGGCGGTCTCCCCGAACTTGCTACGCCAATCCGCGTAGAAGCCATCCTTGCGCAGGAGGTCCTGGAAGGCGCCCCTGTCCACGGCGTTGAACTTCAGCCCGGCGCCAGCCAGGTCACCGCGCAAGTGGGGGTCCAACCTGGCCAGGTCGTCCCGCTCCTCCTGTCCAGCCCGGTCCATCTCGTGCTCAATGATGTCCCGCAACCTGTCCGGCAACCCTTTCCACATTGCGGCATTTGCAAGCATCCAATAGGCGTCCCACGAGTGGTAGGTCAGGCTGCAATAGGTTTGCACCTCATACAGCTTCGCGGCCTGAATTTGGATGAGCGGGTTTTCTTGCCCGTCCACGGTGTGGGTTTCCAATGCTGAGTGGACGAGGTTGAAATTGATCGCCTGCGGGACTGCGCCGAAGGCGCGGAACATGTTCGTGGCGATGGGGCTGGCCGGAACGCGGAACTTGACCCCCTGCAGGTCCTCCGGCGCCGTGACGGGCTTTGTGGCCGTCGTGCTATGCCGGAAACCGTTGTTCCAGACCCGGCCGAAGGGAACGATGCCGAACCCCCCGATCTCCTTGCGTATGTAGTTGCCCAGGCTCCCATCCATCGCGCGCCAAACCTGGGCGTAGGTCTTGAAGGCAAAGCCGGTATTGGCAATGGCGACCGCGGGCACGAGTGAGGACAGGATGCCTGCGGGTAGAATAAACAGCGGGACCGTCCCAGCTTGCAAATAGCCCAGTGTGTCTATGTCGGACCCAAGCTGGCTATTGGGGAACACCGTAATTTCGACCCGCCCACCCGTGGCAATCCTGATGCGCTCGGCGGCCTCCACCAGGCGGATATGAAGCGGGTGGACGACCGGAATGTCATGCGCCAGCTTGTAGTTGAACTCTGCTGCCCTTGCCCGCCCGGCAACCACGATTGGCAGGGCGGCAACCCCAGATATCAGGCCGCGGCGGGCAAGCAACATGGCTGCTATCCTTAATTAACGTTAAAATAATTTGGCAACAGCTTGACAAAACTTATCCACGGGAGGTCAGTCTAGCTGCGCCGCAATTGCGCCGCAAGGCTGGTGTGCCGGACAGGCAGGCTCCGGGCTGCTTGGATGGTGGAAGCCGCAGGTATGTTCTCGACAAATCCGCTGTGGTCTGCATAGTGCAGGGAACCGCACGTTGAGTGGTGCAGAGATCATGGGGGACCGGCCGTGAGTATCGCTACACGATGCGCCGCTGTTGCAGCATTGCTCGCCGTGCTCTCCAGCACTACGGCGCGGGCTGAAGCCGACGCGGCGCTGGGCAAGACTGCGTTTGGCAAGTGCGCCGCCTGCCACTCGGTCAAAGCGGGCGAGAATAAGATCGGCCCGAGCATGGCCGGCATCGTCGGACGGCCATCGCACAGCATCGAGGGCTTCAACTACTCCGAAGCGATGAAGGCCTACAACGTGACCTGGACCGAGGCGGAGCTGAACACCTATCTGGAAAATCCGCGCGGCGTCGTCGCTGGCACCAAGATGATCTTTGTCGGCATCAAGAAAGAGGACGAGCGGGCCAACCTGATCGCCTACCTCGCCACGCTGAAGTAGGCGCCTTCTCCCTCTCGGAGGGGACTTGCGTGAGAAGGCCTTGGCCGCGGCGCGTGGCACAGGAATCGCCGGCAGCACGCGGCCTTTTGTGGGCGGGCTCGGCCTTCAAGCCCCCCTCGCCCCATCCCCATCCCGGAGGGGAGAGAGGGCAGCAAGCAGGTCGGCCGCCACCCGTGCCCCTTCGGCGATGCCTTTGCGGCGGCGGCCGTCCGGCACCACCACGTCCTGGACCACCTGCGCCGGGCCGGCAGACAGCAGCAGGATGCGGTCGGCGAGGGACGCGGCTTCCGCCAGGTCGTGCGTCACCAGCAGGGCGGCGCAGCGCCGGGCGGACCAGGCGGCGGCCAGCACCTGGCGCCCTTGCTCCGCCATCGCCGGGTCCAATGACACGAACGGCTCGTCCAGCAACAGCAACCCTGGTTGCATCGCAAACGCCCGGGCGATGGCGGCCCGGCGCGCCATCCCCAGCGATAGGGCGGGCGGGTAGAGGTCGCCATGGGGCGCAAGGCCCAGCGTGTCCAGCAACGCCTCGGCCGCCGCCGGGTCGGGCGGATGCACCAGGGCGATGTTCTGCCGCACCGTGCGCCAGGGCAGCAGCCGCGGCTCCTGGAAAACGGTGCCGATACGCGGCGCGGCGCCGCCGGACCAGGTGACCCGGCCCTGAAACCGCGTGTCCAGCCCGCCGACGATCCGCAGCAGGGTGGTCTTGCCGCAGCCGGACGGGCCAACGAGGGCCACGATCTCGCCCGCCGCCAAGTCGAACCGGAGGTCCGCGATCACAGCCCGGCCGCCCGCGTCCTTGCGCGCCACCTCCATCCGCAGCAGCGGCGCTACCGCCACCGGTTGGCCCGGCGTTCAAGCGGTTGCAGCACGCCCCACTCGATCCCCTGCACGACGATGATGAAGGCCAGGGTGTAGGCCAGGATGCCCGTCACGTCGAACAACTGGAACAGCACCTGGATCTGGAAGCCCACGCCGTCGCTACGGCCCAGCAGCTCCGCCACCAGCACGATCTTCCAGATTAGCGCCAGCCCGGACCGCGCCGCGCCGAACAGGTAGGGATACAACTGCGGCAGCACGACATGGCGCAGCGTGGCGGCGCGGGTCATATGGAAGCTCTGCGCCATCTCGGCCAAGCCTCCGTCCAGCGCCCGCGCCCCCTCCCGCACCGTCACCGCCGTGGTGGGCAGCTTGTTGAGCGCGACGGCGGTGATGGCGGTCCACTCGCTCAGTCCGAACCAGACGTAGATCAGCACGATGCCCACCAGTGCCGGCAGGTTCAGCAAGCCGGTCAGCAGGCTGTCCAGCGCGCGGTCCAGCCGGGGCATGCGGCCCATCAGCACGCCGAGCACGCTGCCCAGCAGCATCGCCAGCGCGAACGCCGCGGCCACCCGGCCCAGCGTCGCCGCCAGGTTGTGCAGCAGCGGGCCATGCCGCGCGTCCTGCACCAAGGCGGCGGCCACGGCGCTGGCCGGCGGGAACAGCCGGCTGCCGGCCAGCCGCGCCGCGGCCTCCCAGGACACCGCGAGGGCCAGCACGGGAAGGACGCGGGCCAGAAGATGGCGGCCCATCAACGCCCATGTCCTTCTCCCTCTTCCTCCGGGGTCAAACCGTGAAACGGTTTACGGCCGGGGTGAGGGGGTCGTCGCGTACGGCCGCTGGTTGAAGAAGAGCATCGCCCCAGCCACACCGGCGATGCCCGGCATCGCAGCCAAGGTCTCCTCACCCCAGCCGTAAACCGTTTCACGGTTTGACCCCGGAGGGAGCAAACACGGCGCCCCGCCCAGCCGGCCTCATGCGGGCGGAGCGGCCCAGAAGGTGCCTGGCGCCAGGTGCAGGGCCGGGCCGACCAGCGCCGGCCCGCCGATCCCGGCCAACAGGTCATAGAGCTGGCCCGTCCCCGCCACGTTCCAGGCGGCCGGAACACCGCGGCGATACCAGGCGCGCAGCCGGGCTAGTTCCGCCGGGCCGGACGTGCCGGTCAGGGGAGCGATGCGCGCCCACTCCGCCTCTGCGTCCTCGCTGGCCAGGATGGCGCGGGCGCCGGCCGAGGCACGCAAGAACCCTGTCACCCCGGCCGGATCACGCGCGGCAAGGGCGTCCGCAAACACCCAGCCAACGAAAGGCACGCCGGGCGGCACGCCCAGCGCGGTCACGGCGTCCTCCATCGCCAGGACGCGCCGCAGCCCGGCGGCCTCCGCCCGGGCGGCGAAGGGCCAGTAGGCCAGCACCGCATCCAGCCGGCCGGCCTGCATCTGCTCCATCAACAGGGGCGGCGGGCCGAACTGCTTGGTCACGGCGGCGTCGAGGTCCAGTCCGTGCGCCCGTTGCGCATAGGCGCGCAGGATCAGCCAGCTCTTGTCCAAGGGGCTGCCGGACACGCCCAACCGCTTGCCGCGCAGGTCCGCCACGTCGGCGATGCCCGACCCCGCTGGCGCCATCACGGCGCCCAGCGCGGCGGAGGTCGGGGACAGCGTCCAGTCCGCGCCGGACGCGCGCTGGCGGGACACCCACAGCCAGTCCTGCACGATCAGGTCCACGCGGCCCGCCTGCAACGCGACCTGCGTGGCCTGGGCGGCGGCAAACTCCACTGGCTCCACCCGTACGCCGGCCGCGGCGTCCAGGCCATGGTGGCGCATCACATCCAGCTCCCACGCGACGGCGCCGAAGCG
>Ga0123338_10004635_pt1 | contig 11940 bp, 9 predicted proteins | sample grotaG_FD_89793 | JGI IMG/M metagenome (GOLD analysis project Ga0123338, IMG submission 89793) | Glacier valley bacterial and archeal communities from Borup Fiord, Nunavut, Canada, to study Microbial Dark Matter (Phase II) -... | ecosystem: Environmental > Aquatic > Freshwater > Ice > Glacier ... | reverse complement strand
TAAGCTTGTTTCTTATGCCGAGTGGATGAGCAATGTAAGTATAGTGAAAAAAGGACTCCGATGCCGCACATAACATTCTGCTCACATTTCGAAACGCGGAAATCCATCCTGTCAGCGATCCTTCGCACGCTTTCGCTCATACTGTTACTCTTATTTTGTGCTGCTGCAACTACTGCTGCACAGCAGAACGACTTCGCTCCGGGCGCGGAGGATGTGCTTGAAATCGCAGTCCAGAACCATCCCGACCTCGATAAAATAGTCACGGTAATGCCCGATGGCACGTTCTTTTATCCCGCTGTCGGCACGGTTTCGATCGTCGGAAAATCGCTGAAAACGCTGACCGCAGAATTACAAATTGCAATCGACCGGACGTACAACAATGCCGCAGTGTCGATTACGGTGCATGAAATGCACTCGCGGCGTATACGTGTGATCGGGGCAGTCAAAGCGGCGGGCGCCTACCAGATGCAGGCGGGCTGGCGACTGCTCGACGGCATCGCGGCAGCAGGTGGAACGACGGCGAGGATGGCGCTCATATCGGGACGCATCGTGCGCGGCGGCACGAAACTACTGCCAACCGACCCGCTGGCGGCAGCCACTCATCCCGACACCGACGCCAACCCGCTGCTCGAACCGGGCGATCTGCTACTGCTCGAAGAGCGCGAACTCGTCCACACGATGGTCTATGTAATGGGGCAGGTGATGCATCCCGGCGCGACGGAATTGGAGCCCGGCATGAACCTGCTCGGGCTGCTTGCGACCGTCGGCGGACCAATAGAACACGCCGCGCCGGGACACGCCCGTATTCTGCGTGGAGCAAAAGAGATACCTGTCGATTTGAACGCTTTGGTCTCAGGCACAGCGGAACTATCCACCGTCTCTTTTGTGCTCAAACCCGGTGACGTGCTGTTCATTCCCGAAATCGAAGAGCGTGTCGCCGTGATGGGGCGGGTCAATCGTCCGGGCGCTTACCCCCTCCCGGAACACGGCGGTCTGCACGTCCTCGACGCGCTGAACCTCGCGGGAGGCGCGCTGCCCAACGGCGACACGCGGCGTATCGGGATCGTGCGTACCGTCAAGGGTGTCACGACCGTACTGCCCGTCGATCTCGAACGAATGCTCAAAAAGGGCGATATGCACACGAACTACCTCTTGCTCCCGAACGACATCCTCTATACTCCTCCACAGGGTACGCGTCGTTTCGGCTGGACGGACGTAATCGGTACGCTCACGATATTAGATTTAATCGGTTTCCGGTTTTAGATTTCGGCAGGGAGTGCACTATCATAGAGCACAGTTTGCCGCGCCCGGAGCTGAGGAACTATCATTGGTGAGGCGGAGAAAATAAGATGCGGCTCAATGCCTACCTGCTCGCCGCCGACCCCGCTCATATCGAAAAGAGCGTCGCTTCCTATTATCGTGCCGTCGAGAAAATCATTGTTTCCTACGACGAGAACGGGCACGGCTGGACGGGCGAACCGATCGCGATACGAACCTGCCTCGATCGGCTTCGTGTGATCGACGCGGCAGGGAAGATGCGTTTCGTTCCCGGCAGCTACTTTCGACCGGAGCATTCGCCGATCGACAATGACACCTTTCAGCGGCAGTGCGCGTTCGACATCGCGGGCGAAGGCGCTGACTGGGTGATTCAACTCGATACCGACGAGGCTCTGCCCGACCTTACTGAATTTATGACGTGCCTGTTGGAAGCGAATAAACTCGGTCTCGCGGGCATGGACTATCCGGCACGCTGGCTCTACTGCAAAGTCGGCAGGACAAGCCGATCGGGCGCCGATCACTATCTGGAGTCCTGCGGTCGCTTCTGGCAGATTGCGGCGGGATATCCCGGACCGGTCGCCGTTCGTCCGGGCGCAAAGTTCACCTGCGCGCGGCAGTGCAATGCAGCGCTCTACCGGGTCGACTTTTCGCACCGCAACACCGATCCCTGGCATGACGCCAGCGCACCCATCCATCGCGTGATCCGGGCTGATCAGGGCATCCACCACTACGCCTGGGTGCGGGACGCCGATCAGCTCGCCAGCAAAGCGAAGACCTCCGGTCATGCGTACGAACTCGACTGGCAGACGGAACTGCGCGACTGGGAATGGTGCAGGCGGTTTCCGCTGCTCGCTGCGCTGCGGACACCGTTTCTGCCCCGCAAACATCGCCGTCAACTGCGGCTCGTTCGGCTTCCTGCTCTGACCATGCAGCCAGAAGAGGTTTCCTATTCCAGCGACAACGAATGAAATAAGCGACCATCAATACAAGACCGGCGACCATTCCGCCACTCTCCTCTCAGACAAGAGCGGCGAGAATGACGTCGACTCGATACGATTTTCAGTCGTGATCGCAACCTGCAATCGGCGCGAGTATGTACTGGAGGCGATCCGCAGCGTGATGGCGCAGACCTATCCGGCGGCAGAAATAATCGTTGTCGTCGATGGCAGCACAGACGATACGGCAGCCGCAGTCTGCCATACTTTCCCGGATGTAGTACTGTGCGAACAGCGCAATCTGGGTCCTTCGATCGCGCACAACACTGGCATCGCGGCGGCAACATACGAGTGGGTCTGCTTTCTGGACGATGACGACCTCTGGCACCCGGACAAACTGTGTTTTGCCGCCGCTTATATTCGCGCGCATTCCGACTGCAAAGCGCTGCGAAACCCGGTCTGGTTCTTTGCCGAAACAGCAGACGGACCGCAAAAGCAGTACGGTTACGATCGAGATTTCGTTGCGGGGACACTTGCCGAGTGCTGTCGGGCAGTCGAAAATGGCGATACTTCTTCCAATAGCACCGGCTATCTCGACATCGAAGGAGACAGTTTCCGCCTGCTTCTGGAGCAAAATCGAGGCGTTCTTTCGTCCTCCGTCATTGAGCGCGAAACGCTGATTCGTGCCGGGTGTTTCAGTCCTTCACAGCAGTGCGGAGACGACTGGACGCTGTTCCTCAATGTGGCGCGGCTGTGTGAATGGCATACACTGCCGCAGCGTCTCGGCTTTTCGAGACTGCACACGCGACAAAATACGAGTGACGCTGCCAACGGACTCTGGACGCTCTGCGGCATCGTCAACGCCTGGTACACGGGTCGCCCACTCATTGGCAAAACAAAAGGCTTGGAATTTCTGCCGACGCTCGCCGGATATGGAATTCCCTATCGTGAAGCAGTTCAGCACTACCTGTGGAAGGCGCTGCGCCACCATGAATTTGGGCTGTCGCTTCGTATTCGTACCGCTGGCTGGCTGCTTCTGCCCCGCCTGCGCGACCGGCTCTACACACTGCTGCCACCGCCGCTTACCTGGCGAATCGAGCGACTTCGCCCTGTGGCGAGAAAGCGAAACCGACTCGTATGACAGTCCTGACCGCACCCAAAATATCAGCGAAACTATCAGTGACTGTTATCGTTGTGACGCTCGACCGCCCGACGAGCCTGCGCCGCTGTCTGGATTGCCTGACGGTACAGACACTGCCTCCAGCGCAAATTATCGTCGTGGATGCGTCTGCATCCGACCTTTCGAAACAGGTTGTACAGGAGTATCAAAATCGACACATTGATCAAACTGGTTGTCAAAATTTAGGAGAGACACTCTATCTGCGCAACGAAGCGGGAAGCGGGTCCCTGACGCTCTCTCGAAACATCGGGCTTCGCTCTGCTACCGGCGAAATCGTGGCTTTCGTCGACGATGATGCCTATACGGATGCTTACTGGCTCGAAAATCTAATCCTGCCCTACGCGGATGCCGCTGTGGGGGCTGTCGGGGGTCGCGCCCTCAACAATCAGCCGGGCGAAGAGTCTACGGGCGTCACCGAAATCGGCAGACTATACAGCGACGGAATCCTGACCGGGAACTTCGCGGCCGATCCCGGAATGGTGATCGAAACAGACCACATCATCGGCTGCAATATGTCGTTTCGGCGTAGTTTGCTCGCGTCACTCGGTGACTTTCGCTGCGATTATCCCGGCACAGAAGTGCGTGAAGAGACAGATTTATGCCTGCGGATTCGCAAAACCGGCATGAAAATCGTCTTTCAGCCGACTGCCATCGTCACCCATATCGCCGCGCCGCAGGCGGTCGGCAAACGGTTCAACACACGATACACCTACTACCACGAGCGCAACCACCTCCAGCTGCTCGTGCGCCATTTCGGGCTGTTCGCATCGATCGTCTGGAGATACCTGTTTCGTTCTGTAATGGCGAATACCAGGGAGTTCCTGCATCGACTGATCAGCTGCTTTGCTCAGTTGTTCGGCGTCATTGTCGGCACGCTCGTCGGGCTTGCTGCCGGATTTCGAATGAATTTGAAAGAACGCAATCGACCGGGACAAACCGCTCATGCCGTCGATTGCTCGCTAAACGTTTCGGAGGAAGCGTGTCACGGAAACGAGAACACGCTGACCACCCTGCTAAAGGATCGGCGATGATCGGGACGCAAGCAGGAAACCGAGTGGTCATAGAGAGGGGTACGGAACCGGAGGAAGCAGACGTTTCCAGCCTGAAGATGCTGCCGCGACTCGCCTGGATTGACGGGCTGCGAGGAATTGCGATCGGTGTCGTGCTGCTCTGTCACGCGGGAGTCTGGGCTGGCATACCGGCAGAAAGCGGGCTGTCACGATGGCTGGCGCTCGGACGGGCCGGTGTCGATCTGTTCTTTGTGCTGTCGGGGTTTTGCCTTTTTCTGCCACTGATCCATGTAGAAAGAAGCGTTTCAAGTGAGGGAGCGCAGAAGTTTTCGGTCCGGGCTGCTCCGTTCAACCTGCGCCGCTACGCTCGCCGCCGCTTTCTGCGTATCTATCCGCCCTATTTTGCCGCCCTGCTGCTGACGATTTGCGTCTCCGCACTGGTTTATCGTTACGGCGGCGCAGGCTGGTGGAAAGTTTCTTTCCAGTCCGTTTTTCCGGTGAGCAGCAAATCCGGCGTCGATGTCGGGGCGCATCTGCTTCTGATACACGGCTTCTTTCCAAATTACGGTCATACGCTCGACGGAGCTTACTGGTCGTTATCGGTGGAGATGCAGTTTTACGTCCTGCTCCCGATATTGGTCTGGCTGGGCAGGCGGTACGGAGTCGTCCGGGCAATCGGAATACCGATCCTCGTTACGGTTGTTTATCGCCTCGTTTGCAAACGGTACTTTCCCGATTTTTTGCTGACCGAAGTCGGTAACGAAATAGGCATCAGTCGCTGGGCAGAGTTCGGCGCAGGAATGTTGGCAGCATACTATCTCAAGAGATCGGGTGCGCTTCTGGCAAAGCGGATTGTCCACCCGGCAGTTGATCCTGAATTGCTTATGCTGCGTTCGCCCGGAGCTACCTCGCTGCCATTGATCACGCTGGTTGCTCTGGTCGCAGCGATTTGCATCGAGCGCTGGCGAGGGCAGTTCTTTCTTTTACCGCTCTGTTGGGCGGCGGCATTCGGACTGCTGATCGTTCTGGCTGGCAGCGAGTTACCGATGCTGCGTAGAGTTTTGAGCTTCCGTCCGCTCGTGAAGATCGGCACGATTTCGTACAGCCTCTATCTGCTGCATGGCACTGTGTTTCGTCTGATGAGCATTCTCCCGTCCCGCGCCGGATGGACGCTGTCGATGCGCGAAATCTACTTTTACGGCATCGGACTGCCCGTGACAGTCCTGGTTTCAATCGCCTTTTATCGCTGTGTCGAGCTTCCGTTTCTGCGCTCCCGCGACACTGACAGCGTACGACCTCTCGCACAGGCGCGCACTGATACGCCATCTGGCGCTGATTCCAAAATGGCAAATACATGACGCCGAAGTGCCCAACTAACCGGCTGAAGATCGCGATGATTTCGCTCTATTTGCCTGGCGAGGAGAAAATGGGCGTTGGCTATCAGGCACATGGAATGGCAAATGCGCTGACGGATCGCGGGCATATCGTGACGATGTTCAGCCGATGCCGCGCTCCCGAAGACGCGCTTTATCAGACGACGACCCTGCCGGTCGGCTCGAGCTTGACGACGTTTCGCTTCGCCTGGAACCTGCGCCAGATCGACTTCAGCGGATACGACATCGTTCACGCTCACACGGACGACTACTTTCTGCCGCGCAGCAAAAGGTCAAAAGCCAGTGATAGTGACGAGATCGAGAAACGAAAAGGGCTCAACAACAGCGTTAGAACAGAGGTGCCGCGGCGTGTCCGAACGATGCACGGTTCGTGTCTTCAGGAAGCAAAACATATTCGAGGGTTTCGCGCGCGAACGCGTATGCTGCTGCTCGCGGCAAGCGAACAGTGGGCGGTTCGCACCGCCGACCGCACCGTTTGCGTCTCACGAAACACGCTTCGTTCCTTTCCGTCACTGCCCTCCTGTCAGAACAAAGTGATCCCGAACGGCATCGATTTGAGCGTGTTTCGTCCCTGTGCCAGTACAGCTTCGTCTCAGAATATGGGCAGTCGAACAGTCCAGCAAAAATCGGATGTGCCTTCCATCCTGTTCGTCGGAACGTACCATAATCGCAAGCGCGGCAAACTGCTGATGGCTATTTTCGCGAGTGAAATACTGCCTGCGCTGCCCGAAGCGCAGCTGTGGATGGTGACCGATGATGCGCCCGACGCCCCGAATGTAACCGTGACAGGGCGTATTCCAACTTCTGAACTGGCTGAACTCTATCGAAAAGTGTGGTTGTTCTGCCTGCCGAGCAGCTACGAAGGCTTTGGCGTACCCTACCTCGAAGCGATGGCTTCGGGAACTCCGGTCGTCGCGACACCAAATGTCGGCGCGATCGAAGTGCTTTGTGAAGGCAGGTACGGGCGGATCGTGCCGGAAGATCAACTCGGCGCGGCTATCCTCGATCTGCTGCGCGATGCGCAAGAGCGACAGCGCCTGAGCGAGCGTGGTCTTGCGCGAGCGCGTGAATTCGACTGGAGCCGCATTATCGACCGGTATGAACAGGTCTATGCCGGACTGCTGAGCCTGTAATCCAGTGCCGTCTTTGAGCGACGAAACGGATTTTGTCGTCGGTGAACACGGATTTTGTCGTCGGTGAACCATGATGGGAGCCTGCATGAAACCAACTCTGTGCATGATACATGAAGAAATTGGACAGCATAGCGCGATCTCGAAGGTGGCGATGGCGGGCGTGTGTGTCGCACTGCAATCCGGCTATTCAGTGACCGTTGTCGCGCAAAAACTGGACAAATCTTTGCAGGGAAACGTAGAATGGCTGCCGCTGTATAAGCCCGGGCGTGTTTTCCTCTATCAGTGGCTAATCGCAAGAAAAGCAATTGCAGCAGCTCTCGGCAGCCGAGAATTCGACATCGTTCACGTTCATCAGCCGCAGGTCGCCGACTTTGCCGACCTGATGCAGTGCCACTTTCTGACGCGTTCCGCCTACGAGCACAACGCCCTCGACCGCCCACAAGGCTTGCGATCGACTCTTTCGTATCTACAGCAGCGCGGCGTACTGCTCGCGGAGGATAGGTTCTGGCGAAACTTCCCGGACTCTACGCATCTATTATTCTGTTCCGAGATGCTGCAGCGCGAACATGACCGCCTCTATGGTAATCCGCTCCTGTCACGAACAATCGAAAATGGAATAGCTCCCTTCCGCATCCCGTCAGAAGGGGAACGCGCAGCGGCGCGCAGTCGTTTTGCTCCTGGGGCGGGCAAGCGACTCGTCGTTGGCTATCTCGGCGGCGCAGTCGAGCGCAAAGGCTGGCGACGGCTGGTCGCTGCGCTGACTCCCGAAGACGGACTCTATCTGCTGATCGGCGGGCAGTTTACAGCGAACCTGAACTTATCGACCCTGCCGGGCTGTCATAACGGCATCGGAATCGTTACTGATATCGACGCTTTTTATGCCGCCTGCGATGTGTTCGTCGTTCCGAGTCTGTTCGATCCATGTCCGCTCGTTGTGTTCGAGGCGATCGCGCGGGGTGTGCCTGTCATTGCGACAAGAGGGGTTGGGAGCCTTCCGACGCTGCTCCGCCACCGGGCAGGCTACGAGTGGCAGCCGGAAGACAGTCTCGCGGACCTGATACATTTCGCCATCGATAATCGCGAAGCCTGCCATATCGGAGGCAAGCACATGGCGCACGAGCAGAGCGTTGCAATTCAAACCGCAAAAGTGCTTGACGCCTATGAACAGATACTGGAAGAGCAGTTACGCACTCGAAATGCTTCCGGCACGGAATTTGCGAAACGAGCAGGTAGAACGTTCGGGGCTGGCGAATGTAAGTCGCAGGGTAACGAATCCAAGTACGGCTCCGGCAGCATTAAATTGTGATAAAAATAGAACAGTAAAAAATGGATCGCGATCTACAGGACATCAAAGAAGAGGTGCGTACGCGCAGCGATATCGTCGAGATCGTCAGCCAGCATACGCGTCTGAAAAAGTCGGGCAAGAACTGGACCGGTCTCTGTCCGTTTCACGCCGATAAAAAGCCCTCTTTCAGCGTCAGCCCGCTCCTGCAAAACTACAAATGCTGGTCGTGCGGTGAGGGCGGCGACGTCTTTACGTTCGTCCAGAAGAAAGAAAATCTCGACTTCGTCGAGGCGCTGGAGTGGCTGGCGCGGCGGGCGGGAATTCCTTTCGAGCGCAAAGGTGTCAGCCCGGAACGTGCCAGCGAACGCGAGCAGATGTACGAGCTGAACCGGCTCGCCGTCCAGTACTATCAGGATCGGCTCGCGCGCAGCCCGGAGGCACGCGATTATCTCGCCGGTCGCGCGATACTCAAAGCGACGCAGGATCAGTGGGATATCGGCTACGCGCCGCCCGACTGGGACGGTCTCACCGGGTTTCTGACGCAGAAGCGCGTCGATCTCGAACTCGCCGCTCGCATCGGATTGTTGAAGACACGCAAAGAGACTGGCGGGAATTACGACACCTTCCGCAACCGAATGATGTTCCCGATCCACGATGTGCAGGGGCGCGTGATCGCATTCGGCGGACGAGCGATGGCTGCAGAAGATCCGAACGCCGAGTTCAAAGAAGCCAAGTATCTGAACTCGGAACAGTCGCTGCTGTTCGACAAATCGCGCACGCTTTACGGGCTGTTTTTTGCGCGCAAAAAGCTCAGTGGCGAGACACCTGCTGTCTTCGTCGAAGGCTATATGGACGTGATTGCTACGCACCAGGCGGGATTCACGCAATGCGTGGCAACGCTCGGAACATCGCTGACGGAGGACCATGCCCGGCTTCTGGCACGCTACAATCCACGTGTCGTGATCTGCTATGACGGCGACGAGGCAGGCATCAAGGCGACGCTTCGGGGTGCGGTGACGTGGGAATCGATCGGCATCGAACAGGCGGAGGTGCGCGTTGCGCGGCTGCCCAAAGGAGACGACCCCGACTCGCTGCTGAAGCGCGGCGAGACCGCAGAGTTCCAAAAAGCGCTCGATAACGCGATCCCGCGAGTCGATTTTCAAATGGAACTCGCGCTCAGACGCCACGACCTCGGCACCGAAAACGGACGCGATAACGCTCTCGCGGAGCTAATCCCGATCCTCGCGACCGTGCCATCGCTCACGCAGCGTGACCGTTTCGCGCAGAAGATCGCTTACCTGCATCCCTCGCACAACTACGATATCGGGCGGGCGATCACGCAGATACTCGCCGATGTCGAGACCGTCGCGCGCCAGATTCGGGAGCGCCGCTCCCCGCGCGATGACGGCTATCCGCTGACAGAAAATGCAAATCGAGGCACGCTTGGGACGCAGCCACCACCGAATTCTTATCGACCTGCCGAGCAGCGGCAGTGGAGCAACGGACAGCCGACCTGGCCCAACACGCAGGGCATCGTACGACGCGGCGACAACGGATCGGGCGGCAATAGTCCCTGGAAGAAAGAGGGATACAACGGGAATGGGGGCGGTTATAGCAATGGAGGCGGATACGGCAAAGGAAAGCAGGGGCGCTACCGTACTGGACCCGTCGGTGATCCAACCCCACCGCCACTCGATGCTCCGCTACTCACCGGCGTCGAAAAAGCGGAACGCCAGCTGCTTCGCGCCCTGCTCAGCCCGCAGTGGCGCGTCTATATCCTGAGCCGCATCCAGGAGGCGTCGCTCGTCACCGATTTCGGCAAACGTATGTATGCCTGGGCTGCGCGAACGCCCGCGCAGTCGGACGGCAGTATCGACCCGCTTCCGCTTCTGCGCCAGGTTCAAGAGGAAGAGGCAAAACAGCAAAGACTCGAGGATACCCTGCGTGACACGAAGCCGAGTTTTCGTGCAGAAGAAGGCGAATCCAGCGATGAGAACCCGTTCGCAGCGGACGCCTCCGGCTCCACGACTCGAATTCCCGCAAAATTCTCGAATTTTATTAGCGATATCGTAGAGGATTCGCTGTTGCTGGTGTCGAACGAACTTCTCAATGAGGCAGCGATAACCGACTGCATACGCCGTTTGAATAAAGAACGTGACCGCCGCGAGTTGTTTGCCCTGCAGCGACATATAGCCACACTGCCGCCCGACCAGCAGTCTACTGCCATCGAACAGTATCATCAGAAAATGCGCGTCCTGCGCGGTTCGCCCCCCGCCACCGAAGAGTAGCCTGTCAAGACAGCAAGACCTGCCCGCGGCAGGCACACTGTGGGACTCGAACTGCGAAGCCGCGTGCGCCCGTTTTCTGCACGGAAGGAGAGTGTTAGCGTGGGAGTGATCAGCGAATCCATTGGCTCGGAAACAGTCAGGGGGACGGAGGAGTTGCGCCTGCTGGTCGATCGTGGCAAAGACCGCGGTTTTCTGACCTACGACGAGATCATCGAAAGTCTGATGCAGGAAGATTTCGACGGCGATCAGATCGAAGACCTGCTCGAAATATTCGCGCAGGAGGGCATCGAGGTCATCCAGAAGCTGATACCGGTCAAAGAGTTCGTGCTGCCGATGCGAATCGAGGACATTCCTACCTCGGATGTCGTTAAAGACCCGGAAATCATACAGGACGACATCAGCTACCTCGAAGGGTTGCCGCTCGATGACTCGGTGCGTGCATGGCTGCGCGAAATCGGCAAAACTCCGCTGCTCTCACTTGCTCAGGAGATCGTGCTCGCCAAGCGGATCGAGCGCGAAAACGAAGACCCCTGCTCTGCCAAACGCGCCAAAGACACGCTGACACAGGCGAACCTACGCCTCGTCGTCTCGATCGCCAAACGCTACAGTGGGCGTGGGATGTCGTTTCCCGACCTGATTCAGGAAGGCAATATCGGACTGATCCGCGCTGTCGAAAAGTTCGACTACCGTAAAGGTTACAAGTTCAGTACGTACGCGACCTGGTGGATACGACAGGCGATCACTCGCGCGATCGCCGACCAGGGACGCACGATCCGCATCCCCGTTCACATGGTCGAAACGATCAACCGCCTCGTCAAAACCTCGTCCCAACTCCTCCAGCAGCACGGTCGCGAACCCACGCTCGATGAACTCGCCCGCGCACTCGATATGCCCGTCGAACGCGTGTCGGAAATTATCCGTGTCGCGCCCGAACCACTCTCCCTGGAAACGCCGATCGGCGAAGAAGAAGACAGCCACCTTTCTGACTTCGTTGAAGACCACGACGCACTGTCCCCCGCCGAAGCCGCCTCGCACATGATCCTGCGCGAAAAGATCGAAGACTGCCTCGACTATCTGACGCTGCGCGAACGCGAGGTGCTGATGATGCGCTTCGGTCTCGAAGACGGCTGTCAGAAGACGCTCGAAGAGGTCGGTCGCCATTTTCTCGTGACCCGCGAACGCATTCGTCAGATCGAAGCCAAAGCCCTCAAAAAACTCCGCAGCCCGCGCTGCAGCCGCCACCTCCGTGCCTGCCTCGAATGGCAGTGAAAGTCAGATACTGCACTTCTGCTCGCAGCGATATTGTTCTCCTGCTCGAAGCGCTGCCCACGCCGGCAGCATCTTCTTTCTCCAAATCGAGCCTTTCTCACGACAAACCTTCCTTAATCACTCACCTTACGCAACTGGATGTCCAACGGACTGAAGTCCGTGACTATG
>Ga0123338_10004634_pt1 | contig 11941 bp, 12 predicted proteins | sample grotaG_FD_89793 | JGI IMG/M metagenome (GOLD analysis project Ga0123338, IMG submission 89793) | Glacier valley bacterial and archeal communities from Borup Fiord, Nunavut, Canada, to study Microbial Dark Matter (Phase II) -... | ecosystem: Environmental > Aquatic > Freshwater > Ice > Glacier ... | reverse complement strand
ATCCACAAATCCGGGTGGCCCATCCTTTGCAGCTCCATCGCAAAGGGTGGGGTCGGCCCCTGAGCTTTCCGGCGACACAGAAATCTCCGCTGCCCAAACACCGGGCCTTTCCGTTGAGCAAGGTCCCAACTTCTCGGGGACACAACGTCCAGGCTCCTCCAACCTACAGACACCGGGGCTTTCCGACGCGCCAGCGTCGGGGCGGAGCAGCGGGCTCCAGCCCGCGGTACCCAACCCCGATGCAGAAGCGGGCTTTAGCCCTGGCGCACTCTCCGACGCCGACCTCGAAGCCGCCGCCGCCTCCTTCGACCCCGAAACCCTCGCAGACGACACCAACTTCGACTTCGGTTTCGCCACCGAATCCACTGCCGCTCCCTCGGTCGCGGAAAACGACGCCAACACCGCCTTCGACACCAGCTTCAACTTCGGATTCGACTTCGGCGCACCTGAAGAACTCCCCCGACCGTTTACCGAAGAGCACTCCACCATCACCGCCGAGAACACTACCGACTCCGACGCCCGCCATGGCATCGACGCCGCGAGCTTCAACCCCTTCGCGCCGGTAGTGCTAAAAGAATCGCCGCTCAAGAAGAGTGCCGCCAGCACCCGCGACCGCGCCGCCGAGTTGATAATGGCCGACGAGCCCCCCGCCTTCCGCAAACCCGGCGATGCCGCCACCCTCCCCGAGCTCATCAAATTCCTCAACGATCGCAGCGGCTACATCCGCGCCCTGGAAGAAGAGGCCACGCCCGAGAGCTTCTCCCGCATTGAAAACCTGAAGGAGCTCGCCAACGCCGCGCAGGACGCGCAGGAGCGCGGCGAGACCCTGCACGAGTTCCTCGACCACGCTGCTCTCGTCAGCGACGCCGACAGCTACTCCGCCGAAGCCCGCGTCACCCTGATGACTCTCCACGCCGCCAAAGGCCTCGAATTCCCGCTCGTTTTCCTCGCCGGCATGGAAGAAGGTCTCTTCCCCCACTCCCGCACCTTCACCGATCCCACCGGCCTTGAAGAAGAGCGCCGTCTCTGCTACGTCGGCATGACCCGCGCCATGGATACGCTCGTCCTCACCCGCGCGCGCTACCGCCGCCGCTACGGCAGCGACATGCCGGAGTCCAGCATCCCCTCACGCTTCCTCGAAGAAGTCCCCAGCCGCCTCGTCGAAGACCTCGGCAGCCCGGCGGCACGCCCGCAGTTCTCTACTTCCTCCTACTCCACGCCCTACCCCCAGCATGGCGGAACAGGCCGCGGCCAGGACCACGAGTTCGGCGAGCGCCACTACAGCTACGAGGACGAAGACCAGAGCGGAGGCAGCGGCCGCGCGGCCGGAGGCTTCAAACCAGGTGGCAAACCGGCCCAATCCGGTAGCTCCATCGACAATATCGCCAGCTTCTTCGCCGCCCGCGGTCAGAAGGTCTCACGCCCCAAACTGGAGATCGAAGCGCCCACCGGCAAGACCGGTCTCCGCCAGGGCTCGCGCGTCCGCCACCCGAAATATGGCGAAGGAACCGTCTTTCGTCGCGAGGGAGATGGGGATGACGCGAAGATTACAGTACAATTTCAACAGCATGGCGTGAAGAAGCTGGTGGAGAAGTTTGCCCAGCTGGAACGCCTGTAACGCTTCCAAACATTCAGCACCAAAAATCAACACCAAAAATCAATATCGATAAGAGAGATCAGGATTTAATGGCAAACACCAAGAGCATCACCGATACCGACGAGCGCAAGAAGGTAAAGCGCGCAGCCCGCAAGGCGGCCGCACCCAAGGCGAAGCGCACCGGCGCCCGTGGCGAGAACAAGCAGAAGCTGAAGAAGGCCGCACGCGGACAGAGCAAGCGCTAAGTCTTCAGCATCAAGGGGGCCATGTTTGAAGTAGAAAACATGGCCCCCGCTGTGTCCATACCCTGCATAGTACTGACATGACGTGTGAGGTAATCGTTGAAATCGGTTCTCGATACGATGCTGGATCACTACGAGCAGGGCAAAGTCACGCGCAGGCAAAATATCAAGGCCGCTTCCATGCTCGCGGTCACGTCTGATGCTGCGCCTGCCGCTTTGGCTGCTGCGCCCCTCCAGCCCATCGTCAGTGTCAACCATATCGCCATCAGCGTCAGCGACCTCAAGCGGTCGCGCGACCGGTACACCCGCATCCTGAAGTTGAAGGTGATCCAAGAGAACGAGCACTACGCATTGCTGCAGTTCGGCAACACGCAACTCGTCCTGCGCAGCAAGACGAAAAAGCGTGCAAACCTGGTTCCCGGCACAATCAACCACGTCATGTTCGGCGTCGCGCCCTACAACGGAGCCGCGCTCTTCCAGAACCTGAAGGACCAGGGCCTCGACCCCAAAAAGGATCTCAAGAGTGCGCTCGTCAAAGATCCCGACAATCTGCTCGTCCAGATCGGCGGCAGCAAAATGGGCCTCGACACCGCGTATCCTGAGTCATCCATGTAACAAGTCTGACTGAGGGAGCGAGCGCGCTGGCCAGGCAAATCTTTCGCACAAAATCCATCGACAAACTGATCGCTGAATCGGAGCGGCCTGAGCACGCGTTAAAGAAGACGCTCGGCCCGGTCTCGCTCACCGCCCTTGGCATCGGCGCGGTCATCGGTTCCGGCATCTTTACCGTCATCGGCACAGCCATCGGCGGCAACCCTTCTGCTATTAAGAACTGGACTGGCTCGCCCATTCTCGATCTTGTCTGGGGCTGGCTCCATCACACGTCAGGCGTCGTAGCCGGTCGCCCCGGCGCAGGCCCGGCACTTGCACTCTCGCTGGTGCTGGTCGCCATCGTCTGCGGCCTCACCGGCCTCTGTTATGCAGAGCTTGCCAGCATGATCCCCATCGCCGGCTCCGCCTACACCTACACCTACGCCACCCTCGGCGAACTCATCGCCTGGATCATCGGCTGGGACCTCATCCTCGAGTACGCCTTCTCCAATATGAGCGTCAGTGTCGGCTTCGCGGCCCATGTAGTGGACCTTTTAGATTGGCTCGGCATCAATTTCAATCCCAAGTGGCTCTCTCCCGCCTACCTGCCGCTCGGCCTGCAGGACCTCGCCGGTAAAGACATCTTCGCGCCCGGCTGGCACTTCGGCTTCGATATCCCCGCATTCGTCATCGTGCTGCTGCTCACCGTCGTCCTCGTCCGCGGCATCCGCGAGTCCGCCCGGACCAACAACATCATGGTGCTGGTCAAGCTCGCAGCCATCCTGGTCTTCATCTTCTTCGGCCTCAGCTTCATCCATCCCGGCAACTATCACCCCTTCTCGCCCAATGGTTTTTCCGGAGTCCTCGCCGGCGGCTCCATCATCTTCTTCACCTATATCGGCTTCGACTCCGTCTCCACCGCCAGCGAAGAGTGCAAGAATCCTCGCCGCGACGTCCCCATCGGCATCATCGCCACGCTCATCGTCTGCACCATCCTCTATATAGGGGTCGCCGCCGTCCTCACCGGTATGGTGCCCTGGCAGTCGGTCGCGGGCGATGGAGCACCGGTCGTCAACGCGCTCAAACGCGTCTCGCTCACCCCCGGCGGCGCGCGCCTGCACTGGGTCCGGCTCGCCGTGCTGCTGGGAGCCATCGTCGGCATGGTCTCCTCCATCCTGGTCTTCCAGCTTGGCCAGGCCCGCGTCTGGTTCGCCATGTCCCGCGACAAGCTGCTCCCCGACGTCTTCTCCAGCCTCCACCCCAAATTCCGCACCCCCGCCTTTGCCACCTGGGTCGCGGGAATCCTTGTCGCTATCCCTTCGGGCCTCTTCGACGTAGGCTCCTTCGCCGAGATGTCCAACATCGGCACCCTCTTCGCCTTCGTCCTCGTCTCCATCGGCGTCATCGTGCTGCGCTACAAAGATCCCAGCCGCCACCGCGGCTTCCGCGTCCCCTTCGGCCCCATCATCCCGGTGCTCAGCACCATCTTCTGCATCCTGCTGATGACCGGCCTGCCCGCCATCACCTGGGTCCGCTTCTTCGTCTGGCTCATCATCGGCCTCTTCGTCTACGTCCTCTACTCCCGCAAACGCAGCGAGTTCTACAAAAGCTAACCACCACCACCGGGTGCCCCATGTCAGGAGGTCTTACTCCTGACATGGGGTTGTTTTGTTCTGGCTTTTTCGGTCGCACCCACGCGTCTATTTAGCTGCGACCGCTAAGGCGACATAAAGTACCAGCCCAATTCCCAAAACAATTAGCGCCGTGCGAACTCGATGATGGTTCTGCGGTGCCGACTGCGATCCTCCGGGCACGGCTTGTCCTGCTGCATCTGCCGCCACAGTCTTGATATCTGCCAGCTTTACCACTAAAGGCTCCGGGGTCTCCATCTCGATGCCGTCACCTGCGGAAGCCACAAAATCTCCGGAAAGCGTTCTGTGATCTTTCAGTTTCACCACGATTCCAGTACCCGCTGGCATCTCGTCGAACTGCGACCTGAGCTTTTCAGCTTCACGATCCGCGCGCCTTGTAGACCCGTACGCTAAACCGCCCAGACCGTGCATCCCGACCGATACCGCCAACGCTAAGATCAGACATCTCTTCACAGCTCACCTCGACCTGCATAGATAACAACACAAGTTGGCACTACAGGCCTTGGCGGTTTCCGTTTCGCACGCCAGGAGGGCATAAACTTAACCCCATGCCCCGCAAGCCATCCCAGAAGCTCCCCGACCCCGACCCAGCCGAGTGGCTTCGCGGCCTCCCCAAGGTAGAGCTCCACCTTCACCTCGAAGGCACCATCCAGCCCGAGACCCTGCTCGAGCTCAGCCGCCGCCACGACCCCGCACCACTCACCCCCGAATCCGCCCGCGCCCTCTACGTCTACCAGGACTTCCTCGGTTTCCTCGGCTCCTTCAAAGAAGTCTCCTCCCGCCTCAAGGGCCCCGACGACTACGAGCTCATCACCTACAACATGGTTCGCGATCTCGCCGCCCAGGGCGTCGTCCACGCCGAGGTCTACATCTCCTTCGGCATCATCTACTTCTGGAAGAAGACCGACGTTGAGCCCTACGTCGCCGCCATCGAGCGTGGCCGCCTCCGTGCCGAGGCCGACTTCGGCACCACCATCCTCTGGATCATCGACGCCGTCCGCCACTTCGGCGCCGAAGAAGGCGCACGCGTCTTCCGCAAGGCTGCCGAACTCCGCGCTCAGTACCCCAGCATCGTCGGCATCGGCATCGGCGGTGACGAGGCCCGCGGAAGCGCTGACCTCTTCCGCGAGCTCTACGCCGAAGCACGCGCCGCCGGCCTCCGCCTCACCGCCCACGCTGGCGAGTCCGTCGGCCCCGAAAGCATCTGGGCCGCCATCAACATCGGCGCCGAACGCCTCGGCCACGCCCTCTCCGCCCAGCACGATCCCGAGCTGCTCGCCATCCTCGCCGAACGGCAGATTCCGCTGGAGCTCAACGTTACCAGCAACATACGCACCGGCTGCTGCCCCAAATTCGACGACCACCCCGTCAAGGACTACTTCGACGCCGGCCTGATGATCACCATCAACTCCGACGACCCGCCCATGTTCGGCAGCAACCTGCTGGAGGAGTACATCCTCGTCCAGGAGCGCTACGGCTTCTCCCTCGACCAGATGCGCGAGCTCGCCGCCAACGCCGTCGAAGCCAGCTTCCTGCCCCCCGAACGCAAGCTCGAACTTCTCAGCGCCGTCGAGCAGTATGGCTGGTAACCACGCAGAAGGCCCGTGAGAGCCCCGTCGGTAAAGCAGAACGAATCCGACTTAGGGCCTAAGGCCCGTCACATAACAGCCTAGGCCGAAGGCCTAGGTTGGGGCCGCCAAACCATCAGAGCGCTGAAGGCGCGACTCATAAATCCATCACCAAAGGCAAGGTAGAAGCTGTCCTTGAGCGCCCGCCATTTGCCGGAGTGCCCCCCGAAGCCTAGAATCGAAAATGTGACGATACCCGCTCCGGACCACAAACGCTATTTTATTGAAAAATTGGGTATTTCCGAGCGCCTCATGGAGCGCTGTCTGGGCGAAGCCCTGTCCGCGGGCGGCGACTACGCCGACCTCTACTTCGAGTCCGTCACCTCCACCTCCCTCGGCATCGACGAGTCGCTGGTCAAATCCGCCAGCCAGGGCATCAGCGTAGGCTGCGGCATCCGCGTCGTCTCCGGCGAGCGCACCGGCTACGCCTACACCGACGATCTCTCCACCGACCGCCTCCTCCGCGCCGCCCGCACCGCCGCCCTCATCGCCAGCGGCCCCGCGAAGGAGCTGATGAGCGGCTTCCGCCAGCCCGAAGGCTCTCCCTCCCTCTACCCCATCGCCGGAGCCACCGCCGACGCCGAAATCGCCCTCAAGCTTGCCCTCATCCAGCGCGCCGACAAGGCCGCCCGTGCCTACGACCCCCGCATCACGCAGGTCCGTGCCGGCTTCAACGACGAGCTCCGCCGCATCCTCGTCGCCGCCTCCGACGGCACCTTCGCCTCCGACACCCAGCCCCTCGCCCGCCTCAACGTCTTCGTCATCGCCAAGGACGCCAGTGGCGACCAGGGCGCCGGCAGCACCGCCCGCGGAACCAGTGGCGGCGGCGGTCGTGTCACGCTCGACTTCTTCGAAGGCGCCAGCTCCCCCGAGCACTATGCCCAGGAGGCCGCACGCGGCGCCATCCTGCAACTTGGAGCCATAGAGGCCCCCGCCGGCGAGATGCCCGTCGTCCTCGGCCCCGGCTGGCCCGGCGTTCTGCTCCACGAAGCCGTAGGCCACGGCCTCGAAGCCGACTTCAACCGCAAGAAGACCTCCGCCTTCGCCGGACTCATCGGCCAGCAGGTCGCCTCCAGCAAGGTTACCGTCGTCGACAACGGCACCATGCCGGGCCGTCGCGGCTCGCTCAACGTCGACGACGAAGGCACCCCCACCCAGGAGACCGTGCTTATCGAAAACGGTATCCTCAAGGGCTTCCTTTCCGACAAGCTCAACTCCCGCCTGATGGGCATCGCCAACACCGGCAGCGGACGCCGCGAGAGCTATCACCACATCCCCATGCCGCGCATGACCAACACCTACATGCTTAACGGCGACGACATGCCCGAAGACATCATCAAGAGCGTCAAGCGCGGGCTCTACGCCGTCAACTTCGGCGGCGGCCAGGTCGATATCACCAACGGCAAATTCGTCTTCTCCGCCAGCGAGGCCTACCTCATCGAAGACGGCAAGGTTACCCGCCCCGTCAAGGGAGCAACCCTCATCGGCAACGGCCCCGAAGCACTCAAGTATGTGTCGATGGTCGGAAACGATCTCGCCTTGGATGAAGGCATCGGAACCTGCGGCAAGGCCGGACAGAGCGTCCCGGTAGGCGTAGGCATGCCCACCATCAAACTCGATCGCATGACCGTTGGCGGCACCGGGCAATAGCAGCAGGCGGCACAGGACAGTAACCGCTTCACCAACCAGAACGGGGAATATCCATGGCAGTCGAACGCGAAAAGATCTACGAGTGCGAAGTGAAGCGTCGACGCGTCAAAGTTGGCGGTGGCTACGAGCCCTTCTGGAAAGTAAAGACCGTCGCCGAAGCTCTTGTCGATGCCGATACCGAGATGCGCTGCAAAGACTGCTTCGGCGAGGTCAAGATCCTTGGCCGCAACGGCAAGACCGCCACCGTAGCCTACGTCGAGCACAAGTCCTCCGCCGATTCGGAATACTGCGCCAACGGCATGCTCTTCAAGAAGGCCACCGACGGACGCGAAGCCCGGCCCTCCGCCAAGCCCGTCGAGTAACACCACACTTTAGTCCTGCGGAGGTTTCAGCTCCGGACGACTCTTCAACGCGGCCCCATCCGCGAGAACCACAACGGAAGAGCACAACCAACGCACCATAACGAAGTCGTAAGTCGAGGTGCAGCATGGCAGTCGAACGCGAACGGTTCTACGAGTGTGAAGTAAAACGTCGGCGGGTTCGTGCCACCGGCGGCTACGAGCCGTTCTGGAAGGTCAAAGCCATCGCCGAAGCTCTCATCGACAACGACACCGAGTTCCGCTGCATGACCTGTTCCGGCCCGGTCAAGCTCTACAAGCGGCGCACCACCGACGTCGCCGGCGAAGCCCCCGCTGCTCACATCGAGCACAAGCTCAAGGTGGACTCCGAGTACTGCGCCGCTGGCCTCCACTTCCTCAAAGCCACCGACGGACGCGCCTCCCGCCTCTCCGAACATCCCGTTCGCTAACAGCGTTCGCTAGCCCCCTACGCTAGCCCCCTACGCAGCGGTTTGGGACACTTGCAAAAGTGTCCCAAACCGCGCGAACCTTGAACATCCCATTCACTAAGCTCTCACTTGACGTCATCCCCGACGCCAAGGAGAAGCCCATGCTCACCCTCACCGCAGTCCTCATCCTGCTCCCCGCCCCCAGCCCCCGCCCGGTCAACACAGACCTGCTCGACGCGCCCTCCGCAACTCACCAGCAGCAGGCGACGCCCAACCCTGCGCCCAGCCAAACGCCCAGCTCCCAGTGGCTGAAGGTCGAATCCCTGCAGCCCGGTGACCCCATCGCCATCCTCCAAACTGGCCGCCACTCCCCCATCCCCTGCCACTTCGACGACGTCACCGACGACACCCTCACCTGCATCGTCTCCCCGCCCTTCGCCGCCCCACGCCGCGTCGTCTATCCGCTGCACAGCATCGGCGCCGTCTACACGGAAGAGCAGGTCTACACCCACAGCATCGCCCTCATCCTCGTCCCCGCAGGCATCGGTGCCTTCCTCTTAGGCGCAGCCTGCAAAGATGGCACTGCAGGCGAGATCCTCGGCTGCATCACCCTTGGGGGCGCCATCGGAGCCACGGTCGCCGCCAGAACCAACGCCGTCATGCCCCCGCGCCCCCACATCCGCCGCCGCGAGATCTATCACCCGCCATAACCGCAGTATCATCACGTCATGCCGTCCACGCTGACCAACCCCCTCGACTTCGACACCCTCGTCCGCGAGGCCGAACTGGCCCACGGCCACCTCTGCGCCGGCCAGATCCTCGGCGTCCGCATGGCCATCCTTGGCCTCCAGCGCCTGGGCATCACGGACCCCAAGTCCAAAACGCTCCCCGACGGCTCCCCCAACCTCGATCGCAAGCGCCTCGTCACCTTCCTCGAGATTGACCGCTGCGCCACCGACGCCATCGGCGTCGTCACCGGCTGTCGCCTCGGCAAACGAGCCCTCAAACTCCGCGACTGGGGCAAAATGGCCGCCACCTTCGTCGACTTGAACTCTTTGTTTGACCCAGCCCTCGCATCGCCCTTCGCCAACGCCGACCCCACCTACAAAGCCATCCGCATCGCCGCCCGCGAGTCTTCCAAGCAGCGCGCCCGCGACCTTTACCCTCACATGTCCGACAAGAATCAGCAGCAAATGCTCGCCTACCGCGAGCTGCCCATCGAAGACCTCTTCACCGAAGAGTGGGTCCAGGTTCCCCTCCACCCCCGCGAGATGCCCGGCTACAAATCCGCCCGCATCGCCTGCGACCAATGCGGAGAAGGCATCAACTACGACCGCGAAGTCACTCGCAACGACCAGACTCTCTGCCAGGGCTGCGCCCACCCCGAAACCCGCTACTACCAACCCCTATAACCCCCAGCCGTTGCAGTTGCAGTTGTAGTTGCAGTTGCAGTTGCAGTTGCTGTTATAGTCGCGGTTGCGGTTGCGGTTGCAGTTGCCCTTGTAATTGCCGTTGCCGTTGTCTGTCCCTATCCGTATTAGCTTTTGCCCTTATCCGTTCTAATCCGCACAATCCGCGGTCGCCGCCCTGGTCTTGCTCTTATCAGCCTTTATCCGTTTTATCCCCGTTACGCCTTGTCCTGCACGCAAACAGGAAGGCCGGAGCATAGCGCCCCGGCCTTCCGAACCTCGTTCAAAACTTACCGACGGTCCCAATCCCGGCGTCCATCCCGGTCATGGTCTCCGCGGTCACGATCTCCACGGTCGTGGTCCCGGTCACGGTCCCAATCGCGGCCATAGTATCCATGGAAGCTGTGTTCCCGCTCCCACTGCTCATGCCGCAGATACGCCTGCTGCCGCTCAAACGCTTCACGACGAGCCTGCTCAAAACGCATTCGTTCGTAGTAGTCATGCCGCGGCTCATAGTAGCCACCATACGCAGGACGCCCAAACTGCGCGCCAACCGAAATACCCTGCGCCTGTGCCTTGGCCGGTGCCACCATCGCAAACGCACCTGCCGCCGCGCCGACCATCGCTGCCTTCACCAACATCGCTTTCACGTTTGAGAATTTCATAACGACCTCCGGGGTCCAGTTCTCAGAATCAGATACCGGCCACATTGTAGTGAACCCCCATTCACCGCAGCGGTTGCGCGCAACCTTTCGCCGCATCCGGGTCTACCGCCCAGCAGAATAAAACAGGTGCGAAATCTTGGTCACGGTACGATTTTGATTTCGACCTCATTTGAGATCACGCGACCAAGTCCATATCCTTTCGGCACATCCCTGGACACCTTAACGCGATATGACCCAGACTTTGACAGATCAAAAACAGAACAAAGAGCGACCGTCTCTGACATGCTTTCGCCAGGTTTCAGAAAGACAAACTGGAAACTCGAGCTACCTGATTGATTTTCGTCCGTACGAGCCTTTATCTTAAGCGGTAAATTTTTCTTACTATTCGTGAGCACTAGAATCACTTCCACTGTGTAGTCGAGATGACCTACCCGCATGCCATTGATCTTAGATAAAGCTAACTCTTTTATGGAGATATTAGTGCTGACTATTGTCAGATCGCACATCTTTCCCGCTTTAACTGTAGCCGAGGGTGCGCTAATCGAGATTGAAAACGGCCTCTTGGTCTCTTGGCCCAGAAGCTGTGATGCAAGCACGCTAATGATAATCAGATATAGATAAACATCAATGAGTTTAACCTTCTTTGAGCTAAATAACATGTCACTCCACTAATAGGCGGGCCAACCGAGTCCACATAGGTGACCCAGATGGGGTAAGAAGTGCTATTGACAAACGTATGCGTACCTACACTACTAGAGTTGAGGGACCAGGCTGGAGTCGAACCACATAAATTTACCGTAGACAGCATCGAGTGGAATCACTTTCCCGTTGACGTCCTTCTCATGCAAACTTCTCATCTTGTCTACGTCATAGATAGCAGTGCGCCCCGGCTCAATGCTGCGCTTTAGGGGAACGTAGGTCACGCCGCCAACGGTAATCAGTGAACGAGCCACCAAGGTCTTCTGTGATGTATTCGTAACTGTAATCAGATTGGTGTAATCACCTTGCCAACGCAAGGGATAGGCACCAGCCGCATTTCGAGCGCGATTTGCCGTTCTCAAGGGCACGTCTTCGATCAGGCCGTCGAATGTTTCTTGTGTCAAAGCTCCGATGAATGCCCCCTTTGGGGCATCGGACTGCAAGGTGAGCGTTGCATTGGCAATCCCCAGGCCCGCAAGTTCAGCCAGTCCTCGCCGCAGCGGGACTAGCATGTGAGCGTGAGGCAGCAGCACTCTTGGCTCAAGATTGGTTTTCCGTGGTACCCCAAGGGTTGCTTCGCTGAGCACGGGAGTAAACAGTACGGGCGCGTCTGTCACGTTGTGCACAACGACGTGGACCTCGGCCCAAGTCTCAACCCCGACAGCGGTTAGGCTCGGAAAGGTTGCGGTCGCCGTGTCATAAAACCGGATCGGCGCGGCATAGTTTCGCTCCGCTTCGACGACCCCAATCACCCGAAGCGCCGATACAGCTCCATCCGACGTGATCTCGCAGGATGCAGGCATCTCAGGCGGTGCAAGTGACCCACTCAAATCCCCAATGCCCATCTTGCGGACCTTCGTTTTTGCGTGGCAACTGTAAAGCTTTCCAGGATAAGGCCACATTGCAACTCAACATGAAGGCTACTTGAGGAAGAATTAGTCAAAGTGATTCTGGCGTTCGCGCCTCTTGGCATCCAGAAGACGGCGCGCCGCGTCTGGCTGCTGAAATCATTGCTCAGACT
>Ga0123338_10004631_pt1 | contig 11949 bp, 10 predicted proteins | sample grotaG_FD_89793 | JGI IMG/M metagenome (GOLD analysis project Ga0123338, IMG submission 89793) | Glacier valley bacterial and archeal communities from Borup Fiord, Nunavut, Canada, to study Microbial Dark Matter (Phase II) -... | ecosystem: Environmental > Aquatic > Freshwater > Ice > Glacier ... | reverse complement strand
GTGAGCACCGGCGAGATGAAGGCGTGCTGCAGCGTCTCGGCGATGCGGTCGGCGTCGATGCCGCGCCGCGCCAGCCGCTCGAAGGCCATCGCCAGCGAGCCTTCCTGCAGGTGGCCCTGGGCGTCGTGGACGCCGCGCCGGCGCAGGTGGTGGCGGTCCTCGGCGATGTTGGCGAGGTGCGAGAAATAGCTGAAGGCGCGGATCACGCTGACGGTGCGGTCGCCGCTGAGGCCGGTGAGCAAGCGGTCGAGGCCGCGGCCGGCGCGGGCGTCGCGCTTGAGGCGATAGGCGACGGCGAGCTGGCGCACGCGCTCGACGAGATCGAAGGCGGCCTGGCCGTCCTGCTCGCGGATCACGTCGCCGAGGATGCGGCCGAGCAGCCGGATGTCGTCGACGAGCGGCTTGTTCTTCTCGGCGGCCTGGCCGCTCGAGGTGTTCTTCTTCAGGCTCATGTCGGCGATGATGCAGGAGGCGTGCCGGGGCAGGGCAGACCCTCGGCTAGCATCGGCCGATGACCCAGCCCATCGTCATCGCCACCCGGGAAAGCCGCCTCGCGCTCTGGCAGGCCGAGCACGTCCAGGCGCTCCTGCAGCGCGACGCCGGCAGCACCGTGACGCTGCTGCCGATGACGACGCGCGGAGACCAGATTCTCGACCGCACGCTTGCCAAGGTCGGCGGCAAGGGCCTGTTCGTCAAGGAGCTCGAGAACGCCCTCGAAGACGGCCGCGCCGGCCTCGCCGTGCACTCGCTGAAAGACGTGCCGATGGACCTGCCGCCCGGCTTCGCGCTCGCCGCCGTGCTCGAGCGCGAGGACCCGCGCGACGCCTTCGTCTCCAATCGCTACGCGTCGCTGGCCGAGCTGCCGCACGGCGCGGTGGTCGGCACGTCGAGCCTGCGTCGCGTCGTGCAGATCCAGGCGCTGCGGCCGGACCTCGTCACCGAGCCCCTGCGCGGCAACCTCGACACGCGTTTGCGAAAGCTCGACGAAGGCGGCTACGACGCCATCGTGCTCGCCGCCGCCGGCCTCATGCGGCTCGGCCTGAGCGCGCGCATCCGCGCCCGTTTCGAGACGGGCGAGATGCTGCCGTGCGCCGGCCAGGGTGCGCTCGGCATCGAGACGCGCGCCGACTCGCACGCGCTCAACGAGCGGCTGGCGGCGCTCACGCACCGGCCGACGCTGCTCGCCGTCGCCGCCGAGCGCGCCGTCTCGCGTGCCCTCGGCGGCAACTGCAGCATGCCGCTCGCTGCCCACGCGCGATGGCAGGGCGCGACGCTCGAACTTCGCGCCGCAGTCGGCCATCCGGGTCGCGTCGACGCGCCGCTCATTCACGCCAGCGTCGAAGGCGCCTGCGTCGACGATGTGACGGCTCGGCGGCTCGGCCTCGCTGCCGCCGAGCATCTGCTCGCCGCCGGCGCCGCCGCGTATCTTGCGGCGAGCGAAGCCCTGGCCGCTGCGCCGGACGAGCGGTGAAGGCAGCGGCCGTGCCGCCGCGCGTCGTCGTGACGCGGCCGGCGGCGCAGGCGGCCGACTGGGTCCGGCGTCTGCGTTCTGCTGGCATCGACGCGGTCGCTTTGCCGCTGATCGAGATCGCGGCGGCCGTCGATGTGGCTGCGATCGAAGCAGCCTGGGCGAGCCTGGCGACGCGCCGGCTCGTCTTTTTCGTGAGCCCGAACGCGGTGCTTCATTTCTTCGCGGCGCGGCCGCCGGGATCGTCGTGGCCGAGCGGTGTCGGCGCTGCCGCGCCCGGCCCGGGCAGCGCCGCGGCCTTGCGCCAGGCCGGCGTGCCGGCTGACCACGTCGTCGAGCCGGCAGCCGACTCGGCGAGCTTCGATTCCGAGTCGGTGTGGCTGCGTCTGCAGGAGCGGGACTGGCGCGGCGCCAGCGCCCTGATCGTGCGCGGCGACGGCGGCCGCGAATGGCTCGCCGACCGGCTGAGCGAAGCCGGTGCTTCGGTCGACGCCGTCGGTGCCTATCGTCGCGTCGCGCCCACCTTCAGCGGCACCGATCGCGCCAGGCTCGACGAGCTCGTCGCCGGCAACGATTCGCTCTGGCTTTTCAGCAGCTCGGAAGCGATCGGCCATCTCGAGGCGGCGGCCGGCGCCGGCCGCTGGTCGCAGGCTCGCGCCATCGCCAGCCACCCGCGCATCGCGGCACGGGCGCGCGTGGCGGGCTTCGGTCGCGTCGACGAGCCGGCGCCGGGCTTCGCAGCGCTGGTCGCCTGCATACAATCGATCGGACCGTGACCGACGATCCCGTGCCAGCCGCCGTCTCCGTGGCGCCGGCCGTGTCGGCGGGCAGGCTGCCGTGGCGCCTGATCGGCGCGCTCGCCGGCATCCTGGCGCTGATCGCCGTCGTCGCCCTCGTCTTCGCCTGGCGCGCAGACACGCGCGTTCGCAGCAGCGAGCGCGACCTCGTGCAGCGCCAACAAGCCAGTGCAGCGCAGGTCACCGAAGCGACGCTGCTCGCCAAGCAGGCCCAGGAGAGCGCACGCGACGCGACTGCCAAGGTGGCGCTGCTCGAAGCGCGCCTCAACGAGGTCTCGGTGCAGCGCAGCCAGCTCGAGGAGCTGATCCAGTCGGTGGCGCGCTCGCGCGACGAGAACCTGGTCGCCGACGTCGAATCGGCGCTGCGGGCGGCCGTTCAGCAGTCGGCGCTCACGGGCAGTGCCGAGCCGGTGGTGGCGGCGTTGAAGCAGGGCGAGGAGCGGCTGCTCCGCGCCAACCAGCCGCGCCTTGAGCCGGTGCGCCGCGCCATCGCCCGCGACCTCGATCGCGCCAAGTCGGCGAGCGTCGCCGATGTCGCTTCGCTCTCGATCCGGCTCGACGAGGCGGTGCGGCTCGTCGACGAGCTGCCGCTGCTGTCGGCCGCCGAGCCCCGCCGCGATCTCGCCCGCAGCAAGGCGGCCAACGGCGAGCCGGTGCCCGTCGCAGCGGCTGCGCCCGCGTCGTCGTCGGAAGGCGTCGGCGCGTGGATGTCGCGCGAGCTCGGTCAGGCTGGCCGGCTGCTCGCCGACAGCGCTTGGTCGGAGATCCGCTCCCTCGTGCGCATCACCCGCATCGACCAGCCCGAGGCGATGCTGCTGGCGCCCGAGCAGGCCTTCTTTCTGCGCGAGAACATCAAGCTGCGTCTCTTGAACGCGCGGCTGGCCTTGCTGGCCCGCCAGTTCGACGGCGCCCAGGCCGACATCCGCTGGGTCCAGGGCGCGATCGACCGCTACTTCGATCGCTCGGCGCGGCGCACGCAGGTGGCCGGTGACCTGCTCCGCCAGATCGCACTGCAGGCTCGGCAGGGCGGCGTCGCCCGCCCCGACGACACGTTCGCCGCCCTCGCCGCCGCGTCCGGCGGCCGCTAGTCCAGGCCGATCAATGCGCCTGACGATCTGGTTCGTCCTGCTGTTCGCCGTTGCCGTCGTCGCGGCAACGACGTTCGGCACCAACGACGGCCTCGCCAGCTTCTACTGGGGCGCCTGGCGGCTCGACGTCTCGCTCAACCTCTTCCTGCTGCTGCTGATCGGCAGCTGCTTCCTGATCGTGGCCGTGATCAACGGCGTCAACTCGCTCGTCGGGCTGCCGCGGCGGGCGCGCGAATGGCGGGTGGCACGCGGTGACCGGACCGGCCAGGCGGCGTTGCGTGAATCGCTGGCGCTCTACTTCGGCGGCCGCTACACGCGAGCGCAAAAGGCCGCCCAGCGCGCTCTCGCCATCCAGGCCGAGACGCCCGAGCTCGCCCAGGACAACGAGTTCACGGTGCTCGGCCACCTGTTGGCCGCCGGCAGCGCCCATCGCGTCCAGAACCGCGCCCTGCGCGACGAGGAGTTGCGGCAGGCCCTCGACCTCTCGCATCGCAGTGCCGCTGCACGCTCGGCGGAGGAGGGTGCGCGCCTGCTCGCCGCCGAATGGGCGCTCGACGATCGCGACGCTGCGCGCGCCACGCTGCTGCTCAACGAGTTGCCGCTCGGCGTCGCCCGCCGCACCCACGCGCTGCGCCTGAAGCTGCAGGCGGCACGGCTCGGTCGGCAGCCGCAGGAGGCGCTGCGAACGGCGCGCCTGCTCGTCAAGCACCAGGGCATTTCACCGGTGGCGGCTACCGGCCTGCTGCGCTCGCTCGCTTTCGAGTCGCTCGACAACGTCCACGATCTCGATCAGCTGCGACGGGTCTGGGCGTCGTTCGATGCGGCCGACCGTCGCGACCCGTTCATCGCCGCCCGCGCCGCGCAACGTGCCAGCGCCCTCGGCGCCAGCGAGGAAGCCCGTGGCTGGCTGCGGCCGTTCTGGGACCGCATCGTCGAGGCCGGCAGCGAAGAACGCATCTGCGTTGCCGAGGCGCTGGCCGCATCGGTCGGCGGCATCGGCGCCGAGTGGTTGCCGCGACTGGAATCGGCGTCGCAGGCGATGCCGCGCGACGGCGCAGTGGCCCTTGCCGCCGGCCAGGCACTCGCCGAGCGCGGCCTCTGGGGCAAGGCCCGCGCTCTCCTCGAGCAGGCCGGCAGCGACGACTCGCTGCACGCATCGGCGCGCCGCAAGGCCTGGGTGGCACTCGCCGAACTCGCGACCCGAGAAGGCGATTCGGCCCGCGCCGCCCATTGCTTCGAGACCGCCGCCCGCCTCGGCTGACCGGGCGTCGCTGCTATACTCAGGAGCTTCGCGGCTGTAGCTCAGCTGGATAGAGTACTTGGCTACGAACCAAGGGGTCGTGGGTTCGATTCCTGCCAGCCGCACCAGAAAAACGAAAAACGGATCAACGGCCTGGAGCACTTCGCTTCCAGGCCGTTCTTCTTTCCGCTTCGGTTGATCGCTAAGGGCAAATCTCCATTTTCGCGGTGACGCCGGCGATCGTGTCCTGGCGAAACCAGAAGTAGTACTCGCGGGTCACGATGGTGATGATGTCCTTGCCGTTGGGAACACCGCTGTAGGTGGTGTAGCTGACCGGCACCACCCATCCGCGCTCCGAGGACGGATGGCCGCCGACCGGGCAACCACCCGGCAACGGCGCCGACACGGCGACCTTCCGGTTCTTCGGCTGATTCTTGATCTTGAATGCGAAATAGCTGTTGATCGTGTTCTCGTAGTCGACCGGCGGTCGCGTGCGATCGACCACGCCGACCTGCATCTCGCCGGCGCTGCTGCAGGCCGACAGCAGTGCGACCGTGGCTGCCGCCAGGGTCCAGGCCGATGTCGTTCGGGTCGTCGTCGCAAATGCCATGGCTGTGAAACTCGTGGGTCTGGGGAAGCCCGGATGGGCCGATTGAATCAGATCGGACCGCGCAACGCCGCCTTCGGTTCACGAGCGGTCAGGGCCCCGCGATCGGCGAGCCCGCGATATCGGTCGACAATTGCGTCGCCGTGAGCACGCCACCTGACACCCTTCCCGTCATCGTCGCCGGCGGCGGCATTGGCGGCCTCGCCGCAGCGCTCGCCTTGACCCGACGCGGTCTCGACGTCAAGTGCTCGAGCAGGCCGGCACGCTCGGCGAGATCGGCGCCGGCATCCAGCTCGGGCCGAACGCGTTCGCCGCCTTCGATGCGCTCGGCATCGGCGAGCGGGCGCGCACCGGCGCCGTCTACACCGACGAGATGGTGATGCACGACGCGATCGACGAGTTGCTGGTCGGCCGCATTCCGACCGGGGAAGCGGCGCGCGTCTCGGGGCACGTCGTCTATCGCGCCGTGATCATTACCGCAGCGACTTCCCCGCCGACCTGCGCTGGAACGCCGCCGCCATCTGGGTTGGACCGAACTGCCACATCGTGCACTACCCGCTGCGCGGCGGCGAGCAGAACAACGTCATCGTCACCTTCCACAGCCGCCAGCAGGAGGAGTGGAGCGTCACCGAAGGCTCGGCGGCGGAAGTGCTGAGCTACTTCAAGGGCATCTGCCTGCGCGCGCGCCAGCTGATCGAGCTGCCGAAGAGCTGGAAGCGCTGGGCCACGGCCGACCGCGACCCGATCGGCGAGTGGACCTTCGGCCTGGCGACGCTGCTCGGCGACGCCGCTCATCCGAGCCTGCAATACCTCGCGCAGGGCGCCTGCATGGCGCTCGAAGACGCCGTCACGCTCGGCGAGGCGCTGCGCGTGCACGACGGTGCCTTCGTGCCGGCGTTCGCCCACTACCAGCGCTCGCGCATCGCCCGCACCGCGCGCATCGTGCTGTCGGCGCGCGAGATGGGCCGCGTCTTTCATGCCAGCGGCGTCGAGCGACTGGTCCGCAACGAGCTGTGGAAGGGCCGAACGCCGGAGCGCTTCTACGACGCGCTCGAATGGCTCTACGGCTGGCGCGTCGACAACTGCCTGGCCGCCTGAGCGGCTGGCATCGGGCGCCGCAGCGATGCGCATCTTCGACGCCGCTGCCACCCGCGCCGCACTGCCGTTCGCGCGCCTGGTGCCGGCCCTCGCGGCCATGTTCGCGAGCGGCTGCACGGTGCCGCCGCGCCATGTCCACGAGATCGGCGCGCCCGGCGGCGGAGGCTTCACTTCGCTCGTCATGCCGGCGTGGCTCGAGGACCGCTATTACGGCGTCAAGGTCGTCAACATCGCGGCCGGAAACGCCGTGCGCGGCCTGCCCGGGCTGCACGCCAGCTACCTGCTGCACGACGCTGTCACCGGCGTGCCGCTCGCGCTCATCGACGGCGACGAGCTGACCGCACGGCGCACGGCCGCGACCTCGGCGCTGGCGGCGTCGTGGCTGGCGCGAGCCGATGCGGCGCGGCTGCTCGTCGTTGGTGGTGGTCGCGTCGCACGGCTGTTGCCGGAGGCGGTTCGCGCGGTTCGCGGAATCGAGCAAGTCGCGGTCTGGGCGCGGTCGTCGTCGCAAGCCGACGCGCTGGCCGCCGCGTGGCGCGATGCTGGCTTCGATGCCGTTGCCGAGCCCGACCTCGACGCCGCCGTCGCCGCCGCCGACATCGTCAGCTGCGCGACACTCGCCACATCGCCGCTGATCCACGGCCGCCATCTTCGCGACGGCAGCCACCTCGACCTCGTCGGCAGCTTCACGCCGGCCATGCGCGAGGCCGACGACGACTGCTTTGCTGGCGCCGCGATCTACGTCGACACCGTCGAGGCGATGGCCAAGAGCGGCGATCTGCTCGGGCCTTTGCAGCGCGGCGTGTTCGATGCCGCCGACGTGCGCGGAACGCTCGAAGCTCTGGCGCGCGGCGAGGCGGCGGGCCGACGGACCGACAGCGAGCGCACCGTGTTCAAGGCTGTCGGCAGCGGCCTCGCCGATCTGGCTGCGGCGATCCTCGTCGTCGAAGGCTGACGCGTCCGCCGCTCCGCTTCAGCCCATCGTCATGAGGCTGGCGTTGCCGCCGGCCGCGGCGGTGTTGACGCTCAGCGAACGCTCGACGACGAGCCGCTCGAGCGGAATGTCGGCGTCGCCGTCGAGAGTCGCGGTGACGCCGACGATCGGCCCCGGCCGCGCGGCGACGGCAGCGCAGACGGTGCGGAGGTCGTCGCGCGGGCCGTGATGCAGCACGGCATCGAAGGCGATCGCCTCGCGCTGCCAGTCGTCGACGAGGGCGACGCGTTCACGGACGTCGTCGGGCAGCCGATTCCAGAGCGCGCGCGCCGCCGCCGGCCAAAGCGCCCGGCTGCCGACGGCGAGCACGGCGACGAGCTGGCGCAGCAGCGCGTCGTCGCTGTCGGCGATGCAGAGCACGGCTTCGCGCGCCGTCATCGCGTAGAGGTTGGCCTCGCCGGTGGGGCCCGCGAGCGCGCGCCAGGCACCGACCGGCGACTGCGCGACGCACCGGTCGATCGCAGCCACGAGCGGGCTCGACGGCGCCGCCCACGCGCGCAGCGATCGCAGCGCCGGGTCGGGCTCGCCGGCCGCCATCGCAAGGCCGCGCACCGGTGGAGCCGCAGGCGGCCCGGATCGGCGCAGCGCACGCACCGCCGCGTCGCCGGGTCGCTCCGCCAGCAGCCGCAGCAGGTACAGCGGCCCGCCCGCTTTCGGGCCGGTGCCCGACAAGCCCTCGCCGCCGAACGGCTGCACGCCGACGACGGCGCCGACGACGTTGCGATTCACGTACACGTTGCCGACATGGGCACCGCCGACCACCTGCGCCACGGTCTCGTCGATGCGCGTGTGCACGCCGAGCGTGAGGCCGTATCCCGTGGCTTCGATCTGCGCGAGCAGGCCGGCAAGGTCGTCGCGCTCGTAGCGCAGCACGTGCAGCACCGGGCCGAAGACCTCGCGCTCGAGCTCGGCGAGGCGCTCGATCTCGATCAGCGCAGGCGCTACGAAGGTGCCGTGCTGCGTCGCGACGATGTCGCCGCCGTGCCGGGCGACGCGCCGACCGCGCGCCCGCATCGCGTCGATGTGGCGCTCGATGCCCGCTTGCGCTTCGGCGTCGATCACGGGGCCGACGTCCACGGCGAGTGAACGCGGGTCGCCGATGACGAGCTCGGCGAGCGCACCTTCGATCATGGCGACGAGGCGGTCGGCGAGCTCGCTCTGCACGCACAGCACGCGCAGCGCCGAGCAGCGCTGGCCGGCGCTGTCGAAAGCCGAACTGACGACGTCGGCGGTGACCTGTTCGAGCAGCGCCGACGAGTCGACCACCATCGCGTTCTGGCCGCCGGTCTCGGCGATCAGCGGCACCGGCCGGTCACGGGCACCGAGTCGTGAGGCCAGCGATTTCTGCAGGAGACGGGCGACCTCGGTGGAGCCGGTGAAGAGCACGGCCTCGATGCGCGCGTCGGCGACCAGCGCGGCGCCGACGATCTCGCCGCGGCCGGGCAGCAAATGCAGCACGTCGCGCGGCACGCCGGCGGCCCACAGGGCTTGCACCGCGGCGGCGGCGACGAGCGGCGTCTGCTCGGCGGGCTTGGCGAGCACCGGGTTGCCGGCAGCGAGCGCCGCCGCGACCTGGCCGGTGAAGATCGCGAGCGGGAAATTCCACGGGCTGATGCAGGCGACAGGGCCGAGCGGCCGGTGCGTGGCGTTGTCGAAGTCGTGGCGGACCTGGGCTGCGTAGTAGCGCAGGAAGTCGACGGCCTCGCGCACTTCTGAGACCGCGTTCGCGCAGGTCTTGCCGGCTTCCCTGACGAGCAGCGTGAGCAGCACTTCGGCGTCGGCCTCGAGGCGATCTGCGGCGCCTTCGAGGGCGGCGGCGCGCGCGGCTGGCGGCGTGGCTGCCCAGCCGGCCGCGGCCGATGCGGCGGCGGTGACGGCGGCTTCGACATCGGCGGCCATCGCATCCCGGCAGCGGCCGACCCGGTCGCGCTCGTCGGCCGGATTGCGCACGTTGTGCCAGTCCGCGGCATGGCCAGCGCCGTCGCCGAGCGGCTCGGCCGACCAGGCCCGATCGGCGTGGCGAGCGAAGGCAGCGTCGATCGACGCGAGTTGCGATTCGCTCGCGAGGTCGAGGCCGACCGAGTTGCGGCGCTCGCTGCCGTAGAGGTCGCGCGGCAGCGCGATCGCCGGATGCGGCAGGCCAAGCCGGCCTTCGTCCTTCGCGAGCTGCTCCACTTGGGCGACCGGGTTCTGCACCAGTTCCTCGAGCGGCACCTGGTCGCTGGCGATGCGGTTCACGAACGAGGTGTTGGCACCGTTCTCGAGCAAGCGGCGCACGAGGTAGGCGAGCAGGGTGTCGTGGGTGCCGACCGGTGCGTAGATGCGGCACGGCCTTTCGAGCTTGCCTTCGTTCACGGGGCCCACGACCTGCTCGTAGAGCGGCTCGCCCATGCCGTGCAGGCACTGAAATTCGTACTGGCCTTCCGAGAAGTCGCTGCCGGCCAGTGTGTAGACGGCAGCCAGCGTGTGGGCGTTGTGGGTGGCGAACTGCGGGTAGATCTGCGCCGGCGCCGCCAGCAACTTCTTCGCGCAGGCGAGGTAGGCGATGTCGGTGTAGGCCTTCCTCGTGTAGACCGGATAGCCCGACTGGCCGTCGATCTGCGCGCGCTTGATCTCGCCGTCCCAGTAGGCGCCCTTGACGAGCCGGATCATCAGCCGGTGACTGCTGCGCGCGGCGAGGTCGACGAGCCAGTCGATCACCCAAGGGCAACGCTTCTGGTAGGCCTGGATCACGAAGCCGATGCCGTTCCAGCCGGCGAGCGCAGGCTCGAAGCAGAGCCGCTCGAGAAGGTCGAGCGAGAGCTCGAGGCGGTCGGCTTCCTCGGCGTCGATGTTGAAGCCGATGTCGTGGCGGCGGGCCTGTTCGGCGAGCTGCAGGAGGCGCGGGTAGAGCTCGGTCATGACCCGCTCGAGCTGGGCTCGCGCGTACCGCGGATGCAGCGCCGACAGCTTGATCGAGATGCCGGGTCCGGCCAGGATGCCGCGCCCGGCCGAGGCGCGGCCGATGGCGTCGATCGCCGCTTCGTACGACGCGAAGTAGGCCTCGGCGTCGCGCGTCGTCATCGCCGCCTCGCCGAGCATGTCGTACGAATAGCGGAAGCCCTCGGCCTCGCGTGGGCGCGCGTTCGCAAGCGCCTGGCGGATCGTCTCGCCGGTGACGAACTGCTCGCCCATCACCCGCATCGCCATGTCGACGCCCTTCCTGATCAGCGGCTCGCCGCCGCGGCCGACGATGCGCCGCAACGTTGCCGCGAGGCCGAGGTCGCTGTGCGTCGCGACGAGCCGGCCGGTCAGCAGCAGTCCCCAGGTGGCGGCATTCACGAACAGCGACGGGCTGCGGCCGAGGTGCGACTGCCAGTCGCCGTTGCTGATCTTGTCGCGGATGAGGGCGTCGCGCGTTGCCGCGTCGGGGATGCGCAGCAGGGCTTCGGCCAGGCACATCAGCGCCACGCCTTCGCTCGAGCTGAGCGCGAACTCCTGCAGCAGGCCCTGAACGAGGCCGGCCCGGCCCGACTCGCGCGTCCGCTCGCGCACGCCGCGGGCGATGCGCAGGGCCAGCGCGTGGGCGGCGGCGTCGTCGGTCGGCGCGAGGCGGGCCTGCGCGACGAGGCCGGGCAGCAGCGACGGCTCCAGCGGCCGCGTCGCCGCCGTGATCGCAGCGCGCAGTGGCGAGGCGAGGAGAGCGGGCGTCAATCGCGCCATGCCGGGAGTGTTCGTGTTCATGCCGTTCATGCGAAGAGGAGTGCCGCCAGAGGCACCAGCAGAGAGGCCCATAGCACCTGCAGGCCGAGGGCGATGCCGGCGTAGGCACCGGCGTCGGCATCGACCTGGATGGCGCGGGCGGCGCCGATGCCGTGCGACGCGGTACCGAGCGCGAAGCCGCGCACCGACCAGTCGCGGATGCCGAGCCGGTCGAACAGATATTTGGCCGAGAGCGCGCCGACCATGCCTGTCAGCACCGCGAACACGGCGGCCAGTGCCGGCACGCCGCCGATGCGCTCGGCGATACCCATGGCGACCGGCGCCGTCACCGACTTCGGCGCCAGCGAGCGCAGCACGTCGGTGGGCAGGCCGAGCGCCCACGCCATCGCGACGGCACTGCCGCCGGCAGCGAGGCCGCCGGCCAGCGCCGCGACGTTGAGCGCGAGGGCTCGCCGCTTCAGCTCGGCGCGGCGCTGCCAGAGCGGCCACGCGAGCGCAACGACGGCCGGCCCGAGCATGACGTGGACGAACTGGGCGCCGGCGAAGTAGCTCGGGTAGGGCGTGTTCGTCGCCACGAGGACGACGCCGATGACCACCACCGACCACAGCACCGGATTCGCCCACGGTGCCCGGCCGACGCGGTCGTAGGCGGCGTGGGCGGCGACGTAGGTCGCGAGCGTCGCCGTCAGCCCGAACAGCGGCGTCGAGGCGAGGTAGACCCAGAGCTGGACGAAATCAGCCATCGCGCGCTGCCGGCATCGGCGCGCTGCGCACGAGGCGCTGCATGACGAGCGCCGTCACCGTCATGCCGATCCACGTCGAAGCGACGATCACGACGAGCAGCTGCCAGCCGTAGTGCGCCAGCAGACCGAGGTGGGTGACGACGCCGACGCCGACCGGCACGAACAGCAGCGACAGGTGGCCGAGCAGGAGGTCGGCGATCGCCGCCACCGGC
>Ga0123338_10004629_pt1 | contig 11954 bp, 13 predicted proteins | sample grotaG_FD_89793 | JGI IMG/M metagenome (GOLD analysis project Ga0123338, IMG submission 89793) | Glacier valley bacterial and archeal communities from Borup Fiord, Nunavut, Canada, to study Microbial Dark Matter (Phase II) -... | ecosystem: Environmental > Aquatic > Freshwater > Ice > Glacier ... | reverse complement strand
GAGGGATTGAACACGTAGGCGCCGCGGTCGACGGACCTGATGTCCCATCGTAAGGTCACGTTCCGATTCGCTTTTTTCGGTGTCAGCTGCTCCCACTCGTTTCGCAAGCAGCAGGCAGCCTCCCCGTTCGCTCGAGTGAAGGACTGGACTTCGACTTCGGACGTGCACTGGCTCGACGGGCACTCATGCGAGCCAGATTTCCTCGAAACCCGGATTCCCAACTTCGGGCGAACGGAAACCGCCGGCGTGGCTCCCTTCAATGGACAGGCCGGGTCCGGCGCAGTCGTCTGCGCGAGCGCCGAGAAGCAACCGGCACTCAGCAGCAGGCAGGCAAGCAATGCTCGAATTCTCATGACTCCTCCGTTGTTGTGTTGGCTTCAAAGTGTGCAGGCGAAGCGTCTGGTTGCCAAGCGTCATCCATAGCCCCAACACGGCAGCTCCCTACGCAGCGACGAACACCACCACCCACATCGCCACCGAGGCGACGGCGAAAGTCATGGTGACGAGGGCGTTGGCGATGTCTTCGGGGCGGATGTTCATGGCGCTTTCCTTGGTGGTTCGGCCCGGCGAACCGTTCGCTCGAGGCAGGGCGCCAGTCTCCGGCGGCGGGGTCGCGCCGCGAAGTGACAACGCCACGGCGGGCGAGTGACATCGGTCACTCGCCGCAGCGCGCGTGCCGACGCCGATAATTTCGCGTGGACGACAGCAGCGAACACCTCGAACACCCGGCGGTCGAGACGGTCGAGCCGCTGCTTCCGGCAGCGCTGCTCGAGGCCCTCGCTCGCCACGGCAACACCCGCAGCTTTCGCGCCCAGAGCATCCTCATCAGCGAAGGCGACGTGAGCGACGCGCTCTTCATCGTGCTGCGCGGCAGGCTGCGCACCTACGCCAGCTCGGCCGACGGCCGCGATGTGGTGCTCGCCGAGCACGGCCCCGGCGACTACGTCGGCGAGCTCGCGCTCGACGGCGGGCCGCGGTCGGCGTCGGTGAAGACGGTGGAGGCATCGTCGTGCTGCGTCGTCTCCGGCAACGAGCTGCGCAGCTTCCTTGTCGAACAGCCCGACTTCGCGCTGCACCTGTTCAGGAAGCTCTCGCGCATGGCGCGCCGCCTCACCGAGCAGGTCAAGAGCTTCGCGCTGCAAGATGTGTACGGCCGCATGGCGCGCGTGCTCAACGAGCTGTCCGACGCCGTTGGCAGCGAGCGCATCGTGCGCGGCAAGCTGACCCAGCAGGACATCGCCGACCGCGTCGGCGCCTCGCGCGAGATGGTCAACCGCGTGATGAAGGACCTGACCGCCGGCGGCTACGTCACCGTGCGCGACGGCCGCTACGTGATCTGCAGGAAGCTGCCGGCGGCGCGCTGATCGAGGGCGCGGGCTGGACTCGACCCGGGCAACTCCCCACAGGGGTTACCCGTGAATCGAAGGCTAGAGTGAACTCATGGCGGTGCCGCGCTCATAGACTCCGCGTCCACCGCGCTGAAACGCGTTCAACCAGGTGAACGCTCGCGCGTCTGCCGCCGCACTCCTCCTGCTACGCCGTGCCGTTCACCTTGCCCATCCGCTCAGCCTCCCTCGGCCGCCGCGACGCTGCCTCGGCGGCCGGGCTGGTGCCGGCTGTGTCACGCGCGCTCGCCTTGCTCGAGCGGCTGGCCGACGCGCGCGGGCCGCTGAGCCTGGCGCGCCTGGCGAGCGACCTCGCGCTGCCCAAGAGCAGCGTCCACGGCCTATGCAGCACGCTGGTCTCGCTCGGCTACCTGCGCCGCCAGCCCGATGGCGCCTTCCTGATCGGCCCGCGCGTGATGGGCCTGGCCGAGGCGTTCGTGTCGGGCACCGACGTCGCCGGCGAGTTCGCGGCGCTCTGGGCCGACGCCGGCGCCGCGCCGGAAGAAACCGTCGTCCTCTCGGTCCTCTCGGGCAACGACGCGCTCTACGTCGCCGTGCGCAACAGCGCCCGCCCGCTCGGACTCGCCTTCAACGTCGGCATGCGCCTGCCGGCGTATCTGTCGGGCAGCGGCAAGGCGATGCTCGCGTTCCTGCCGGCCCAGGAAGTGCGAAGCCGCTTCGCCGACGGCCTCGGCACCCGGCTCACCAAGAAGGGCACGCGCAGCGTCGAGGCGCTTCTGCGCGAGCTCGCGGTCACGAGGAGGCGCGGCTGGAGCGTCGACGACGAAGCGGTGCGCGAGGGCGTCTACTCTTTCGGCGCGCCGGTGTTCGCCGCCTCGGGCGAGGTCGTCGCTGCCGTCTCGGTGTGCATCAACAAGGCGATGCTCGGCGCCGACCAGGGCGCGCGCCATCGCGAGGCGGCGCTGGCGGTATCGGAAGCGCTGACGGCGCGGCTCGGCGGCAACGCGTCGCGGCATCGCGCGGAGGTGCCGGCATGAGCGACTTCATCCTCGAGACGCAGGCGCTGACCAAGGAGTTCAAGGGCTTCGTCGCCGTCGACAAGGTCGACCTGCGGGTGCGCCGCGGCTCGATCCACGCGCTCATCGGCCCCAATGGCGCCGGCAAGACGACCTGCTTCAACCTGCTCACCAAGTTCCTGACGCCGACCTCCGGCCGCATCGTCTTCGACGGCCACGACATCACCGCGCAGAGCTCGGCGGCGATCGCGCGCATGGGCGTGGTGCGATCGTTCCAGATCTCGGCGGTGTTCGCCCACCTCTCGGTGCTCGAGAACGTGCGCGTCGCCCTGCAGCGAAAGCTCGGCACCTCGTTCCACTTCTGGAAGCCGGAAAGCTCGCTGCACGTGCTCGACGCGCATGCCATGGAGCTGCTCGCCGCCGTCGACCTCGCGTCTTATGCCGCAGTGCCCGCCGTCGAGCTGAGCTACGGCCGCAAGCGCGCCCTCGAGATCGCGACGACGCTGGCGATGGACCCGAAGCTGATGCTGCTCGACGAGCCGACGCAGGGCATGGGCCTCGAAGACGTCGACCGCATCCGCGCCTTGATCAAGAAGGTGGCGGCGAGCCGCACGGTGCTGATGGTCGAGCACAACATGAGCGTCGTCGCGAGCATCGCCGACACGATCACGGTGCTGGCGCGCGGCGCCACGCTGGCCGAAGGTCCGTACGCCGATGTCGCGAAGAACCCGGCCGTCATCGAGGCCTACATGGGCAGCGCCCAGACCGAACTCGTCGGCGCCCACGGTTAGCTGAAGCGATGGCGCAACCCTTCCTCGAGATCAGCGGCCTCAACGGCTGGTACGGCGAGTCGCACGTGCTGCACGGCGTCGACTTCCACGTCGACGAGGGCGAGGTCGTGACGCTGCTCGGCCGCAACGGCGCCGGCCGCACCAGCACGATGCGAGCGATCATGGGCCTGATCGGCTCGCGCACCGGCTCGATCAAGGTCAAGGGCCAGGAGACCGTCGGCATGCCGACGCACCGGATCGCTCGCCTCGGCCTCGGCTACTGCCCGGAAGAGCGCGGCATCTTCTCCTCGCTCACCGCCGAGGAGAACCTGATGCTGCCGCCGTCGCTCGGTGCCGGCGGCATGAGCGTCGAGCAGATCTACGCGATGTTCCCGAATCTGAAGGAGCGTGCCGGCAGCCAGGGCACGCGGCTCTCGGGCGGCGAGCAGCAGATGCTCGCCGTCGCCCGCATCCTGCGCACCGGCGCCCGCCTGCTGCTGCTCGACGAGATCTCCGAAGGCCTGGCGCCGGTGATCGTGCAGAAGCTCGCCGAGGTCGTGAAGAGCCTGCGCGGGCAGGGCTTCACGATCGTGATGGTCGAGCAGAACTTTCGCTTCGCGGCGCCGCTCGCCGACCGCTTCCTCGTCATGGAGCACGGCCAGGTGATCCAGCAATTCACGCAGGCCGAACTCCCCTCGCGCGTCGAGCGGCTGCACGAGTACCTCGGCGTCTAGCGCGCCCCGCTTCCCTCTTTCACCAACCCACGGGAGACAACCCCATGCTGCAACTCAAGAAGATTTCCGCTGCCTGCGCGCTCGCGGCCCTCGGCTTCGCCGCGCCGGCCCAGGCCCAGATCTCGGGCGACGTGATCAAGATCGGTTTCATCACCGACATGTCGGGCCTCTACGCCGACATCGACGGCCCGGCCGGCGCCGAGATGGTCAGGCAGGCGGTCGCCGACATGGGCGGGATGGTCGCCGGCAAGAAGGTCGAGGTGCTGGTCGCCGACCATCAGAACAAGGCCGACGTGGCCGCTGCCAAGGCACGCGAATGGTTCGACCAGCAAGGCCTCGACATGCTGATCGGCGGCACCAACTCCGGCACGGCGCTGGCCATGGCCAAGGTCGCGGCCGAGAAGAAGAAGCCCTTCCTCGCCGTCGGCGCCGGCAGCTCGGCGCTCACCAACGACCAGTGCTCGCCCTACACCATCCACTACGCCTACGACACGGTGGCGATGGCCAAGACCACCGGCCCGGCGGTCGTGAAGTCGGGCGGCAAGAGCTGGTACTTCCTGACCGCCGACTACGCGTTCGGCACGGCGCTGCAGGGCGACGCGACCAACGTCGTGAAGGCGTCGGGCGGCACCGTCGTCGGCTCGGTCCGCCACCCGCTGTCGGCGAGCGACTTCTCGTCGTTCATGCTGCAGGCGCAGTCGAGCAAGGCGCAGATCCTCGGCCTGGCCAACGCCGGCGGCGACACCATCAACTCGATCAAGGCGGCCAACGAGTTCGGCGTCACCAAGACGATGAAGCTGGCCGGCCTGCTGATGTTCATCAACGACATCCACTCGCTCGGCCTGAAGGCCACGCAGGGCATGTACCTGACCGACAGCTGGTACTGGAATCAGAGCCCGGAATCGCGAACCTGGGCGAAGAAGTTCTTCGAGAAGTTCAAGCGCATGCCGTCGTCGCTGCAGGCGGCCGACTATTCGGTGACGCAGTTCTACCTGAACGCCGTCAAGGCGGCGAACAGCGACGACGGCGACAAGACCATGGAGCAGATGCGCAAGATGAAGGTCAACGACATGTACACGAAGAACGGCTACGTGCGCGCCGACGGCTCGATGATCCACGACATGTACCTGATGCAGGTCAAGACGCCCGAGTCCTCGACGACGCCGTGGGACTACTACAACGTCGTCGCCACGTCGAAGGGCGAGGAAGCGTACCTGACCAAGGCCGAGTCGAAGTGCACGCTCTGGAAGTGACGACGGCTCGCCGCTGATGGAAATCTTCGGCATCCCGCTGCAGGCCTTCCTGGGCCAGTTGCTGCTCGGCCTCGTCAACGGCTCGTTCTACGCGATGCTGAGCCTGGGCCTGGCGGTCATCTTCGGGCTGCTCGGCATCGTCAACTTCGCCCACGGCGCGCTCTACATGGTGGGCGCGTACGTGGCGTGGGTCGGGCTCGAGAAGTTCGGCATCAACTACTGGGCGTCGCTCATCATCGCCCCGCTCGTCGTCGGCGCGCTCGGCGTCGTCGTCGAGCGCCTGCTGCTGCGTCACCTCTACAAGATCGACCCGATCTACGGCCTCCTGCTCACCTTCGGCCTCGCACTCATCGCCGAGGGCCTGTTCCGCGAGCAGTTCGGCGTCTCCGGCCAGCAATATCCCGTTCCCGAGGCACTGCAGGGGGCCACCAACCTCGGCTTCATGGTGCTGCCGAACTACCGGGCCTGGGTCGTCGTCGCCTCGCTGGTGGTCTGCCTCGGCACCTGGTTCGTGATCGAGCGCACCCGCCTGGGCGCAACGCTGCGCGCCGGCACCGAGAACCCGGCGCTGGTGCAGGCCTTCGGCATCAACGTGCCGCTGATGGTGATGCTCACGTATGCGGGAGGTGCCGGCCTCGCTGCGCTGGCCGGCGTGCTCGCTGCACCCGTGATCCAGGTGACGCCGCTGATGGGCTCGAACCTGATCATCATCGTCTTCGCCGTCGTCGTGATCGGCGGCATGGGCTCGATCCTCGGCTCCATCCTCACCGGGCTCGGGCTCGGCATCGTCGAGGGGCTGACGAAGGTGTTCTACCCGGAGGCGTCGAACATCGTCGTCTTCGTGATCATGGCCATCGTGCTGGTGATACGGCCCGCCGGCCTGTTCGGCAAAGAGGCATGACGGCCGCTCCCGATCGCAACACGCAGCTCGCGCGCATCGGGCTGTTCATCGGCCTGGCCGTGCTCGTGCTGGCGCCCTTCATCGGCCTCTATCCGGTGTTCATGATGAAGGCGCTCTGCTACGCGATCTTCGCGTGCGCCTTCAACCTGCTGCTCGGCTTTACCGGCCTGCTCTCGTTCGGCCACGCCGCCTTCCTCGGCGCCGCGGCGTATGCGACCGGCTGGCTGGTGCGCTCGGCCGGGTTGCCACCCGAGCTCGGCGTGCTCGCCGGCATGGCCTTCGCGGCGCTGCTCGGCCTCGCGGTCGGCCTCATCGCCATCCGCCGCCAGGGCATCTACTTCGCGATGATCACGCTGGCGATGGCGCAGATGATCTATTTCGTCTGGCTGCAGGTGCCGTTCACCGGCGGCGAAGACGGCCTGCAGGGCGTGCCGCGCGGCAAGCTCTTCGGCGTGCTCTCGCTGGCCAGCGACACCACGCTCTACTACGTCATCGCCGCTGTCTTCGTGGCCGTGTTCCTGTTCATCATGCGCGTCGTCCATTCGCCGTTCGGACAGGTGTTGAAGGCGATCCGCGAGAACGAACCACGGGCGATCTCGCTCGGCTACGACGTCGACCGCTACAAGCTGCTCGCCTTCGTGCTCTCGGCCGCCCTCGCCGGCCTCGGCGGCGCCCTGAAGACGCTGGTGCTCGGCTTCGCCACCCTCTCCGACGCGCACTGGTCGCTCTCTGGCGAAGTGATCCTGATGTCGCTGCTCGGCGGCCTCGGCACCTTCGCCGGGCCGGTGATCGGCGCCTTCACGATCATCGGCCTGCAGGACTACCTCGCCGACCGCGTCGGCTCGTACGTCACCGTCATCATCGGCGCCATCTTCGTGGTCTGCGTCGTCGCCTTCCGGCGCGGCTTCGTCGGCGAGCTGCAGGCGGGGCTGAAACGGCGCGCGAATTACACTGCCCCGGGCGCCGGCGAAGGCGTTGGCAACAAGGAAGATCGCTGACATGGCCAACAGGATGACGAAGAGCGAGTTGCAGGAGTCGCTGGGGGCATTCAACCCGGTCGGCCATGCGGTGCTGGCGTTCGCGAGCGATGCCTTCGCTGCTGACGCGCACAAGGCGCTGAGCGCCACCGGCTTCGCTGCCGAAGACGTCCTCGTTTTCACGTCCGGCGAGCTGTTCCCCGACCTCGAAGAGATGATGAGGAACGCCAGCGGCGCCGCCGGCTTCGGCTACGAGATCACGCTGATGCGCCGCTACATGACGCTGGCCAGCGAAGGCTGTGGCTGGCTGATCGTGTTCGCGCCCGACGAAGACCAGGTCAAGCGAGTCGCGGCGATCGCCAAGCAGTTCGCCGCGCGCTCGGCCGTTCACTACGGGCGCTTCGCGAGCGAAGATCTGGTCTAGGGATCCTTCGGCCGCGCCCTAGCGCGCGAGGCCGAAGCGCTCGATCAGAAGCGCCTTGACGGCTGCCTTCGTCGCCGCGTCGGCGGCATCGTCGCGGCCGGCGACGAGGCCGTGGCCGATGCAGGCGTCCTGGAGCGTGAGCGGCTGGTCGGTATCGATATTGACGAGCTCGCCGCGCGTTCGCTCCTCGCGGTTGCACGCGGCGCCGGTCGGTACGCCGGCGATGCGGGTCAGCTCGGCGCCGGCGACGTTGTCGAAGCCATGGTGGGCTCCGGGGAAGCTGGTGACGGCGATGTCGGCGCCGGCCTGCTTCAGCCGCCCCGCATAGCGCTTGCAGGTCGCGGCCGAGGTCAGCACGTCGGCCTCGCCGATGAAGATGCGCTGCGGCCCGGGCTCGACACGGGTGTCGTCGATGAGCCGGACGTTGCAGTCCGGGTAGAGGGCGATGTAGGCGGCAAAGCCGACACCGGCGCTACCGTAGCCCGACGCGAACCGGCTCTGCGCGGCAACGAGGACGGTGTTCGCGCCCGAGGAGAAGCCCATCACGGCGATCCGCTGCGGGTCGATGCGCGGGTGCCGTACGAGCACGCCGAGAGCGCGCTCCGCATCGATCACGCGGGCGATGCCGCCGACCGAGTCCGGCATCGAGGTGAGGCTGGCGTTGGTGCTGACGGCGCCGCGGCCGGTGAAGCTGTCGAGCGTGAAGACGGCGATGCCGAGGCCGTTCAGCGCCTCGATCCAGGCGACCTGGTTGGCGATCGCGCCGGCATCGCCGTGGAGCATGAGCACCGCCGGCATCTTCGCAGGGGCACCGGCGGGCAGGCGCAGCTCGCCGGCGATGGTCACCGGCACGGCGGCGTCGAGCGCTGCCGTCAGCGTCTGCGCTCGCGTCAGCGTCGAGGTTGGCACGGGGTGGACCTCGATGCGAAACGTCGCCGACGTTTCCGCTCCGGCCTGCGGCGCTGCTGCGAGGCTCGCGATTGCGGCAAAAAGAGCGGCGGCGATGCGGCGCATGGATTTCTTTCAGCCGGCCTCGAACAGCCCGCCGCTGCTCTTCGGCGGCGTCACGCCGAGGTGCCGATACGCGGCCAGCGTCGCGACGCGGCCGCGCGGCGTGCGCTGCAGGAAACCTTGCTGGATGAGGAAGGGCTCGATCACGTCCTCGATGGTGTCGCGCTCCTCGCCGATCGCGGCGGCGACGTTGTCGAGGCCGACCGGGCCGCCGTCGAAGCGGTGGATCACGGCTTCGAGCAGCTTTCGGTCCATGACGTCGAGGCCGTGCAGGTCGACATCGAGCATGGCGAGGGCCTTGTCGGCGAGCGGCCGGGTGATGCGGCCGTCTCCCTTCATGTCGGCGTAGTCGCGCACTCGGCGCAGCAGGCGGTTGGCGATCCGCGGCGTGCCGCGCGAGCGGCGCGCGATCTCGAAGCCACCTTCACTGTCGAGCGGCACCTTGAGCAGCCCGGCCGATCGGGTGACGATCTTCGCCAGCTCTTCGGCGGTGTAAAACTCGAGCCGAGCGACGATGCCGAACCGGTCGCGCAGCGGGTTGGTGAGCATGCCGGCGCGCGTCGTCGCGCCGATCAGCGTGAACGGCTGCAGCTCGAGCTTGATCGAGCGCGCGGCCGGCCCGTCGCCGATCATGATGTCGATCTGGTAGTCCTCGAGCGCCGGGTAGAGGATCTCCTCGACGACCGGCGAAAGCCGATGGATCTCGTCGATGAAGAGAACGTCGTTTTTCTCGAGGTTGGTGAGGATGGCGGCGAGGTCCTTGGGCTTCTCGAGCACCGGCCCCGACGTCGAACGCAGGTTCACGCCGAGCTCGTTGGCGATGATGTGACTGAGCGTGGTCTTGCCGAGGCCGGGCGGCCCGAACAGCAGCACATGGTCCATCGCCTCGCCGCGCATCCGCGCCGCGCCGATGAAGATCTCGAGCTGCTCGCGCGCCTTCGCCTGGCCGACGTATTCCGCCAGGCCCTTCGGTCGCAGGGCGCGCTCGATGGCTTCCTCGTTCGGCGTGGCGGCAGCAGCACCGACGATGCGCGCGCCCGGCACGGAGGTGGCGCCGCCGCTGGCAAAATCGTCGGTTTGGATCGACATGTCGCATTATCGAACGCAGGACAGGAGTGTTCGCCGGGCCCGGTTCCGAACGACGGCAGTGGCCGTCGTGGCGGCGCTAGGAATCACTTCGGCTCCTGCCGACGTCATGACCATCGCATGGGACTCGTCGGGCGTGTTCCAGCGCGCCCCGGCGATCGGGCCCGGAAAGTTTGTGGAGGTCTGCGGGAAACTGGCGAAGGGTCAGTCCGTCGCCTGGGCGTTCACGAGCGATGCGCCCCTGAACTTCAACGTCCACTACCACCAGGGTCCTAGCGTCGTCTATCCCGACCGGCAGGACCAGGTCGCGGCGCTGGAGGGAAAGCTGGTGGCCCCGGCGGAGCAGGACTACTGCTGGATGTGGGAAAACAAGTCGGCGTCGAAGGCCAACGTCAGCGTCGTCCTGCGCCGTCAGCGCGACTGAGCACCGCTGCCGGGCTGTCTTCGAGTCGCTGCCAGCGTGCCGATGATCGGGCACGGCAGGTCGGCGCTGGTGTGTTCGCATTCGGTCACGAGGTGCCGCAGCACCTTCTGCATCCGCTTCAGGTCGGCCAGCTTGTGTTCGATCTGCTCGAGCCGGTCGGTGGCGATGTTGCGGATGGAAGCCCGATCGGCGCTTTCCTCGAGGTGCAGGAGCTCCGCGACCTCGTCGAGAGAAAAGCCGAGCTCCTGCGCCCGCTTGATGAAGCGGATGCGCTCGACCAAGCGCACCGGATAGTGGCGAAATGCTCCCGTGCTCGGCGGGACGGGCAGCAGCTTGCGGTCCTGGTAGTAGCGGATGGTCTCGACGCCGACACCGGCTGCGCGGGCGAGGCGGCCGATCGTCAGCGACTCTGCGGCAGAAGATGACCTCACAGCGACAAAGTCCTTGACTCTGGGGTGGGGAACGGAGTTTAAGCTGCGTCTCAGCGGTGGAAATCATCGCGTGGAGACGATCATGGAGAAGCTGAAGAATTCGATGCCGGAAGCGGAAGCGGCGGCCGCCCCGGCGAGCGGGTGCGGCTGTGCCCAGCGCAACGCGCTCGCCGCGCCTGCGTCGGCAGAAGCCGCAGGCTGCTGCGCCGCGAAGGTCATGCCGTCAGTTCCGACCGACTCCGCCGCAACGCTGAAAGACCCGGTCTGCGGAATGACGGTCACGGCGCAATCGCCGCATCGACACGAGCACGAGGGCAAGCCTGTTTATTTCTGCAGCGCCGGCTGCAAGGCGAAGTTCGTTGCCGATCCGGGCAAGTACACCGGCCCCACGCTGGCCGGTGCGACCTCGCCGGTTGCCGCCGAGCCGGTCGCCGCAGGGACGATCTACACCTGCCCGATGCATCCCGAGATCCGCCAGGACCATCCGGGCGCCTGCCCCAAGTGCGGCATGGCGCTCGAGCCGGAGATGCCGGGCCTCGACGACGGCGACAGTCCCGAGCTGGTCGACTTCAGCCACCGTTTCTGGTGGACGCTGCCGCTCACGATCGTCGTTACGGCGCTGGCGATGATCGGGCACCGGCTCGGCCTGTTCGACATGGCCGTCCAGAGCTGGATCGAGCTCGCTCTCACGATCCCGATCGTGCTGTGGGCAGGCTGGCCGTTCTTCGTCCGAGGCGCGCAGTCCGTCGTCAATCGAAGCCCCAACATGTGGACCCTGATCGGTCTCGGCACCTCGGCGGCCTTTGCCTACAGCGTCGTCGCCACGGTCGCGCCGGGCCTGTTCCCGGCGTCCTTCGTGTCGATGGGTCGGGTCTCGGTGTACTTCGAGGCGGCGGCAGTGATCATCTCGCTCACCCTGCTCGGCCAGATGCTCGAGCTCAAGGCGCGCTCGCAGACCTCGGCCGCGATCAGGTCGCTGCTCGGCCTGGCGCCGAAAACGGCGCGCCGCATCAATGCCGACGGCAGCGAGGAAGACGTACCGCTGACCCACGTTCACGTCGGCGACTCGCTGCGCGTGCGCCCGGGCGAGAAGGTGCCCGTCGACGGCGCCGTCATCGAAGGCAACAGCGCGGTCGACGAATCGATGCTGACCGGCGAACCGATGCCGGTGACCAAGGGCACCGGCGACAAGTTGATCGGCGCCACCCTGAACACCAGCGGCGCACTGGTCATGCGCGCCGACACGATCGGCTCGAAGACGGTCCTCGCCCAGATCGTGCAGATGGTCGGCCAGGCCCAGCGCAGCCGGGCACCGATGCAGCGCATGGCGGATCGGGTCGCCGGCTACTTCGTCGTCACCGTGATCGGCATCGCCGTGCTGACGTTCTTCGCCTGGGGCTTCTTCGGTCCGCAGCCGAGCTGGGTCTACGGCCTGATCAATGCCGTCGCCGTGCTCATCATCGCCTGCCCTTGCGCGCTCGGCCTGGCCACGCCGATGTCGATCATGGTCGCGACCGGCAAGGCGGCGACGCAAGGCATTCTTTTTCGCGACGCCGCCGCGATCGAGAACTTCCGCAAGGT
>Ga0123338_10004625_pt1 | contig 11963 bp, 11 predicted proteins | sample grotaG_FD_89793 | JGI IMG/M metagenome (GOLD analysis project Ga0123338, IMG submission 89793) | Glacier valley bacterial and archeal communities from Borup Fiord, Nunavut, Canada, to study Microbial Dark Matter (Phase II) -... | ecosystem: Environmental > Aquatic > Freshwater > Ice > Glacier ... | reverse complement strand
CCGTGAAAGGCCCGTAGCCGAGGTTTGACCCGTCGAGCTAATGAGATAATCCGTATACAAATCCAGGGTGCAGGCCATCGAAAACGGTAGTTAGACCGGAAAACTACTGCGTAACATCAGTAAGTAAGCCAGCGAAACAATTATTCCGATGCACAAAGGAATGATACTCCCTTCCTCACGACCGGGGTTATACGGCCAATAATACCCCCCAAGGCCCACCCAACATAGCAGGTATGTAGCGAAGGTATTTGATGCCGATAAATGCCGCTAAATCTGGTTCATGGCGTGTGCTGCTAAACAATTTGTTTCATTTCCAACTCGCTGGTTTACCGCACCGCTTCCCGCACCCGCGTCAGCTTCACCAGCAGGGATTCGAGTTGGTCGAGCGGGAGCATGTTGGCGCCGTCGGAGAGGGCCGTGGCGGGCGTGGGGTGGGTTTCGATGAACAGGCCGTCGGCGCCCACGGCGATGGCGGCTTTGGCGATGGTTTCGATGAGGGCGGGCTGGCCGCCGGTGACGCCGCTGCTCTGGTTGGGGCGCTGCAGCGAGTGGGTCACGTCCATCACCACGGGCACGCCGAACTCGCGCATGGCGGGCAGGTTGCGGAAGTCCACCACCAAATCGGAATAGCCAAACGAGTTGCCGCGCTCGGTGAGGATGACGTGCGGGTTGCCCGATTGGCGCACTTTGTCCACGGCCCATTTCATGGCCTCGCCGCTCAGGAACTGGCCTTTTTTCACGTTCACCACCTTGCCGGTTTGGGCGGCGGCGAGGAGCAAATCGGTCTGCCGGCACAGGAAGGCGGGAATTTGCAGCACGTCGACGTACTCGGCGGCCAGGGCGGCTTCGCCCGATTCGTGGATGTCCGTCACGGTGGGCACGCCGATTTCGCGCCCTACTTTTTGCAGGATGCGCAGGGCCGTTTCGTCGCCGATGCCGGTGAACGAATCCAGCCGCGAGCGGTTGGCCTTGCGGTACGAGCCCTTGAAAATGTAGGGAATCTGGAGCTTGTCGGTCAGGTGCTTGATGCGCTCGGCAATGCGCAGGGCCATGTCCTCGCCCTCGATGACGCAGGGCCCGGCCATGAGGAAAAACTGGCCGGAATTGGTGTTGCGGAAGTGGGGAAGCGCGTTGGCGAGGGCCGTGAGCATGGGTCGGTTATTTCTTTTTCAAACAGATGAATAGCTCCCGCCCCTGCCGGGGCTTCAGCGAATTGGTGGCGGTTTCGAAGTGCCGAAACTCAAAGTACGGCGCGAAGTACCCCCGGTATTCTTCCTGGCTGCCCCCGAACGGCGGCTCCTGCACCGGCCCGAAATCGGTGTCGAACAGCAGGCCCATCAGCGTGCCGCCGGGCCGCAGCAGGGCGGCGCACTGCCGGGCGTAGGCCGGACGCAACGCGGGGTCGAGGGCGCAAAAAAAGGTCTGCTCCACAATTAAATCGTAGGGCGGGTCGTTGGGCAGGGCAAAGAAATCGGCCAGCAGCAGGTGCTCGGCCGGAAAGCCGGGCACGCGGGCCGCCAGGGCCTGCAGCGCCTCCGGGGCAATGTCGACCACGAAGACGTGCTCGAAGCCGGCCCGGTGCAGGTACTCGGCTTCGTAGGCCCGGCCGGCGCCGGGAATGAGGACGCGCGGCTGCCGGGCCACGGCGAGCTGGGCGAAGTAGGCCTGCAGCGGCGGGGTCACGCCGCGGGCGTCCCAGGCATCGCGGCCGGTGGCGTAACGCGCTTGCCAATAGGCCGAATCGAAAGAAGGTAAAACCGTTTCCATGCTGCAGAAGTATAGCTTGCACTTGCCAGGGCCCGGAAGTCCCCTATTTTTACGCCCAAAGGTACAGCCCGCGCTCCGGCACGGGCCGCGCCGTTCTCCCGCTTTTTCCGCTTAACCCCCCCCGCATGCACCCCAACGAAACCCCCGAACCCCGCCCCAACAACAATAGCCGCGTCCTGCTGTGGGTGGCCCTCGTGCTGGTGCTGCTCGGCATCAACGGCGTCCTGTTCTACCTCAATCAGCAAAAAGGCACCAAGAACGAGGCCCTAACCACCGAGGTGCAAGCCAAAGACAGCAAGCTGCAAGAGCAAATCAAACAGTACGAAGCCCTAAAGGCTGATTTTGAGCGGCAAAGCCAAGAGCTGCAAGCCCTGGGCCTGAGCAACGACTCGCTCGAAACCAAAATTGCCGGCGTCAAAGCCGACCTGCTGAAGCTGCGCTCCTTCAAGGCCGGCAGCTTTTCCATTGCCCAGCAGAACCTGTTCAAGCAGCGCGCCCTGAACCTGGAAGGCCAGCTGCGCAAGAAAGACGACGACATTGCCCAGCTCAAGAAGGACAACGAGACCCTTTACACCGAAACCACGACGCTGAAGGAAAAGCAGAACAAGCTGGCCGACACCATCAGCACGGTGGTGCGCAGCAACAAGGAGCTGACCGAGAAGGTGGGCGTGGCCTCGCGCCTGCAGGCCGACAACATCCACGTCGCCATCATCACCTCCCGGAACAAAGAGAAGGACGACGACAAGGAGGAATTCAAAGCCAAGCGGGTGGAGAAGCTGAAAATCACGGCCAACCTGGCCCGCAACGACGTGTCGCCCAAGGAAACCAAAGCCGTGTACCTGCGCATCCTCGAGCCCGACGGCGCCGCCCTCTACAACCTGAGCACCGGCGGCGGCACCTTCACCGTGGACGGCCAGGAAGCTTTCTACACCCAAAAACAAGACGTGGTGTACGACAACACCCGCCAAAAGCTGGAATTCGTGTACGCCAAGGGCGCCGAATACAAGAAAGGCCTGCACACGGTGGAGCTGTACGAAAGCGGCCAGCTGATGGGCAAAACCACGTTCACGCTGAAATAAGCCCCGACAGCAGCAGGCACAAAAAAGCCGCTTCAATTGCTGAAGCGGCTTTTTTGTGCGCTACTCCACCACCAGGCGCCGGGCCGGCCCGGCGCCGCGCAGCAGGTAGAACCCGGCGGGCAGGCCGCCCAGGTCGAGCACGGCCTCAGGCCCGGCCGGGGCGGGGTAGCGGCGCACGGCCCGGCCCAGGGCGTCGGTGAGGACCAGGGGCGCGGGGGCGGCCCCGGCGGGCAGGCGCAGGGTGGCCGTGCCGCGGGCGGGGTTGGGGAAGAGGCTGGCCGGCTCGCGGGGCCCGGCCGCCGCCGTGGTGGCCGTAAGGGTGGGGTCGGTGAGGGAGGCGAGGAAGCCGAGGTATGGGTTGGGGTTGATATTGGAGAGGGTGACGGTGCCGAAGTCGGCCGTGAGGCTGGTGAAACCTCCAGCTACATATACGTTGGTTCCACTCATTGCCAACGCATTAGCTACATCATTATCCATGCCACCGGCCCGTTGCGCCCACACGAAACCGCTCGTACTGCCCGCGTCGGTAAGCTTGGCCACGAACACGTCGGCAGTGTTATTAAGAGCCGCATTGGTCAGGGTGGCAGGACCAAATCCCGCTGTAGTGCTCTGAAAATACCCCGTCATGTACACGTTAGTGCCGCTTACGGCCAGCGCGGTGGCAATATCATTGCCTGTGCCGCCGGCCCGCTGTGCCCATGCGAACTGGTTACTTGTCGGGTTGAATTTGGCCACGAACACGTCAAAGCTTCCTAGACTAGTCAGCGTGGTGCCGCCCAGCACCACGCTATTCCTGAAGGCCCCGGCCAGGTACACATTGCCCGCTCCATCGACGGCCGTAGCCGCCACGTACGAGTAATTATTGGTTGCCGCCGCCGTGGCCACCGCCACGGCACGCGCCGACTGCTAGGCCGGGGCCTGGGCCGTCGCCGGGCGGCTACCGGCCAGGAGGAGTATGGCCAGCAGGACGCGGGCCAGCGCGGCGGGAAGGGTAAAGGAGAAAACCTTGAACATGGTAGAAGGAAGTGGAGCAGCGCTCCGGTTAGGGTATGACACAAAAATTAGGGTGCGGGACAAGCGCCGCACCCTTTTTCGTCGTGAATGGTAGCCGCCGCCCTCACCCCGCCGCGTTGGCGGCCTCAAACTCGTCGAGCTTGGCCAGCGTGTTGGTGATGTTCTCGGTGAAGATTACTCCTACCCCACCCTTGGGCGTGTGCTTGAGCAAGTGGTCGATGGCGTCGGGCTCGTGCTCGATGTAGGTAATTTTCAGGTCGGGCTTGTCGAGGCGCAGGCCGCGCTCCATGATTTCGCGCAGGTACTCGGCCGACTTGCCGCGCAGGTCGCGGTCCTGGCGCAGGATGACTTCGTCGAAGATGCGGCCGGCGATGCGGGCGAAGCCCAGCGTGTCCTCGTCGCGCCGGTCGCCCAGGCCCGACACGACCCCGATTTTGCGGGTGGCCGGCGTGGCGTCCATGAACGCGGCAAACTTGGTGATGCCCGCCGTGTTGTGCGCGTAGTCCACGATGACTTCGTACTGGGGAAATTTGTAGACGTTCATGCGGCCCGGCGTTTTCGTGCCCGAGGGCACAAACGTGCGCAGCGCCGTCTTGATGTCGTCCTTGTCGAACCCGGCCAGAAAGCACGCCAGCGCCGCCGCCAGGCAGTTTTCGATGTTGAAGCCGGCCCGGCCGCCGAACGTAATCGGAAATTCCGCCGCCCGGTCGATGCGCAGCTTGTAGCTGTTGCGGTAGATGGTCACGTAGCCTTCCTCGTACACGGCCGCTACGCCGCCGGCCTCCACGTGCTCGAGGATGCGCGGGCTGTGCTCGTCCATGCTGAACAGGGCCACGCGGCAGTCCACGGTGCGGGCCATGGCGTACACCAGGTCGTCGTCGGCGTTAAGCACGGCCCAACCGTTTTTGCGCACGGTGCGGGGCAGCACGCCCTTCACGGCCGCCATTTCTTCCACCGTGTGGATGTCGCGCATCCCCAGGTGGTCGGCGGCCACGTTGGTCACCACCGCAATGTCGCAGGTGTGGAACCCGAGCCCCGAGCGCAACATGCCCCCCCGCGCGGTTTCGAGCACGGCGTAGTTGATGGTCGGGTCGCGCAGCACAAACTCCGCGCTCTGGCCGCCGGTGCAGTCGCCTTTCTGCAATTGCACGCCCTGGATGTAGATGCCGTCGGTGGTGGTGAAGCCCACCTTGTAGCCCTTGCTGGCCACCAAATGCGCGATGAGGCGGGTGGTGGTGGTCTTGCCGTTGGTGCCGGTCACGGCGATGATGGGCACGCGGGCCGTGCTGCCGGGCGGAAACAGCATTTCCACCACCGGGGCGGCCACGTTGCGCGGCAGGCCTTCGGTGGGGGCAATGTGCATCCGGAAACCGGGCGCGGCGTTCACCTCAATCACGGCGCCGCGGCTCTCGTTCAGGGGCACGGCAATGTCGGTGGCCATCAGGTCGATGCCGCAGATGTCGAGGCCCACAATGCCGGCCACCCGCTCGGCCAGCAGCACGTTGTAGGGGTGCATCTGGTCGGTCACGTCGGTGGCCGTGCCGCCGGTGCTGATGTTGGCCGTGCTCTTCAAAAACAGGATTTCCTTGGCCGGCAGCACCGATTTCAACGTCAGCCCGCGCCCCTTGAGGATGTCGAGCGTGTGCTTGTCGGCCTTGATGCTGGTGAGCACCTTTTCGTGGCCAATGCCGCGGCGCGGGTCCTCGTTCACCTTGGCAATGAGCTGCTGGACGGTGCTTTTGCCGTCGCCCGTCACGGCGGCCGGGGTGCGCTTGGCGGCGGCAATGAGCTTGCCGTTCACCACCAGCAGGCGGAAGTCGAAGCCTTCGATGAACTGCTCCACAATCACGGCCCGCGAGTACGCCTGCGCGGCCTTGAAGCCCGCCGCGGCGTCCTTCCAGTTCATGATGCGGATGGTGGCGCCCTTGCCGTGGTTGCCGTCCAGCGGCTTGGTTACGATGGGAAAGCCCAGCTCCTCGATGGCGTCGCGCAGCCCGGCCTCCGAATACACCGTGGAGCCGCGCGGCACGGGCACCCCCGCGTCGGCCAGCATGGCCTTGGTGCGGTTCTTATTGCCGGCCACTTCCACGCCCGCGTGCGAGGTCAGGCTGGTGGTGGTGGCCCAGATGCGGCGCTGGTTCACGCCGTAGCCCAGCTGGATAATAGACGTGTTTTTGAGCTGAATGTAGGGGATGTTGCGCGAGGCGGCCTCGGCCACGATGCTGTAGGTGCTGGGCCCGAAAAACTCGTCTTCCCGGATTTCGTGCAGCTCGGTGATGATGGGTTTGAGGTCCACCTTTTCCTTCTTGCACACGGCTTCCACAATTTCCACGGCGGCCTCGGCGGCGCGGCGGCCGGCCCGCTCCTCCTGGTAGGCAAACACCACGTACTCCACGCCGTCCTCGCGGGCCGGGTAGCTCTTGCCCCAGTACACGGGCATGGCCGCCTGCCGCTGCAGCTCCAGCGCCACGTGCTGAATGACGTGGCCCAGCGGCTCGCCGTCGTTGAGCTGCTCCAGGCCCAGGGGCGGGTGCTTGGCGGCCTGCTTGCCGCCCACGCCGCCCGGCTGCGGCTGCCCGATGTTGGGGAACAGCTTCATCAGCCGCCCCGCAAACCCCGGAATTGCATTCGACCACTTGCCCGCGCATTCCTGCAAGTCCACTTTGGCAACGATGAGTTTGTGGTGCTTCACCGACCAGTAGCTCGGCCCGCGCATGGTGCGGAGGTCAATAATTTTCATGTGAGAGGGAATGGGAAAAGATGGGGCCGCGACCGGCGGCACGCGGCACGGCCCAGCTTGGCTACGAAATGTAGGCACAGTGCGGCCTAAAACCCGCAAATCGCCCTTTTAACCAAAAGAAAAGCCCCGTTCGCCAATGGGCAAACGGGGCTTTTCTTTTGGTAATCAGAGGTGACGGGCGGATTCGAACCGCCGTAGGAGGTTTTGCAGACCTCTACCTAGCCACTCGGTCACGTCACCAGTAGTGGGCTTTTGGGAGGGCAAAGGTAAGCAGCCCAATCGGGGCAGGCAAGGCGGGCCGCCATTAAAAAGTTTGCGGCGGCCCTACCCGCGCTCCTTCCCCCACCTGCTGCGCCGCTTCGAGGATAAACGCCGCCACGGCCGCCGGCTGCGACAGCAGCGGCAGGTGGCCGGCCGCCACCGAACGCGTGGCGGCGCCCATTTGCTGGGCCATGCGGCGTTGCAATTCGGGGTGGGCCACCCGGTCGTGTTCGGTGACGAGGTACCAGCTGGGCTTGGTTTGCCAAGCGGCGGCGGTCACGGGCTCGGCGCGGCTGGCCGCGGCCAGGGGCTTTTGCGTGGCGTACAGCAGGCGGCGCTCCGCCGGGGTGGCGTCGGGGGCCAGGTCTTCGTCGAGCCCCTAGCGCGTGATGCGCGCAAAGCCCGCCGCGTCGGCGGTGAAGTGCTGGCCGCCGGCCGGCGCGGGACCCTGCGCCGCCACATCGGCCAGCGACTGGCCGGGCGCCGGCGCAAACGCGCACACGTAAGCCAGCCCCGCCACGGCCGGGTGGACGCCGGCTTCGGTAATCACCACGCCGCCCCAGGAATGGCCCACCAGCAGCGCCGGGCGGCTTAGCAGGGCCAGGGCGCGCCGGGTAGTGGCCACGTCGTCGGCCAGCGAAGTCAGCGGGTTTTGCACCGCCGTCACCTCGTGGCCCTGGGCTTCCAGCAAAGGAATAACCTTGGCCCAACTGGAGCCGTCGACCAACCCGCCGTGCACGAGCACAATGTTGTTCACCATGATTCGAAGGGCTAAATCGTTGGTTAGTTGGCGGCTTTGTCGGCCAAGTTGGCCAGGGCCTTGTCGATGGATGCGGCCACGGCGTCGAGCTGCGGGTTGCCGTACGGAGCCATCACCGGCCCGATTTGGTCGTAGGTCACCTGGGTGCGGCCCTCCTGGTCCTCGTACACGTAGATTTTGGTGGGCAGGTAAAGGCCCACTTCCGGCCCGCCGGCTTCGAGCAGCTTGCGCGCCGTGAGGGGGTTGCCGATGACGAACAGCGCCGCCTTCATGCTAAGGGGCACCTTGGCCATCACCTTGCCCCAGTTGAGCAGCGCCACGTTGATGAAATTGCTGCGCCCGGCCAAAAACTCCATCTCTTCGGTGAATTCGGCAAAATCCTTGCTGGCGCTGAGCTTCTCGCCCAGGGTTTCGGTGTTGGCCCGGCCCATCTCGGCCTGAATGTCTTTGACGGCCTGTGCGAACGGCTTGGCCGATGCAAGCACGACGTGCCGGTTGGTAAAATCAACGACTGACATGGAAATAAACGAGGAAATGCTTCGCACTGGCACCGTTGCCTGCGGTTTGCGTGAGGAACAAACTTCCTTGCACGGCGAAGGTTTGGGCACAAAAAAAGCCCCGGCGTTGCGGCCGGGGCTTTTTTGCAGCGGAAGCTAAGCGGTTAGGCTTTGGCTTCGTCGTCCTTCTTGTCGGCAGCGGCCGCGTCGTCGCTGCCGCCCACCAGGCCTTTGGCTTTGTCCACCAGGTCGCCGGCTACTTCCGAGGCCTTGGCGAAGGCATCGGAGTGGGTCACGGCGTCCACGGCATCCGAAGCGGCGTGCTTCACCTTGTCGAAGGTTTCGTTGTGCGAAACGGCTTCGGCAGCGTCGTCGGCCACTTCTTTCACCTTATCGAAGGCCGCCGAAGCAGCGCCGGCGATGCCGGCGAGCAGGCCGCCTTCGGCAGCTTCTTCAGCCGCCGGAGCCGCTTCAGCCGCGGGAGCTTCGGCTTTGGCAGCCTTGGCTTTCGGTGCTTTGGGCGCCGCCGGAGCGGCGGCAGCCGGAGCCGCTTCAGCGGCGGGGGCAGGAGCTTCTGCGGCCGGAGCGGGAGCGGCGGCCGGAGCAGCAGCTTCAGCAGCGGGCGCAGCTTCAGCAGCGGGCGCAGCTTCCGGAGCGGGCGCGGCTTCAGCAGCGGGCGCTTCGGCGGGCTTAGCCGCGGCTTTCAGCTTCTGCTCGCCGGCCTTGCGCTCGTTGCCCATCATCTGGTCGCGCAGGGCGCTCAGCGCGTCGAGGTCGCCGAGGGTCGACTTGTCGTCGGCCGGCTTCTTCAGGTCGCTCATTTTGCCTTCGCCCTGGGGCTCGCCCGGTTTGGCGTTGGTCTTCTTCTTGAACTTCGAGTTGCGGCTGTCGTCTTCAGCGGCGGCTTCCTTGTTGAATACCGCGGTGTGCGAAAGCACAATGCGGCGGTCATCCTTCGAAAATTCCGTAACGCGGAAATCCAGCGCTTCGCCGTTTTCGGCGGTGCTGCCGTCCTCTTTCACCAACGATTTTGGGTACGCGAAGCCCTCGATGCCGTAGGGCAGTTCGAGGACCGCGCCGCGCTCCGTCTTCTCGGTGATGGTGGCGCGGTGGACGGAGCCGGGAGTAAATACCGACTGGAACGTGTCCCAGGGGTTTTCTTCCAGCTGTTTGTGGCCCAGGGCCAGGCGCCGGGCGCCCAGGTCCAGCTCCAGAACAACTACGTCCAGCTTGTCGCCCACCTTCACCATTTCGGAGGGGTGCTTGATTTTCTTGGTCCACGACAGGTCCGACACGTGCACGAGGCCGTCCACGCCCTCTTCCAACTCCACGAACAGGCCGAAGTTGGTCAGGTTGCGCACGGTGCCGCTGTGCTTGCTGCCCACGGCGTACTTGTCGGCGAAGTTGCCACGGGTCCACGGGTCTTCGGTCAGCTGCTTGATGCCAAGGCTCATCTTGCGGTCCTCGCGGTCAAGCGTCAGAATCTGCGCTTCCACCACGTCGCCCTGCTTGATGAAGTCCTGCGGGTTGCGCAGGTGCTGGCTCCAGCTCATTTCCGACACGTGAATGAGGCCTTCCACGCCCGGTACCACTTCCATGAACGCGCCGTAATCGGCCACGTTCACGATGCGGCCCGATACTTTGGAGCCCGGCTGCAAATCAGCCGGCAGCGAATCCCACGGGTGGGGCGTCAGCTGCTTCAAGCCCAGCGAAATACGCTTCTTGGCTTCGTCGAAGTCCAGCACCACGATGTTCAGCTTCTGGTCCAGCTGGAGCACTTCGCTCGGGTGCGCGATGCGGCCCCACGAGATGTCGGTGATGTGCAGCAGACCGTCGACGCCGCCGAGGTCGATGAACACGCCGAAGTTGGTCATGTTCTTGATGTTGCCTTCCAGAATCTGGCCTTTCTCCAGGTTGTTGAGGATGGCCTCACGCTGCTTCTCGAGGTCTTTCTCGATGAGTACTTTGTGCGAAACCACGACGTTGTCGAACGCGGAGTTGATTTTCACCACTTTCACTTCCATGCGGCGGCCGACGTAAATGTCGAAGTCGCGGATGGGCTTCACGTCGATTTGCGAGCCGGGCAGGAAGGCTTCCACGCCGTCGAGCTCCATGATGAGGCCGCCTTTGGTGCGGCGCTTCACCACGCCTTCGAGGATGGTATCCAGCTCGAGGGCGTCGTAAATGGCCTTCCAGGCCTGCTTGATTTTGGCTTTCTTGCGGCTCAGGATGAGCTGGCCGTTGATGTCTTCCTGGTCTTCAATGAACACCTCCACCTCGTCGCCGATTTTCAGGTCGGGCAGGTCGCGGAATTCGGTAATCGAAACCAAGCCGTCGGATTTAAAGCCGATGTTCAGAATCACGTCGCGGTCGGTGATGCCCACCACAGTGCCCTTCACTACTTCTTCTTCCTGGACGGTCGTGAGCGTGTCGCCGTACATCTTCTCCATCTCGGCGCGCTGGTCGGCCGAGTAGTTTCCACCAAAACCGGTGGCTCCGACATTATCCCAGTCGAAATCGTCAATCATTTCTGCCATAACTAGCGGTTGGGCACCTCTTGGATAAACGTAGCGGCCGATGCCCGGGCCCGTACGCGGTTCTGGTTGAACGCCTTGCCGTTGTGCAGCAAAGCCCGCCACCCTGACGGGGCGCAAAGGTACGGGTTATGGGTCGGTTTTGCTAGTGGGAACTGGGCATGGTTCCAAACTGGCTTTTTGGTCCGGTCTAGTAAGAAGTGACGATGATTTCGCCTACAAAACCAAGCGGCTTGGGCACCAATCGGGCTTGCGCTTTGGCTGCGCTTTGACAATCATCTGCTGATTTACAAAGGCAAAACCGAACAACGAAGGCGACTTTAGTGGGCGTAATTTTCCCTTGATAGATGGCTGGCAAGAAAGTTAACGGCACGCTTTCAATCACACGATAAACTTCTTCAGCTAATGCCTTACTCGGCGTAGCCACCGCCACCGGGTTGGTCTTTTTGCCGTACTTGTCGACCACGTAAGTCAGCACCACGGTGCCGGCAACCCGACTTTGTAAATCCTTGAAAGGATACCGCAGCTTACTCTGTATCGCCACTAATGTCTCTATTCGGCTGCCCAGTATGCGCGGGGCACGGTCGAGCCACTTAGCCTGCCACGAAGTATCAATTGACACGAGGTAGCGAGCAGTATCTGGTCGAATGTATTTAATGCGGGCAGAGTCGTGGTCGAAGCGCAGCCCCAATTCACTGCCATCAAAATACTCCCACACACCCACGGGTTTACCCGCTCTGGTTTGCCCACGTGCCAACTGGGCTTTAGCTGAAAAGGGATGGAAGAGGATGATACCCATCAAAGCACTGAGCAGCAGACGAAGCATATAGTAGCAAAGATGTTTGAAAGAGATTGTTGATATCATCGCAATCTACATGCTTATTGTCGCAACCCACAATCTTAACACTACGCCGCCAAACCCTCCACATCCTCACGCCCGTAAGGAGAATGTACTCATTCATCCAAAACACCCTTACCTCATGGCTTACATCAAAGCAGGCAACGACACAGCCGGGCATCCGGTCCAGATTTTTTACGAAGATTGGGGGCAGGGCGCCCCGGTGGTGCTCATCCACGGCTGGCCGCTCGACCATACCATGTGGGAGCACCAGGCCGTAGCGCTGGCCAAAGCCGGCAAGCGAGTCATCGCCTACGACCGGCGCGGCTTCGGCCGCTCGTCGCGCCCCTGGACGGGCTACGACTACGACACGCTGGCCGCCGACCTCAACGCCCTGCTAACCGAGTTGGACCTGAACAATGTATCGCTGGTGGGCTTCTCGATGGGCGGCGGCGAAATTGCCCGCTACATTG
>Ga0123338_10004621_pt1 | contig 11973 bp, 7 predicted proteins | sample grotaG_FD_89793 | JGI IMG/M metagenome (GOLD analysis project Ga0123338, IMG submission 89793) | Glacier valley bacterial and archeal communities from Borup Fiord, Nunavut, Canada, to study Microbial Dark Matter (Phase II) -... | ecosystem: Environmental > Aquatic > Freshwater > Ice > Glacier ... | reverse complement strand
TGATAATGGTTTACTTTTTACATACTCACTCATAGTTACGATATGTTGTGTAGTGATTGCATATCTTAACAAGGATGAAATAATAAACTTTATCAATAAAACTGGTATTGTTAAACTTAAATCAAAAATCCAATAACCATTATTATACTAACATCTTTTAATTTTGAAGATGGATAAGCATCTTGATATATATTATAATATAAAAACTTATTTATAATTTTTCTTTTTTTTATGTTTTTGCAACAAACTTCAATTAATACCTTAATCCAACTTACTCAGTTGATCCAATCATTGGAACAATATGAATATAAACTGTCTCTTAAAATATTGTCAGGCAGTTCAATTGGAAACCAAGTAAGGCATATTCTTGAATTTTATACTTGTTTAATAAATGGTATAAGTACTGGAACAATAGACTATGATGCACGAGAAAGAGATATTGAATTGGAAACAAATAGTGAAACCGCTATTAAATTAATAGAGGAAATTATTAATTATATCCAAAATTTAAAAAACGATCAAGTTTTAAACTTAAAAGTTGTTCTAGCAAAAGATGATAACTTTATTACTATACCAACAAATTTTTATCGCGAATTAGCCTATAATATTGAACATTGCATCCATCACTTAGCAATAATTAAAATTGGAGTAACAAACAATTTTCATACTGTTAACTTACCCGAAAACTTTGGAATTGCTTACTCAACAATTCGATTTAAAGAAAAAAATAATTTTGAAACTGTTTAAAATAGAAAAAGGTGTGTACTGTTACCTATTTACCTTCCGACAAAAATAAATTTATCCTCACATCGAGCAGAGATGAAAAATTAAATAGAAAATTAGCAATACCTCCTTTAGAATATCCTCACAACGGTCAAAAAATAATTTATCCAAAGGATGGAGAGGCGAAAGGCACTTGGATTGCAACGTCTGAAAATAATTTTACTTTATGCTTGCTTAATGGCGCATTCGAATTCCATCAACATAATCCTCCCTATAAATTAAGTAGGGGATTAATGTTATTGGATTTTTTTAACTTTAATAATGTTAAAGAATTTGTAGAACAATATGATTTTACTGGAATTGAGCCATTTACATTAATTATTATAAATCACAAAAACGATATTGAGCTTAACGAAATCCGTTGGGATGAAAAAGGTGAATTGTTTTTGAGTAAAAAAAATCCTTCCCTTCCTCATATATGGTTTTCAGCAACATTATATTCGAAAGAAAAGATTTTACAAAGGGAAAAATGGTTTTTTGATTGGTTGGATAAGTTTCCGACATATGAAGTTAATGATATCTTACATTTTCATCACTTTGGTGGCAATGGCGACCCTGTTAATATTATTTTAATGGACCAGGAAAAATTAAAAACAATTAGTATCACTGCTGTGACAAATAAAAACGACAATCTTGAAATGATTTATGAAGATTTAATTCAAAATCAAACTAAAATATTTCAATCTGAATTGAGTGATAAAGAAAATTAAATTCCGAACACCCCTTTTTCTTATAAAAATATTTAATTACGAATATTGGGCCTGGTGGTTTTTTTACATTCCTATTTTACCTTATTGGCTTTATTTGGCAGCCAAGTCGCGCTCCTTAACTTATTTTACTGCCACTAATCCTTCTATTGAATCAGGCGGATTTTTTGGTGAATCAAAAATAAATATTCTTAACAAAATTTCGGATGATTATAAACCCAAAACTATTTTTATAGAAAAAGGAACATCCATAAAAAATATTTTAGACCACATTAATTTAAAAAATATTGCCTTTCCTCTTATTGCTAAACCAAACATTGGTGAAAGAGGATTTGAAGTTGAAAAAATTAACTCAAAAGAGGATTTATTAATTTATGTAGAAAAAAATTCGAATGATTTTATCATTCAGGAGTTTATTAACTATGAAATTGAAATGGGGGTTATGTATTATCGGATGCCAAATGAAGCAAAGGGCAAGGTTACTTCCATAACGCTAAAACAATTTCTTTCCGTAACCGGCGACGGACAAAATTCCATTATTGAATTATTACAAAATAGCGATAGAGCCAGGTTTCAAATTAAAAATCTTAAAAAGAAATATGGTGATTATTTGAACTCTGTGTTGGAAAAAGATTTACTTCTTCTATTGGAGCCAATAGGCAACCATTGTAAAGGGACAATGTTTCTAAACGGCAATCATTTAATAAATGAAGATCTACATAAAGTATTCAACAATATTGCAGCGAACATTGATGGTTTTTACTATGGCAGATTTGATATGAAAGTAAAAAGTATTGATAATTTATATGAAGGAAAAAATATTAAAATTGTTGAATTAAATGGAGTAAGTGCCGAACCTGCACATATTTACGATCCCGCTTATAAACTAATAAATGCCTATTCAGATTTAATTTTTCATTGGAAAATTATTTATAACATTTGTCTTCAAAATATAAAAAATGGACATAAGCCAATTTCTGGTTTTCAGCTTTATACGTTATTAAAGGAACATTTTTTGGTAAAAAGTAAAGCGCATGTCTAAATATCAGTTTCATAAGCCTCCAAAAAATTACTTCTATTAATTACTTTCTGGTCGTAGGTTTTCCCTACGACTATTTTTACTTGAGCGTCCCGCTCAATATTCAATTTAATAAACAAGCGGTATGCCTGAAAATAATAGGTCTTAGCAAAAGCTAAGACCAGAAGTAGATAATTTATAAATATGATTATATATAAAATTAACCTAAGAAATCAGTGGAAGACACTATCTTTTTCAATTTTTATAACAGTTTTTATAGTTATTTCTATAATTTTTCATATTGTATCTGTTGATAAATATACAGGCCTCCTCTCTGGTCGTAGGTTTTTCCTACGACCATTTTCGCTTTAGCGTCCCGCTCAACATTCAATTTAATAATCAAGCTGTATGCTTGAAAATAATAGGTCTTAGCAAAAGCTACGACTAGAAGTTAATTTTTATTTTTGTTTTACATATTTCTTCTATACTGCCCACTTTCTGATCTTAGGTTTTCCTACGACCATTTTTGCTTTAGCGTCCCGCTCAACATTCAATTTAATAAACAAGCCGTATGCTTGAAAATAATAGATCTTAGCAAAAGCTGCGACCAGAAGTAGTTTAAAATTAATAAATGGTATTCAATTATTCCATTTATGATCAATATATATTGAATATAAAATCATTATGGCAAATATTAGAAAAAATGAAAACCACATGTATATTCCTTTTCTTCTAATTTCTGAACGGTATAAGACTGGATCCATTTTTCTTTTCAAATTATAAGTTTTACCATAACTGAGTGTGGTTTTAAAGTAAAAAAAGCAAAGAATAATTAATAAGATGAATCTCATACATTTTTTTATATTAAAAACTTCCTCTCTGGTCGTAGGTTTTTCCTACGACCATTCTTTATTCAAGCGTCCGCTTGTTTATAAATTTACTCAATAAATATTAATTCAATTAAACCTTTTCTAATTCCAACATAGTCTCCGGCACTACTATGTATCCAATCTTCTGGTTTTTCTACAAAGCCTGCCGATACAGGGTTTTGATGTATATAATTTAATTTTTGTAAAGTTTTTTCATTTGTATTTAATTCTATTGGATGATTATTTTGTATCCAAAACTGAAAATCATAATTTCTTTCATTTTTTAGCCCTGCCCTTCTGAACATCCATAGCAACCACTCTTTGCGACTTTCTATATTGCTTTTTTCTAGTTCAAGCCTGATTTGTCTAGAAGTAAAACTTTTAAAATCTCTTATTATATCGGATAAATTTCCTACCTCCGAACCAATTATCATGTGAATATGACTAGTCATGAAACAATATGCATAGATTTCCAATTGCTTATTTTCTTGGCAAAATTTTATGCTGTCATAAACAATAGCTCGATATTCACTTCGAATAAAAATATCAATCCAATTAACAACAGTAAAGGTTACAAAATACAATTTGGAATGATCATGAAACACATATTTTCGAGCCATAAGCACAAAATAAATTCTTTTTTTAGAAATTAAAGTGAATTCTTTTTTAAAATCCTTGGCGAATAGAATATATGTGATTTTAATAAACAAGCGGACGCTTGAATTAAAATTTGGTCGTAGGAAAAACCTACGACCAGAAAGGGTTTCAGCTTTATACGTTATTAAAGGACCACTTCTTAGTAAAAAATTAAATAGTTGTAATAAATATTTCTTTTACAATTCAAAAAAATTGAAATGGGCACTAATTTATTTATTATTGCCGTTTACATCATAAAATCAACATTTTCGTTCTTATGATTTGTCACTTTTTTGTTGATGAAAAAAGTAACCAAAAAAATCAAGAAATTCCGCAAGCTATCAACGCACTTACCCTCCACACGCCCACCGTAATTTCAGGCCTACACCTTCCAATTCTTGGTTTCTTTTACTCATAAATTTCTTTTTTTCTTTTCATAATAAATTATATAATACTTAAATGCCTATTTAAATCTGATAATTTTTATCTCTCTATTACATATTTCTCCTGTACTGCCCCCCTACTTCATATAAAGCATTTGATATTTGACCTAGTGAGCAATATTTACAAACTTCCATAAGGTTTTCAAAAATATTATCATTGCTAACAGCCACTTTTTGAAGATTTGCTAATGCTACTTCACCCCTTTCTTTATTTATTTTTTGAAAATCATTTTTACTTTCTACTGCGAAATCTTTTTCTTCAACAGAACTCCGAAAAACTTCTGCAGGTAAAATAGTTGGCGAACCCATTGGGTCTAAAAAAGTATTTACACCTACAATTGGCAATTTTCCGTCATGTTTTAATGTTTCGTAATAAAGTGATTCTTCTTGAATTTTTGATCGCTGATACATAGTTTCCATTGCTCCAAGCACCCCTCCCCTTTCTGAAATTCTATTAAATTCTGTTAAAACTGCTGCTTCAACTAAATCTGTCATCTCTTCAATAATAAAAGAACCTTGTAAAGGATTTTCATTTCTGGCTAAACCCCATTCTTTATTTATAATTAGTTGAATAGCCATTGCACGCCTTACTGATTCCTCTGTAGGCGTTGTAATCGCTTCATCGTAAGCATTTGTGTGAAGAGAATTGCAATTATCATAAATTGCGCACAAGGCTTGTAATGTTGTACGAATGTCGTTAAAAGCAATTTCTTGTGCGTGCAAACTCCTGCCTGATGTTTGAATGTGGTATTTTAAACGTTGTGAACGAGAATTTCCTTTGTATTTATATTTCATTGCTTTCGACCAAATTCTTCTTGCCACTCTACCCAAAACCGAATACTCTGGATCCATGCCATTAGAAAAGAAAAATGATAAATTCGGTGCGAAATCATCAATATGCATTCCTCGTGATAAATAATATTCTACAAAAGTAAATCCATTTGATAAGGTAAATGCCAATTGCGAAATAGGATTTGCCCCTGCCTCTGCAATATGATAACCTGAAATAGAAACTGAATAAAAATTTTGTATACCATTATTAATAAAGTATTGCTGGATATCACCCATCATACGAAGAGCGAATTCAGTTGAGAATATACAAGTATTTTGTGCCTGATCTTCTTTTAAAATATCGGCTTGAACTGTTCCACGAACTTTAGTAAGTGTTTCTGTTTTTATTTTTTTATATATAACATCATCCAACACATCTTCTCCTGTTACCCCAAGCAACATCAAACCCAAACCATTATTACCTTCTGGTAAATTGCCATAATACAGTGACCGTTTTTGATTTTTATTTGAGAATATTTTATTTATTTTTTCTTCGATTTCTTTTTCAATCCCATTTTGTTTTATAAAAATTTCACATTGCTGATCGATGGCTGCATTTAAAAAAAATCCTAACAGCATGGGTGCTGGTCCATTAATAGTCATTGAAACAGATGTAGCAGGATGGCATAAATCAAAACCAGAATATAATTTTTTTGCATCATCTAATGTACAAATGCTAACACCCGACATTCCTATTTTGCCATAAATATCAAGCCTTGGATCTGGATTTTCACCATATAATGTTACAGAGTCAAACGCAGTTGACAAACGTTTTGCAGGCATTCCTTTCGATACATAATGAAAACGTCGATTTGTTCTTTCTGGTCCACCTTCACCTGCAAACATTCTTGTTGGATCTTCGCCCTCTCTTTTGAGTGGAAACACACCAGAAGCAAATGGAAATTCTCCCGGAACATTTTCTGTTAAAATCCACTTTAATACATCCCCCCATTCTTCATATTTGGGCAGACTTACTTTAGGAATTTTTAAATTAGAGAGTGTTTCTGTATATAAATTTTGTTCAAAAATTTTATCTCTTACTTTGTATTGATACTTTGCCGATTTATATCTTTTAATTGTTTCAGGCCATTCTTTTAAAAGTTTTTTAGATTCAAAATGAAGGTGGTTTTCTAGTTGATTATATAAATCAATTAGTTCTTTTAAATATTCTGGCTCTCCAAATTTAAAATCTATTACCCTAACAATTTCATCGCTTTGGTTTACAATTTCTATCTTTCTTTCACCAATTTTTTCGCGAAGCAAATCAATTGTACCTTTTAATTGGTACATTTTCCTAGCTATTGTTGCTTGTTCTTTTACAAATTGATCGTATTCAATGCTGCTTTCAGAAATTTCGGCGAGATAACGATTTCTTTCTGGTGGGATGATATATATTTTCTCTGATTCGGATTGTGGTAAAAGGAGATTTGAATTAAATTTCCCTTTTGCTTTTTCATTTACTTTTTCAATAATTTTTTTGTACAAAGTATTAGTACCTGGGTCATTAAATTGAGAAGCTATTGTTCCATAAACAGGAAGTAAAGCTTCATCAATGTCCCAAAGATTTTTATTTCTACGATATTGTTTTTTTACATCCCTTAAGGCATCCAAAGCACCTCTTTTATCAAATTTATTTATGGCAATTAAATCTGCATAATCCAGCATATCAATTTTTTCTAATTGAGTTGCCGCACCGAAATCAGAGGTCATTACATAAAGAGATAAATCGGAATGATCCACAATTTCAGTATCGGATTGTCCTATGCCTGATGTTTCAACAATTATTAAATCAAATTCTGCTGTTTTGCATATTTTAATTGCATCTTGAACATACTGGCTTAATGCAAGGTTTGATTGCCGTGTAGCAAGCGAACGCATGTATACCCTTGAATTAAAAATCGCATTCATTCTTATCCTATCACCTAACAATGCTCCACCTGTTCTTCTTTTTGAAGGGTCGACAGAAATAATTGCAATTGTTTTTTCAGGAAAATCCAATAAAAACCTTCTTACTAGTTCGTCGACTAAAGATGATTTACCTGCCCCTCCTGTGCCTGTTATACCCAGAATTGGAATGTTTTTATTACTTGTAGAAGTATAAATTTGAGATTTAACAAGAGAAAAATCTTCAGGATGATTTTCTGCAATGGAAATTAATCTTCCAATAATCAGTGGATCTTTTTTAGAAAGATGAGCAACTAAAAAATCTAAATTATTTGTCTCATCAATTTCATTTTCATCTTCTTCAGGAGAAAAAAGTATTTTTGAATGTTTATAAATTGAAAAATCACATTTTTGCAATAAATCATTAATCATGCCCTGCAAACCTAAATGACGACCATCATCAGGCGAATAGATTTTTGTAATACCATATTTATGCAATTCATCTGCTTCTGATGGTAAAATTGTTCCACCGCCACCACCAAATATTTTTATATGCCCTGCACCTTTTTCTTTTAATAAATCGAAAATAAATTTAAAAAACTCTAAATGTCCACCTTGATACGATGTTATAGCAATGCCCTGAACATCTTCCTGAATTGCGCAATCAACTATTTCTGCAACCGACCTATTATGACCTAAATGAATTATTTCAGCACCTGATGCCTGCATAATCCTTCTCATAATATTTATTGCAGCATCGTGCCCATCAAATAAAGAGGTGGAGGTCAGAATTCTGATTTGGTTGGTTGGTTTATAAATTTCCATACTATTTTCCTTCAATGTTATCGTAAAGATAATTTTTTGGATTATAATATGGTAAAATATAATTTAATTTTTCTGTTCTGAATTAGGATTAAAAAGATTACTGGATTACAGGATTTAAAAAAATGAAAAAAGAGAGATTGAAAATGGATTTTAAGATTTGATGTTACACATAAAAATATTTGAGTTTAACTATACGTCTTAATCTGTGATTCTTATTTTTTGTCTGAATCACAGATTAAATGGAGTAAAAACAATTTCTACACATCAAGCACCTAATTTATTTAAACAAGAATATTTATAAACCAAAGGTTTATACAAAGAACTAATTTATGCGTAACATCAGTTAATAAATAAAAAAATAAAAAAGGAACCAGCTGCCAGATTCCTTTTTTATACCCCAAATAAAATTATTTAAACTCATTGTTAAAACATTAGTAGTGCAAAATTTTAAAGTTTTCAAAATATTGATAAAATCATAAATAAAATATTATTTATCATTTTCGAATTTCATTGCTTCCAAGTTCCACATATCAAATGAATGAATGATGTTTTTTTCATTTCCAAAAAATAATATTTCATTATAAAAACAATCTGGGAAAACCTGATTAGTCAAAACTTTTTCTCCTTGGTTTACAAAAACTTCTATTGAAGCATTATCAATAAATATATGTAACTGAAGTTGATTATTATTTAAAGTTAAGGGCACTGAATAAACACCAGCAAAATTTTTATCAAAACTAACATTCCCCGATTTTGACCTATCGAAAGTAAGTTGTTTAGAATTTACTTCGTATTTTATTATACATTCCTGACCTTCTTTATTTTTAAATTTTATTCCGAAATCATCTTTAATAATTTCGGCTTTAATATTAATTTCTAACAGCTTCCCTCCTACCTTATTCTTCTTAATAGCCTCGTTTAAGTCATTTATACTTATTTCACTTTTATTAAAATTGCTTTTTCTTAATTTTTTAATTTCATCAACTGCTTCACGTTTAATAATATACTTATCTGTAGTTTTGCTCAATTTTAATTCATTTACAAATGATAAAGCGCCACGCCATCTTTTTGTTGGCACTTTATCAGCATATTGCCAATTATTTAGCCAGCCAACCATTAAGGTTCGACCATCTTTGTCAGGTATATTATTAAAAGTTACTCCTGCATATAAATCTTTGCCTTCGTCAACCCATTTTACAATTTCTTTTGAACTCTCATTGGAAAATTTTTTTCCATCAAAGTCTCCAACAAAATACTGCATGGCCGAGCCTGTTTGAAAACCTTCGCTCACAGACATTAATAGAACCCATTTTTTAGTTTTTCCATCTTCTGTTTTTATTTCAAATAAATCCGGGCACTCCCATAAATTATTTTCTTTATGCCAGCCTTCCGGACCGAATTCGCCAGTTAATTTCCAATTTCTTAAATTTTTAGATTCATAAAATTGCAATTTTTGATTTTTTGCCAATGAAACTACCATTACCCATTTTTTTTCTGGATCATACCAAAATACTTTTGGATCTCTGAAATCATGAATACCAAAATTTGCAATTACAGGATTGGAAGAATGTTTTGTCCATGTTCTTCCTAAATCATAACTATAAGCAATGCTTTGTTTTTCACCTTTTGGGCTGTCGTGTGTAAATATTGCAACCATTCCATTTTGTGTTGCAGGAAAAAAGCCACTTGTATTATTTTTATCAACCACTACACTTCCCGAAAAAATTAATCCAAGACTATCAGGAAATAAGGCAATGGGCAAGTGATTCCACGAAATTAAATCAGTACTTACTGCGTGCCCCCAATGCATTGGCCCCCATTTGATATCTTTGGGATAGTATTGATAAAATAAATGGTATTCACCTTTCAAATAAACCAAACCATTGGGGTCGTTCATCCAACCATGTGATGGTGAAAAATGAAATTGCGGTCGGAATGTTTCGTTAAATTGTGATTTGGTAGATATGGTTTGTGCAAGACTAATTTTTGCATCGAAATAAAAAATATTTACAATAATTAAAATAAAAAATAATTTTTTCATAATTAAAAAATTAATTAAGCTTTTGATTTGAAATCGAATTTACTATAAGATTTATGAATATATCAATATCAATAAATTGATAATTGATTTTTATTTTTCTGAATAAAGATTTTTAAGATTTAATGAATTAATATGAAAAGAAAAAAAAAAGAAAAATATGAATAAAAGAAATCAGGAATTAGAAGGTGTGAGCCTGAAATTACGGCGGGCGTGCGGTTGGTATGTGTGCGGATAGCTTGCGGAATTTCTTGATTTTTCTGGTTACTTTTTTCATCAAGGAAAAAAGTGACAAATCATAAGAGCTCAAATGCTGCTTTTGGGATGTAAATTATAAGACAAGTTTAAACTGATATTCAATTAAGATAAATATATTAAAATGGTACCATTAGCAGAACGCATGCGCCCGAAAAATCTTGTAAATTATATTGGGCAACAACATTTAGTTGGAGAAAAAGCAGTTTTAAGAAAAGCGATTGAAAATGGCAAAATTCCATCTTTTATTCTTTGGGGTCCACCAGGAGTAGGAAAAACAACACTAGCAGGTATTATTGCTAAGCAACTTAAAGTACCATTTTATTCACTAAGTGCCATTAATTCAGGCGTTAAAGATATTAGAGATGTTATTGATAAAGCCAAAAACAGTAGATTTTTTAATTCATCTAATCCGATTCTATTTATAGATGAAATTCACAGATTTAGTAAATCACAACAAGATTCTCTTTTAGGTGCTGTTGAGCAAGGAATAATAACCTTAATTGGAGCCACTACCGAAAATCCATCATTCGAAGTTATTTCAGCCTTATTATCCCGATGCCAGGTTTATGTTTTAAAAGCATTGGAAAAAGATGAATTAATACAAATAATAAATCATGCACTAGAAAATGATGAATTTTTAAAACAAAAAAAAATAAAAATTTTAGAATATGAAGCTTTACTTCAATTTTCTGGTGGCGATGCAAGAAAATTATTAAACATTTTGGAATTAGTAACCAATTTCTCAAATAATGAGGAATTATTAGAAGTAACTAATGAAATAGTTACAGAAAAAATTCAGCAAAATATTGCCTTGTACGATAAAGATGGGGAGCAACATTATGATATAATTTCAGCATTTATTAAATCAATGCGTGGTTCAGATCCAAATGCAGCTGTTTATTGGTTGGCAAGAATGATTGAAGGTGGAGAAGATATTGAATTTATTGCAAGAAGAATGATTATTCTCGCGTCGGAGGATATAGGACTAGCAAATACAAATGCTTTATTAATGGCAAATACATGTTTTCAAGCTATAAGAGTTGTGGGCTTGCCAGAAGCAAGAATTATTTTATCGCAAACTGTTATATATTTAGCTACTTCTCCAAAAAGTAATTCAGCCTATATGGCGATAAATGATGCTCAGGAATTAGTAAAACAAACAGGAAATTTACCTGTGCCATTGCATTTGAGAAACGCACCAACAAAATTAATGAAATCATTGGATTATGGTAAAAATTATAAATACGCTCATAATTTTAAAGATAATTTTATTGAGCAAGAATTTTTACCAGAACACATTAAAAATAAAACTCTTTTTGATCCTCAAAACAATTCAAATGAAGATAAGATAAGGGAGAGATTAAAAGAAATATGGAAAGATAAATATGGTTATTAAAGATGTTCGTCTTAAAGTGTGAAAATAAAAAATCCCTCTTCAAATACACATAAAAACATTTATGAATATTGAGAAGAGGGATTTTTTTAATAATAATTTAAAATTATTTAGGTAATTTATTTATATCACTTCTGTTGTTTTGTATCATACCATTAAACCCTCCAATGTCCTCCTGACTGGAATTAAAATTGAAAGATTTTTTAGTCGATGATGAATTTCCTATCCTCACAAAACTACCAGTTGTTAAGTAAGCAATAGCTTCTTTTAAATTACCTTCGTTAGGAT
>Ga0123338_10004619_pt1 | contig 11976 bp, 6 predicted proteins | sample grotaG_FD_89793 | JGI IMG/M metagenome (GOLD analysis project Ga0123338, IMG submission 89793) | Glacier valley bacterial and archeal communities from Borup Fiord, Nunavut, Canada, to study Microbial Dark Matter (Phase II) -... | ecosystem: Environmental > Aquatic > Freshwater > Ice > Glacier ... | reverse complement strand
GAGAAGCAGACCGCGGCGATCCCGCGGCGCCGAGGCGGCCTCCGTCAGGCGCCTGCGCCAGGCCGAGACGCGCTCCGGCTCGACGAGCTGGGCGAGTTCGGCGATGCGGCCTTCCAACCGTTCGATCGCGGGATCAGCCTCCTCACCGTTGGCGTCCAACCATTCGCGGAAGGTCTGAGACGCCACGTCATCCCGGAGACGGTTCGCCTGCAGCCTGATCTCCGCGTCTGTGCTTTTCGACGGTCGGGCCAACAGCGCGAAGCCCTTGGCGAGGGCGGCCGGGTCGCCGTTCTCGAGGCCGGACCTGATCTCGGCGTCCAGTCCGCCATCCTTCGCCAGCAGTGTCCGGAGCAGGGTCGCGCCGGCCTCCGTGTTTCGCCTTTCCTTTGCCCGGGCCGCGGCTTGGGCCTTCGCCACCACCGCGAGGCGGCTGCGCAGATCGTCGCGGAGGAACGCCTCCTCACGCGGAGCCTGCTTCTGCAGATCAAGGAACCTGCCGGCCTCGATGAGGGCGGCGAGCGACGCGCGGCGTGCCTGTGCCGCGGCCGCTTCCTCGTCCGAAATGCAGTCGTTGCGTTTTCCGATGCGCAGCCATTCGGCCAGCGCCGCGTCCACCCGGGCAAGCTGACTCCGGCAGATCTGCTGGATCTCCTCCCGGGTCACTATCCGGACGATCTTCGGTCCACTCATACGGCGCTTCCCATCGCGGTCCTTATCGCGCGGTGCAGCTTCGCCCGCTCGATCTCGAATTCATGATGCCATCGATGGGATGAGACCCGGTGGATCGACGGAATCGATCGACGCAGGATCGCAGGGCGCCACATCTCGCGGGAGCGGCCCGTCGCAAGAAGCGGATGGCGCGGCGCGTCGCATTCGATGCCGAGACCGTACAAGCCGGTGCGGGGATCCTCGATCGCGAAATCGAGAGCGAACGCGCCGTCTTCGCCGGCGTGCGACGGCTCCCACCCCGCCCGCCGGATCTCTGCCGCCACCGACGCCTGGAACCCGTCCAGATCGTTCATGCCCCTGCTCGTAGGCCGCCTCTGTTCCGGAGTCAGACGGCCCAAGAGGGCGTGAGCGGAATCGAGCTCGCCGGCCGAGATCGTACGCGCATATTCGAAGTAGGCCTGAAGGTAGTCGCGCGGGCTCGATGCCTGCCGCCGGGTCGACAGGAAGTCCGAAATGAGTGCGATGGGCATCGAGGTGACCAGTACGATCTTCTCCCTCGCGCGTGTGACGGCCACGTTGAGTCGTCGTTCGCCGCCCGACTGTCCGAGGACACCGAACGAGCGCCGGAAGGTGCCTTGGGCGTTCCTACCGAACGTCGATGAGAAGATGATCACGTCACGCTCGTCGCCCTGGACATTCTCGACGTTCTTGACGAAGAAGCCCATGTCCTCCCCGCCCTCGATGCGGTCACGCTCCTGGGTCAGTGCCGAGCGGAACGCGGGGTTGGCCTCGGCCCGCGCCTCGAGCACGTCTTCGATCAGGTCGGCCTGCTTGCGGTTGAAGGTCACGACACCGACCGTGCGCTTCCGCGCCGGATCCTCCGCCCACATGCGGGCGAGATAGTCGACGACGCATTCCGCTTCGCCCCGATTGCTCTGCGCATCGTAGACGCCGTCGGCCCGCACGAGTTCGATCGGGCGCACACGTCTGATCTCGTCAGCCGGGTGGCGGGCGGGCACACTGAGGCGGTTGACGTAGAACGAGGCGTTCGAGAACTCGATGAGCTCGCGGTAGGACGACCGGTAGTGGATCTGGAGCGTCGTCGACGGCAGCACCGTCTTGGCGAGCTGCAGCAGGTCGGGACAATCCTTGATCTCCCGCCTGTTCCAGGTCTCGGCGACCGCGTCGCGGACCTCCTCGTCAGCCGTGTCGTCGCCGTTATGGCCTTCGAACACCTCCGCCTCGTCGCTCTCCGCCTTGCTCGAGAAGAACGCCGTCGGCGGCATCTGCTTCTCGTCGCCGCTGACGACCATCGTCCGGCTGCGATACAGCGTCGGCAAGGCGTATTCGATCGGCATCTGCGACGCCTCGTCGAAGATGACGGTGTCGAACATCGCCTTCTTCAGCGGAAGCAGGCGGCTGGCGACGTCGGGGTTGACCAGCCAGACCGGGCGGAGCGCCATAAGCCCCAACTCGGCACCACGGTCGATGAATTCCCTGAGGCGGCGCGAACGCGCTCCACGCAGACGGGTGATGTCCTCCCAATCCCTCAATGGACGCACCCGCCGCGCATCGAGACCGTCGACGAGCAGCGTACGGTTCAGTCTGCGCATTTCGCGATCCGCGGCCGCGAGTGATGCCGCCTTCGCTTCGAGTTCGGTCGCTTCGAGGAGCAGCGCGGGATTCTCCGCCTCGAGCCGACTCTTCCAGGCCAGACGCGCCTCCGTCGCGAGAATACGCCTGACGGTCGGCTCGAGCTCTGCATCATCGAGCCGCTCGAGATCGCCCCGGACCCGTGCGAGATTCTCGAAGACCGCCATGGCTTCGACGTCGAGCTGCGTGACGCGGGCCCGAAACCGCTGATAGGCCGCGGTGGTCGGGAGCGCCCCCGTGACCGCCTGGATCCTGGCGACATTACTGGTCTCGGCCGAGATCCCTCCCGCACAACCGGACAGCCACTCATCCACCATCCAGGCCCGCATGCCATCGAGGGCGGCGAGGCTCGCCGATCTCGCCGCGTGCCTGGCGACGCCCTGCTCGATCCCCTCGACGAGATCGTCGACCGCCTCGCGGGTCGAGGCCCTCGCCATGGCGAACGCCGTCAGTGGCTCAGGATGCGCCTCCAGCCTGCCTACCAGGGCCTCCTCCTCGGCCAGCGCGCCGAGCAGCGAACGCGCCTCAGCCAACAGCGCGGGCGTCCGCATCGCTTCGATCCCGTCGCTCGGCTCGCCCGTCCCGCTGAGGGCTCCGACGAGGTCGCGGCGCAGCGGCCGTACGATCCGTTCGCGGTGAAGCGCCGCACCGAAGGCATTCGCATCCTGCAGGCCCGAGTCCTTCAGGAAGCGGTCGAGTCGTCGCCGTGCGACCCACCGGCCCGGTGAAAGCCTTTCGAAAAAGGTCGGTGTGCGCAGCAGTTCGTCCGACGTCGCGAGCCAGTTCCCGAGGTCCGCGTCGTCCAATCCACGGGCGACCGTGACCGCATCCTCCGGGGCGTCGTCCACGGGACAGGCCGACAGCGCCAGTTCGAGCGACTTCAGTTCGAGTTGCAGCGAGGTCGTCCCGGGAGGCCGCTGCGACGCGCCGGCGAACCGCTCGAGCCATCTCGCAAGACGATCACGGGCGTGCGGGGCCAACGCCCGGAAGGTCGCGGCGTGGCCCCGCGACCAGGCGCTGTAGGGCTCAGGATCGTTGATCAGGAGAGCGTTCGGCGTGCGCTCGATGACGGCGAGCCGCTTCGTCTCGACCACCGACAGCCGCCGTAGGTCCGCCTCGAAACCGGACAGCGTCCCCAGGTCCGTCCCGAACTGCCTGGTCGCGGCGAGTGCGCTCTTCTCGTAGTGCGCCGGCAGCCATAGCCGCGCGATCGGCGCGCAGGTCTCCTGCAGCACGGCCAGCTCGCCCGGATCGAACCGTCCCAGCAGATGCCTGAGCGAAGGGACCGATGGACACTTGCCGCCCTCGTCCCTCAACCCGATCAGATCACCCAGGATGAGCCGGTAGGAGACGCCCGTCTGCGCGTCCACCGCGTGCAGGGCCTTGTGCTGGGCGTCGAGATCGCGCTCGAGGGACTCGATCCGGGCGGCGGTCTGCTGACGCTGCTGCCGCCACCCGCTGGCCCCGGCGGGGCGGGCGAACAGCTCCTCGAGCTGCTCGCGTATCGCCCGGATGACGGGTTCCCGGTCCTTGTTGACGTCGTTGACCATGACGATGCGCTCGCCCAGCCCCGCAGCATCCAGCCGCTTGAAAACGACCTCGAGCGCGGCCTGCTTCTGACAGACGACGAGCAGGCTGCGCTGCGTGCCGATGGCATCGGCGACCATGTTGACGATCGTCTGGCTCTTGCCGGTGCCAGGCGGCCCTTCGACCACCAGGCCTCTTCCGCACCGGGCTTCCAGCACGGCTGCCTCCTGGGAAGGATCGCTTTCCGACGTGAAGAAGCGCTCGAGCTCCGGCGTGGCCGGGACGGTCGGCCGCTCGACGTCCTCACCGACCCTGAGCACGGTCTCAAGACCCGTGCCCGTCGGCGGGATGGCCTTCAGCTGCCTCAGGTCCTCCATGACCGCCTGGCCGAGATACGCGAGATGGAAGAGCGCGGCCGAGCACGCCACCCGGTCCTGACCGAGCACGATGCGCGCGTCCTTGGACGGCAGCGGACCGAGCGGTCGTTCGTCGACGCTGGCCAGTTCGCGGAAACCCTCGACCACCTCAGCCGTAGTGACCGAGGAACGACCCAGGATGTCGTCCGCGGCCTCCTTCCAGCGATGGGCCGCATCGGTGCCGAGCATGGTCTCGAAGGCCGGATTGAGCCGCACCTTCTCTCGACTCTGATCGAAGGCCAGCGTCAGGCGGCCCCGGGCACCTACTTCGGGATCGACCCGGACCGGCCAAAGGAGGACCGGAGCGATACGTGGACGAACCGACGCCTTCGCCTCCTGCATGAGGAGGAAAGGGAAGCCGAGATACAGACCGTCGATGCCGGTGTCCCGCCGGTAGAGGGTCGCATGGGAGTGCAGCGTGCGGACGCGCCGTTCGAGCCGGGCGTCATCGATAAGTGGCGCCGGATCGACGTCGATCGTCAGGCCATTCCGCAACAACAGGTGGTCGAGCAGCGAAGCGGCCCGCCTCCTCGGACTGTCGAATTCCGCCAGATCGACACGCGCTGTGGTCTTGCCGATGACCATGCGGGTGAGCGGCCCGCGCATGACGGCGCTCGTGATGCGGCGCGCATAGAAGTCGAGCAGCGTGGCGACATACGACTGCTTGGGGGGCGTCTTCCAGTCCGCCTCCGGCACGGCGAGGATCGCGAGAGCCTTGGCGACCGGCAGACGGCGCTCGAGCCGGAACTGGTCCGCCCATTGATCGATCCGGTCAGAGCCGCAGCGAGCGAATCCGGTGAGCCGATCGTCGATCGCGGCGTGGATCTCGCGCCGCGGCTTCGCCAGCCACTCCCTGGCAGCGGCTTCGTCGACTTCGGTCAGACCAGCCGCTTTGCCCGCCTGGACCGCCTCGGCGACGATCGCGTCGGCTGCTCGGAACTGCGACGTCACGGCGCTGAGGAGAAGGATCAGATCCTCCTCGGCCGTGATGCGCCGCTCGATGATCGCGAGCAGCCCGGGGTGGTCGGTATCCGGAAGGACGCGTCGGCGATCGTCCCAGACGGCCGCCAGCCTGCTCCGGGACGTCGAGAGCAGATTCACGCGAAGCTGCGTCTCGTCGAGCGCCACGTCCAGTTGACGGGCCCGGTCCCGAACGCTGGTGGCGCGTGTCTGCAGGCGCGCCAGCCAGAGCTCCGCGTCCAGCTTATCCAGGTATGCCGGTATGGGACCGGAGACGAGTTCGTAACCCTCTTCCGGATGATCGAGCAGCCAACCCGGCGTCACGATCTCGCCGCGCACGACCAGCGGCATCGCCGGGTTCAAGGCCTTGAGAGCGAGCGACAATCTGAAGTCCTCGGCGACCTCGGACATCGCGGAGATCTTGCGGATCTCGGCGCGGAGGCCGGCGTCCATCCCCGCATCCTCCATCCAGGTTACGAGGTCACCGCGGACGAGCAGCGTGCGCGCCTCCACCCAGGTTTCAGCCTCGGCCGCGGCGAGCGCGAACCGCGTCGCGCTGCCGAACTTCCGTCCCGCAAGATTGATGGTCCGACGTGACTCGGCGGCCTCGCGCGGATTGGACGACGCCGGCGCCTCCGGGGGATCGCCATCCAGCCAACGACGCGCCTCCGCCCATGCCCAGCGCTCGCGACGGTCGGTAGCGAGCAGACCGCGCAGGAGCAGTTCGACCTGCGGCGGCAGCCCATCGGGAATCGGCGGCCCGTTGGTCAGCACGCTGATCAGGAACGACTGGTCGTCCGCGCCACCGAAGCATTCGCCCCGGGTCACCTGCTCGAGCAGCAGCATTCCGAGGCTCCACCAGTCGCTGGCGGCCGCGACACCGCCCGCCACCGCCTCGGGAGCGGTGTATTTCGTGATCTCGAGCGGTGAGACGACGTCGAGGTCGTAGTCGGACAGTCTCGCCGAACCGAACCCGGTGATCACCAGGTCGAGCGGCTCGCGGGCCCGAACCATGATCGCGCCCGGACGAAGGTCGCGGTGCCGAAGTCCGCATTCCCCGAGCGCCGCGAGCGCACCGCCTACCTCCTCGAGGATGCGGGAGAGCGTCGGCATGTCGTCGGCGAGCAGGCCGAGATCGGCCAGCGTCCCGCCCCGCAGATCCTCGGAGACCTCGTAGGCCTGATCGTGCCATCGGCCCGTCTCGATGATCTCGGGTACATGGTCCCGGTCGAGCGTGCGGATGACCTCGTAGACCTCGGGATCGGGTTCGCTGCCGTTCGAATAGAGCGTGAGGATCGCCTCGCGCCCGTCAGCTTCGCGGACCACCTCGAAGCGTTCACGGACCTGGCTCGTCGTCGGCAGTTCACGCTCGAGCCGCCAGCCCTCGATGAGCGTCGGAGCCGCCGCCGGAGAAGGCTCGCCGGCATCGGCCGGTCCGCCCATCGGCCCGGCGTCGCCGGCCGTATCCGAGCCGTCGAGATCGATGCCGCATTCGGGGCAGAGCAGATCGCCCTCCCCGACCGGATGCCCGTCCCGGCACGTCGTGGGCGAGATGCTCGTCGCCGAGGCTTCGGCCGCAGGTCGCCAACCGTCCGGCCGGATCGGGAGACCGGTCAGGGTCCACCCGCACGGCGCGTCGTCCACGACGCCTTCGCAGAACATCTCCTCGATGGATCGTTCCGTCGAGCAGTTTGGGCAGAGGCGCATCACAGCCGGCGACCCGCTTCGACCATGTCCGAGGTCTGCAACGAATGTCCTGCCGCCGTCAGCACGCGACGCAGCCTGGCCAGATCGCCACGGGCGGGGATGCCGGCGAACCAGGCGTCGCCGCCGTCGTCGATCATAACGTCCAGCCGCCGGTCGGCGGCGACGCCGGGCCGATCCCACTCGGCGAACGCCGCGCCGAGCGGCGAGAGCAGGTGGAGATGCTGGTTGTCGCTACCGCGAAGCGCCAGGGTCTGAGGCAGATCCGATCGGAACGGCCCGGTCATCACGGCGTCGACGAGGCCGGGGTTCGACTTCAGCCATGGCTCGACGCGCTCGTATTCGTGGCCCGTGAAGACGAGAACGGAAGTGCCCGAGCGCGACCGCCAATGGCGCAGGATCGCCGAAAGTGCCTCCGGCTGATCGAACGGCTCGCCTCCGGACACAGTCAGCCCGTCCGCGGATGTCGCGTGGCGGTCGATGGTCTCGAACACCCGGGCCAGAGCCACGTCGCCGAGCGACGCGTCCCAGGTGTCGACCGAAATGCATCCTGGGCAGCGGATCGAACAGCCTTGCAGCCAGATGCCGACGCGGCGGCCCGGCCCGAGGGTGGTGACCGGAAAGTGGATCCGGGAGAGGTGCACGTTGCTCATCGGTCGGCCAGGACCAGGGTCGTCACCGTGCCGGTCTCGATGCCGCTGACGATGGCGGGACCGTCGGCGCCACGGTCGAACAGCGCTCGCGCCAGGGGATTGATGAGATGGGCCTCGATCTTGTTGCGGATGCCGCGGCCACCGTTGGCGAGGTCGGTTGTGCAGAGGTGACGCAGCGCGGTCCTCGCCCCGGGCGAGATCGCGACATCGTACCCGGACTCGGCCGCATCGGCGAGCACGGACGTGACCATGCCGTCGAAGATGCTCTCGGCCACCGCTGGACGGATGAAGTCGAAGACGATGATGTTCTCGCCGAACCGATTGAGGATCTCCGGGCGGTTGAGCACCAGCTTGAAGTAGTTCTCGATCTCCGTCCGGACCCGCGAACGCACCTCCTCAAATGGGTTCTCAGGTGTGACGTTGGCTTGGCGCGATCCATCCGCCGCGGTTGAATAGATGCCGAGGTTGGAGGTGAAGATGATCAGCGCTTCTGAAAAGTAGACACGGTCGCCGCGGCCCGACGTGAGGACGCCGTCGTCGAGGATCTGCAGGAACTTGTCGAGGATGCGCGGATGCGCCTTCTCGATCTCGTCGAAGAGGACCACGCTGAACGGCTTGTCGCGAACGGCGTTGGTGAGCTCGCCGCCTACATCGTATCCGACATACCCCGGGGGGGCGCCGATCAGCCGCTGGTCCGCATGCTCGGCACTGAATTCCGACATGTCGAAACGGATGTAGGCGGTCTCGTCGCCGAACAGGAGTTCGGTGATCGTCTTGGCGAGCTCGGTCTTCCCGACACCCGTCGGTCCGGCGAGGAAGGCGACGCCGCGCGGACGGCCGCCGCGGCGGCCGCCGCCGATGCCCGTCGCCGCCCGCTTGACGATGTCCAGCATGTGGACGACGGCGTGTTCCTGGCCGATCACCCGCTTGGATACGAACTCGGCCGCACCCTGGATCCGACCGCGCTCGATCTTGCGCCACGCATCCTCAGTCACGCCGACCTTGTAGCGCCGCACCGCCTCGCCGATGTCGGCCAAAGGGACCGCCTCGGCTCTCGCGAGCTGCGCGATCGCACTCAGGTCGACGAGTAGCAGTCCCTCGGTCGCATCGATGAGCGCCTTCTCGGCCTCGGCCAGATCTGCCGGACCGGCCTCGCGGGCCCCGGGGATCGCACGCAGCAGCGACGGCGCGATCGCACGGCGGGCGTCGCGATCCGGCGGTGAGATCGGGATGTGGCGGAGACGCGGATTGTCGATGGTTAGCCAATCCGGCAGGTCGCCTTCCTTGTCGGCGATCCAGATCACGGGATTGAAGCGCGGGGCCCGTCCCGGCCCGACCGGCCTGGCGGTCGCCGATTGCCCGAGGATGAGCGCGCGCGTGAAGAGCGCCTGCTCGGTCGTTGACAGCGCGTCGTTGCGGTTGATCAGGCGCGAGGCGAAATCGGCCACGAGGGCGATCGGAGGCCCGTCCAGACAGACGACCCGATCGAGGGTCGCACCGAAGAGTTCAAGGCCGGCCAGAGCCCGTCCGGCGGCAGGCGTCAGACCCAGCTGCTGCAGCAGGGCCTCCGCGTCCCCGTCGTCGCCGTCGGGTCGCCGGACCACCTCGAAGCCGACCAGGGGATCATATCTCACGACATCGGCGTAGCCCGCATCGATCAATGTCGCGGCGATGACGTCGATCAACGGCGCCGCCGTGACCCCTACCGAGGTTGCGCGGACCTGCAGATCGCGGACATTGCCGGTGAGCACGAACTGACTTTTGAGGGAGAGGAAGCGCGTGAGGTCGCGCACCCAGCGCGGCCTCAGATCTTCACTGCTCAACTTCCCACCCCACTTGGACGCTTTCCGATCAGACGGTCGAGTCTGCAACGCCGCCTTTTGGACAGGTGCCCCCGGTCCACCCGGAATGTCTGAAGGAATTCGGGGTTGGTGTCCACCACGCCAGCGGCCTGTTTTTGCATGTTCGACGGACCGGCACATCGTTGGTGCCGGGATACCATACCCGGTCCAACGGCCACGCAATTCGACGATGCCGCGGCGCTCTTCAAACCGCTTGACCCTCAGATACAATCCGCCGACGACTGAACCAATGCCGGGCAGGGGTGCCCGGCAAAACGGGGGTTCAAATGAAGATCTATCTTGCCGCGCTCGCGAGCAGTGCGTTGATGTTCGCCGTCGCGGCGTCGGCCCAGGTGCCGATGGTCGTCGTCGATCGTGCGTCGGTCGCGACCACGCTGCGGGCCGGTACACCGGTGCGGCTCCGTCTCCTTAACGCTCTTACCTCGAAGCAGGCCAAGACTGGTCAGAGCTTCGATCTGGAGGTCGTTGATGACGTCATGGTCGACGGCCACATCGTGATCGCGCGCGGCAGCTCGGCTCGGGGCGAGGTCACATTCGCCAAGAACAAGGGGAACTGGGGCAAATCCGGCAAGCTCGACACCCAGGTCGTTTCGGTGAATGCCAACGGCAACAACATCGCTCTTCGCGGCACCGTGGCTCAGAAAGGCGACACCGGGACCGTTGGAGTGGTTGCAGCTATCGCATTCCTTCCGCTGGCGGGCTTCTTCGTCTCCGGGACCAGCGCCGAACTAGCAGCCGGAACTCCCTACAGCGGTTATGTCGTCAACGACATCCCGCTCGCGTTCGCCGCGACTCCGGTCGCGCCGACACTGCCGGTGGCCGCTCCTGTCGCGGCGTTCCCGGGCAACAACCCGGCGATCATCAACGTCGCCGCCGTTCCGAAGCGCTGATCGTCGAGGTCGGCCATCGGACAATCCGGATGACCGACCTCGAGCACTGGCGTTGCGCTTGCACATGGCGACCCGTTAGGGTGGCGACGCTGGCGTCCGAGCTACGTATTGATGGGTAAGCTGTTCAGATGAACGATGCTCGCTCTTTCGCCATCGACGCCCCTGGAGCTCAACTCTACGGAGATCAGCCGTACGAGATGCATCTGCAGGCAGTCGTACAGGTGCTGCGCGATTTCGGCTTTGGAGCTGCATACGAGCAGGCTGGATGGCTGCACGACGTCGTGGAAGATACGGCGGTCGAGCTATCGGAAATACGCCAGCGTTTCGGCAAAGACGTTGCAGACATGGTCGATGCCGTGACGGGGCTGGGCGCGACGCGGACCGAGCGAAATGAGAGGATCTACGCCGGCATAAGAGCCTGTCCGTCCGCGGCTGTCGTCAAGATCGCAGATAGGATCGCGAACGTGGAGGCGGCTCCGCCCGGTAGCGATCACAGCGCACGCTACCTGCGTGAAGCAGATGCGTTTGCCGCGGCGATCCAGCCTCACGTTCCCCCGGAGATGTGGGCTCGACTGGTTCGTGGGCTGGAGCTGGCGGGGCGCGAATGAGGTGGCCGGTGGCGTGCGTTCCTTACGGTCGAACACAGAGCCCATCTGCGTTAAGCATTCGGAGAAGCAAGGACCGCTGGATGCCAACGACGATGCAGCGCATCGATTGCCTTTGACGCCCTTACGTCAGGCGTAGATCCAAGGCCCGAAAAAACCGCTGTCCTACAGGGTACATAATGAGAACAATCGCGTCAAAGGAGTCGCGCCATGATTGTTTTCGCCGGGTCTTTCCTCACCGGCATAGCCGCTGTCATCACAAGCCTGTCGGCCCTTCTTCTGGCCTTGCGCCGGCGGCGTTAGCGCGAGGAGCATCGCAGGTGGCGGTCAGGACCCGGGAGGTGAGGAACCACCTCAGCGTTCACAAAGCAGGAGCCGGGTCAGCGTCTGCGCGTCAGATGTCTCGTCAGGGGCGCGGGCCGCGCGGATGATCGACCAGCATGCCTCCGGAAGGACGACGCTTCGCTGGACGAGACCGGCAGCGCGAGCACGATGTGCAGCGCGCATGTTGGCGGCGCGACGGGCGGCAAGAGGCGTCGGGTGTTTTGGCGGGCGTCCAGCAGGCATTAGCGCCTCCGCTGGCCCGGGCAGCGCGACACCAGGTGTGCCGGCCAGAGCATGGCTATCGGGCAGGACGATCGCTGTTTCATCAGACCCCCTCCTCCTTCAGTAAAGCCGTCAGGAAGCTGTAGGAAAATGGTTTGTTGGCCGGCTGCTGTTCCGATCCGGTGGCGCCATCGATTGGACAAATGCGCTTGCGTTGTGATTGTCTGAGCGGGGGATGAGGCGGGGATCGGTTCCTATGATAAGCGATTGGGAGCTTTGGGCCTGCGCACACCAGCAGATCGAGCAGTACGGCGATGAGGCTGGCGTCGCGGCCGCGATGCGGGCGGACGCGTTCCTTGCCGACGGCGACCTAGAAGGGCAGCGGACATGGCTGGCGATCCTGCAGCGGATCGACCGACTGACGAGCGTAGATGCTGACGAGATCCGGCACTGATGCCACTTGGCAGCGAGCACCGCCTGACCGGTATCCT
>Ga0123338_10004618_pt1 | contig 11977 bp, 5 predicted proteins | sample grotaG_FD_89793 | JGI IMG/M metagenome (GOLD analysis project Ga0123338, IMG submission 89793) | Glacier valley bacterial and archeal communities from Borup Fiord, Nunavut, Canada, to study Microbial Dark Matter (Phase II) -... | ecosystem: Environmental > Aquatic > Freshwater > Ice > Glacier ... | reverse complement strand
GGTAATTTCCCATCTCCTGGGATGCAAGGCGCAAAGCCACGTTCCGTGCAGGAGGGGGGAAGCTTCTGCACGACATACGTACCGTTATTGAAGTTAATGGAGCCCGTTTCGATGCCGCCTTGCTTACCGACCGTATCCTGACGGCCGTAAGGCGGAAGGAAGGTGCGGTCGTATCGAACTCCGATGTTTACGGTCAGACGCTGCGTGGCTTTCCAGGAGTCCTGCATAAACCAGCTCATCACGCCACCGGGTCGCGTGGTCTCGTGAACATTGCGACGTCCCGCCTGGTCAGGAACATTGAGCAGGAACGACGCTAGCGAACTACCGGGTTCATTCGGATTAGAAGGGTTGCCGGTTTGTTGAGCCGCGAATTGAACGTTCAATTGTTTCAGGAAAGCCTCAAAACTGGTGCTGCTGTACTCGCCGCCGAAACGCAGCGTGTGGCGGCCCCAAATTTTCGTGAGATTTCCGCGAAACTGGTGAATATCGGACACTCGGGGATTTAGGCCCCCATCTTCACCACCTCCGAAGAAGTTAGCGACGTTTACTTGAGGAATCAAAGAGGAGCCATCCGCGAAGTTCCCGGCAAAAGTGCTGGCAAACCCTAACGAACTTGCAAATCCGGAAGGCAAGCCCGTAAAGAGAGTATTGCTGTTATCCGCCAAGGTTGTGCGGCCGTACTGTCCCTGCAAAATAAGAGTCGGGCTAAAAGTATGGACATAGCTACCCCCATAATTTTTGGCCGGGTTCGATTTCGATCTCCGGAGCGACGGGCGTCCACCGGATGATGTCGTGTCATTTTGAATGGTGCTGTAACGGAACCAGAAAAAGTCTTTCTGCCCAATGGTCTGGTCGACACGAGCCGTCCACTCCTCCTGGTTCTGATGGAAGGGTGTAGGATCGATAACATTGTTATCCCCATTCAGCTTTGGCCCCGCTTTCGGTAATGTGGTGCGCGCGAATAAGAGCAGTTGGGGATTGATCAAGCTAGCCGGAATCTGGTTATTCGGAAACGGCTGCCGGATGAAGCTGCCGGGACGAGCCGGATCCTCGCGTGTGGTGAAGGGATTGTAAATCTGGGTCGGGATGTCGCTGAGATCACCGGCGTAGTTCGCTTCCGTGGGTACACGGAAGAAACTATTGGACGCGCGCCGATACAGAAATTCCTGGAAGGCACCATAGAAGAAGGTCTTGTTTTTCCCGTTGTAAAGCTTGGGAATGATAACAGGCCCGCCTACAGAGGCACCGAACTGGTTCTGCTTGAAGGGCGTGACGGACTTCTGAAACGTACTGCGTGCATCGAACGCATCGTTGCGGATGTATTCCCATAAGGTTCCGTGGAGCGCATTGGTCCCTGACTTGGTAACCACGTTGATGATTCCACCAAGGACGGAGCCAAACTCCGCTTCATCGTTATGCGAGTTGACTTTGAACTCCTGGATCGCATCGATGATCGGGGGAACCGCGTACGTACTCAGCGTGGCCCCTTGGTTGTTCAGTCCATCTGCAAGGAAGAAATTACTGCGATTCGACTGACCATTGATGGCCGGAAAAACGAAATTGCTACCTTGGGTGACCGGCACGCCAAAGCCACCGCCCGCATTTTGTGAAACACTGACGGGAGCGACGCCCGGCGTCAGAGCGAGCAGTTGCGTAAAATTCCGTCCGTTCAGCGGAAGGTCAACCACCTGTTTTGCAGATACTACTGTCCCTAACTCCGACGTTTGACTCTCGATGGCCGAAGATCGCGCTTCAATGGCGAGAGTCTGCGCCAGGGTACCCACCTCTAATGCGATATCGATGGTGGAAGACTGATTGACGGCGAGATTGAACTCAGAAACCGTGGTTGTCCTGAAGCCAGCCGCAGAGCTCTCCATCGTATAGCGGCCTGGAGGAATATTCAGAAACGTATAACTCCCGGAAGCACCGCTTTCCGCAGTCCGCTCGATTGAGGTGTCTACATTTTTCAAAACCACTTTAGCTTTGGGCAGCACTCCGCCCCCGGCATCTCTTAAAGTGCCGGTAACGGAAGCCGAGGAAAGCTGGCCGTAGCTGAGAGCAGGCACAAAGGCCAATAAGCTACAGAAAAGAACTGCGAACCGGACAGACGCTGACGGGAGCGGCATGATTTCCTTTTTCGATAACTCTACAAGAGTTAACGCTGACGTAGTAGTAGGTATATATCAGTAACCTGGCACCGAGTCAATACTTTTCAAAATATTTTTCTACTAGAGAAAAACAGAGCATTTGGAGGTGTCGGCCACACCTTGCGGTGATATCCTGAGTGTAATTTTCATGCGATTTGCGATGATGCCCGTCCTGCTCACGTTGTTTTGGGGAGCCTGGGAGAGCACTGGTAGGCCCGCACCCCCTATTCACTTTGAGAGCGGCCTAGCGGCCTCCGGCATAGGCTTCGTGTTGCGGAATGGCACCGTGCCGGAGAAGCCGATCATCGATACCACCCTCGGTGGAGTAGCCCTTTTCGACTTCGATAACGACGGATTTCTCGATATTTTTTTTACAAATGGTGCCGCGATTCCGGGCCTGGTGAAAGACGGTCCGGCATTCTGGAACCGGCTATACCGTAACAACCGCGATGGCACGTTCAGCGATGTCACTGCGCACTCAGGCGTCGCCGGCGAAGGTTATTCCATGGGAGTTGCGACTGGCGACTTCGACAACGACGGCTACATGGATTTATTTGTAACTGGCGTAAACCGGAATACCCTGTTCCATAACAACGGCGATGGTACTTTTACCGATATTACCCAACGCGCCGGCTTGTTGGGATTCGGCGCTTCCGAAAAAAAAGCCTGGTCGGTGAGCGCCGCGTGGGTAGACTACAACCTCGACGGGAAACTCGATCTTTTTGTATCGAGCTATGTGGACTGGTCGATGGCAACGAACTCGCTCTGCGGAGAGGAAGGCAAGCGCCTTTCCTGCGCTCCGGCCACTTATCGAGGTCTGCCCAACTACCTTTATCGGAATAATGGCGATGGCACGTTTACCGATGTGTCGGAAATCACCGGCATCGCCGGTCACGTGGGAAAGGGCATGGGTGTGGCGATTGCTGATTACAACGGCGATGGATATCCCGACATCTTCGTAGCTAATGACAACGAGCGCAATTTTCTTTTTCAGAATGATGGAGGAAAGCGCTTCCATGAAGTGGGTATTAGCTCTGGTGTCGCTTTCACCGAAGATGGAGTGCCCGTTTCCGCCATGGGTGCGGATTTCCGCGACTTAAACAACGACGGCCGCCCCGACTTAGTGGTCACTGCGCTCGAGGGAGAAACCTTCCCTGTTTTTCTGAATCTGGGCAATGGCTTCTTCTCCGAATCGTCATATCAGACCGGTGTCGGTCCCGGCAGTCTTCGTAAGAGCGGATGGAGCGTGGGGGCCTATGATTTCGATAACGATGGCAATAAGGATATTTTTACGGCCAACTCGCATGTGAGTGAAAACGCCCCGCTTTATGGGCCTCACCTGTACAAGCAAAGTAACTCGGTCTGGCGCAATCAGGGTGCCGGTAAGTTCCAGGACGTCAGTACGCAGGCTGGGGCTGCGTTCCGTGTGTTGGCTGCGCACCGGGGGGCTGCTTTTGGTGATCTGGATAATGATGGCCGGGTAGATATCGTGGTGTCCTCCATCGGAGAACGGCCTGAGATTCTGCTCAACCGGTCCTCGCGGGCAAATCATTGGCTTCTCATTCAGACCAAGGGCAAATCCAGCAATCGCGATGGCATCGGAGCCACGATCAAGGTCACTTCGCAAGACGGAATGGTGCAGTACAATCACGTCACCACGTCGGTCGGGTACGCCAGCGCTTCAGATAAGCGTGTTCATTTCGGTCTCGGAAAAAATGCGCGCGTCCGCGAGGTCGAAGTGACCTGGCCAAGCGGGAAGATACAGCGCGTACCCGGCATAGCCGCTGACCGGGTCTTGCTTTTAGAGGAGCCATGAAATCGGTCTCTCTTGTTCTTCTGCTGGCACGGGGAATCTACGCCGGTCCGGACTCTTCCTGCACGCAACTAGGACCACAAATTCGATCTGTGATGACGCTTCTGGATCAGAGCCGGACTAGCGAAGCGCAAGCCTTGCTCTCCGATGCAAGCGAGGCAAGCTTGCCTTGCCCTGACCGGCTGCTCGCGTTGGCCCGCCTGCGCGCCGCTGAGAACAAGTTTGACGAGAGCGGGAAGCTGTTTACCCAGTTCCTGGAAACGGGGCCCACAAATCCCGAGGGGCCTTTTTACTTCGGAGCGATGCTCCTTCGAATCGGTTACTATCCGCAAGCGGAAACTCTGGCCGACCGGGCGCTTACCCTTAATCCTTCGCACGTGGGTGCCCTGACTCTCAAGGGCCGGTTGCTGCTGATGCGAGGCCAAGCGGCAGAATCGCAACACACCCTGGAGCGGGCCATCGCGCTCGATCCCAAATATGCCGAAGCTCATTTTCAACTGGGCACCCTTTTCGACCGGCGCAAACAACATGAAAGCGCGCTTCGCGAGTTTGAGGCCGTGACTGCTCTTACCGCTTCCGATGCCCGAGCCTACGACTACATGGCGCTGAATTGGGAGCAACTCGGCGACACAATCCGTGCTGCGAAGGCGTTTCAGCGGGGGCTGGCGTGTAATTCCGGACCGCTGTCCGATTCCTTTCTTGACTTCAACTACGGACGATTTCTGCTGAAGCAGGACAGGCTTCAGGAAAGCAGAGAATACTTAAACCGGGCGGTAACCGTGGCTCCAAAGGTGCGGGCCGTCCTTTACGAGCGTGCCAAGCTTCTGTTGCGAATGGGAAATTTCAAAGATGCTGTCCAGGATGCGGTCCGTGCCCTCGACACGCCGGACCCCGGTCACGTCATCCTCGATTCACAGCTTTACTCGCTGCTGGCTGTTTCTTTCTCACGCTTGGGGAGTGTGGAAGAAGCCGATAAGTTCACTAGGCTCGCCGCTGAGACAGGCATTCCACCCCGATCGGCGGATCGCAAGTAAATGCTTCCTTCTCGCGATTCTCCCGCCTTGGTTTCGGCGGCGTTTCGGTATAGCGCGCCCGATTACGATACCGCCGGAAGCGGCGGCGTTTAGTGGGTAGCAGGTAAACACGCTTACTACCGCGCGCTTAGGCCAACCCTACAACCTTTCCGTTCCCTGCAATTTCGCTAACAATATCTCAGATGCGAATTTCGGCCGGATCACTGGTACGGCAAATTCGGAACGGATGCTGCAGTTAGGACTTAAGATAAGGTTCTGAGGTCTGACGAATTCAGATGATCAAAAGCAGAAGCGCCCTTCGAAGTCTCTGCCTGCTTGTTGGTTCCACTTGGTCTTTGTCCGCTCAAATGCTGGCTGGGTGTGCGATTCCCGCGGGGGTGGGAGCACAACCCAGCGAGGCAGGCACATGGTTTATGGCGCGAGGGAAGTACCGCTGTGCCATTGCCGCCTTTGAAAACGCGGTAGAGGCGAATAAAAATTCCGGCATACATCGCTTCAATCTTGGGCTCGCGCTCCTCGAGAACGGGCAATTCAAGAGAGCTTTGACGGAACTGCAAGCGGCGGCAACACTGAATGCGGATTCGGCGAAGATGCGGATTGCTCTGGCCTCGGCGAAGCAAGGCTTAGGTGACCTGGCTGGGGCGGAGTCGGAACTCCGAGCCGGGATCTTAATCAATTCCAATTCCGCTCCTGTTCTACGTCGACTTGGCGAAGTACTCGCCGCTCAAAAACGTTACACAGCCGCCATTGTTTCTCTCCGGCAGGCGCTAACTCGGGAACCTGCTGACGTTGCAACTTCCGTTCTGCTCGCTGAAATCCTTTTTGACAATCACAGCGCCGATGAGGCAATCGCCCTGCTCGAAAAAGTTGCGTCGAGCCAACCGGGATCCGCGCTTGTCCAATCGAACCTAGGCACCTTGCTCGCGCGGCAGAAGCGTTTTTTAGAGGCTATACGGCACTTCGAGCAGGCTATTGCCTTGGACTCCGTGAACGATATGACACGCGTATCGCTGTCAAAGTCGCTCATCGCCCTAGACCGGCCACAGGATGCACTAGCGCCTTTAAACCAAGTCCTTAGTCACCGGCAGGACGATGCGGAAGCACGTTCGCTGCGAGGCATGGTGTATCGCGGGCTTGCGGAATACGATAGCGCCGCCGAAGATCTGCAAGAAGCAACGAAAAAAGACCCGCATCTCTATCTCGCCCAGTACAATTACGGATTCGTACTTGCGCGGCTTGGGAAACTTGATCAGGCTCTCCAGCATTTGGAACTTGCCCGTGAAATCCAGCCCGATTCGCAGGAAGCCCAGTTCCAGACTGCCAGTGTTCTTCGCCGATTAGGACGCGAAGAAGAAGCGCGTAAAGAGCTGAGCGAATTCGAGCAGCACAAAAAGCAGGATCAGGCAAGCAACATTGCGGCGGTGAAGGCAAGCGCCGCAAACCGCGCGCTCGTGGCAGGTGACATTAAGCTGGCCATCGAGGGCTACCGGGAAGCGCTCAACATCGACCCGGCCAACCCGAAGACTTGGTATAACCTTGGCCTTGCGCAGGAGCGAACGTCCGATCACCCTGGCGCTATAAGGTCGCTGGAACGTGCAATCGCGCTGGACAAGAACTTTGCATCCGCGCGGAACCAACTCGGCCAGTCATACATGGCAATTGGTAGGGAACGCGATGCGGAAGCTCAATTCACTGCTGCGCTGCAAAGCGATCCGCAGTGTGCCGAATGCCAGAACAACTTAGGCGTGTTGGTCGGTCGTGCGGGCGATGGCCGACGGGCCGAAGCCCTTTTCCAGCAAGCGATAGAAAACAGCCCGGACTATTCTCAAGCCTTGGTGAACCTTGCGCTGATAGAGGCTGGCCGTGGCGCATTCGCAGACGCGCGCAGACGACTCGAAATCGCGCTAGCCAAAATGCCGGATGACATTAAGGCCCTAACCGCGTTAGGAATGATCCAGGGGCGCACGGGCGACGTTCATGCCGCGGAAACATTTCGCAAGGTAGTTGCGATCGACCCGGGATCGGCGGATTCACGCCTCAATTTAGGGATCGCTTTGGCCGACCGCCATCAGACCGATGATGCCCTTCAGGAATTCACGGAAGCGTTGCGGCTGAGCCCTTCCGCAGCATCGTATTACAATCGAGGCCGGCTCTTGGTAGAGGTGAAGCGTTTCGATGGAGCAATATCGGATCTTCAGGAAGCCTGCCGGTTAGATCCGTCGCTTGCCGACGGGCATTTCCGGTTAGGGCTCGCTGAACGGGAAGTGGGAAACAACGCTGTTGCGATACCCGCTTTGCGCAAGGCGCTGGAATTGGACGGCCTTAATGCGGAAGCTGCCTATCTTTTGGGACAGGCCTTAGAGTCGACCGGGGATATGCGCGAAGCGGTGGCCGCTTGGAAACGGGCAATCGAAATTGATCCTGCAAATAAGCAGGCGGCGTATAGCCTGGCGCAGTATATGCGAAATCTGCCCCGGAACTAGCAGCGCAATACCAAAAACAACTCGCCCGCTTTTCCAGCAGAATCTCGGACTCACCAAGTGCCAAAGGCGGGACGGCTTGTTAAAGAGCAGTTGGCTAAGCAACTAAGAGTTGCAATTGTGAACGGGCGGCTTCGCCCGGGGCAACGTCAACGGCAGGTCGGACCGCCTTGGAATCCGCGATCGAGAATAGGAAAGCGGCGGCCGCTACAGGTGATGATTCCGAGTTAGTTTGAAACGATCTCGCGCCTGCTCAGTCCTTTGTTCACGCTCGTGTTAGTCTCGGTGAATGAAGCTCATGAGTCAACTTTGAGTTGGAACGCCGACATGCCTCGGCACTGCGAGATCATCTACAGCACGCGTGGCAGCAAGCCGGCGTTGGCGCACGCCAAGAGCGGTGATAGGTCCAAGAAAGCATAACAATGGCTTGGACAAGGCGTGATCTTTTGGTTGCGCTTGCGGCAACGCCAGCTTTTGCGCAGGGTGTTTCGTCTCGTGGCGTAAAGCCGATGCCTCGCGGAAAGCCTTCGGGCATCCCCTTCAACGCGCGCTTCACAGACGTTGCTGAGCAGGCTGGTTTGGTCCATCCGGCCATTTATGGACCGGTCGACCACAAAGACTACATCCTCGAAACAGTCGGCTGCGGTATTGCATTCTTCGACTTTGACAACGACGGCTGGCTGGATATTCTGGCTCTGTCGGGCACTAGGCTCGAAGGAGATCCGCCGGACGCGACCAATCGGCTGTATCGGAACAATCGGAACGGCACGTTTACTGACGTTACAGAAAAGGCGGGTTTGAGGCGAACCGGATGGGCATCTGCAGTGACCATCGCCGACTATAACAACGACGGCTTCGACGACCTGTTTATTACATCCTGGGGGCAAAATGTGCTCTACCGAAATAATGGAGACGGCACATTCACGGATGTAACGGCGGAGGCGGGCTTGCTGGAATCTGGACGCTCATGGTGGTCGGGCTGTTCTTTTCTGGATTACAACCGCGACGGTCATCTTGATCTGTTTGTGGCGCAGTACTTGGAGTTCGATCCGAAGAACACGATGCGGCGCGACCAGAATCCGAACTGTAATTGGAAGGGTGTTCCGGTCAATTGCGGTCCGCGAGGGTTGGTGCCGGGCTCGCTTCGTCTATACCGGAACGATGGCAAGGGCCGGTTCGCAGACGTAACCAAAGCCGCGGGAATTTCCAATGCTCGCGGAAGCTATGCGATGACTGTGGTCGCGGCGGACTTGGATAATGACGGCTGGCCGGACATCTATGTCGCGTGCGATTCTACGCCCAGCTACCTTTTCCGCAACCAGCATGACGGAACGTTCGTGGAAGAAGCGCTTCTGCGCGGTGCCGCGCTAAGCGAAGATGGGATGGAACAGGCGGGTATGGGAGTGGCGATCGGTGACCTCAATCTCGGCGGCAATATCGATATCTTCAAGACGCATTTTGCGGATGACACGCCCGTCCTCTATCGCAACGACGGCAAAGGCAACTTTGAAGACGTGACGCTCAAAGCCGGGCTCGGCGTGGAAACCCGCTATGTCTGCTGGGGGACAGGGATCGCGGATTTCGACAACGACGGCAACCCGGATCTTCTCGTGGTTACAGGCAGCGTGTATCCGGAAGTGGAACGAACTCTCCCGAATTATCCCTCTCGTACGCCGAGGATCATTTTTCATAATATCGGCAACGGCAAATTTGAAGAGCTGATCGATGAAGCCGGGCCGGGCATTTCCGCTCTGCACAGCAGCCGAGGCTGCGCTTTTGGCGACTTCGACAACGATGGCGATATAGATGTGCTAGTGATGAACATGAACGAACCTCCCTCGCTGCTGCGCAATGACGTTCGCGGTTCAGGACACTGGCTCAAGGTCTTGCTGGTCGGAATTATATCGAATCGCAGCGCCATCGGATCACGCGTGACGGCAGTTTACAGGGATAGGAAGGATTGCCAGGAAGTACTTGCTCAATCAAGTTTTTACTCGGTAAATGACCGCCGTCTCCATTTTGGGCTGGGCAACGTAAAGGTGGTGGACCTGATTGTGCGGTGGACTAATGGCGCGATTGAGAAAGTCGCGAATGTGAAGGCGGATCAAATGATCGTGATCACGGAAGGGTCCGGCATAACGAGGCGTGAATCCTGGAAGCTGAAATCTGCGAAATCGGCGTGAGATGAGTTGCGGTTCAAATCAGCGATATGCCGCGATCTGGGTTGCCGGAACATTGCCTTTCGTAGTACTGCTCATTGCGTTTGGTGAATCCGCCCCTCTATTTGTCGACGGCACCTCGCGCTCCAAAATTCAATTCATTCATCAGTCAAGCCCCACATCGCACAAATACCTGCCGGAAGCAATGTCTGGAGGCGTGGCGATATTCGATTACGACGGCGATGGAAGACAGGATATCTTCCTGGTAAACGGAGCGGCCTTGAAAGATCCGATGAAGCGGGCTGACCAGCCAGACAAAAGCAATGCCCGCTATTGGAATCGGCTCTACCGTAATACCGGCGACGGAACCTTCAGCGATGTTACTGAACGGGCTGGCTTGCAAGGCACCGATTTCGGGATGGGCGTCGCGGCTGCCGATTACGATAACGATGGAAGAGCGGATTTATTTGTTACTGGGCTGAATGGTGGGACGCTCTATCACAACAACGGTGATGGAACATTTTCAGACGTAACAACGCCCGCGGGAGTTCGATTCAGTGGATGGTCAACCGGTGCCATGTTCGTGGATTTCGACCGCGACGGAAAGTTAGACCTGTTTGTGGCGCGCTATCTCGAGTGGGACTTCTCGATGGACATTTTCTGCGGCTTTCAGAAGCCCGGCGGACGAATGTACTGTCATCCCGACCAGTTTCAGCCAATTTCTCACATGCTGTTCCATAACGAGGGCGGAGGACGCTTCAAAGATGTTTCCCGCGCTTCTGGCATTTCGGCGCACCGCGGCAAAGGGTTGGGTGTGGCCATGGAAGATTACGATCAGGACGGATGGCCGGATATCTTCGTTGCAAACGATTCAGTTGCCCAGCAGGTTTTCCATAATCGCCGTGACGGCACGTTTGAGGAAATTGGAGTCGCGCTCGGCAGCGCTTACGATGCCGATGGCCGGACATTCTCCGGCATGGGATTAGACGCGACGGACTACGACAATGACGGCTGGCCTGATATTTTTGTGAACTCGCTTGCCACCCAGCGATACGCGCTCTTCCGAAACATAAACGGATCCTTCGATTACGTATCGGATTCAACCGGCGTCGGCGCGGCGAGCATGCTCCATTCGGGATGGGGGGCAAAATTTTTCGATTTCGATAACGACGGGTGGAAGGATTTGTTTGTCGCGCAGGGGCACGTGATGGATAACATCCAGACTACTGAACCGCACCTTCGATACAGGGAGACGCCGCTTTTACTGCGCAATGTCGATGGACATTTCACAGACATTTCTTTACGAGGCGGCCCGGCGTTTAAAAACCCGATTGCCGCGCGCGGAGCAGCGTTTGGCGACCTGTACAACAATGGCGCCGTCGATGTTGTAATTAACGTCAACAACGGCCAGCCTGTGGTTCTGGAAAATCGAGATGGCTCCGGTAATCACTGGCTCACAATTGAGGCAATTGGCACAACCAGCAATCGAGATGGAATTGGGACCCGGATTCGAGTGGTGACGAAGACAGGTCCCGCGCAGTACGCCATGGTGTCGTCCGCTTCCAGCTACCTTTCAGCAAGTGACAAGCGGGTCCATTTTGGACTCGGGCGCAACGCGCGGGCTGAAGCCGTAGACCTTACGTGGCCCAGCGGCAAAATACAACGGCTAGAACATGTGGCTGCGGATCGGACTCTAAGGGTGAGAGAACCCTAACCCGAACCGCCTTTTTTTGACGACTTGGCTCCACCCTACTTCAATCGCGATCAAGGGCGACTTTACGAAGCCGTCTATCTCTACAATTTCCACTTACTCGGCCCGCGCAAGCTTCTTCCCCAGTTTGGGGTGACGGAGCTAGAATGCGCCCATTGACGGGTACGCTGTCCGTTGAAAACGACAGGTTTACCCGCGCACCGTTTTTCGCAACCGTCAGAGCAAGATACGTCTTGCGCTTGGACTACTAGGGGAGCGTGTCAACAAGAATAAGGCCAGCGGCATAAATGTTAAGGAGTATTTTCCTTGTTGGAAGCCGGTGGGTTGATCCAGACAGCTTCACTGATATGGCACAGAGGGACCCGCGACTGTTCGGCATTCTCATACTGTGAGTTATTGCAGATTCTTCAAGTGCCACAAAAACACGAATAACCTAATGCCATGTAAGCACTGTAGACAGTTGTTCCCGAGCTGGAATGAAATGTCTTAGACGGAAGACTTTCGAAAGAGGCTTGCACTCCCCACAAATTTCCCCACAGTTGACGATTCTGCGTCGCTGAAGCGTGGCGCGTAAGCGCGTAACTTGTTGTATCGAAAAGACTCTTTGGTAGCGCGTAACCTGATTCGAACATG
>Ga0123338_10004615_pt1 | contig 11984 bp, 8 predicted proteins | sample grotaG_FD_89793 | JGI IMG/M metagenome (GOLD analysis project Ga0123338, IMG submission 89793) | Glacier valley bacterial and archeal communities from Borup Fiord, Nunavut, Canada, to study Microbial Dark Matter (Phase II) -... | ecosystem: Environmental > Aquatic > Freshwater > Ice > Glacier ... | reverse complement strand
TTTGTATTTTTTTAATTTATCCAGCGTTTTACCTTGACCATTCCAGCCTTGAGAATAATCTGGTCTAATATTAACTGCTTTTTCATATACTTCTAGCGCGTCTTGATAGCGTTGTAGATCAAAAAGCGTATTTCCTTGTTTGGATAATTCTATGGCGTTATTTGAATTAATGTGATTCAGAATAAATATTGATGCTACTCCGCTAACACCTATGAAAAATATCGCTAGTAAAATTTTACCCAATATACCTTTTTTAGGTTGAGATTTGTTGATATTTTTGGGTAGAGAAATAGGACTTAACGCTATTGTCTGCACGGGTGGTTGTGTTAACTCTTTCAGTGCTTGTAATGCTACAGTTGCCGAAGGATAGCGTTGTCGAAAATCGTAGCACACCATTTTATCTAAGAATTGAGCGAATTCTGGTGTTACCGTGGCTTGATTATGCCAGATAATTTCATTAGTATCAGCATCTTTTACTATTTCCTCTGGTGATAATCCAGTCAGAGCTTGAATAGCAATTATTCCCGTAGCATAGATATCACTACTTAATTTTGGCGTACCATGAGCTTGTTCACCAGGAATGTATCCAGGCGTACCTATAGCAACAGTAGCTATAGTTTGACCTTGGGGACTAATAACTTGAGTAGTAATTTGTTTAACTGCACCAAAATCAATTAAGATTAATTTGCCATCTGGTTGGCGTCTGAGGATATTTCGGGGATTAACATCACGGTGAATTACATTCTGTTGATGGACAAATTCTAAGATTGTCAAAAGTTCTTGTAAAAGTAAAATTACTTGGTCTTGACTTAGGGTTTTACCTGGGGTTAATTCTTGACTCAGGTCATGACCTTCGATCAATTCCTGTACAAGATAGAATTCGGCATTTTCTTCAAAATAAGCTAAAAGTTGGGGAATGCGATCGTGAGTTCCTAATTTATATAGAACTTGTGCTTCTGTATCAAATAAACGCCTAGCTGTCTCCAAATTTATTGGATCACTTGCCTGGAGCTTAAGTTTCTTAACGACACATGGAGGTGAACCGGGTAATTGGGTATCACAAGCCACAAAGGTTTCACCAAAACCCCCACCTCCCAAGTTACTAATAATTTGGTATCTTCCTACAAGTGTGTTTCCTAGCATCTTGTTTGCCTACTTAAGTGCGATGCGATCTGATTTCAATCTTGCCACACGTTAAGGGAGAATGAGGGAGTAGGGAGTAGGGAGTAGGGAGTTAGGAGTTAGAAGTTAGGAGTTAGGAGTTACAAAAATTCTTTGCCCAATGCCCAATGCCCAATGCCCAATGCCCAATGCCCCTAATTCATATGATTCCTATTAGTGATAATATTCGTTGTCGGAGTAAGCCAATTATTAATTACTGGCTGATTGGCATTAATGTTACCGTATTTTTATGGGAACTTCAACTAGAATTTACTGGTGGATTGGGATATTTTGTGAATAGTTGGGGTGTGATTCCAGCGCAGATTAGTGGGGCAATTACAAATGCACTCTTCTTTAACAATGCTGCTTGGATAATTGTAATTTGGCGAACATTTTCACTACTTTTGGGAATATTTATACATGGCAGTTTTAGTCAGATATTGGGAAATATGCTATTTTTATGGGTTTTTGGGAAGACTGTAGAAAATATTCTCGGACATAGACGCTATCTAGGATTTTATCTGGCTGCTGGCGCGATCGCTTATTTAATACAAATTCTGATTGAGCCGAGTTTGACAGTACCATTAATTGGGAGCAATGGCGCGATCGCAGCTATTTTAGGAGCATATGTCATGAAGTTTCCTCAAGCTAAAATTGACACAATTTTGCCGCTAATAATCTTATATATCCCTATCGAAGTTCCAGCCTTTTTCTATATATTTTGGTGGTTTGTACAACAATTATTTTATGGTATTGGCAGTTTAAATATTCCCCCCCTTGGTGTAAATCAATCGGGTGTTGTCTTCTGGGGGCAGATTGTAGGATTATTAATTGGTGCAGGTTTCATGCGTCTGAAGAGATAAACAAGATGCCAAATTTTGATAAAATTAACGATGAACTCACTAATGAATTAGCAGTTATGCGGCAGCGTGTAGCTGAGTTAGAGCAATCAGAAATATCTTATCAACAAAGGCAAGCAGCACTTGAGAAACAATTAACAGAACTAGAAATAAAACTGGCAATAGCAGCACAAAATCCTCAGATTCAAGTTGTCAAACATGACATTCCATGTCATGTTTGACAAGGGAGATCCACAGCCTTGAATCTGCCAAATCACTCCAAAGAATACGCTCATTTACTCCAACAAGAACGGACAGCACGCAAAGAAGCAGAAATCGCCAACAAAATCAAAAATGAGTTTCTGGCGGTTCTCTCCCATGAACTGCGAACCCCACTCAACTCCATTCTGGGGTGGTCGAAAATGCTGCGGACTGGCAAGTTTGATGAAAAAACCAAGCGCGCCTTGGAAACCATTGAACGCAACGCCAAGTTACAAACCCAGCTAATTGAAGATTTGTTAGATGTGTCTCGCATCCTCCAAGGAAAATTAAATTTGAATATCTGTCCGGTAAACTTGGTAATGGTAGTTGAAGCAGCACTAGAAACGGTACAACTAGCAGCACAAGCTAAATCAATTCAAATTCGGACCATATTTGATCCCACTTTGGGGCAAGTGATGGGCGACTCAAATCGGCTTCAACAAGTTGTGTGGAATCTACTATCCAATGCAGTAAAATTTACACCAATAGGAGGACAGGTAGAAATTCGACTTATGGAAGCTGATAAGCAGGCTCAAATTCAGGTTAGCGATACAGGTAAGGGAATTCAGCCAGAGTTTTTGCCTTATCTGTTCGATTACTTTCGCCAAGCTGATAGTACAACTACGCGGACATTTGGTGGACTAGGTTTAGGATTAGCGATCGCACGTAAAGTTGTAGAGATGCATGGGGGAAATATTCAAGCCGAAAGTCCTGGAGAAGGATTGGGTGCAACCTTCACTGTTGAGTTACCGCTTTTGGTTAGAAGTGAACAGATTCGGCGTGAAGAGAACGAGTCTTTAGATTCTGAGTCGGAATCCTCGCTGCTTTCAGACACTCAAATTTTGGTGGTGGACGATGAACCAGATATCCGCGACTTAATTACCTTTATTTTGCAAGACTATGGCGTAGAAGTGACCCCTGTAGCATCAGCACAGGAAGCATTACAAGCGCTGTCTGAATCCATACCAGATGTTTTAATTAGTGATATTGGAATGCCAAAGACAGACGGTTATATGCTGATGCGTGAAGTGAGGGCGCGATCGCCTCAACAAGGAGGATTGATACCAGCGATCGCTCTGACAGCCTATGCAGGGGAAATGAATCAGCAGCAAGCACTAGCAGCAGGATTTCAAATGCATATTTCTAAACCAGTAGATCCAGATGTATTGGTGAAGGCGATCGTTGATTTGATTAAGTCAAGCTAATATAAATTATTGAACAGACTGCTTATCACCCAATACCGTTCAGTTAGGCTGGATCAGTAATAGACTTATCCGTAAACAAAAAGGTCTAGATTTAGCTATTGATTTGTAACTATTCAAACACCAACTGTCAGTGAAAACAACACAGAAATTATTAAGTAGCGACTATTTCCTGCACTAAAACGTAAGGTTGGACGATGAGGGTATGAAATCGCTTGTCGCGTTGGCGTAGCTCCCCATTCCATTCTCCCACCTGTACTATCGTAGGTTTAGTAATCAATTGCTCATCAATCCACTGTTGCACCGATGGAATGTTATCACTAGCGATCGCTACTCCAACATCCACCAAGTTTAGCTCAGGTGCCACCAAAATTACTGCGTCTCGTTGGACATGAGGAATTAGCCATTCCCACTCTGCCTCATCCAAAATTTCTGTTAATTCCGCTCTTAAATCCGGCATCATTTCTCAATTTTTCTTGGCTAACAAACTATTTTACATTAGACCTATTGTAAAAGTCGAACACCCGCCCGAAAATTTATTTTAGAGCTAATAGCACAAGTCGGTTTCAACTTAAATCTTGCACCAGTTCCAACAATCGCCTAGTAATAAATTATTAGGCTAATAACGAAAGTCATCTAAAGATGACTGAGAAAAGATTTCAGCCCATTTCAATGGACTTTCGCTATCAGAAAAAGAAATTTATTTTTGGGCGGGCGATGGTGCAAATCGAGAATGGTGGAAGATATCAACGGACTTTTGCTATAACAAAAGGGACTTGAGTCCCTGGCAATTCAACTATTTTCGCAATAGGTTTATTAACTCCTGTACAGACGCGATTAATCGCGTCTCTCCAAACTCCTAACTTTATCGTCCTAAATCATGCATCTCGTTAATTACCGTAGTACACTTTTGTGTTAACGCTTGCAATTCCTCTTTATTAGTGGAACTGGGGGCATCAATCAAGTTACCAATTCTCATAGTGATGGGAACTGCGCGAGGTAGGGACGAGCCTTTTTCTAAAATCCTCTCAGTACCCCAGAGACTCACCGGCAATATTGGGGCTTTTGCTTTCGCCGCTAGCAGTAATGCGCCTCTTTTGGGGTCTGTAATTCGACCATCGGGGGTGCGAGTGCCTTGCAAGAAAACACCGACAGCCCAACCGTTATTGAGATATTCTAGGGCGGAACGGATGGCAGTGCGATCGGCATTTCCCCGACTCACCGGGTAAGCACCGTACAATTTAATCGCTTGCGCCAAAATGGGGATATTAAATAACTCTTCCTTAGCCATGTACGCCACTGGACGACGTACACACATGGAGACAATTGGCGGGTCAAAGTAACTAGCGTGATTACTCACTACCAGCAACGGCCCTGATTGGGGGACATTTTCCGCACCATAAATCTGGCCGCGAAAGTAAGTGTGAAACATGGGGCTGACGACCGACCATTTAAAGGCGTGGTAAAGTGCCAGACTGATAAACGGTTCGCGGTTTCTGTCCACAGAAGATAATTAAAATCAGACTTAATTTAGCATAAGCGATCGCAACACCCAGAGCAAACGCAAAAAAGCTGTAGAAAGCCAAAAGAATGGGGAATAGGGGAAAGTCTACAAAATAGCTGTAATCTAAAATCGGGTTTCATACTCAACTTGGAACTGATTTTCATCTCCCAAATTAGTTGAGCCTCGCATGAGAATTTCGTCATTAAGTCGATAGAGGACATTGTAACGGAAAGACTCATTATTGGAAGAAAGAGCGTGTGATAAAGAGGCAGAGAAATTTTTATTGATGTCAAACACACCTTCTGCTGATAAATTAAGAACTGAAGCGATCGCTGCTTTATTAGTATTAGTAGATGGAGTCGGATATATCCGAAACTCACTGAAACCTACAGCCTGTCCGATCGCAGTGATACTTCCTTGCAAACCACCTAAAATGGTAGAACTAGCGAAATTAGTCAACCCTTGGGTTGCATCTGTTTGACCGAAAGAACTCAGAATCGAGCCACCCAGTAAACCAACTATTTCTCCCCGGCTACGGCTAGGTTCACTCGTCAGTTCCAGACTGTCACCCAATTTACTAGCTGGCCCGTTCACCCTGGCTTGAACGGTAACAGTACGTAAAGTCCCAAAGTTGTTTGCAGAAACATCGCTGACTTCAGCAGACAATGGTGATTCCAAAATTTGAGTGTTCCTTGCTGATGCTTCCGGTACAATTGCAGTCAGTCGGACATCAAGAGTCGGATCAAGTCCTTGACTTGGAATAAACCGCGCAGTTTGTTCATAGCCCCGCGCCAAGGTAAACTCAGTAGAAAATAAGCTCAGTCGTCCTCCTGTCAAACGAATGACTCCTTCAGGAAGCGGCTTGGCTAATGTACCATTAATCGTCAAGTCGCCTTTGGCATCAAACCTCAATAGGGGCTGACTCAATGCGGCTCCTCCGGGTACAAAATTCAATAGTGACTGAGTGGTAACACGAATATTCTTATCTAAAGTTAACTTTAAATCTGCAAACTCTAGAGGTAAATTGGGTGGAGTTACTGCACTAGTGCTTCCGTTCGCTGTAATAGCGCTATTCTCTGGTGTAGGTGTGACATTAGCGTTAACCTCTTCTCTATTTATAACGTTAGCGTTAGCTTCAGATGTCGCTGCTGATTTTTTCTTAGTAGTAGCTGAGTTTCCAATAATCACCTGACCATCACTCAGTTTAATCTCTCCACCTATTACAGGTTTTAACGCTGTTCCACGAATTACGATATCGCCGCCAACACCGCCTTCATAAAGTCCTGCAACCTTAAAATTGAGTTTATCTGCAATTGATACTGTTAGGGGATTTGCTGCGGCTTGCCCAGGAGTAAAAATTGGCAGGATGCCTGATGCTGTGACTTGCCCTTTATTGTACGTGCCTTGGATACCTGCGACATTCAGCGTTTTACCATTAAATTGTACTGTTCCTGTGACATTCGTTAGGGGATCAGATAAAGCTTGGGTGCGAAAAGTTGCATTATTAAGTGTGGCATTTCCGTTGATAATTGGTTCTTTTAAAGTACCTTGAACATTTAAATCTACTTTTCCTTGACCGTCTACCCAAGCGACTTGATTGTTGGTAAACACGTTTAACAGTGCCAATCCTTCATTCTGCACATTGGCGTTGATGTTGATTTGATTGCTATCTGGTTGCACTGCCACAAAAGGCAAAGGAGCCGGTACACTACCTATAATCGCAACTGGCTGCGTTCCTGTGACTAATAAGGTACTATCAAAATTCAAGCGAGCTTTGTTGTAATCAAAGTTGACTTTTCCTGTTTGCACAGGTTTTTTGTTGAGAGTCGCATCTGCTAGCGCCACTTGCCCTTTCACACTAGGGTCTTTTAAACTACCTGCTAATGTGGCATCAGCATTCACTTTCCCAGTAATATCGATGGGGTATTTTTCGATAAAAGGCTCTAAAAGTGATAAAGGTAAACTTGCTACATTTAACTTTCCAGATAGTTGCTCAGTTCCTAACTGTCCTGAAAACGCCACCAATCCTTGATTTATCCCAACACTCAAGGGCGAAAGTGTGACGATACCATCGGCAAAAGTGCCTTGAGCAACGACTTGATTAATGGAGTATTCACCCCATTGCCAGTTTGCACCTTGAAAATTAAAGCCGACATTCAACCCAGATTTTAACGAGCCATTGGCTGTAATTGCTCCACTTAATGCACCCGTTAATTCTGCAAGGGTAGGCAAAGATGGCGTTTGTTTTGCCTTTACTTGCTGTTGTTTTGCTGCCAATGCGGTAATTTTTGAGAAATATACTAACTGTGTTTGCAAATCTGCATCGGGCAAACTGATAGATTCAGTGTTAAGTACTTCTGCTTTAGCCAACTTCGGAGGCTGCAACCCGGTACTAAAGTCTTGAAATCCGAAGATATTAAATGCTTGTAAAAGTCTCTGGATTTTGGCTTGATCAAAATTAGCTTGAAATTTAAATTGCGGGTCGTTCCCTGTTTGCACATTTCCACTCAAGGCGATGTTGGTATCTCCAATCCGCAATTGACCATTAGCCAAGCTAGCAGTACCATCAGCATAATTGATTGTGCCGCGAAATTCATCTGCTGCCACTCTAGCAACACGAGGCGCGGCGATCGCCACATCCCCCGCAACGGCATAATTATTAAGATTGACAACTAAATTCCCCGATAGTTGCCCCGCCAGTGGTTTCAATTGATTGTTCTGTAAAAAGCCCCCAATTAGAGCGATAGGAAACTGTTGGGCGTTGATGAGCAAGTTATCTCCCTCAGTTCTCCCTGTGGTGAGTGCGCCAGCGCGTTGAACTAAAAATGAAGTGGGACGATAATCTGCACCCAGGTTCAGCGCAATCTTATCTTGCTTCCCGGCTAGTTGCAGACTTGCACCCTGTCCCCCTTGAAAATTCACGTTTCCGGTTAGAAGTCGGTCAAATGCCAAGTTACTAACCTGGAAATTCCGCAGTCGGATATTACCATTAGCTTGGGGAACATCTGGAGTACCTGTAACTTTTCCATTAAAATCAACTAGCCCTGCTACTGCGACGTCACCAGGAACTTTAAAGCCAGTATTTTTTAAGTTGAAATTCTGTGCCAGTACATTTAAATTAAATCCTGCAATTTGGGGTGCGCCAGTTGGTGGAGAGAGAATAGCGATCGCACCATTAGCACTCACTCCTGGGGTAGTTGCGTTTTCAACTATAATCTGCTGTCCATCCCACTTAAATTGCGCTGTCAGGGGTTTTTCTAGCAGTGCTATCCCTTGGGGAAGGCGGATTTCTCCGGCGGCGCGAATATCTGCAAGCTGGAAAGATTTTGTTGTACCTGATAACTGAATGTTGCTATTGAGTCGTCCTCGCAGTTGTGGTGAGAAACGGTTGAGTTGAATTTCCGAAGTGTTGACAACTCCTTGCCAGCGTTGTTGTGCAAGTTGACCACTAGCTCTGATTGTCCCACCTGCCACATTCAAAACTGCATCGGGGAAAACGATATTCTGTCCTTGTTTGGTAACAACAACTCGTCCGCTAGTGGGATAGGTGGCGGTAGGCGCTTGTACCCGCGCTACTGTTTGCAAATTGCTCAGAGTGCCGGAAATATTCGCATTTGCCGACACCTTCCCAATGGTGATCGAGGGTGAAGTTTTGTAGGCTCGGGCGATCGCATCCCCTGGTAAATTTTCTGCTTGCACATTAAACGATACCCTACCTTTGGGTGCAAGCTGAAGTTGACCGTTGGCTGTGACTTGCCCTCCCACCTCTGGATTTGCCTGAACGCGAGCCACATTGACGTTTAACGGACTACCTAGAGAACCAGAAATTTTCGCTTTCGCAGATATACCACCAACATTAATCGGAGTTGAAATGCCATAACCTTGAGCGATCGCATTTCCTGGGATACCTTGAGCTTGAATATTTACGCCTACCTCACCTTCAGGAGCCAGTTGAATTTGACCATTGGCTGTTATTTGCCCCCCAGCTGGTGGTGTCACCTGAACACTAGTAATATCAAGTTTCAAGGGCTGTTTGTCAAGTGAGCCAGAAATTTGGGCTTTTGCTGAAACATTCCCAACTGCGATCGGTAAAGTAACGCCATAGCTATGTGCTAGTATATCCCCTGATATTCCATCAGCTTGAGCATTAAATATTACATCCTTTTTCGCTCCCAGATTAGCTTGACCGCCGCCTGTAATTTCACCACCGGCTGCGGGGACTATTTTCAGATTGGAAAGAGCAATTTGAGATACATTCAAGCGGAAATCAGTATTGACGCTTTTAAATTGAACGCGGTCAACTTGAATAGGTTTTGTGTTGCTGACTGCACCGCTAAGAACTGGTTGCTGAAGTAAACCGCGTACCTGAATATTTGCTTGAATTTCGCCACTAGCTGGGATTGACGAATTTACATTCAATGTGTCTAATATATTTTTGGCGTTAACTGGTTTTATCTGAGCCGAGACATTAAAACCTGTTTTACTATTAATTGTTCCATTAGCTAGAATGGGAACTTTACCAAAATTCGTACTCAGATTATTTAAAGCAACTGTTTGACCTTGAAATACAAAACTCCCATTAAAATTAGAAACCTGCTGAGGAATATTTTGAATTTTAGCAGTAACTTGATTAGCTGTAGCAGTTCCCGTAATTGCAATTTCTGACAGTTTGGCTGGAATCTCAACCCCTAAGTCAGCATTTAAATACCCTGCTTGCAAAGCGATCGGTAACTGAATTAATCGACTTATCTCTGATGCTTGTAAATTTTGTGCTTGCAGCTTCAGGCTAGTTTGTTGAGCTTTTAGTTGGGTTTCGCCAACGATTTTAACACCGCCTCCCCTAGCGAGTTGAGCATTGATGTCATAAGCGATCCTTTGATTTCGATCTGAAAATCGGGCAACACCACCAACTTGATCTAATATTACTGAGCCTTTCGGTTTCGTGGGTGCGGCAAATGGCATCAACTCCACATCACCATCTTGAATTTGAAGTGCCTGCAACTCAGTTTGAATAAAGCCTTGTCTTTCCGCAGCCTTAACTTGCGCTCTCACCCAACGACCATCTTTATCCTGTTGAATGTAAACATTGGGCTGAACTAACGTGACATTTAATACTAGTTTTCGGTTAAAGAGGAGTTCCAAGGGCGAGAACTGCACCTCCAAAGCTTTTGCTACCACCTGATCTTGATCGCTGGGAGTTCCTGGTATCGATAGAGAGCTAAATCTCAGACTAGAGGGCGAAAAACGCTCAACTTCCCCAACTTTTACTGTCCGCCCAAGCAATTGCTGAAGATTTTGCTGGACTAATGGTGCTAAATTATTATATGCATAGTTTCTAGCCCACCAAGCAACAACTCCAATTCCAACCAGCAGAACCCCACCCAGAGCCAAACTAGTACGTCCTAAAACCAGGAGCCACAGACGACGATTAGATGCTTTCTGATTGTTTCCTGAATTTAGAAATCGCTTCATGATCCTTACCAGTACTTTTTTCTGGAGTGAGACTAAAGAAAGGCTAGTCGCAGTTGTATAAACAAGTCACAAACTATGGTTTCACAATATTGGGACTTACGCAAGAACCTTGGGGCAAGCTGCTTCTATTCTCTACCAGAGGCGGCGCTCAGGAGACGCTCGGCAAATGCGTCTATGTTATTTCCTAATTTTGCGTAATTATTGAATATATTTCGAGTAATAGTTTGTCACAAGATATTACTTTTGTTCGTCTCTGGTATTTATTCTATATTCTAACTGAACTACCCCACGGATAAATCCGGGGGGTTCCAACTCGACTAAAGTGAGTTTCGTTTACCCTTGCAGGCTCCGACTCCCAGGCAGGATAATAGTAAATTTCAAAATTTGGGATGCTCCCCTTAGTTTATACAATAAAACATCTAGTAAGGAGCTACGAAAAATATTTTAACTTTTGTTTGCTCTATTTTCTTGTATTAGATGAATTATCGATGGCAGTAAAGAAACAACTATAATTAATCCAATAATCGGTAACAAATACTTATCTACCTGTTCAGGCGGCAGAGATTTTCCTAAGAAAAACCCTAACAGGGTGATGCCGAATGTCCAAAGAAAGCCACCGATTAAGTTGTAAGACATAAATGTGCGATAATGCATCGCACCAATCCCAGCCACAATCGGCGCAAAAGTCCGTACAATGGGTAAAAAGCGTGCTAAAACAACCGTTTTTTTACCGTGTTGTTGATAAAAGTTTTGGGTTTTAACAAGATGTTTTTTATGAAACAACCATGAATCTTCCTTCTGAAATAGTCTTCTGCCAAATTTATGCCCAGTAAAATAGCCAACATTGTCACCTAAGACTGCACAAATAAAAGCACCAAAAATCAGAACCCAAATGTTCAGTAAATTCTGTGATGCGACAAATCCCGCAGTGAACAATAAACTATCTCCAGGCAGGAAAAAACCAATTAACAAGCCAGATTCAGCAAAAACAATCGCCCATACCCCAAAGTAGCCGAGTGATTTAATCAGTTGTGGTAAATCCAGATGCATAGAATTTCTTACCTTTCAAAAATAGACCCACAACATCTTAACGTTTAGCTATTTTCCTAAATAAAAAGTAATATTAAATTTGCGTAAAGTTATTGTGTAATTTTGGTAAATGTGATGATATATGGCGCGTTTCGTGGTGTAATTAAAGACTTTGAGTTTAAAGGTTATCACGTTCCTGCTGGTTGGCAGTTACTTTATTCAATTCTGATAACTCATAGCCTAAAGGAAATCTACCATGAACCAGATCGTTTCAGTCCCCAGCGCCAAGAACACAAAAAGTATCCTTTTAGTTTAGTTAGTTTCGGTGGTGGTCCACGCATCTGTATTGGTATAGCTTTTGCCAAAATGGAAATGAAGATTATTGCTGCCCACCTTCTACGCAATTATCATTGGGAGATATTACCCAATCAAAGTTTAGCTAGATCAGCAGAAGCCCCACACTCACTCTTAGGAGTGTGGGATGAATGCGCGGGAGTGGGGAGAGATGGTAATTAA
>Ga0123338_10004614_pt1 | contig 11988 bp, 12 predicted proteins | sample grotaG_FD_89793 | JGI IMG/M metagenome (GOLD analysis project Ga0123338, IMG submission 89793) | Glacier valley bacterial and archeal communities from Borup Fiord, Nunavut, Canada, to study Microbial Dark Matter (Phase II) -... | ecosystem: Environmental > Aquatic > Freshwater > Ice > Glacier ... | reverse complement strand
CACCGCCCCGCGTCCGGCATTGAATAACGAGTTGTCTTCGAGGCAGATGACGGCGGCCTCGACTGCGGCCAGCGCGGGCGCGCCCTCAGCCAGCAGGCGGCGGCCGGCGGCCAGCGCGGCTCGCAGGCCGGCGCGGTAGTCGGCTTCGAGGGCCGGGGTGAGGTCGGCGCGGGCGATGGTGCCCGCGCCGCCATGAATGGCAATAGCGTACATGGGGTAGGGTAAGCGGGTAAAAGGGGGTGCGGGCAGGAGGGTAAAAAGGAAATCAGGGGCAGTAAAGGACGCACCGAGCTGCTAAAAGTCGGGGGGTAGTGACCGGGCAGAGCTGCCCGCTTACGTTGCCTTTCAGGCTGCTTCCGACCAACTCCCATCCTCCCACCCTCCTGCCCGCTTACCCTATTTCCCCGTTTGCTACGGTTTTTTTTCGTAGGTTTGGGCTAAAGTTCTTTTTAACTAAAACCCCCTCCCCAATGCCTTACGACGTAACCGGCCGCCTGCACGAAATATTTGATGAACAGCAGGTCAGCGACAAATTCCGCAAGCTTGAATTCGTGCTCGAAGTGCAGGACGGGCAGTTTCCGCAGCAAATCAAGCTCCAACTCACCCAGGACAAAACGGCGCTCATCGCCCCTTATAAGGTGGGCGACGAGGTGAAGGTAACCTTCGACCTGCGCGGTCGGGGCTTCAACAAGGAAGGCAAAATGCTTTACTTTACTAACCTCGAAGCTTGGCGCATCGAAGGCGGTTCCGGTGGCGGCGGGTCTTCGTATGGCGGCGGGCAGCAGCAGCAGCAGGCTCCGCGCCCGGCCGCACCCCAGCAAAACCAAAACCCCGGCCTGCGCGCTCAGCCCACGGCCCAGCCCATCGCCGGCGACGACGACAACGACCTGCCGTTTTAGTTTTTGGCTTTTAGCTAATGGCTTTTTTCAGCCTCCCAGTTGTGCCGTCTTCCGCTGGAAGGCGGCACATTTGCGTTTAAGCGTCCATCGAGCGCGTCCGACAACACCGGCAGCTATCAGCCCATGAGCACCAACCTCCGCGCCCTCATCGCCCAGGGGGAGGGCGAGCAGCTCGAATTCAAGACGAAAACTACTCATCCGACCCGCATCTCGCGCACGCTGGCTTCGCTGGCGAACACGCGCGGCGGGCAGGTGCTGGTGGGCGTGGATGACGACGGCCGGGTAGTAGGCGTGCGCGACGCGGAGGAGGAAAAATTCGTGCTCCGCGAAGCCGCCGCCCACTACGTGGACCCGCCGCTGAGCTTACGCTTCGAGGAGGTGGAAACCGACGGCGAGCGTGTCGTGCTCGTGGTGCGCGTGGCCGAGAGCCAGACCAAGCCCCACCGCGCCCAGGTGGCCCCCGGCGAGTGGCTGCCCTACGTGCGCGTCCGCGACGAGAGCGTACAGGCCAGCACCCTCACCGAGCGGCTGCTCGAACGCCAGCCGCCGCCCGAAATTCGCCTCGAAAAGCTGCCGCTCAGCAAAGACGAGCTGCGGGTGCTCGACCACTTGCGCGCCCGCCAGCCCCGCATCACGGTCGCCGAATTCGCCGACCTGGTGAACATCAGCCGCCGCCGCGCCTACCGCACCCTGATGAAGCTCACCCTGCACGGGTATTTACGCTACCATGACCGCGAAAAGGAGCCATTTTATACGCTGTGATAATTTGGCGGCTGATGGCTGGTAGCTTTTTCGTCTTGAGCCGGCTGTTAAAACGGAATCAGGGCAGCACAAAAAAAGCGGCCCGTTAAGGTCGCTTTCTTGCGTCAACTGATGCGCGCATGTGCGCACCATCAGCCATCGAATTAAGCCGCGTTGCGCAACGACTTGATGTCATCGTGGGCCTGCTTGATGCCTTGCGCCTGGTGCTGCAACACGGCCTGCACGCCGGCGGGCAGGTCGTGGGCTTTGAGAGCAGTTTCGTAGACCGTTTTGGCGTGGTCTTCGCCGCGCTCGCACTCGTCGAGGATGGCATTGCGGTCGTGGCCGGTGACGAGCGACTTGAGGTCGATGAAGGCGCGGTGGGCGGCGGCGACTACGCCCGAGCCTTCGTTGGTATCGGGCTTGAGGTCGAGCTTGAACATCTGGTCCTCCAGCTCGGTGATGTAGCCGGCGCGCTGGGCGGCGTATTTCATGAACGTGTGCTTCAGGTCGGCATCTTTGACATCGACCATCGCGTCGGCGTAGCCCTTTTGACCTTCTTTGAGGGTCGTGACGACTTCGTTGAGCAGGGCTTGGGTGGCTTTGGCTTCCATGTTCGGAAAGGGTTTGGGGGTTAATTCAATATGTCCCGGTGTACTGTCCTGGTGTGGTTAAGGTTGCGTTGGGTGGGGGCGTTCGTCATGCAGCGCGCAGCGAAGCATCTCGCGTGGCGCAGTAAAATCAGACGTTAGCAACAGGGCGAGTAGCCGGGTTTACTGCACCAGGCGAGATGCTTCGCTACGCGCTGCATGACAACGCCCCCCATTACCGCCCACTCATCGCCCGCCCGGCCAGAAAGCCCGTTGTCCAGGCGGCCTGGAAGTTAAAGCCGCCGGTGATGCCGTCGAGGTCGAGCCCTTCGCCGGCGAAGAACAAGCCCGGCACGAGCCGGCTCTCGAAAGTGGTCAGACTGACCTCATTAAGTGAGATGCCGCCGCACGTGACGAACTCGTCCTTGTGAGTGGTTTTGCCGCGCACCTCCAGCGGGGTGCGGAGCAGCAGCTCCAGCAGGCGGCCCTGGGCGCGGGCGGGCACCTCGCTCCAGCGGGTGTCGGGGCCGAGGCCCGCCTCAGCCGTGAGCGTGCGCCAGAGCCGGGCCGGCAATCCGAACGGCGGGTGGGCCGCTACTTGCTTTTTACCGTTTTCGAGCCGGAACGCCAGCGCCCAGGCCCGGAGCGAGTCGTCGGTGTGGGTGGGCAGCCAGCTGACGAGGGCCGTGCCGTGGTAGCCCAGCTCATGCAGGCGCCGCGCGCCCCAGGCCGAAAGCTTGAGCACGGCCGGCCCGCTCACGCCCCAGTGGGTGATGAGCAGTGGGCCTTCGTAGTGCAGCTTTTCACCCGCCAGCAGCACCCGCGCGTGGGGCACGCTCACGCCCGGCAGCTCGCGCAAGGGCGAGGCCGGCACGTTGAACGTAAACAGCGACGGCACCGGCTCGGCCACGCCGTGGCCCAGCGCCCGCAACCAGTCGTAAGCCCCCGACTTCGGGTTGCCGCCCGTGGCGACGAGCAGCCGCGCCGCGCGCACCTCCTCCCCGACCGCCGCCGCGCCTTCGCCGCTGATGGTCAGCCGAAAGCCGCCTTCGGGCAGCACCGTAATCTCGTCGGCGGCCGTACGCGTGAGCACCCGCACGCCCGCCCGCCGGGCGGCTTCTTCGAGGGCGCGGGCGATGGTCTCGCTGCTATCCGTGACGGGGAACATGCGCCCGTCGGCTTCGGTCTTGAGCGCCACGCCGCGCGCCGCGAACCAAGCCACCGTGTCGGCCACGCCGAAGCGGCGGAACGCGTCCTTGAGCTGCCGGCCGCCGCGCGGGTAGTGCTGCACGAGCTGAGCGGCCGATTCGCAGGCGTGGGTCACGTTGCAGCGCCCCCCGCCCGAGACGCGCACCTTGCCCAGCAGCTTGGGCGTTTTTTCCAGCAAAAAAACCGGACGGGCAGGGTCCGCCTCGGCGCAAGCGATGGCTCCGAAGAAGCCCGCCGCCCCGCCGCCGAGCACCACGACGGGTAGATTTTCCAAGTCAGCTGCCACGCCATAAAGGTACGGCAGGGTGTAGCGCGGACTCTGCGAGTCCGCGCGTGGGGCGTTGTTGGGCCGAACAGGCCCGGAACATGCCAGCGCTCCCACGCGGTATTTCAGCCAGCTCGGCTCAACAACGACTCACGCGCGGACTCGCAGAGTCCGCGCTACAGCTCAACAATCGGCCAGCGCGGCCAGCACGTCATCGTGCCGAAACGCGTACGGCACCACCGCCCGTAAGCGGCTGCTGTCGATAAGCTTACCGCCTGCCCCATCAGCCAGAAACGTGGGCGGCTCCAAACCCAGCAGCGCGGCGGCGACGGGGTAAAATTCGCGGCGCGGCGGATGGCCCAGGGCGCACACGTTGAGCGTGTGGCCCCAGATGCCGCGGCCGATGACCGTGCCGAGCACGCCCACCGCATCGGTGAGGTGCAGCAGATTGACGGGCGCGTCGCCGAGGGGCAGCTCGCGGCGGCCGGCCAGGAAGCGCCCCGGCGCGCGGCCCGGCCCGAACAAGCCACCCAGGCGCAGCACCGTGCTCTGCCACTGCCCGTGGCGCGGCACGAAGTGGCCCTCGGCGCGCAGCACGTCGGAGGCCGCGTCGCGGGTGCTGAGCGCGTCGGCCTCGCGCATCAGGCGCGGCTCGTCGGGGTACACGCCCGTGCTCGACACGAAGACGACCCCGCCCAGCCGGGCCGCGCCCACGGCCCGGTGCAGCGGGCGCAGCAGGTGCGGATAGCCGCCGGCCACGGCCGTGCGCGGCGGCACGTTCACCACCAGCACCTGAACCTGGGCCTCAGTGAGCCAAGCGGTTAGCTCGTCGTCAGCGACTGGCGCATCGGCCGCCCCAAGCCGCAACAAACGCGCCTCAATGCCTGCTTCGGTCAGCGCGGGCAACTGTTCGGGAGTGGTCGTGGTGCCTAGCACGCGGTGGCCTTGCGCCAGCAGATGCCGGGCCAGCGGCAGCCCCAGCCAGCCACAGCCCACGATGGCCACCGTGGCTGGCGGCGCGGTAATTACGGCCGCTATATCAGCCGGTGACGGGAGATTGGTAATTGGCTCGGCCACGGAGTAGAGATTGGGTATTGGGATGGTAAGCGTCTAAATTCAACTGCTTTTTGATAAGCAAAACACAGAGTATTTCTTACAGGCTACTACAACGAAATAGAGATAGGTGCGTCAGCACGTGAAACTTATGATTTCTTCCGCTACTTTGTTGCCGCGCTTACGGAAAAAATTCAGCGGGGCAAGCTTGCTTTAACTGGCTTCACGAGGCAGCCGCCGCTATTGGACGGTGGGCCACCCGCCTGCGCTTACCTTCGGGCCGGGCTGACTTGGGCTAACCTGGGTCGGTTGCCTCCCTCACTTTCTATTGTTTTAAACTCCATGACGAACGCTTTCGCCCAACCCATGCTCCGCGACAACGCGCTGGCTGGCAAAACCATCATCGTAACCGGCGGCGGCACGGGCCTGGGCCGGGCCATGACCACGTATTTCCTGCAATTAGGCGCCAACGTGGTTATCAGCAGCCGCAAACTCGCCGTACTGGAGCAAACCGCCGCCGAACTACGCGAGCAGACCGGCGGCCGGGTGCTGGCCGTGGCCTGCGACGTGCGCAAATACGACGAAGTGGAAGCTATGCTGGCGCGCACCATCGCCGAGTTCGGGCGGGTGGACGTGCTGCTCAACAACGCGGCCGGCAACTTCATCAGTCCTACTGAGCGCCTGAGCCACAAGGCGTTCGATGTCATCGTGGACATCGTGCTCCGTGGCTCCTACAACTGCACCCTGGCCCTGGGCAAGCATTGGATTGCGGCCAAGCAGCCGGGCACCATCCTGAGCATCGTCACGACCTATGCCTCCGTGGGGTCGGCTTACGTCGTGCCCTCGGCGGCGGCCAAAGCCGGCGTGCTGGCCATGACCCGCTCGCTGGCCGTGGAATGGGCCAAGTACGGTATCCGCTCGAACGCCATCGCACCCGGCCCCTTCCCCACCGAAGGTGCCTGGAGCCGCCTCTTCCCCGAGCCGCTGGCCTCTAAACTCGACCCCGCCGCCAACGTGCCGCTCAAGCGCGTCGGCGAGCATCAGGAGCTGGCCAACCTGGCTGCCTACCTCGTGTCCGACTTCTCGGCCTACGTGAACGGCGAAGTCGTCACCATCGACGGCGGCGAGTGGCTCAACGGAGCCGGCGAATTCAACAAGCTCGAAATCCTGACCCCCGACATGTGGGACCAAATTGAGAAAACCATGCGGCGATAGTTTTTAGTGGGTAATGGGTAAAAGGTAATGAGGGGTCGTTGTCATGCAGCGCGCAGCAAAGCATCTCGCTCGCTTCATTGCTAACGTTCAAGTTTACTGCGCCACGCGAAATGCTTCGCTGCGCGCTGCATGACAACACCCACATTACCCATTACTCATTACCCACTAACCACTAATTGAGGCTGATTGCCGGGAAACGCGCCGAAGAGCTGTCGAAAATAAACAGCTCGTCTATTTCCACGTCCACGTAGAACTCAAATAAGGGTAAGCGGCCGACGAGCGCGCGGACGCTAGCCTCGTTTTCGGCGTGAACCGTCATCCAGCCGCGGCCCCGGTCAGCGCTCACGGCGTAGGTTTCCATGACGTGCTCGGCCAGCAGCTGATTGACGAAAGCGCGATGGCGCGGAATGCGGGCCATGAACTCCTCATCGAGCGCGTCGGGCAAGCGTACGGAAACAACGAACGTGGGCATAGATAAATAACTGTTTGCTAGTTGATAAATTATCAGGAGTGGCCCAGCTCCGCCACGGCCGGTAATTGCCGGCCGCCGGTAGCCGGCTGTGGCGCGGGCAATTGAGCGGTGCGCGTTTCCCAGTCCCGAAATTTCAGCAGCTCCTGCTGAAACTTGCCCACGAACCAGCTCACCAGGCTCAAATCATCGAGCCAACCCAGCACGGGGATGAAATCGGGAATCAGGTCGATGGGCGAAAGCACGTAGAGCAGCACGGCCAGCCCCGACACGATGGTGCTGGTTGGAATGGCGCGGTACTCGCCGCTGGCATAAGCCCGCACGAGGCGTACGAGCGTGAGCGCCGACGCGAACAGCTGTTTAAATTTGTGGTCTTTGCTGTTGGCATCGGCCAATTTATCGGCCGTTTCGTTGAGCACCGTCAGCACCTTGAACGGGCGGCCCAGCAGGCGCGTGGCCCGGCCGACGAACATGCTGAAAAGGGCGTTTTTAGAAATTTGCAGGCCGCGTTGATACAGCGTAGGCATAGAAAATGAGGGAAAGGGAAAGTACCTGATACGGCCCGTCGCGCGCTGGGTTAGTGCCAACGCGGCTGACGCTTATTTTTCAAACAGCGGCGTAGTACCGCCTACCCAGTCCTTGTCTTTGTTGAAATCTACGCCAATCATCTCGCCCCGGCTTAGACGGGCCAGCCCGGTGAGCAGCTTCGGCTCAGCTTGCTCATGGGGCCAGATGTAGAGTAAGCGTATCTCGCACTTAACCAGGCCCGTAGGCGACAATACCACCGGCTCGTACCGCACTTTTCGCTGCAACAAATAATTGCCTTTGTCGGTCAGCGCGTCGAGGTCGGCGGCGGTGATGTGCAGCTTCACGCCCGCCCCGGCAAACGAGAACAGCGGCTTCAGCACGTAATTCTCCAGGTCGGCTGGGTAGTTTTTTAATTCGGATAAAAAATAGCTCGGCGGCGCGTACTGACTTTTAACAAAAGGTAATGTGTATTTGCTGACCCGAAAAAACCAATTGGGGTGGCCTACCCAGGCGACATCCACGTCGTCAGTTAAATTAAAATCGAGTTGCAAATCCGGGTGGCGCGCCAACTCGTCGAAAATAACGCGGTTGTAAATTCGCTTGATGCGAATTTCGCGGCCGTCTCTTTCGTAAAATAATTCGCGGCCTCTCCGACGCACGTCGGGCAACGATACGGCTTGCACTTCCCAGAATTTCTCGGTTAAATAAAAATCAATGCGCGTCTTTTGCTGCTTCGGAAACAACTCCAGTAAAATTACGTTTTCCGGGTTTTCACCCGCTAAAATCAGCTGTTTCATTTCGGCGTGGTAAGCCGCCGCGTCGGGCACGTCGAGGAAAGCCGATACTGAATCAGGAATCGGGTAGTGCGCGGCAAACACTTCGGGCAGATACGCCTGAAACGCGTAGAGCGACGGAAACCCCTGCATCTCAATGAGCTGTGGCTCCAACTCGCCGTGCGCGTCGCGGCACACGGCAAAGTCGAAGGTCAGAAATTCGGCGTGCGCGTCTTCATTCGGCACCCGCTGCCCGGCCGGAATTGCCGCCTCGGTGAGCTGCTTAAAGTCGGGGCGTTGCAACACCTTAATAATATTGCGGCCCGCCCGAATTAATTTATCGCGTAAGCCGGCCGGCACGAATACCGGCGACTCGGCCACCCGAAAATCAAGCTGCCCCGGCAGCTGCCGGTCCACATCAGCCAGCATTTGCTGGTAGCTTTCGGGGCTGAACGCGGCGTTGAACTGCTGACGAGGCGTGGGTATCATAAGTTAAAAGTTAAGTCTAAAAAATAATGGCGCGAACCAGATTGATTCGCGCCACTAAAGTCAAAGTAAGTCGCGGAATTTAACCAGCGGGCACCAGCTCCGTCAATCCGGCCAGCGCCTGCCGCAAAAACGTGGGCACGATAACCGCTTCGGTCGCTTCAATGGTTGTGGGGTCAGCGAGCAGGCCCACCATTTCGTCGTATTTATTCGCGCCGTAGGTAGTAACAACTTGCTGCTTACGCTCTTCGGTGCGCATGTAGCGCAACATGCCGTCGCCGTCGGCTTCGGGATGAAACTGCGTGGCGAGCACTTCGGGCGAAATGCGCAAGGCCATCACGGCGCGGGCCAGCGGGATGCGGGGCCGCATTTTTTCCAGCGCCAGCACTTCTACGCCCAGTTCCGTCAGGCGCTCATCGTGCAAATTAGTGAGCTGATAATCACGGGAGTCGACGGCGTAGAACGGGTCGGGCAGCTCGCCCAGCACGGAGTCGGCCCGCCCGGCCCTGGTAAGGTGCATGGGCAGCACACCAAAGGAAGTGGATTTGCGGCGGCTCACTTCGCCCAGGCCCAAATGCAGGGCAACGAGTTGGAACGAATGGCAAATAAGCAGCAAATGCTTCTTGCGCTCGGCCGTTTTATTGTGCGCCAGCAGCGCATCGATAAACTTAAAATAGCGCGGCTCCCAGGCCGCGCCCGATTCGAGCGGGCTGCCAGGGCCGCCGCTTGAAATATATACGTCGTGGTCCAGGCCCGGCACTTCGTTTTGGCCACGCACGTCGAAGCTTGTTACGGTAAACTTCAGCTCGTTTTCCGCTTCGGCGCGGCTCAATAGCTTGCGGATACAGCGCATTCCCTCGTTGGTCACGCCGTCGTACATATCCAAAATAGCAACTTTAATCAACATAAATTTACGTAAGCCCAGCGATTAAGTGGAAAAATAATTGTTAAGCGGAGCAAGCGGCAAAAATACGTCGAATCCGGCTTTTTGTTGGCTACAATCCGTGGGTGGTTTCGCTCATGATGTAGTCCACGACCTTGGTTAGGTCGCCGGTTTGCTGGAACACCGCGAGCTGCCGGTCGGCCCCGGTGCCCATTTCCAGCATCTGAAGCACGTATTCGGCCTCGTGGCGGCTCCCCAGCTCGTCGAGCACATCGTCCACGAAATCGAGCAGTTCGAGAATGAGCTGCCGGGCGGGTTTTTCTTCCTGCGAGCCGAAATCAATCAGATTACCTTCGATGCCGTAGCGCGCGGCGCGCCATTTATTTTCCTTGATGAGCGCGCTGCGGTAAAGTCTGAAATTTAAGTTTTGCTTTTTAAGCTTGTAAATTTTCGCCACCAAAGCCTGCATGATGGCGGCCACGGCGATGGTTTCGTCGGAGCGCATCATCATGTCGCAAATGCGGTATTCAATGGTGTCGAAAAACGGGTGCAAACGCAAATCCCACCATATTTTTTTGCCGTTGTCGATGCAGCCGGTTTTGATGAGCAGCGCGATGTACTCGTCGTATTCCGACGCGCTGTTAAAATAGCCCGGAATGCCGGTACGCGGAAACCGCTCGAACACCTTTGTTCTGAACGACTTATAGCCCGTCTCACGCCCTTCCCAAAACGGTGAGTTAGTGCTCAGGGCGAATAAGTGCGGCAGAAAATACCGGAGCGCGTTCATCATATACACGCCGATGTCGCGGTTTTCGATACCCACGTGCACGTGCATTCCAAATACCAGGTTTGAGCGGGCGGCCTCTTGCAGTTCCTCCACTATTTTGCTGTAGCGCGGGTCGGGCGTAATGGCCTGGTCCTGCCAGCGCGAAAACGGGTGAGTGCCGGCGGCGGCAATTTTCAGCCCCACGCGGTCGGCCAGCTCAATTACCTGCCGCCGCAAATGCAATACTTCGCCGCGCGCCTCCTCGATATTCTGGCAGATGTTGGTGCCGACTTCGACCACCGACTCGTGCATTTCGGCCTTCACCTGCTCGTGGAGCGTGATTTTACCGTCCTCCACGATTTTCGACATGTGCGAGCGCAAGTCCCGCGTCACGGGGTCAATCGTTTGAAACTCTTCCTCGATACCGAGGGTAAACGTGGGCGTTGCCATGTCTTTAGTTAGCTTTTGGCTCTTGGCGGTTAGCTGGTAGCCAGTTGATTATTGAATTCGGTGAATTAAAAGTCATCAGCTAACCGCCAAGAGCCGACCGCTACTTTTTCGGCGCGGCTTTGCGGACTTTCGCGGCGGTATCGGTGGGCTTATCGGCAGCTTTTTCGGTGGTTTTTCTGGCGGCGGGGCGGCGCGTTTTGGGGGCGGGCGTGGTGGCCATGCCGCCGTGCAGCTCGTGGATGGGACCGCCCATTTGCACGTCGCCCGTGCCGAAGGCGGCCGTGCCGCGCGCCGAGCGCCGCACATAGGTGCCCCAGGTCAGGTTGTCCTGGCCAGGGCGCTGCACCTGCGCCCGCTCGATGGCCAGCAGGGCGGCGTGTTCGACCACCCACTCAAAGTTCTCAGCCCCGACCGAATGAATATCAGCATCAGGTGCGGGGTTGCCGAAGTCGATGGCGATGGGCACCCCGCCGCGCACCGCAAACTCCACGGTATTAAAGTCATAGCCCAAGCCTTGGCACAGCCGAAGCACGTAGTCTTTGATGGTGGCGAGCAGTTGCTCGCCGGCCTCGCCTTGGGTTTTCATCGTGGTCTGGTAGCGCTCGTGCGGGGCGTTGCGCGGCTCGTAGGGCATGGTGAGCACGTGCTTACCGCCGAGGCAGTAGCAGCGGAAATAGTCGTCAAAATCCACGGCTTCCTGGTAGAGCATGACAAGCTGCCCGGTTTCGTCGTAGGCCCTATAAGCCTCGTAGGGGTTGTCCACCTTGTAAACGCTCTTCCAGCCGCCGCCGGCGTGGGGCTTCATAAATGCCGGGAAACCGATGTGTTCGAAGGCTTTATCCCAGTCGAACATGGCGAGGTTGCGAAACGAGTTTTCGCTCGTGTCCGTGGGCCGCGCCTTACTGGGCAGCAGCAGCGTTTTGGGCACCGGCACGCCGAGCTGCACGGCCAGCGCGTTGTTGAAAAACTTCTCGTCGGCGCTCCACCAAAACGGGTTGTTGATGACGGCCGTACCCGTGAGCGCGGCGTTTTTCAAATACGCCCGATAAAAGGGCACGTCCTGCGAAATACGGTCAATGATAACCGCATAATCCGTGGCGACGGCCTGCTCGACCTGTTCGATTTTGACGAACTCCGCCGTGATGCCGTCCACGTTCTTGTGGTTTACGCGGTCAATGAATGCTTGTGGAAACGTATTTTCCTGGCCGAAAAGAATGCCGATTTTTTTCATGAGAAGTTTGGTTGGGAAGAACGCCAAAGTTTGGCAACGAGTGTTTAATCTAGAATGGGCGGTAGTGAGAGAACAAATAAAAAACCTATGAAGCCTAAAAACAGGAGTAATAAACCCGTGGTAAATCTGGTTAATCCTGTTTCTATTTTCTGAACGTAATCATATTTTACAGCCAATCGCCAACCAATTGCTGAGCAAACTGTACCTATCAGCGACAATGGAAATAGACTGAGAACAAGTAAGGGGTAGAAATCAGAATAACCTATAATAATTAGCAAGAAAATGAAAGGGGAGATGTAAAAAAACAGGCGGTGGTCTAAAGCGGGGTGAAATCCTAAGATGCATTTTTTCAAAATAGATACCTGAAAACATGGTCAGCGTATCGGAAAATCAGCTTTTATGCTTTGTATAATTACCTGAAATAACAATT
>Ga0123338_10004613_pt1 | contig 11990 bp, 8 predicted proteins | sample grotaG_FD_89793 | JGI IMG/M metagenome (GOLD analysis project Ga0123338, IMG submission 89793) | Glacier valley bacterial and archeal communities from Borup Fiord, Nunavut, Canada, to study Microbial Dark Matter (Phase II) -... | ecosystem: Environmental > Aquatic > Freshwater > Ice > Glacier ... | reverse complement strand
GGTAGGTTTAGTTCGCAAAACAAATATACCACACAAAAGGTGGGAAGTATACATTTCCCGCCTTTTGTACTTTTATAAGACTAAGGAGTATTTTATGAAAATTTCTCGGACGCTAGTAATTTTTAATTATCTAATATTCATATTTAATTCTTCAGCAATAAGATAATTAGATTTGTGATGGTTATTTAAAACGGTCATCTCACCTAAAAATCCAGTTAAAAACATCTGAAAACCTACAATAATGGCTGTAAGAGAAAGAAAAAACAAAGGTTGCTCAGTTACATTTCTGCTTTTAACATTGGCAAACCAACTTAAATAAACTTTTTCGCCTATGAGCCAGGTAGCGATAAAAAAACCAACCATAAAAGATAAGGTACCCAAAGTGCCAAAGAAGTGCATTGGGCTTTTATGAAATTTACCTACAAAAGTGATTGAAAGAAGATCGAGAAAGCCAAAAATAAATCTCTCTAATCCAAATTTTGTAACACCATATTTCCTTGCCCTATGTTCTACTACTTTCTCACCAATTTTTTTAAATCCTGCCCATTTTGCAATAACAGGTATGTATCGGTGCATTTCGCCATAAACTTCAATATTTTTAACAACTTTTAATTTGTAGGCCTTCAACCCGCAATTAAAATCGTGCAATTGTATGCCTGATATCTTTCTTGTAACGCCGTTAAATATTTTTGTAGGAATTGTTTTACTCAAAGGGTCAAATCTTTTCTTTTTCCAACCTGATACCAAATCATAATTTTGTTCTTTAATCATTTTATATAATTCGGGTATTTCATCCGGACTGTCTTGCATGTCGGCATCCATTGTAATTACCACTTCGCCTTTTGCAGCTCTAAAACCAGTTTGCAATGCAGCAGATTTTCCATAATTTCTATTAAACGAAATCCCTTTTATATATGAATTTTGTAGTGATAACGACCTAATAACCTCCCAGGTATTATCGCTGCTACCATCGTCAATTAAAATAATTTCATAGGTAAATTGATGGGCATTCATAACTTTTGATATCCAATCGCACAGTTCAGGCAATGATTCATCTTCGTTATAAGCTGGAACAATAACCGATATTTGAATTGGGTAAACGCCTCCAGTAGAATGTTGATCTATTAACAAAATCTTTTAATTATAATTTTAAGAAAAAATATTTTCAAAAGTAATGAATTGAAAATAAAAAGACTTGCCAAATTGTAAATTTTAGCAAGCCTTTAATATGTTTATTATACGATTTACTCGAAAACAGGTTTATTTTTCTTTTTTATTGCAGAAACAATAAGGGCAACAATAAAGCCAAATATGGTAATTGAAATAACTCCACTAACAAACATCATTCCTGGGTTCTGCATAAATGCGGTCATTTTTTCTGTCATTGCCATCGCATCATCAATTTGTCGTTCGCTCATGCCTTGTTTTTCCCATTGCTCTATCATTTTTTCTTTTTGAGCTTCCATCATTCTTTTCATGGAAGAATTATCAATAAAGGTTGTATAAATAAGAGAAACTGCTGTTGAAATTATTGCTGCAATTGCAGAAATTAAAGTATTTAAACCTAATCCCTGACCATAAGAAATAAATCCACCATGGGTTGCTTTATATACATCCATCGCTTTGAACATGCTAAAGCCAAGGGCTAACAGCATTACTAAATAATACAATGGGGCTAATGATAAATTCGCTATTAAGCCAGAAATTTGCATAGCCAATCCATAAATAACTAAAATCAATCCTGATATTGCTCCCCATTTAATAGCAAGGCGGGCAGGTGTTGGTGCATTTTCTAAGTTTTCCATTCAATAGTAATAGGTTTAAATAAAAACATATTTAAAATAAAAATTTCATTAAATCAAATTATAATTTTATGAGGGATTAATTTCAATTTTTTTATTCCTTTTACTAAAAATTAAATTTGTGAACCTAAAAATTATTGAAATAAATGCAGATAGAATCATAGTAATAATTCCCTTTTTTATTAATTCTGAGAAAAATAAATCTGCCGGGCTAATGGATTTAATATTTTTTAGGCTTGTGATAAAACCTTTGGAACCTGCATTATCAATAAATTCCGTTTTATGGTCAATAATAAATTTTTTATTCTCTTCCGCTAGGTTTATTAACAGATCTGGTGAAAAAGAACTTAATAGTAATGTTAAAATCAAATAAAAAAGTAAGGCAACAAGAGATCCAATAAATGTTATAAAAAATACTTCCCAAAAAGGATTGTTACCCGAGAATTGATAATTGTACCTTACAAGAAGAATGCATGAAAAAATAATTAACAAAATAAGATCAAAATCTCTGTACCCATAGGGTGATCCTGCTAGAGGATTATAACCAAAGTATAATAAAATAAGACTGTAAATAAAAAAAATAGAACCCCCAACAAGGCCGAATGGAAAAATGGTTTTAAAAAAAAGTGCACGGCTTTGTTGTAAATTCATAATTGTAAATTATTGATATATTGATATCGTTTTTTTGATATTATTTTCTTTGTAAAACGTTTTAAATATTTTTAAATAAATTCAGTTAAAGTTTCCAAACTCATTCCCCTTGACCCTTTTATTAGAAAATGGGTATTCTCAAACTTATTATCATACAACCAATTTTGTAAAGAAAATTTATCTAAAAAATAAAAGGCTTTTGGGTTGGTATGTAACGCAGCCTTCATCATTTTACCTACTAAAAGGATTTTATCGAATGAATAAGCTGAAATAAATTTACCTAGTTTTTGATGTTCAATTTCACTCTCCTCACCCAACTCAAACATATCACCTAAAATTATTACTTTTTTATTTGCGTTTATTTCATAAAAATTTTTCACCGCCACTTCCATCGAATCTGGATTTGCATTATAAGCATCCAAAAAAATAATATTGCTGTTTTTATTTAAAACCTGTGATCGATTATTTCCTGGAATGTAATTCAGAACAGCTTCATTGGCTTGTTCAGCAGGAACTCCAAAATATTTTCCTGCACACAAAGCAGCAGATATATTAGCAAAGTTATAAGAACCTATAAGTTGTGTTTCAATACTATTTCCTTTTTCATCTTTATATTTCACATAAGGATCTGCAGAAATAAACTCACAAGAATAAAAATTATTTTTTTGTGGGAAAGTAATTATGTTAGTAAGATTTCTTTCTTCAACCATTTCAACTAACATTTTATCAACAGTATTTAAAAAAACAATTGCATTATTAGTTTTATAAAAATCAAACGATTCTCCTTCACCTTTTTTTACACCATCCAAACCACCAAAGCCCTCCAAATGCGATCGCCCGATGTTGGTTAAATAACCATGTGTAGGTACGCAAATATTTACCAATTCTTTTATTTCTTCCTGATGGTTTGCACCGAATTCTATAATTGCGATTTCTGTAGTTTTATCAATTGATAACAAAGTGAGAGGTACACCAATGTGGTTATTGAGGTTTCCCTTTGTTGAAAATGTTTTATATTTTTTACTTAAAACAGCATTAAATAATTCTTTTGTAGTTGTTTTTCCATTCGAACCATTTATGCCAATTATAGGAATGTTGAGTTGCCTTCTATGAAATTTTGCTAGTTGTTGTAATGTTTTTAAAACGTCATCTACTAAAATATATCTTTCATCTTTCTTAAATTCAGCTTCATCAATTACCGCATATTTTGCGCCTGCTTCCAAAGCTTTTTCTGCAAATGAGTTGGCATTAAATTTTTCGCCTTTTAATGAAAAAAATATGGAACCTGGTTTTATTTTGCGGGTATCAGTACTTACTTCTGAACAATTTAAATAGAACTGATATAACTTTTCGATATTCATCAGATAAAATTATTGCAAGCAATGCATTTTTGGTATACAATCATTTGCAAAAGTATAAGAATATATTCTTTGCAGGTTTATTTTTTTTATTGCCAATTTTTTTAAAATTTAATTTGAATTAATTCATGCTTTTATAAAAACAAAAATTCCGTTATTAAGATAGTTCTTACCTTAATAACGGAGATTATATGTTTTTTACAGTTGTACTTTTTACAATTTTATAAAACGCTTTGAAACTGTTTGATCTTTCAAACCTATTTTAATAATATAAACACCGCCTATTAAATGGTGAACATTTAATCCAAATGCATTTTCACCTTCTGAAACTGATTCCATTTTTTGAAGTACCAAGTTGCCTAGTGAATTATAAATTTGAATATCAGCTTTTTGAACAACTTTGGAGCTTAATTTTATATTTAAAATTTCATCCGTAGGCACTGGGAATAAAGTAACATTATTATTACTCTCAGTTAAAGCTTCTTTTTCAGTACTTTTAACTGCTACTTTTTTATTCACAACTGTTGAATATCTAACAACTGCACCCGACTCTGGAAATAATTGAGCTGTAGGTACAACCTGTTTGGTTTGGCTTAAGCTACTCCATAATAAACTACAACTTGCATTGGCAGTATTTTCATAATATTGAAGTTTTATATCATATTTTTGGCCTGCAGTTAAAGTTATTTTTCCCGACCATTCTGTTGCTTGCTCATCCACCCATTGATCAATTAATAATTGCCCGTTTACCCATAATCGAGCCCCATCATCCGTATTAGTATAAAATGTATATTCTTCAGAATAATTGGCAAGTATTTGCCCTGTCCATTGCGCTACAAAATGATCATTTGAAATAGATTGATCAGGTGAACCTGAGCTCCAGTTAAAATCGACAGTTGCCTCAGTTCTCGTTAAAGTAAGAGGTACTGTAAAATCTTTTATCGAATTGGTATAATATCTTGCTGTTAAACCTGCTGCTGTTGGAGGCGTAATTGTTACAGGAGAATTTGTTGCTACAGAACCTTCAGGAAAAAGTTGAGCCGTTGGTATTACCTGTTTGCTTTGGCTTGAGCTGCTCCAAGATAAACTGCAACTTGCATTGGCAGTATTTTCATAATATTGAAGTTTGATGTCATATTTCTGGCCTGCAATTAAGGTAATTTTCCCTAACCATTCTTTAGCAGCTTGGTCAACCCATTGATCAATAATTAATTGACCATTTACCCATAATCTTACTCCGTCATCTGTATTGGTATAAAAAGTATTTTCTTCAGAATAATTAGCAAGGATTTTACCTGTCCATTGAGCAACAAAGTGATCATTTGAAACGGATTGATCAGGTGAACCATTGCCCCAATTAAAATTAACAGTTGCCTCGGTACGTGTTAAAGTTAGAGGAACAGTAAAGTCTTTTAAAGAATTGGTAAAGTACCTTGCCGTTAAACCTGACCCAGATATTTTTGTAATTAATGATGTATCGGGATATAATTGAGCCATTGGTATTATCTGTTTGCTTATACTTGAACTACTCCATGATAAACTGCAACTTGCATTAACTGCATTTTCATAATATTGAAGTTTAATATCATATTTTTGACCAGCAGTTAATGTAATTTTCCCTAACCATTCTTTGGCACCTTGGTCAACCCATTGATCAATTATTAACTGACCATTTACCCATAATCTTACTCCATCATCCGTGTTGGTATAAAAAGTATGTTCTTCTGAATAACTAGGAAGTATCTGCCCTGACCATTGTGCAGTGAAATGATCATTAGAAATGGTTTGATCAGGTGAACCAAAGCCCCAATTAAAATTAACAGTTGCATCAGTACGTGTTAAAGTAAGAGGAACAGTAAAATCTTTTAGTGAATTTGTAAAGTATCTGGCTGTTAAACCAGTGCCAGAACCAGTATTTATAGTAGCAGTTTTGGTTGATACAGGTAACACATTACTTAAACCTGAAAGGTTTCCAGCAGCATCAAATGCTTTGACACTAAAGGAATAGTTTGTGCTTGCATTAAGACCTGTAACACTATAACTATTTACATTCCCGGAAACGGTTCCTGAAAGAGTTTGAGCATTATAAATATTATAACCTGTTACGCCAACATTATCCGTAGAAGAATTCCAATTTAAAACTATATTGTTTGTAGATTGACTCGAAGAACTTAAATTTTGTGGAACTGAAGGTGCTTGGGTATCATTATTGGTTGGATTAACATTTAAAGTAACATCGGCAAAACTTGATGCACCCATGTTATCTGTAACCAATAATCTTAAATTATAACTTCCTTGTTTTAAATCTTGCAAAACTGCATTTGCAGAATTAGGATTTATCATTGTAAGGTCATTCCCTCCTCTCTTTGTCCATTCATAATAAACAATTGAACCATTAGGGCTGCTAGCAGTACCATTTAATGTGAATGAAGTTGATGAAACTGAGATGGTTCCCCCAGCATTAACACTAATAACCTTGTTCGTTGGTTGATTTTTAGTTTTACTTAATAGCCATGGATAAACATCTTCAGTATTATACATGTTAGTCCATGAATCATGATAATTAGCACTATAAATGGTAGTTAATGGAGCAACAACAGGTCCTGGGGAACAATTGTTTACAGTACCAATAAATCTTCTTAAGTTCCAACCATAATTTACTACAGGATCATTATCATTATTAAAACCCCAAAAAGGAATGTCTTTCATTCCACAAACCTGACCGTCGCTTACGTTGTCAAAAACACCTGAAGCGGGCAATAAAGCTGCAATTTTTGAAGGTTGATTGGCTGCTAAAATATAACATGCTCTACCTCCTAAACTTAAGCCAGTTAAATAAACTCTGTTAATATCTACTCTGTTTTGTGATTTTACCACTTCTAAAACTTCATCCAACCAACCTGGAGTTGCATACCTTACAGGACCGCTAGCATCATTATATGCTTGTGGAGAAACAACAATATATTCCATTTCTTGTCCCTGGCTTATCATCTTAGGCGGTCCATTTGCCAATACCCTTCCTATATCTGCATCTGTGGTTCCCATCTCACCTAGGCCATGATAAAACATTAAGAGTGGATAATAATTACCTGGGTTTTTGTAATATGATTCGGGTCTATAAATCCAATAACGAATTTTATACCCAACCTGACCACTCACTTGTGATATATAGGATGTAGCTAAATGCCTTGTGGCAAGGTTAACGGTAATATTTTCTATTGGACCTGCTGCACTTGCACCTTGATAAAAGGCAAATAAATAATATGACCTATTATCAGCAAGGTTTGTAATAAGGCGAGTTAAGGTTTGATTTTTTTGACCATTATTAATTACAATGGTACCATTTTTGATAATATTTCCACCAAGTGCTGATTGAGAATCTGATAATATACTATTTGTTGATGGTGAATTGGGTGATGAACTATACAGAACATAATATAATGTTCCAGTTTCCCCAGCACTCATTGAAAAATCAATAGAAGTTGCACCATTAGTTACTTTTTTAATTACTTGTGAGAAAGCATTAATTGGTATTAATAATACACTTAGCAAAAAAGCTTTCAATAATTGATTAGACGGGCTGGAGCATCCAGCCTTGGATTTAAATACTCTAAAAATTAACATAAAGGAGACTTATTTAGATACTACTTAAATATTTACAAGAGAAATATGATTTTTATAAATCATACCCTGTGTGGAAAGCTTTAATTGTGGTTTGGTTTTTTTAACGGGGGGCTTGGCAATAGGTTATTTATTTTAAAAATAGCTGAAGTAGGTATTTATTAATAAATTGATGAAAATGAAGCAGTTAAATAACATTCATCATTATTAATATTACATCTCTTAAAATATATTAATCTTACAAAATGGGCGATAAATTGTAATAAACTTTTTTTTAGTTTAATTAATTTGCTTAAAAATGGCAAATCTCAATTTTTTTGGGAAAAAACTGTTTAAAAAACTTACATAAATGAAATAAATCCATTTATGAGTATTTGAATTGGAATGTTAGGAAATATTTCTACAATTAATATACTCAATTTACAACTTTATCAATATTCATTCCATCAGAAAATCTTTTATTCATTTATCATTTTTTCTATAAGCAACATTAAAATGTGAATGACTTTTATATGAACTTCTTGAATTCTATCTGCATAGCCAAAATGGGGAACTCTTATTTCTACATCAGCTAAACCATTTAATTTGCCACCATCTTTACCTGTTAACAGTACAACCTTAATACCCTTTTCACGAGCCGTTTTTACTGCCTCAATAATATTTTTGGAATTTCCACTAGTGCTTAAACCAAAAAGAACATCATCTTTCTGACCTAGACCTTCTATAAACCGTGAAAAAATAAAATCAAAACCGAAATCATTTGCTGTGCAAGTAATATGGCTTACATCCGAAATCGCAATGGCTGGTAAAGCTTTTCTGGGGTTGCGGTATTTACCAGAAAGTTCTTCAGCAAAATGCATGGCATCACAATGTGAACCCCCATTACCACACGACATTATTTTATTATTACTCTTAATGGCATCAGCCATTAAAGAAGCAGCTTTTTCTATTAATTTAAAATTATTTTCATCATTGATAAAATTATTTAATACTTCAGCCGCTTCTTTTAATTCGGTATTTATTATTTCTAAATTATTCATTTATGAGTTTTAATAGAAGGTTGGATTTTTTTTCCTTAATCTAATAATTAAAACACCTGCTCTCGTGGTGCTATATTCCATCGAAATGATATGGATGAGATAGAAGTGCTTTGAGTTAAAGAAGGTAAATCGCTATGTACATTTCTAATTATTTGTTTCAAATCAATAAACATATTGTGCTTAATTTGATAAGAAACCGTCAAATCCATATATATAAGAGTAGTCTTAATTCCTGAACCTATTTTATAACCATATTCTCTATTGCGTTTGTTGTAACTTTTTAAAACGTCACCCCCATTACTTGAACTTGTTTTACTACTATCAGCCCCAAATTGATTTACCACTAATTTTCCTATAATATTTAATCTTTTTAAAGCCTGGTACCTAGCAATTCCTACAAATTCATTAAAATTTGCTCCCATGGGGTGAGCTAGTGGCTGGTTATAATGGGTATAATTTGTAAATGATGTTTCGTGCGAATATGTGAAAGGTCGAGCTATGTTTACCTCTCCTTGCAAATCAAAATTTCGTAAACCAAAGGCATCAATATATTTTAATCCGATTTGACCTGCTTGTTTATTTCCCCACCAACCTTTTCCACTTTTTACTTCACTTAATCTAAATTCATCTAATACCACTTGGCCATAAAGAGAAAAATGACGTGCAAAATTATATTTAAAATCCAACCCTAACAGTGCATTTCCACCATTACTTCCAGTATTTAGTTCTATTGCACGATAAAAAATAATTGGATTAAGGTTTTCTGCATTTAAATGGCTGCCACCTAGTGAATCGGGAGCACCTGTAATAATTGATTCAAACAAACCAATATTTAATTTTTTACCAATGTTTACACTTAGGTGATGAAAAGTAAAAAATTTCTTTGGATAATTTTTTAATAGGGGTGATTGATCTGAGGCTGTCATTTGAGCAAAAATATTAGTATATTTTATTTTCCAAACTTGAGCACTCAGTTTTAAAAACAGGTAATTGCCTGAATAATCTGATAATATCATTGATCGATAACCATTTCCGATAAAATTTTTATCATGCCCAAACTGCACATCGATGTGCTTGGTGACTTTAAAAGTAATATAACCACGTGCAGTTATAAAATCAGAGGTTTTAGACGATGGGTCATCACCCAATTTCCTATAATAATTTTCATTTGGCACTGCAAGGTCAGATGAAATTCTATCTCGAACGTACGTTGGAAATGTAATTTGATTTTCAGTTAAAAAGGTATAAAACCCTATTCTTTTATCAATCATCCCTCTTAACTCTAATCCACGGGTATTAATATATGTTCTTACATTTGAATTGGTTTCACTTCCATATCCGAAATACATTACAGGGTTTACATGAACATCAAAATCCTCATTTTGAAAATTATAAAAATCAGATTTTTTTTTATAAAAAGTTTTTAAAATTGGTTTCCTGCTATCATTTTGTGCACTATCACCTGCCCATTCCCAACTGTCGTTGCGTAAGTAAGTGAGGTTAAACTTGTCCCGCTCCGTTAAAAAATTATTATTATTTGCAACACTATCCGTTAGTTCAACGATGTTTTTCCTTAAATATGGCTTTACATGAGAATGGATATTCTCAGAAAATTTCCCTGTTTTTATTTCATATCGCTCTATTAAATGTTCATAATCCCGATTTAATGGTGCGTTTACACTTTGAGAAAAACTTAAAGCTGGGGTTAAAAACAAAAGTAAAAAAAAAGAATATTTTATGATTTTCGTCATAGTAATAAGTAAGAATGTAAAACGTAATTAATATTTAACAGGCGTAATTTGCTCACTTAAGCTTGATTTTCCAAAATACATACCCATAGAAACAAAAATTTAGGGCTAAAGAAGAAAATAAAATAAAAATATCAATAAAACGATATTAGTTTACTGATATTTTAATATTTAATCTTAATCATGAAATTAAAATTAAATATTATTTTAAAAGTGTATAATTTTTATAAATAATCTTTTTTAGTAAGAATTATTTAAGGCATTTTAAACCAATTGCCTTAAATAACATCCAATGAAGAAATTTATTTAATATGGTTTCTACTAATAAAAACCCACATGTTGGTATTCTTTGCTTATCAAAAGGAATGGGTGGCTTGGAGTTAAATACCATAAAGTTTGCTCAATGGTTAAAAAGTAGAAATTGGGATATCACTCTTTTTCTAATTGCCGATTCACCTATTGCGCATAAAGCAGAACTAGAAGATAATAAAATAACTTATGCTCAAAAAGATTGGAAATATTTCGATTTTTTGAGTGCCTTTCGATTATCAAAAAAAATAGAAAATGAGCATGTTGATGTTGTTTTAGTTACAAATAACAATGATTTAAGCCTTATAAGTATTGTTAAAAGTTTTTGGAATAAAAACCTGAAAGTTATTTACCAACAACATATGAATATTGGTATTGACAAAAAAGATTTTCTGCATACTTTGAGGTTCAATAGTATTGATGCATGGATATCTCCTTTAAAACAATTAGCAAACGAGGTTGGAGAAAAAACAAATTATAAGACTGATCGTGTTCATATCATACCTCATGGTATAGAGCTTGAAAAGTATTCGCAAAATTATATTTCAAAAGCAGATGCTAGGAATTTTTTTTCTATTGATCCTGAAAAGAAAATAATTGGAATAATTGGTAGGATTGATAAATTAAAAGGGCATCACTTTGTTATAAATGCTTTACATTTTATAAATAAAAAATACTCAGCTGATATTGAGCTACTGATAGTTGGCGAACCTACTATTGAAGATGGTACTGAATATATTAATCTTTTGCATTCACTTACTAAAAAATTAGGAATTGAAGATAAAGTACATTTCAGAGGTTTTACTGATAAACCGGAAATGTTTTATAAAGCGATTGATATTTTTATAATGGCCTCTGCTAACGAAACTTTTGGAATGGTTACAATTGAGGCAATGGCATCAGGTGTTCCGATTGTTGCAACAAAAGCAGGCAGTAACCCTGAAATACTTGAAAATGGCAAATTAGGTTTATTATTTCCTCCCGGAAATGAAAAAATATTTGCCAGGAAAGTAATTTCCAGTTTATATATTGAAAAGGTTTCTATCCGCACAAAATTGGCTCGAGAAGAGGCAGTTAAAATATATTCACACATCAGCCAATGTGAATCTACAGAAAAACTAGTTAGAGAATTGATCTAAAAAAGCTTTATTTTTATTAACTTTTATAAAGACTTATACCTTTAATAAACTTTCATTTTCATATCTCTGTTGTTGGTTAAATGCTAGAAAAAATACTAGCATTTAATGAAGACAATTTTTATAAATGAAAAAAATAAAATTAGGAATTCTTGATCAATCTTTAGTACATCATGGCAGTTCTTCCAGTGAAGCAATTAATCAAACTATCGAATTAGTAAAATTAGCGGAAAAATATAATTATAACCGTTTTTGGGTTTCTGAGCATCATAATTCATCTTTTATTGCAGGCTCTTCACCAGAAATATTAATGGTAAAATTAGCT
>Ga0123338_10004611_pt1 | contig 11991 bp, 11 predicted proteins | sample grotaG_FD_89793 | JGI IMG/M metagenome (GOLD analysis project Ga0123338, IMG submission 89793) | Glacier valley bacterial and archeal communities from Borup Fiord, Nunavut, Canada, to study Microbial Dark Matter (Phase II) -... | ecosystem: Environmental > Aquatic > Freshwater > Ice > Glacier ... | reverse complement strand
TGTGTCACTGATCCGGTGCACGGCGGTGAGGCTCACCTCGCCACGTTGGCGGCCGAGCTTCTGGCGGTGCTGCTGCCAGCGTTGCGACTCGATCGTTGATCCGAGCCGCCACGCCTCGTCGGAAGGGACGAGTGTCGGGACTGCCGCGCCGCCACGGTTGACGATCTCGGCGACGCGCATCCCGGCGACGAGCGCCAGGCGCATCAGCTCGTCGTCGTCGCCGACACCGTGGAGATCGATAACGAGTCCGTTCGACGCATCAAGCTCGACGTTCGTGCGATCGCCGAACATCCCACCGAGCGCACCGGAAACGAGGTCGAGCACTTCAAGGCGGATCGGCTCCGTGTCGGCCAGGAGCGAATCCGCAGTCTTGCGCAGCTCGTCGAGCAGCTCCGCCGGCGGCTCACGCAACGCGCCGTACAGGTCGCGCAACGTCGGCTCCTTCACCCGCTCGTCGATCTGGCGAATAAGCAACGTCAACACGGTGCGCTCGAGACTGGTGAGACGGCGGTTGAGTTTGATCGCCAGCAGCGCTTTGACGAAGTCGACCCTTGCGTCCGGGCCACCGGAGACGTCCGGGTCCATCGGATTCACCCGCGAGCGGCCTCCGGGGTGCAGCTCGAGCACGGGGATCCCGAGCGCGGCGGCGAGGGTGCGGTATTCGCCTTTGACGTCGGTGACGAGCATCCGCCGGCCGAAGACACCGACAAGCCACCACAACAACGACTTCAAGAACGCCGACTTGCCCTCACCGGGTGACCCGGCGATGAACACGTTGCCATTGCTCGCCATACCGGTGCGCACCGCTTCAAACGGATCGATCGTGAACGGCGCCCCATCAGCGGTCCGGTTCTTTCCGATCACCGGGCCGGGACAGTTGAAACCGCCACCGAAATGCCACGGGTACGCAGCAGCGAGCTGCGCAGTGGACGCTTCAACGCGTCCCAATGTCAACGCCATCCCCGGATCATCCTTTCGGTCGGCCGACTTTGAGACCGAGCGGCAACGACGCCGCCCATCCCTGGTCATGTTGCACATCCAACGGCCGCAAGCGAGCGCCGGCGATCCGCGCAGCTGCACGCTCGACCTTGTCGCAGCGGGCGTCAAGATCGTCCTCGTCGCGGCCGGCGACAGTCACGAGGCAGAACACTTCGTGCTCGCCGTGACCGGCCGCCAGCTCGGCTTCGTGCGCCTCGGCAGCTTTGCGTTGCCGCGAGGTGACGGCGCTGACGCGGTGCTTGCGTTTGGCCTCCAGCTCCGTGTTCGTGCTCAGCTGGCCGAGGCGGTGCGAGATCCGCTGGTTCGATTTCGATGGCGCGACGGGCTGGTACACCATCGTTGTCAGCTTCGGGCCACCACCGGCGACGAGCAGGGCGCGCATCCAGTCGGCAGGCACCGGTCGCGATGGCCAACGGAACTCATACGAGCGATGCACTGCTCCGTCGACCGCCACGTAGCGACGGTGATCGCTATCAACGACGACCGGGCCGAACTCGCCAGCGACCGGCATCGACATGCGCCGGGACATCTCCGACGGTGTGAGCGGAACCGCGTACGGGTCCGATAGATGGCGCACGAGCTCAACGACCGCGAGCGGTGACAGTGGCCGATCGACCTCGAATCCGCGGCTCAACAGGTCACGGCTGATTGCGGTGATCTCATCCAGCACAGCGACGGACGCGTCGAGCTTGCGGCGCTTGCCGGACAGGCTCTTATGTCGTTTGGCGATCGCTCCCGAGACGGTGATCGCGACATACACCGAGTGCCGTGACGCCGAGCGTGTGACGGTGTCGATGTGCCCGGAGTACTCCGTTGACGCCGGCCCGCCGCGGCCGTTGGCGAGCAGGTAGGCGTGATGTTCTTTCGCCGACGCGGCCTCGTGGACGTCGCACCAGGCGATGCGTGAAAGCCCGCGTTCGCCGCGCTCGCCGCACAGCGACGCCAGCAAGTCGCCCCACACCCCGATTCGACGGTCGGCGTCCGCCTCGGAGAGCAACGCCATCTGGCCGCCCTCGACACGCATGATCCCGGTGTACTCACCGTCGCTTTTGACCAGTCCGACCGGCGCACCGATGGCCCACTGTCCTTTTGGGTCAGCGACGGTGATCTGCACCCCGCGTAGACATGTCGGCGAGTCGCTGGCCGTGGGTCCGCCAACGGGTTGCGCCCAACGGCGATGACCCATGAGGCCCGACAACAGCCAACGCCACTCGGTGACCATCCGGTCGAACAGCGGAACGCCGCCCCATTGACCGAACCCGACAGCGACGATCAGGGCGCCGAGCACACCGCCGACGATCGGCGACTTGCGGTAGCAGATGAGAAACACGACAACAGCGACACCGACGGAGGCGACCTGGCCTCGCGACTTGCCGAGCAGCCAACCGACTTTCTGCTGCGGGGGATAGCCATACTTCGTCACGACCCGCCACCCTCACCGGCGCTCGCCGACGCAGCGGTCTCCGCCATCCCGACTGCCGCCTGCGCAACCATCGCCACGGGCCCGCCGGCAGCGCCAGCAGCTCCCCCGCCAGCAGCCGCTCCCCCGCCGGCGGCAGCGCCTGCACCACCGCTCTCGCCACCGAACATCGACGACGACATGGTTGTGGAGTCGGTGCTCGAGGTTGATGTTTGTGAGTCTGATTGCGACTCGGACATGTCGCTCCTACTTTCGCTCGAATCTGATTCCGTGCTGCTCGCCGACATCGATGTCAGCTCGCGCATTGCACTGCCGAATTCCATTGCTCCGCCCATTGCCGCCATCGCATAACCGCCCCCACCCCCGCCTCCGCCGCCACCGTTGACGGGGACGAGTTTGAGGATCGCCATCGGCATGAACACCGTCACCGCCAGGCCCGCCGTGCCTTGAAACGCCTTGATCAGGTCCGTCGTGCCCGCCGACCAGTTCCCCGAAGCGACCTGCAACGCGCAGGCCAACACGATCGGCATGATCGCCAACGCGAGGAAGAACTTGACCATCGTCTGCGTCACATACCGTGCGCCCTGCCACGGGTACAGCCCGATACCGATCGGCAAGAACAGCACCGACAGCTGCAGCAGGAACGCGCGCACGAGCTGCTCGAGGAACAGCATCAACAGACCGATGATCATCAACACCGAGAACAGCAGGCCGATCACCACGTTGCCGACCGACGGCGTCAATGCGGCAAGCGTGCCCGCCTGCGTTGCTTGCGGCATGATCCAGTCGCCGAGGGCGTCGGTGAAGTTGAGAATCATCCCGCAAATCAGCCAGCAGCCGACGACGGCCATCGCTGTCGCCGGAATATCGGCGACAGCCTCACCGGCCGAGGCGTTCTGTGTGCGCACATACGACACGATCCGGAAGATGCCGGTGAAGCCAACCATCACCAAACCGAGCCAGATCATCACCGAGCCGGTTGTCGGGCCGTTACCCGTGAACACGCCCTTCAACGACCAGTCAGGCTTGCCCGCAGCGTTCAACAGCGCAGCGATCTGCCGGCCGAGCCACGACACGGCGTGCTGGAGACCGGTGACGATGCGCGAGAACACCGTGTTGACGATCGAGCCGGCAGCGGACTCGGCGGCCGTGCCGGCGGCGTTCGTTGCACCACCGAGCACCTCGCACCCGATCGGCACGAGCGCGCACGCGGCGTCGCCGACATCGGCGGGAACCATCATCATGGTCTTTACAGGGCTACGAAGTTGATCAGGAACGGAACAACGACGATCAGCACAGCGCCGATCAGCGCCTTGACGATCGTCTCTTGATGCTCGGCCGCTGAGCCGCCACCGCGATGTGATTGCAGCATCGCCAAGCCGAGCCCTGACACCGCCAACGCGCAGCCGGCGAGACCGATGAACATCGCCACCGACAACACCAGCTGAATCTTGTCGATCAGCGATTGCGGTGCCGACGGTCCGCCAGTTGGCAGACCAGTATCGCCAGGCAACGCTGACAGCACCGTGTGAACCAGCCGTGTCACGGCCTCAGTCCCTCGATTCATTCGATTGCACCTCCATAGCTCTGCGGACGTCGACAGCGGCCCGTCGCAGAACTAGGTCACCCACCAGCGACACGGGGACGGTGACAGAGGTCACAACGAGTTCCGGTGGGTGCGACGCCCTAGCTTCAGGTGAAGAAGCTCCTGATTCTCCTGGCCATACCGGGGTCCCTGTCGGTGGCGATCGCTGTCCCGGTGATGCTCGCCATAGTTTCCGGCGTCACCTCCCAGGTGTGCAACCCCGACACCGTCTTGGCGCAGACCGTGATCACCGCCCAGGACGGTCTCACCATCATCGGTCCAGCAGCGGTCAGCGAAACGCAGATGCTCGTGTGGTGGCAGACCGGCCACACACGGCCGCAACCGCCGACCCTGACCGTGCCGATCAATGTACTGATCCACGCCTACTACACCGAGGCCACAGCCGAAGGCGTGCGCCCCGACGTGATGTTCGCTCAATCCGTTCTCGAGACCGGCAGCTTCACGAACGGCGACACCGCCCGGAACAACTTTGCTGGCATCGCCCACTACGACGGCGCAGCCGCCGGCAGAGCTTTCCCCACTGCCGTCGGCGGCGTACGAGCCCAGGCGCAGCTGCTCCACAAGATCGTCGCCGGGAACAACGTCGTCTTCGCCAACCCCGACGAGGGTGTCAAGTGGGGCGTCGACCGCCACACCGACGTATGGGACATGCTCGGCGGTTACCCGCCCGGCGTCGGCTGGGCCACCGACACCCACTACTGGCAGTCGATCGCCAGCGTCTACTCGACGATGCTCCAATCCGCCGGACTGCCGTGGCCACCGAGCAAAGCAGCCGACAGCACCGACGACGACCCCACTACCGACGACGCCGCAGCAACAACCGTCACCACCGGCTCAACATTCACCACCGCGCCAGTGACGTCGACGTCGGCGACGGCGCCAGGCGATGTCGCCGGCAGCGGATGCGGACAGGCCGCCGGCACCGTCACAGCGCCAGGCGCATCAGCGCCCCTCGCAGCTGGCTTCTACGCTCTTCCGCTCCCCCGCGACCACCTCAACCCCGCAGCGCTCAGCCAACCGCACCACAACTACCCGGCAATCGACCTGATGACCGCCCAAGGGACACCCGTGTACGCCATCGCGGCCGGCACGGTCATCACCGCCCAAACGTTCAACAAGAACTGGTACACCGCCGGCTGCACCGAACAAGGTGTCAACGGTTGCGCCACATGCGGGGTCGGGCTCACCATCCGAGACGCCAACGGCTACCACTGGACGTACTGTCACATGTCCCAAGCCCTCACCGGGCTCGGCGCGACGATCGCTGCCGGCCAAAACATCGGAATCTCCGGCGACACCGGCCGATCAGGCGCACCCCACCTTCACATCGAGATCCGTGTCGACAACACCCAACACTGCCCCCAGCGGTTCCTCCAAGCGCTCTACAACGGCGTCACGCCAACCGCACCCGCCAACCTGCCAACGACAGGCTGCTGGTTCGGTGCCGATCAACGCATCTAAACGCTCGGCGCAGCCGAGAGGAGCTGGGCCATCCGCGTCTCAACGGCCGCCAGGAACTAGTGCTGACGGCGACTCGCCAACACAGTCGATGGCTTGGCCCGGGAAAGATTTTGGCCCCGGTGATGACTCACCAGCAGTATTAATCGACTATCGGAGAGACAACCGTGCCTCCGATCGAAACGGTCGCGGTAGCGGTCCTGAAGACGCTCCGACTGTTGTCGGCTCAGACCAGCACGTTGGCGAAGATCTGCCAGGCGAGCAGTGTCTTGGCGATCAGGCTGAGAGCGATGTACACGCGTTCGCCGTGGAGGTAGTCGCGCCACGCCCCGTGGGCCCGGTACTGAAGCCACTGGTTGATCGCGAAGCAGTTGAAGAACACGAAGATGCTGACGAAGATGCCATACACGAACGAAGGCATGCCGCTGCCGGCGCCGGCCAGGTAGATGACGATCGCGATCCACGGCACCGTCCCGGCGAGGCTGCCGAACACGAACGGTGTCCAGTAGACGTGTGCCCCGGGCCTGGAGGTGGTTTCCATCAACCAACCGAACAGGATCATCGAGGCGTTGACGCCGAACAGGGCGATGAGTGCGGCGATGTCGGTGATACCGGTGATGCCGGCGATGAGCACGATCATCAGTGATGCCGAGAGGCTGTATTCGACCCACCGGAACCGGTTGCGTTGCGCTGCGAGCTCGCGCAAGTAGCGAGGGAAGCCCCAGCGCGAGGCGACGAGAAAGTGGAACGCTGCCGACAGTAGGGAGAAGGCGGCGACCGCGGGGCCGAGGCGGTAGCTGAACACGTTGCTCAGGCGAGAGGCGTCGAGAGCCTGCCCGGGCTGGGCCGTGGCGAACGTGGCGCTCACCGGCAGCTTCAGACCGTTCGACAGCGCCAGCATCGCGGCACCCTGCGCCAAGTGAAGGATGCCGGCGACGAGGTTCAGTCGTCGGAGTCGGTGGGCTTGAGGTGCGGGCACCTCAAGCGCGCCGGCTGAGGTGTCATCGGGATCGATCATGGAAGAGTCGTTCATGGGGTCCTTGTCCGGTCAGGTAGATGGGTACGGACGGGTCGCCCAGGGGACCGGTTCGTGCTTCGCAGCAGGGGCGAGGGAGTGCCTCCTTTGGCGGTCGAGCGCCGCCCCAAAAGCAGCTGCGGCGTCCGACACGACTACGTTCTGCCCAACAAGCTTACGATTCTCTTTCCGCAACGCCGTGATCTGCGCGCGTAACTCCTCCACCGAACCGGGCGGCGCCGACGGGCGGGCCTTGGGCGGCGCCGATTGCTTCACCCAGTTGTCGAGCTTCACCGACTTCACCGACAGCTTCGGTGCGAGACGGTCACGCGCGTGCCGCGTGCCTCGTCCGGCTCGATCTCCTCGAGCACGAACCTCACCGCCTGGTCCTTGAACTCAGGCGTGTACCCCTTCTTCGCTGGCATCTTCTGGTCCTTCCAAAGTCATGAGGACCTGATGCAAAACGCCAGCCGGTTCGGATACGTCTGAGCCGACAGCGAGATGAGTTCACTCGGGATTGTTGGTGAGCGGTCCGTGAACCACCCCGATGGACCCCATCCTTGATGCACGCCGAAATCGTGGGTGCGCACGACCCGACCGAACTCGCCGACAGCGATTCGATCGCGCATGCCGCGCACCTCCGCCCGGTAACGCCACATGTGGCCGACACACAGGACCCTGTCGGCAGCAGTCGCCGCAGCGACCATCGCCTCGGCATCGGCGACCTCGATCGCCATCGGCTTCTCGACCAACACATGCCTTCCGCACGACAGGGCGTGCAGCGTCTGCTCAGCGTGCAGGAAGTTCGGGGTCGCGACGATGACCGCATCGATGTCAGGCGCTTCGCACAGAGAGCGCCAGTCAGTGGTCGAGCGGGCGATGCCGTGCGAAGCCGCGAACGCAGCTGTGCGAACCGGATCGTGGGAGGCCACAGCCACGACCTCCACGCCTGCGGCAAGTGCAGACTGAAGATGCACATCGGCGACCCAACCCGAGCCGAGCAGTCCGAGCCGCAGCGTCATGCCACGGCTCGCTGGGTAACGATCGTGGCGGCGTGGGCGTGAATCCGATCCGCAGCGCGCGCCACATCGAGCACGTCGTCGAGCGTGTCGAGCAAGACTCGGTGCTCCATCCACACGGTGCTCTTGGCAGCGTGTTCTGCCACCGGCAGGTGAAGGGCCGAGTAGTCACGGTCTGGCCCCCGCCCGCCCGGCCGAAGACGAGGCGAGAAGTGGTTCCGACGGAAGACGTCGAGGTCCGACAGGCTGGGATAGGACACGCCGAGCGGGATGCCTTCGGCCTGCAACGCTCGCTCGAAGTCTCGCAGTGGAAGGCCGGCGAACTCCGCTGCGTCGTAGTGGAAGACGAAGCAGTAGTTGCCTTGACTGCCCATTCGTGGATCACGCGTCTGACCGCGCAGGCCAGGGATCTCGGCCAGCGCTGTGTTCAGCGCGACGGCGTTGACGTTGCGGATCCTGTTCTGCTCCGGGAACCGATCCAGTTGCGCGGCGAGCACTGCGCCCTGCCACTCGGTCATCCGGAAGTTCGACCCGTAGCTGCGGTGGTCGTACCAGTGCGCTCCGGGCACGCGCCCACAGTTCCAGTAGCTCCATGCGTTGCCGTGCAACGTCTCGTCGTTGGAGAGCAGGACGCCACCCTCGCCCGCCGTCATCAGCTTCGACCGTTGCATCGAGAAGCTCCCGAACGACCCGAACGACCCGACTCCACGCCCTCGCCACGTCGTGCCGTGGGCATGCGCACAATCCTCGATCAAGTGCAACCCGCGCCGGACGCACAACTCGATCAGGGCGTCGAGATCGGCGGCCGCGCCGGCGACGTGCACTGCGATCACGGCCCTGGTGCGGTCGGTGATCGCCGCCTCGACGGCCACCGGGTCGATGTTCAAAGAGCCGGCATCGACATCGACCAACACTGGCGTCGCATTGACCGCAAGCACAGCCGCCGCACTCGCAACGAACGTGATGCCCGGCACGATCACCTCGTCACCGTCGCCCACATCACACGCGGCGAGCGCTGCTTCGAGCGTGTGCGTGCCGTTGGTGAACGGCATGCCGAAGCTGGCCCCGTGATACATCGCGAACGCGTCGGCGAAGTCCTGTGCAGCCGTGCCGTCCCCTGTCCACCAACCGCCCAGTTCGAGCACTGCGGACAAACGTTCACGCTCGTTGTCATCCCACTGCGGCCATCGCGGCCACGCCTTGCCATCACGAATCGGGACACCGCCGATCACCGCAGGACGGTCGTTCATGTCATGCACTCCTCTCGCGATTCAACGGATGGGAAAACACTCGTTCCAACGCAGCTGCGTGGGCGCTCGCCAAACATCCGAGAAGCACCCCGCTGTCACCGAGCTCGGACGTCTCGAGACGAGGCGGCTCGGCCAAGTGGCCGGCGACGATCCTGCGCACGGGATCGAGCAACGACGAGTCGAGCCCGACATCGCCGGTCAGGACGACGAGTTCCGCGTCCGTGATCGCAGCAATAGCGCTGACCCGCAACGCGACAAACCTCGTCAGCGGACCGCGTGACTGCGGGAGCAATTGCTGCCTGCGGCCCCGAGCACCGTCGAACGGCACCGACTCGATCTCACCCGCAGCGCCGCGCGGACCGCGGATCAGGCGACCGTCCAGGATCAGCGCGGCTCCGATGCCGTCACCGATCGACAAGACGACCATGTTCAGCGCGCTCATACCGCAGGCTTGCTCGCCCAGCGCAGCCAGGTTCACATCGTTCTCCATCGTCATCGGCACGCGCGTTCGCCTGCTGAGGATGGTTGCCAGATCGACACCATCGAGGCACGTGAGTCGGCCGACGTGCGTCAGGCCGGCACGGCGCGGATCGACGGCTCCAGGACTACCGACAACGGACGCGAGCACGTCACGCCTCGTCGCCCGGACCCGCCGAAGCGCGTCCCTCACCATCACCACTACGCGGTCGGCGACGGCCGCGAGGTCGTCGCCGGGCGAGTCGGCGTCCACCCGCTCAACCATCGTTCCGGTCAGATCGCCGACTGCGACCCGTACACGGCGAACCCCGATGTCGATCGCCAACACGTACCCGCCATCGGGCGCGACCCCGTAGAGCAGACCGGTGCGACCGAGATGGCCCGACGACCGCCCAGTTGCGTGCACGAGACCCGCCGCCTCCATCGAGCGAATCGCCTGGGCAACAGTTGGCTTCGAGATCCCAGTTGCGTCGGCCAGCTGCGCGCACGACACCGGCCCGAGCCCACGAACGGTGTCGAACACCGTGCGTTCGTTCATCCGCCGCATCAACGAAGGGACTGCAGGCCGGATCACGAGTCGAATATTAATAAAGAAACATTCCTAATGCAACTGGGGCGCGTTTTCGTGGTTCATCTGTTTGGCGCGTCTAGTCTCGTTGCGGAAGTCGACTCGAGATGTTGCGCCAACAGCTCCTCGGTCACGCGGTTTCCTTCCCGAGACGTGGCTGATACCCCTCAACCTGAGAGAAGGAGGTAGCTATGACCATCGTAGATTCGACGCGTCCGCTCGTCGGCGGCTGCGAGCGAACGTGCCTTTCCGCCGCTGGTTGCGAACCAAGCGCTGGCTCCTGGCGAATGAACGCGCACCTCGAAGTCGTGTGACCCGGCGGGCAGCCCAGCCAGAGATCGCCGTCGAGTTCTATCTCCAGAACCTTGAGCTCGGCCGGCACACTCGGCACCTGGACCTCGACGAACATCGATGCGGGGACGTCTCCCTAGACATCAACGTTTCCCATGTCGCGAGAGACCCGATTCCTATGTCCTGACGTAGCACACCGTGGGCGTGGCGACCAGATCCTCGACCAGCGGAGACCCCGCGTGCCGAACCATGCAGCGCTCAACTGGTGGCAAAAGCAGCTGCCTTCCCGTCGGGTCGAAGACGGCGGTCCACTCAACTTCCGTCACGTGTGTTCACCCATCGAATCTGGCCTCGTCTACTCCAGGCCAAGGCGGCGAGGGCGTGTTCCGCCGACCTTGCCACGGGCAAATCGCACCTTCTCACCGTTGAAGTCAACGCCATCAGAATCGACATGCCAGCCTGCCGAGCGCCAGGCTCGTGACTCCACCTTCGAATCGTTGGCCCACCACTGACGGAGGCGGTAGGCGCTCGGAGGAAGCCCATCGACCAGGCGGGCGACGTCAGCGAATGACAGCGTGACAACGAGTTGTTTACGAGGAAGCTCCGCGAGGAATCGTGCAAGGGGGTCGTACTTTGCCACGCTGAAGTCTCGCTCGCTGGCAGTCAGCCAGCGGTCGACGACCGAGGCGGCGCTGAAAGCGACGTTCGGCTGCTGCAGGCCTGCCGTTGGATGGTGCGTACCTGGTCGGGGCTCAGGCTCACGGGAAGACTCTGCAGCAGGTTGACCAGCCGCCGGCGTGTTGTGATGAGTACGTCGTCGGGTTGGCCCTTCTCCTTGATGTCGGCGAGGTCGACGAAGACGATGGCGCTGCGAACCGAGACCGGCAAGCCGCATGCCTCGGTGAGTCGGCGGGAGGCCCGGCATGCCTCGCCGCACGACTTCTGCAGGTAGTCCACCTTGGCCCCGTTCACGTAGAGAGCCCGCTCGTACACGGTGACCTTGCCGTCGGGATGTCGTTTGGTGTTGAGCGTAAAGACACCTGCTGGCCCGATCACGACGTGGTCGATGTCGGTGCCTGCGTCGCTCACCTGCACCTCGTGGAGTACGTGCCAGCCCGCTGGCAACTTCGTCAGCTCCTTGCCGACCTTCTCCTCGCCCTTGGCCCCGACGCGCCAGGCGCGCTCTTCGGTCTTCACGCCGAGCACCCGCGCCACAAGGTTGCGAACGGGTGCTTGGGCATTCACCTCGTCACGCTTCGCACGTGCTGCGGCGCCCGCCACGTTGGCCGGAGCCGTGGCCGACCACGGCCGGCGGCGAGAGTTGTCCATCCACTTGTCCATCTACTGCGCGCTACTGCATGATGTTCAACGAGACCAGACGAGGAGAAGACAGGAGCTGAGCAGGTCAGATGCGATTCAAGGAGACTCGCTGAGACACTCTCGCGCTCATTCCTAAATCGCAGGTCGGAGGTTCGAATCCTCCCGGGAGCACCAACAAAGTGATCGTGAACAGGGAGTATGGGTACGTGACGACAGATCTCGATATGAACCGTCGAGCCGGTCCGACGGCCATCTCTCAAATTGTTTGGGAAGGCTGAGGGAAGGCGAATGCAAGGGGTCGCTGCAGTGACGGCACGCCGCCGTCACTCCTACCTCACCGTGGACGCTGTCAGTGGCACCAAGACCTGCCCGCCGGCGGCCTGTGGATTCGTCCTCGAGCTGAACGCTCTGCGTGGAGAGTCCTCCGGCCCAGCCAATTCGCCGATGTCAGGCCAGATCGGTTTCACCGTTTGGCTCTTCATCGTGTTGCGTCAACCAGGCGTTGACTGTGCTGTTGATGAGTTCGTCGGTGACGTGGCGATGAGCGATGAACCGTTGGAACATCACC
>Ga0123338_10004610_pt1 | contig 11992 bp, 8 predicted proteins | sample grotaG_FD_89793 | JGI IMG/M metagenome (GOLD analysis project Ga0123338, IMG submission 89793) | Glacier valley bacterial and archeal communities from Borup Fiord, Nunavut, Canada, to study Microbial Dark Matter (Phase II) -... | ecosystem: Environmental > Aquatic > Freshwater > Ice > Glacier ... | reverse complement strand
TGAATGGGCCGATTTTATTGGTGTCGGTGGCACCCGCGTCCAAGTAATGAGTTTGAGTCACGGATGGATTTGGTTCATTCCTTTGGGGCCAACTCGCACCAGCATCGGCTTCATTTGCCCTGCAGAACATTATAAGGAGATGAAAAAGCGACCAGAAGAGATATATGCTGAAGCACTCAATAGCGAACCCCGTATCAGCAAGTTAATCGCTAATGCTACTAGTACGGGCAAGATTGAAACTACAAAAGATTGGTCATTCTTGTCCGAGAAAACTGTAGGAGAAAACTGGTTTTTGGTGGGTGAAGCTGCTGGTTTTGCCGATCCAATCTTAGCGGCTGGTATGACTTTGGCTCACACTGGAGCGCGGGAATTAGCTTATACAATTTTGGCATTAGAGCAGGAAAAACACGACGCTAACTGGCTGAAAACTCAGTATAACGAAAATCAGTGTCGCCGAGTTAAACAGCACATTCGCTTCGCCGATTACTGGTACGCTGCTAACGGTCAATTCACTGATTTACAAGAGCATTCAAGAGAAATAGCGCGGGATTCTGGGTTGGAGTTAAGTCCGGAAAAAGCTTTTCAGTGGTTGGCTCAAGGCGGATTTACTAATGATATTTTGGGTCAAGCTGTGATAGCTGGATTTGATTTGGGTTCGATGAAACAGGTGATGCAGCGCTTTTCGCAGGAGGAGGTTCCTTGGCTACTTTCGGCGTATAATGTGTTTCAGCTAGATTTATTGGATGCAGAGGTTGAGTTTGTAGCTGTTTATGACGCTGGTCAAATTAAAAAGATTAAGTGTTATGTGAAGAATGGTCAGCGCTTGCCTGTTACGGGATTCTACGGTTTGCTGATTGATATTTTGAGCCGTGCTGAGTACATCGAACAAATTTACCGGCAGTTGGTGTTAGTGTTTAAGGATCGCTTTTCTGTGCAACACGCGCGAGTAGCTCTGCATCAAGCCCTTGGTTGTTTGGAGGTGATGGTGACTTCTGGTATTGTCAAGGCGATATTGAATCCTGAGTTATCTAAGTTGAATATTTCCATACCGATGGAAGGTGAGTTAATTCACACTCATAGGGATGCGAGTTAAGGCGCTAGGTAATTAATTCAGGAGACGGCAATATTCAGGATACGGCAATATTCAAAACATCGATAATGTTCAGGATACGGCAGTGCCGTATCCCTACCCCAAAACATCGATCGCCCGACTAATTGTAGTGATACGGAACTGCCCATTAGTGTCAACTTAAGCCTGAAAGCCTTGATAAATGTCGTTTTTACCATAGTCCAGATCCCCCTAAATCCCCCTTAAGAAGGGGGACTTTGAGTACGTTCTTGTCCCCCCCTTCTTAAGGGGGGCTAGGGGGGATCTGGCCTTAATAGTCAAACAACCGTCTCTGACTGGGTTTAACGTTAAGTTGACACCTATGGGCAATGCCGTGCTCTCTACACAATATTAATCCCGAAATTATTGAACAAAAAAATCAGAAGCTGGAGATTTCCAACTTCTGATTTTTACTAACTCCCCGGGTAGGATTTGAACCTACGACCGATCGGTTAACAGCCGATTGCTCTACCGCTGAGCTACCGAGGATTATGGATTTTTCTTACCCACAGTTACTAACAATAGCTGAACTTAGTAGATTTAGCAAGGCCTTTGACAAACTTTTTTTTCGTCATACAGCAAGCGGGTTTGGGCCGCTAATGCAGCCCCATTCTCAACTTGGCGAGGCGTTGCTGAGATTCAGGATCGAGGGAACTAGCCAGAAAGCGACTGGAATTGTGTTTGCGAGATTTGTGCTGGCGCTCGCTGCGGCGGGCGGTGGATTCTACCTCAGCAGCAAGTTGATCGGCAGACATCCATTCGGCGCCGTAGCCGACGACGGTCAATTGCTGCGCTCGGTCTGAGGTAGCAACAATCATGCGGCCTTTGCCTTTGATCGATCGCAACTCGTAGCGCAAACTAGCACAAGATTTTTCAATATAAGTATCTGCTGTCTGACCGAAGTCAGTGTAGTGCACTGATAAATTTTTAGTAATAATTTCTTTAACGCTGGGAGTATCTCGATAGTGGGCGTCAAACACGAGTCTGGCCTCAAAATCTTGAACGGCGCTGTAGTTAACTAAAACCTCAATCAACTCGCGGCGAGCTGTTTCGAGTTCGTCGCGATCGCGCTTCTCTCGGAGTCGAGGCCACAATCCAATTATGTTATAGCCGTCTACAAGTAAAACTGCTTGCGATACATAGGGTGACATGGTTCAAGGCTGAATAGCTCCAGCACATATAGGACATTATTTGTTGACAGATCAAAGCTTTGTTGCATTTTATTACAAATTGATATCTAATTGCTAGGTTCGATCGCAATAATTAAACCCCCCAGAGTTCCAAGAGCCTGAATTTTGGGGGGCTAAACTTGTTCGATCGCACAAACCAAACAATAAAATTTCGGGCTTATTCGACAGATTCTAGGGATACGGGCGATGGCTTACGCCCCGCTTCGCTACGAACAACCGTCGGCAGAGATATTTTCTCAACCGCAGGAGTGCAGCCAAGCCACTGCACCGACAAGTCCGCAAACTGCTGCGCTTTGCCACTAACACAGAAACGAGTCGGCAGCGCTTCCCCAGCATTCCGCAGCCCCAAAACCTCCAATTCTCTAGCAGCAGCAGCCACCACCCGCACCGCCGGATCGATCAACGTCACCGAAGTCGGCAAAAGCGATCGCAGCACCGGAGCCAACAGCGGATAATGAGTGCACCCGTAAATCAGCGTATCGATGCGCTGCTGAATCAAAGGAGCCAAATATTCCCGCGCCACCTCAGAAGTGTAAGGATCGTGAATCCGGTTTTGCTCCACCAGCGGCACAAAAGCCGGACAGCTAACCTGCCATACCCGACAAGAATCGTCCATTTCTAAAATTGCATTTCGATAAGCATTACTAGCAGCCGTAGCAGGAGTTGCGATCACCCCGATCCGCTTGCCTTGCTGCGCCGCAGCCTGCGCCCCCGGCAGAATTACTCCCAACACCGGAATATCAAACTCAGCCTGCGCCATCTCCATCGCCAAAGCAGAACTGGTGTTGCAGGCCATAATCACCATTTTCACATCCTGTGCCACCAGCCAAGCCATAATTTCGCGGACAAAATGCACAATTTCCGACGCTGCGCGAGTGCCGTAAGGCAGCCTAGCCGTATCTCCAAAATAAAGTATTGATTCGTTGGGCAATTGTCGGTATAACTGCGTCAAAACAGTCAAACCGCCCACGCCACTGTCAAAAATACCGATTCTTTGTTGTCCAGAGTCTGTTGTCATTTGTTAATAGTTAAGAAGAAGGAAGAAGGAAGAAGGAAGAAGGAAGAATGCTTATACAGCAAGCTTTTTAGCCATCTGTACGTTGCTTTTAATTAAGTGGATTTACTTAGTTGTCATATCAAATCCGGTAGCATCAGAATTAATATTACTCACAGCCAGGACACCGCGAGTACCTAAGTCCCTAGAATTAATCACGGTAGGGAAACGGCACTGCCGTCTCCTCGCTTGTCATAAGGAGTGCAACCGGAATTGATATCAGTTGACTGTTGGCAGTTGACTGTTGTCTGTTGTCATTAGTTACCAATGCCCAATGCCCAATGCCCAATTCCCATTATCTTTGTTGAAGATAAAGTAAAATGCCGCGAGCGATCGAAGCCGCCATTTGACTGCGGTAAGCTGGGTCAGAAAGCCTCGCAGCATCGTCAGCACCCGTGACAAAACCCACCTCTACCAAAACAGAAGGCATAGAACTCTTCCTCAAAACATAAAATCTCGCCTGCCGCACCCGGCGGTCAGCCGCCCCCGTCCCCTGCAAAATACTGTCGTGAATCACCCGAGCTAAATCTTCGCCGCTACCGAAATAATAAGTCTCAATCCCGCTAATATCCGGCCGACTCATATTAATCGAATTAGCGTGAATACTGACAAACAAAGTAGCATTCACCCGTTCCGCCAAAGAAACTCTCGGTTCCAGGTCGATTTCACTGTCGTCAGTCCGAGTCATCACCGCTTGCACGCCTTGCTGTTCCAGCAGCCTCGCCACCTGAAAGGAGATATCTAAAACTATTTCCTTCTCCTGAATGCCCTGAATCCCGACAGCACCTGGATCGCGGCCGCCGTGACCTGGATCGATCGCCACTACGACGCGGCGGTTAGAAACTTGGGGCAAATCCCTTGTTCCGAGAGTCCTTGTGGGCAATGGCTGCAAATTGGGAGGGCGAGTCAAAGGCTGCTGAGTGCTAGCATTCGATCGCAATTGCAAAGAAAGCACCTGCGGGCCAGTTCTCGTCACCCTGCCTACCTGTACCCCCGATCGTGGCTGCACCCAAATCACCACAGTATCCGCATCTTCTTGGCTAGCAGTAAACGATACAGGACTGTTGGCATCAAGCTGAGGAATTTGCCCCGCCAGAGAACTAGAAGCGACCCTGATCCAGTAAGATTTCGACGCCTGATCCCACCCGCTGGTATAAGAGACTTGGCGGTCAGTTCTCACTACCAGTTGCGTGCCGTTACTAGCTAAGTCGATCGACTGAACTCTCGCTAAAGTACCTTGAGCTTGTCTGGTAACAGGAGCCACAGGGGCTGAGCGCGTGAGGATTGGCGAACTCACACCCCCTGGCGATAGCACAACACCACCCGAATTGCTCACAGAAGCCCGCCATTGAGTATTAGAACTCTTCATCCGCAAAGTCACGCGGGTAACGGGCGGGTCTGTTGGCAGTTGCCGGACTTCAATCTTCTCAACCCCGTGCTTGCCGTTGGTTTGAGGCTGTTGACCGCTGGCGCCCGGAGCTAAAGTAGCTCCTTCAATATCGAGGGTAGCGATGTCCCCGGCTCGACTTTGTTGAAAATTAATTTTGGGGCGGCCGCCCGCAGTACGGACTAAAAAACCGTCCGCCGTCACCTGAACGTTCTGAACTACAGTCGTCTCGGCCGACTGGGCGATAGGTGCTGAAGGTTCAACCGATAACCTTTCTCCCCCGGGTTCTGAAATCGGATTTTGAGTTCCGGCGCGCACCGGCGTCGGCAAATCCACTGTCCACTCGCTGGGAGAAATCCCCCGGAATTTTACTTGCTGGGGGTCTAGAGTAAACCCGTCTCTGAGCTCTACCACGATTCTGGTGGTATTGTTGTCAAACTGACCTACTCGCACCGATTCGATCGCCCCTGAGAGCGGTTTGTTGACCGAGGGACTACCCAGACTTGTTCCTGGCAAATCGATTACCAACCGCGTTGGGTTGAAAATCAGTTGAGCCTTCGGTTGCACTCCCCCGTCTGTTGTAATATAAAGCCGGTTTTCTGAGGCATCAAACCGCCAAGATTGCAGTCTAGCTGCTTCGGCGGCTCCGGCAAGCAAAAATACACTTAAGAAACTCGGTAGTAGCCACTGGAATTTCACGACAGTTTTTTCCTCATTTGCGTTACTGCTAAAAGCTGGAAGGGTGCTGCTTGCCCGTCGAGCGGCTTTCAGCAGTTAGCCGCCAGCCGACCGGGACACGGCCGCCGTCAGTTATTGGCTAAATTGACTTTTTTAGGCGTTAAAAGACCCCAAAATGCCAGAATCTGGCATTCTTGAAATTTCCCGTCTACTTCGGGGCGATCGGTTATGAGCTGACTGAAAGATTGTTGGTACAAGGGAAGGTTTTTATTTTTAGAAGCAAGAAACAAGGTGTTTCAAGAAGTTAGAAGGTAGAATTTTAGGATCTTCAAGGGAAAGGTTTCATAGCTCTTTAATATTGGCGCCGCTCATTGCGGTAAGGGTCATAATCCGCTTGAGTGTTAGGTTTTGTTCTAACTTTTCATCTACACCTCGATAACTTAACAACCGATCTCGCAAATAATCAGGATTTCCAAGATTGACATGACTTTTGAGAACTCCCAAATTTTACTCCCAGACCAACTGGCATATCTTTTTGGGGAAAGCGTTTTTGCTGACAGCTCTCTTTTTCTGAATTTTTTATAATCAGGGATTTTCGGTGCTGCTTGAAACTTAGTTGAGCGATTGCGATCGCGCTCGCCAATGTGACACTATCATAGTTAGTCCCTGCTTTCTGCTGTAACCGGAGAGTGTTTTCTGTCACCGGGCGTGGGCAATGCTTTGTCATTTACACTCTTTTTAAGTGCACGATCGATAGCCAGAGCGTTGGTTGGTTGACGGGGGAAAAAGTTTTGACAGTAGATATAGTTATGGCAGTTATCAAGTTTTTACAGACAGCAAAAACAGTCGATCGGCTTCTAGATAAAACCTGTGATTTGGTTTGATGACCTGCCTTTCGATTAACGGCATAACTTATACATAATACTACCAGTTAGAGAAGATACACTATCTTGGCAATTGTGTCAATGGCTGAGTTTCTGACAAAAGCGACCATAAATAAAAGTAGATAAATTGCCTGACAGAAAGACGGAGACTTGCTTTCTGTTAAAAGTCGATCGCCAGCAAAAAAGTTATTGACGTTAGTTCGAGAGTTTTGTCATACCATACCATCGGTGCGATCGAATTCTAACAACTTTATTTTTGAGCCGGAGCGATACCCGCAAGTTCTTTTTGTCCATTAGCAACGCACCACCCTGCGTGTCATCAACAGCGCTGCAATTCGCTCTCGCCCACAGGTGCAAAATTCCGGCTCAACCAGTTTAAAATTGCTTCATTTACTTGTTCCGGGCATTCATCCTGGGGACAGTGGCCCGCATTGTCTAATTCGACTAACTCTACACACTCGGGATTGCATTCGACGAATTGGTGGGGACGGGCGAACCGAGGCGGAATCATCCGGTCTTGTTTGCCCCAAATTAACAGCATCGGGATTGTTAAATTTCGCATCACAGTCTTGACACCAGGGCCACATTCTGCATTGCCGACAGCTTTAAATAAGGCGCAGAAGGCACGGGCGGCTCCCCGATCGCCCGCAGGCCCTGCTAGAATTTCCACTAATTCGTCGGTAACAGCTTCGGGGTTGGCGTAGGCAAAGCCCACCCAGCGGCGGACAATCGAAGGCTTGCTGGCTAAAGAAAACAGAGGCCTGAGTACGATCGGGGAAATAAACAGATTTTCAACCGCCAGGATCGCCGGGAGGAGCCATGCAGGCACTGCCTCGGCTCGCACAGAGGGGTCTGGAAGGCTAATCATCACCGTGCCGGCTACCATGTCCGGGTGAGCAGCGGCGGCGGCCAGACAAATCAGGGAGCCGATCGAGTTTCCTGCCAAGATCACGGGTTCTCGGATAAAAGTCAACCAAAAATCATAGACTTGTTCGACCCACAAAGGCACAGAGTAGTTGACCGGAGCTTTTTGGGAAGCGCCAAACCCTAACAAATCTAAGGCGTAAACCGTGTGGTTTTCGGCGAGTGGGGCGAGATTTTGGCGCCAGTGACCGATCGAAGCTCCAAACCCGTGTAGTAAGATGATTGGCGTTTTGGATGGGGCGGAGGCGATTGGTTCGGCCTCGGAATCTTGAAGTTCGATCGCGCCTTGATTTCGTCCCCCCTTCGGCCGCAAATAAGTGTAGCGAGTTTGCCAACCCCGCCACATCCAGTCTCGTTGAGTTCCCACCCGTTGGTGCCAATGCAGAGAATTTGTCAATTTTGCCTCAGCTCGCAACATAAATTTACACTTGCTTATACGTATTCTACAAGGCAAATCCAGCGAGTTGGGGACTTGCCAGACGGGGCTGTCTGGGGCAGTAAAAGCCGTTTTACCTGATTGTCCATGCTTTCGCCTGAACTTTTGACCGTTTTGTCGTCGGGCGGGTTCAGGAGCGGGCGATCGTGTGAAGTTAAAATAAAACTACGCAGAAAATAAGCCAGACTGAGTAGAATAACAAGTATTGTAAGAATTCGTTTACGATTGTCCAAATATTCCCCAACGCTTTAGCTGAGGGGAGACAGGACGCGGTAGTACGTCCGGTAAGGGTAAAATCTTACAAAACAGTTCGATCGTCGATCGTGAAATATTGACCGACCGAATCTGTAACTATCAAAAAGCTTCAATATTAAACTACTGATTGTAAAACCATTCATGCCTGTGATTGAAAGAAGACAAAATCGCAACCTACCCCAGATTAATGAAAACATTCGATACCCCAAAATCCGGGTAATCGATACCGACGGCGCGCAACTAGGGATATTGACGCCCGCAGAAGCGCTGCGCCTCGCCGAAGAAAAAGAACTCGACCTCGTACTTGTCAGCGACAAAGCTGACCCGCCCGTATGCCGGGTAATGGACTACGGGAAGTACAAATTCGAGCAGGAAAAGAAAGCGCGAGAAGCAAAGCGGAAGCAGCACACTGCTGATGTTAAAGAAGTGAAGATGCGCTACAAAATTGAAGAACACGACTACCAAGTGCGCCTCAAACTAGCAGACCGCTTTATCAAGTCTGGGGACAAAGTAAAAGCCACGATCATGTTCAGAGGTCGGGAAATCCAACACAGCAACCTAGCAGAGGACTTGCTCAAGCGCATGGCGACAGATTTGCAGGAAATCGCCGAAGTGCAGCAAGCCCCCAAGAAAGAGGGACGCAGTATGATGATGCTGCTGTCGCCGAAGAAAGTATAAATAGATAGTCATCAGTGATTAGTCATCAGTCATTGGTTATAAACTGGTGACTGATGACTGATGACGGTCGAAGTTCATCAGGAATCGTCAGGAATCAGCTACCACAAAGGGAAATCAACGCTGCATGGACAATTTTCAAATCAGCGGTTCGGCGGGAGTGAGACAAGGAGTGCTACGATCGCTCAATTTGCGATCGGAAGAAGTAGAGCGAACCGTACTGATGTTCCTTGTCTACAGTTTAACCTCCGTAGGGCTGATCTGGCTGGAACTCAGCACAGTAGGTCTTTTTCTAGACGAATTCGGTGCCGACAAAATGCCCTGGATCTACATAGCCAGCGCCTTCATCGGTTCCGGCTTAGGCTTTGTCTACTCCTGGCTGCAAAAAATCCTGCCATTGCGGCGCGTCATCGTCGTCGTTCTGGCAATGATGTCGGTACCGTTATTCCTGTTTCGATTTGGCATCGGCTACGAGAATACGAAGATAGCTGGCATCAGCATCGCCTTCATTACGATATTCCTGATGTGGTTGTGGGTAGAAGCTTGCTATGTGCTCAATGACCTCAACACTTCCATCACCTCCAACCAACTCTTCAACATCAGAGAAATCAAGCGCACCTATCCCCTAGTCAGCAGTGGCTATTTAGTGGCTGGAGTAGTGAGCGGATTTTCTCTGCCTGTGTTGCTGCACGTAGTCGGGCTCAAAAACGTTACCCTGATATCGGGGCTAATGGTTGCCACAGGCTCGGTATTGCTTTACTACCTCACAGAAAAATACCGCCAAGCATTCCCGGAAACAGCCCGCTGGACAGATGACGACGACGAAGACGATGACCAACAAGAATTTACCGCCCGCAAAGTTACAGGCCCGCTGCAAAAATACGCCGTACCTCTAGTCAGCTTCTTCGTCCTGGCAGAAGTCCTCTACGTCCTCATAGATTTCCAATTTTACAGCCAGCTAGAATACCAGAACCCAGGGGATGGAGCTAGTTGGATCGCTAGCTTCCTGGGCATTTACGAAGGCATTCAAGGCTTGTTTCAAGTCAGCACTCAGTGGTTCGCATCCAGCCGCTTGGTAGAAAGAATTGGAGTATTCGTCACAGCGATGATTCTGCCGGCGGGGATAGCGATACTCGGAGTGCTGACACTGGGAGTTTCCCTCGGCCAGTTAGTACCAGTTTTCCTCGGACTGATTTTGCTCCGATTTCTAGACGATCTGCTACACTACACGCTGTTGGAAACCATTAGCCCGGTTTTGTTTCAACCAATCCCTGACAATATTCGATCGGGCATTCAAACTCTCGTCAACGGTGTCGGCGAACCATTATCCTGCGGAGTTACAGGATTCGGCATCCTATTTTTGCTGTGGGTAACAAACTACATACTCCCTCACCAAAGCGAAAATCAATTTCACGATCAGCAAAGCTTGGTATTCATCGCTGTCATCGTACTGTTGGCCCTAGTGTGGCTGTTTGTAGTGTGGCTGATCCGATCGCAATACGTGGGTTTGTTGGTCAAAAGTGCCGAACGCGGGCGCTTGGGCGTCACCGACGTTGACCTCAAAGCTCTGAAGCGCGCAGTGGTGGAAACTTTGGAAAAGCCGGGGGGCGAAGATGAAAAGCGCGCTTGCATCGAACTCCTGACGCAAATTGACCCCAAAAATGTCGGAGAAGTTCTGGCCCCCATCCTGGATTCGCTGCCGGCGGTTTTGCAGCGCCAGAGCTTGGAAACTATGCTGCAACACCCGAACCCCGCATATTTAGAAGCTGTCCGCGCACTCTCGGAGCAATCCTTACCGCCGGAAGTGCTGGCCTTGGCTTTGCGCTACATCTGGCTGACTGAATCTGAACCGAATATCGACAGCTTGCGGCCTTACTTGCAGCCGATCGTCGATCCGGTGGTGCGGGGTACGGCTGCTGCTTTAATTATGAGAAGGGGCGATCGCCAGCAAAAAGCAGAGGCGACTAACACGCTGCGGCAAATGCTGACACACAAGCAAGAACGGGAACGGGTGATGGGGACGCGGGCTCTGGGAGAGGCAGATTATTTGCAAGGACTGCGGCTCTACATCCCCAATCTGTTGCAAGATGAATCTCTGCGAGTGCGCTGCGCTCTGTTAGACGTGATTTCTTCTACTCATTCGGAAGAATATTATCCTTCGCTGCTGCGCGGACTTGGTTACAAATCGACTCGGGAAGCGGCTTTGCAGGCGATAGTCAAACTTCACAACGATGCTATTCCTTTGCTCGTGTATTTGGCTGAGGATATCCACAAGTCGGATTTAGTTAGGTTGCAAGCTTGGACGGCTCTCGGTCAAATTGGGACTGTGGAGGCGATCGACATTTTGGTCAGCAATTTGGTGACAGCTTGGGGAACTACCAGGCGCAATATCCTCCGCATCCTGTTGAAAATGCCTTCGGAAGCGGGGATAGAAGGGGTTCTAGACCGCATCGGCCGCAGCGGCTTGGAAACTCTCATCGAGCAGGAGTTGATGTTTATCGGTCAAATTTATGCAGGTCTGGTAGATTTGTCTGGGGTAACAACCTACGGCAATTTCTCCGATCGAGATGTCAACAGCGCAGGTTTACCTGGAAACGATACGGCTCAATTGTTGCAGCGGGCTCTGACAGGGTTGGAAGCTGATGCCACGGATCGGTGTTTTTTGCTGATGAAGTTTCTTTATCCGCTGGAGACTGTACAAGCCGCTGCTTTTAACATCGCTTCAGGTCAACCTTCTATGGTGGCTAGAGGATTGGAAATTCTAGATAATACTGTGGATATAGCTAGGAAGCGATCGCTCCTGAATTTGTTCGAGCAGCACTCCGAAAGAGAAAAATTGAGCAACCTCTCTGAATTGATGGTTTACAAACCTCTAGCCCCTAGCGATCGTTTGCGCCGCTTGCTAGAATTGCGCCACTTCCTTTCGGATTGGGCCTTGGCTTGCTGCTTTCACTTGGCTAGGGAAGCCCGCTGGAGCCTTACTGCTCAACAAACTCTCGTCTGTCTGCAACACCCGACAGGTTTTGTCCGCGAAGCAGTGTTAGCCTATTTGAAAATAGCTTCGCCTCGGGCTTTGCTTGAATTGCTCCCCAGGCTCCAAGATGACCCTGATAATTTAGTATCAGCTCAAGTTGAAGAAATGATGGCAGAGTTGGGCGCTGGGGGAAAAAGGTAAAGAAGGAAGAAGGAAGAAGGAAGAAGTCAACCCCCCCCTGCCCCCCCAAGGGGGAAATTCAGGAAGAAGCAAGAAGGAATAAACTATCCCCAATTCCCAATTCCCAATCCCCAATCCCCAATCCCCAATTCCCAATCCCCAATCCCCAATTCCCAATCCCCAATTCCCCATTCCCAATTGCTTGTTAAAGTTTAAATCAATCATTGCATCGCATTATGTTAACTAG
>Ga0123338_10004609_pt1 | contig 11994 bp, 9 predicted proteins | sample grotaG_FD_89793 | JGI IMG/M metagenome (GOLD analysis project Ga0123338, IMG submission 89793) | Glacier valley bacterial and archeal communities from Borup Fiord, Nunavut, Canada, to study Microbial Dark Matter (Phase II) -... | ecosystem: Environmental > Aquatic > Freshwater > Ice > Glacier ... | reverse complement strand
GCCGCAACAGTCGAATAGGCGACGATGTTGGTGACCCGCCACCGGTGTGCCGCAAGGTGATCGGCAATCAGCGGCGGCGCACGATCTCCCTGGACGAGTAGCACCCGTCCGGGTTCGTGCAATCCGGGTGCGTGCAATCGTGGTTCGTGGAGTTCCGTCGACAGCGGGAATTCGGCGATCAGGCCCTCGGCATGACTGCGCTCGGGAAGGAGATCGACGGGCGCGAACGGAGCAAGGGCAGCGGCCGTAGCGGCGCCGACGGCGGCGATACGGCAGGTCGTCGGTACTACCAATGCGTTGTCGCACACACAGCGAGCTCCGTTCGGCGACGTGACGATCAACCAGTCGTAGGAGTCGATGAGTGCCAGTGCAGGTGCCAGCACCGTTGGATTGTCAGGCGAGGCGACGATGCGGATCAAGGCAAGTTCGACGACCTCGGCACCGGCGAGTTCCAGCGCCGCCGTCAGCTCACCGGACTGCGCCGCAGCCCTCGTGACGACGACGCTGCGACCCGATAACGGCCGTTGATCAGCGCCGGTGCACCGAGATTCTTCGGCGGGGTGATCGACCCCGGCGGCAGGATCATGCTGTGCGTCAGCGGCTGACATCGGCAGCGAGCTGACGTGCAACGGCGAGCGGATCGCCGACGCCCTCGACCAACGCCCGACCGCGTCGGATCACGCCGTCGACTGCTTGGGAGAACGCTGTGAGGTACCCGTCAGCGACGTGGGCGCCGACCGGAAGGCTGCATCCCGAACCGATCTCGGCGAGAAACGTGCGTTCCAGTTCGACAGCGAAACGGCTCGCCTGATTGTCGATCATCGCCAGCACACCGAGCGTGTCGGCGTCGTCATCGCGACATTCGATGGCAACGGCCCCCTGCCCGACCTGGGGGATGAACCAGCTCGGATCGAGATAGTCGCTGATCCTGTCCGGCATCCCGAGGATGTCGAGCGCGGCGGCGGCCATCACGATGGCCCCGTTCGCCGGCACCTTCGACAGGCGGGTGGCGATGTTGCCACGCAATTCCGTGAACTGCAGGTCGGGCCGGCGCTCGGCGAGCAGTGCCTTGCGGCGAACGGATCCGGTCGCCACGGTCGCCCCGACGGCGAGTTCGTCGAGCGTCGTACCGACCAACACATCCCGAGCGTCGCGGCGTGCGCCGTACGCCCCGATCGTCAGGCCGGGCGTGAACGTCGACGGCAGATCCTTGGCTGAGTGCACCGCAATGTCGGCGCGGCCGTCGATCACAGCTCGCTGTACCTCTTTGACAAAGACCCCCTGCCCGCCGATCCGGTGCAACGGCACGTCGACGCGTCGATCGCCGACGGTATCGACGAACACCCACTGCACGTCGATCGCCGGATGCGCTGCACCGAGTTCGTTGGCGATGTGATCCGCCTGTGCTCTGGCCTGCGGGCTGAAGCGCGTGGCGATACGCAGGCAGAGCGTGGACGTCACTGCAGGTCGAACAGGTCGCGGATGGCGTCGGCGTGACGTTCCCCGCGCGGTGATCCGGCATCGTTCTTGAGTCTCACGATCGGCGAGTGCAGCAGTTTGGCGACGATGCCCTTGGTCAGCGAATCCACCGCCTCACGTTGCGATGGGGTCAGTTCGCCGAGCCGACTGCTGTGACGATCGAGTTCGGTCGAACGGATGGCGTCGGCATAGCCGCTCAGTTGGGCAATCAACGGTGCTGCCTGGCGGGCCATCGAGTCGACGGCAAAGCGTTCGGTCTCCTCGTGGACGATCGCAGCGACAACGCTCGCTTCGGCCGCACGCTTTTCGATGCCGCGTGCAGCCCATGCGCGCAGGTCGTCGAGGTCGAGCAGCGTGACATTGGGAATGGTGGCGACTGCACCGTCGATGTCGCGCGGGACGGCAACATCGACCATCATCAACGGACGGTCCGGACGCGGGCGCATCGCTCTGGCGATCATTTCGTGATCGATGAGGATCGAACCGGAGCCTGTCGATGAGAGCACGAGGTCCGCCTCAGCAATCGCCGCCGGAAGATCGGCGAACGGAGCAACCCGACCGTCGACCCGGTCGGCGAGATCACGGGCCTTGGCGGCGGTGCGGTTGGTGACGGCGACCTCGGCGACGCCTGCATCAGCGATCGCCACCGCCATACCGACCGCCATCTCGCCGGCACCGATGACGAGCACTTTGCGACCGACGAGTCCGTCGAGGCGCTCGGTCGCCATTTCGACGGCGGCATAACTGACCGATGCCGTCGCCCGACTGATCCCTGTTTCGGTCCGGGCGCGTTTCCCGGTTTCGATGGCGTGGCGGAACAAGCGGTTGAGCGTCGTACGAGAAGCATGTTGCTGCTGGGCGAGTTTCCAGGCGGAGCGGACCTGGCCGAGGATCTCGTGCTCGCCGAGGACGGCAGAATCCAAGCCGGCCGCCACTTCGAACAGGTGGGTCACGGCGGCATCGTCGTGCTGGCTGTAGAGATACGGGTGCAGTTCGTCAGGCGCAAGACTGCCGAGTTCGCAGAAGAAGTCGCGGATGTCGCCGTAGGCACCGTGGAACTTCTCGGCAACGGCATAGACCTCGGTGCGGTTGCACGTCGACAGCACAACGGCCTCGCGGATGTGCGGCCGTGCGCACAACCCGTGCAACGCCTTGGCGAGAGCGTCGGAACTGAGCGTGACGCGCTCGAGCACGGCCAACGGGCTGGTCTTGTGGTTCACACCGATAACGACAATCGACACGTCAAACCGTTCCTTAAGCGCTCGCCGGCCGGAAGACGTCTGCCGAGGTGGCGACGTGCGGTACCCGCTTGCGCTGTTCGTAGTAACTCAGGATTTGTAGCTCACTGACCAAGTCAACCTTGCGGACGCTGACGCCGCGCGGCACAGCAAGGACCGTTGGGGCAAAATTCAGGATCGAGGTGATACCGGCACGCACGAGGCGGTCTGCCGCATCCTGGGCGGCGTGCGCCGGTGTGGCGATGACCCCGATGTTGACGTTCTTGGACTGCACGATCTGGCCGACCTCGTCGATGTGGCGGACCCGTACGCCGCCCACCAATGTCGATACCTTCGATGGGTCGATGTCGACGATGCCGACGACCGGGAAACCACGGTTCGCAAAGCCTCCGTTGTTCGCCAGTGCCTGGCCGAGGTTGCCGGCACCGACGATCACCACCGACCAGTCGTGATTGAGACCGAGTTCACGCCGGATCTGGTAGACGAGGAACTCGACCTCGTACCCGACGCCGCGTGTGCCGTAGCTGCCGAGATAGCTCAGATCCTTGCGAACCTTGGCGGCGTTGACGCCCGCCAGTTCAGCGAGTTGATCGGAGGAGATGTTCGACTGCTCGTCGGCGACGAGTTCGTCGAGCACCCGCAGGTAGACGGGAAGACGTCCGACCGTTGCCTCAGGAACCCGCCGTCGTGTCGGAGTGCCGTGCAGCGGATGGCCTGCGGTCTCCCCACGGCTGTTGGCGTTTCGCTGGTCCGACATCGCTCTTCAGGCTATGCACTCGTGCACGTGTTCACAAAGCCCGACCGAAGCTCTCACCGAACCATTCCCCCGCAGCGATCGGCCAGCGGTGGACTCCACGTCCACGAAATGGCCCAACCGTCCACAGGCCGTCAAGGCGTAGCTGTGCGCATCGGACGGAGTAGGCGTCTCGTACGCTTGTGGCCGTGGTCTCCAAAGCACCGACGCTCGATGTCGCACTGGCGGCAGCGGCAACCTGTGTTGCCGCTGCGTTCTCGCTGATCCTGCTCGACCGTTGGCAACGCCGTCGTCGGCCGTACGACCAGGCGTGGGCGGTCTCGCTGGCGTTGTTCGGTGTCGGCACCGGCGCACTGTGGTGGGGATTCGGCCGCGGCTGGAGTGCGGAGAGTTTCCGGGTGTTCTTCCTCGCCGGCGCCATCCTCAACGTGCCGTGGTTGGCCCTGGGCACCGTCTACCTGCTTGCTGGACGTGGATTCGGGGATCGCACCAGAGCGTGGCTCGTCGGTCTTTCCGGCGTCGCCATCGGCGTCATCTGGGTCGCTCCGATCAGGGGCAGCATTCCGTCGGACGGTCTGCCGCAGGGTAAGGAGCATTTCGGGGTGCTGCCGCGCATTCTCGCTGCGGTCGGCTCGGGCGTTGCGGCGATCGTGATCATCGGCGGCGCAGTGTGGAGTGCGTGGAGGATGTGGAGGGCGCGCCCTGCGAGCTCCGTCGATGTCACGGGCACCCGCGCACGGCCGAATGGCGCACTCGGCAATGTCGTCATCGCCGTCGGCACACTGTTGCTCGCCTCAGCAGGCACGTTGAACGCCAGGCTCGGCGCTGCTCGGGCGTTTGCGGTGACGACCCTCTTCGGCATCATCGTGCTGTTCGCCGGCTTTGTGATCACGTCGGCAAAGCCACGCACCAAGGTTGCCGGCACACCACCGGTCACTGAGGCCGAACGCAGCGACGTCGTCTCCGTGCCCTGACGACCACCCGCTCGCTGTCCGTCGTACGTGAGGGACGGTCGCTGAGCCGCTGATCGGCTGGTCGGATCGCTAGCGGAGTTCGCGACGAAGGATCTTGCCCCCGGCGTTGCGCGGGATCTCGTCGACCAACATGATCTTCGACGGACACTTGTAGCGTGCGAGGTTGTCGGCGCAATAGGAGATCAACTGCTCCTCGTCGAGATGCACACCTGATCTGGCGACGACGAACGCTTTGACTGCCTCGCCGCTATATGGATGCGGTACGCCGATGACGGCCACGTCTGTTACGCCCGGATGCTCGGCAAGCACTGCTTCGACCTCGCCGGGATAGACGTTGAATCCGCTGACGATGATCAGGTCCTTCGCCCGGTCGACGAGGTACAGGTAGCCGTCCTTGTCCGTCACTGCGATGTCGCCGGTTCGCAGCCACCCATCGGCCGTGAGCGCCCGTGCGGTTGCCTCCGGATCGTCGAGGTACCCCTTGAAGACGTTGGGTCCGCGGACCCAGATCTCACCGGCATCGCCGTCGAGTACGTCGTCGCCCTGCTCGTCGACGAGCCGCACGTCGACGCCACCGACGACCCGCCCGATGGAGCCGGCCTTGATGGGGATGCCGGCCTGTGTCGTCACCGTCGGCGATGCTTCCGTCAGCCCGTAGCCCTCGACGACGGTCACGCCAAAACGGTCCCGCATCGCCTGGGCAGCATCTTCCGGCAACTTGGCGGCGCCGCTGAGACCGAGCCTGACGGACTTGAAGGTATCGGGGTCGAGACCTGGCCAATGGGCCCACGCGACCCACATCGGTGGGGCCCCTGGCAGCACCGTCACGCTGCGTTCGCGTATCGTGTCGGCCGCCGTCGATGGATCGAATCGCTGGATGAGCACGAGCGTCGCGCCGGCAGCGAGTGACAGGCCGAGTACGACGTTGAGACCGAAAATATGGTTGAGCGGGAGCACACCGAAGACCACGTCATCGGCGGTGATCGCCTCCGGTGAGGCGAGGCTGTGCTCGAGGCTGGCGAGCAGATTGGCGTGGCTGAGCATCGCCGCCCGAGGCGATCCAGCCGTACCGCTCGTGAAGATCAACGCCGCCAGGTCGTCCCCGTCGACATCCACGACGGGGACCGGTTCGGCGGCGAGCAAGGTGGCGAACGGTACTGCGTCGACGAGCGCTGATCCCTCGGTGATGACGACATGCTTCACCGATGGAATCGAGGACTTGTCGAGCGCCGTGAAGGCGCTGAGAGCCATTGGCTCGACAATGACGACCGACGCATCGACCACACTGATCTCCCGTTGCAGTTCCGGTGCGGGGCTCGTCGGGTTCAGCGGGACAGCAGTGGCTCCGAGGCCGAGGACGGCGAGGTAGCTGACGACGAAGAAACGGCCATTGCCGCACAGCAGCACGACCCGGTCGGTGCGCCCGACGCCGAGAGCGGCAAGTCCGCCGCGAACCGCATCGACCTCGTGGCGCAACGCCTGATAGGTCGTCGGGCGTCCGCGACTGATCAAAGCGATGCGCTCGCCTGCATGCCCGTCGATCAAATGCGCCAAGTTCGACGACACCAGCGTCTGTGCCACGTCCTCTATCCCCCTATGAGCTCGTGCTCAGAATTCGTCAGTGAACTCGCATCAGCGAGAACACGCCAGCAGCCAGGATGATGATCAGCAGTAGGGCGATCGACAGCGTGGTTGCGGGGCGCACCGGGAAGAGACTACCGCCTGGTAACCGTCAGTGGCGGGGCCCGAGCGTGACCGAGGTGGTCGTCCCGCGCTTCGGCGCCGCTGCGTCGTCGTCGTACCGTGCCAACGTCACCTGGTCGGTCGGGGCGATGCCGAAACGGTTCGACGCCGAATCGCGATCGAAGGCGACGGTCAGCATGCCGAAGGAGTCGACGATCAACCCGGGGCCGCCCGGTGCGATGTCGTCATACGCACGAACAATTTTCATCGATCGATGTTCCTCGCCGAACGACACCCGCAACTGCGAGCCCCAGTCGTCGCCCCATGCCTCGCTGAGATCGTCCTCCCCGATGTTCAACTGCGCGTTGCCGAAGCGGTCGACCCACAGCACTTCGCAGATCAGTGCGCCGTTCGTGCCGTCGCGTGGCAGCGGGATCACGCCGGGCATCAACAGCGCAGCGTCGACTTCGTCGCCGAGTTCTGCGAGGTCTGTTCCGTTGCAGATCGCTGCGGCCACGGGGGCGAAGATGTCGCGTGCCGCATGGGTGGCGCCGGGACTCGAAAGGTGGAATTCGCCGTTGGTCAGCGCGAACGCCCGCTCGGCACCGCCGGCCATCGCCACGGCCGGGGCGAGCAGACCGTTGTCCGGGCCGAGGAACACGCCTTCGCCGCCTCCGACCTCTATGGCGACGCACTTCCTCGCCGTCCCTGCACCGGGATCGACGACGGCGAGGATCAATCCACTTGGCACGTAGGCGATCGATCGGGCGAGGGCGAGCGAGCCGGCCCGGACATCGAAGACCGGGATTTCATGGCTCAGGTCGATGACGGCGACATGCGCGGCGATGTCACGGATGACCGCCTTGACGAGGCCGACAGACTCGTCGACCGTGCCGAAATCCGACAGGAACGAGATCGTTTCGTATCGTCGGCCCATCAGTTGCGAGTCTATGCGGGCAAGACCGCGACGGGTCCGGACTGTATATCGCCGAGACACTGAAACGACAGTCCGTCAAGCGAAAGAGCCGATGCCTACCCCCCGATGGCATCGGCTCTGACGACGCAGCCACGAGGGCGCGCCATCCGTTCGACGGCAGCAGTGTCGTGCCGTGTCGCAGAGGGTCGCATTCGACCCGGCGATCAGAGTACGTGAAACCCGGCCATGAGAAAAGAGTCACGTCCATGTTTTTCCAGAAGTTCGAGCCGGCAGCCGGTGAGAGCGTCGACACGCCTGCTGTCAGTGATGCGGGGCACCGAGTTGGCGGCTCTTCACCGTCGCCGCTTGGACGGCGCTGAGTATCGCCGCCCTCACGCCGTGTTCTTCGAGCGCCATCAGCCCGGCGGCCGTCGTGCCGCCCGGCGACGTCACGTTCGCTCGGAGAATCGCTGGATTTTCTCCCGTCCGGGCGAGGAGCGCAGCAGAACCGACGAGCAGCTGGCGGGTCAGCGCATCGGCGATCGGCCGCGGCAGCCCGACAAGGACACCGGCCTCGATCAACGATTCGGCAATCAGCATGATGTAGGCGGGGCCGGAACCGGCGAGGCCGGTGACCGCGTCGAGCAGGCGCTCTTCGACCTCGACCACCGTCCCGACAGCTGACAGGATGCCGCTGGCCCAGGCGAGATCATCCTGCCCGGCATGGGAACCGGCGGCGATCGCCGCTGCGCCCTGACCGACCAGTGCCGGAGTGTTCGGCATCGCCCTGATGACAGCGACAGTCCGGTCAGCGCCTCGTCCCGTGCCGGCGTTCGTCTCGACGGCAGCGGCTGCTGCGGCGGCCGCAGCTGCGGCTTCCAGCGAGTCCAGCGTGACACCGGCGGCGATCGACAGGATTCGTTTCGCGCCATGCTCGACGGCGAGCTGCACGGCGTCGTCGACGTCGTGCGGTTTGACGGCGATCAATGCGGCATCTGCATCGGGCATCTCTGCGACGACGGCCACGCCGGGGAACTGCTCGGTGAGTTGGTCGCGGCGTGACTGCAACCGCTCGACGACAGCCAGACGCTTCGGGGGTGCCCACTTCGACGCCAGCAGGCCGCGTAGCAACGCCTCACCCATATTGCCTCCACCGACCAACGCAAGTAGGTAAGGACGAGCCGCTGATGTCGAGGGACGAGCCATGGTCGCGACAGTACAACCGCATCGCTGGCCGCCTGTGGGAAGTATCGAACCGATGTGGGTGACAACGTTCCCGCGAGCTGCGGCTGGTTGTGCCCCGGACCCGGGAGCTCGACTTCCCCAATCAAGATGTTCCCGAACCCGAGGCACCCTTATGTGTGCCTCGAACGCCCCGGATCGGAAGACGAATTTTCTGCCGTCAGCAAAAGGCCATCTGCACAAGGGTCGGGAAGTATCGCTCGACGGTTGCGAAAATCGTGCCGAGCAGGCGGTCGAGTTCGTCGTCGTCGATCGCCTCGACCGGCAGTTCGCCGCGCAGGAACAGCGCATCCTCGACACCGATCGAGAAATGCACACCGATCAACGCGTTGTTGCGGCGCAGGGCGAACTCATAGATCTCCGCCGCCCGCTTCGGAGGAGATGGCAGAACATAGGTCTCGTACCGCAGTGTGCGCTGCCCGAGTGTCAGCCACACCGTCGTGAAGTCCTTGGCTTCTCCTCGCAGGCGCACGAACCAGCGTGGCTCCGGGTCTCCCGGCTCGCCACGGTCGACCGCCTCCACCGATGGATTCTCTGCGAGGAACTTCGCCAGGAACGCCGAGATCGACATCTCGGTCGCGAGCAGCCCATCGGCCGTCAACCAATTGGTCATGCCGCGCACTCCACCAGCGCGCTGACGGTCAGCGACGAATACAGCGGTTGGAGCACGAGCGCTGCGTGCTTCCAGGTGTACTGCGAGGCCCGATGAAACGACCGTTCGGCCATCCGCTGCGCGAGCCGGCGGTCATGGAGCAGGCGCGACACGTAGGCGGCGAAGCGCTCTGGCTCGCGACCAGGAACGAGGAAGCCGCTGTCGCCGTGATCGACGAGAGTCAGGAGACCGCCGACGCCACTGGCGACGACCGGTATTCCGCAGGCGGCTGCTTCCAGAGCAACGAGGCCGAAACTTTCGCTGCGGCTCGGCACGATGACGACATCGGCCGACCGGTAGTAGGTCGAGAGTACGTGATGTTTCTGCGGCTCGACGAAATGGATCCGTTGACGCACGCCGAGCTTGTCGGCGAGTTGGTGGATGCGCTCGATCTCGCCGTCGCCCTGCTGGCCGCTCGCTCCGCCGACGACCACGAGTCGGGCATCGCGTTGGGGCAGCATCGCCAGCGCCTTGATGGCGACGTCGAGACCCTTGAGCGGCTGGATACGCCCGACGAACAGCAACGTCGGCTCGTTTGCCAGGCCGAGCGCCAGACGCGCACCAGCTTTGGCGCCGGGAGCGAAGAACGCATGCTCGACACCGGGGGCGACGATTTCGACACGGCCAGGCGGGTCGCCGTACAGCGCCCTGAACTGGCTTTCCTCCTCAGTACAGCTCACGCAGATCGCGTCGCAGCAGCCGATGATCTCGCACTCGGTCTGCTCACGCCATTGCGGCTCCGGATCGCCACCCTGGGCCTTGACCTTGGCAAGGGTGTGGAAGGTCATCACCAGCGGAACACCCAGTTGATGTTTCAGCCGGTGCCCTGCAAGGCCGCTCAGCCAATAATTGGCGTGAATCACGTCTACGCCACCCACGGACTCGATGTGCGTGCGTACCCCTGCAGTAAAGGCCGGAACGATCGCCGGCAGATCTTCCTTCGGCAGGTCGTAGGCTCCGGCGTCGATGTGCACGACCACGTGGCCGGGCTCGACATACACCTCGACCGGCTGATCGGCGCTGGTGCGGCGGGTGTAGGTGTAGCAACGCACGCCGACCTGGGCGAGGCCGGAAACGAGCTCGCGTACGTAGACGTTCATGCCGCCCGCATCGCCCTGGCCCGGTTGCAGTAGGGGGGAGGTGTGGAGCGAGATCATCGCTACTCGTTGCACGATGCCTGCAACATATGCCGATTTCGATCCATTCCGACGATTCAGGACGTCGACGGTCCTCCCACGTTGTCAACAGCGCTCGAAGAACTGAGTCCACTGGTGCACCGCCGGCGGTGCATATCGGTCCACAGAAGTTCTCGCAGCCGCACCGGACAGCGCCCGGAGTCGGTGACCACCAGCAGCCAAACGCATGGGCCATAGTTCGCAGTACGGTCCATTCATGGATTCGATCAACGAGATCAGCAATCGGTTCGTCGAAGACCGTGTCCGACTCAGCCCGATGACTGCGACGGAGTTGGGACACGACGTCCGCCAGGACGAACTCGACGATTTCTCACCGGACGGCCTGTCCGCCCTGCACGAAACGGTAAAGCGTTCGCTGGCGGCGGCTCGGTCAGCCGAACTGCATGGTCCCGGGGACGAAAGCGCCGCTGCAACGTTCATCGAACGCAATCAACTCTATTCGGAAATGTTCGAGGCCGGGTTGGGCCACGCCAATCTCAACGTCATCGCCAGCCCGGTCCAGGAGGTCCGGCAGATTTTCGACATGATGGCAACGGAAACGGACGACGATTGGGCGCTGATCGCCAGGCGGATGGCTGCCGTGCCGCAGGCCTTGGCCGGCTATCGGCGCTCGCTCGTGCACGGTGCAGATCACGGGGTCGTCTCGGCTGTCCGCCAGATCGCCAAATGTGCCGAGCAATGCGACACGTGGGCCGGCGTGACCGGGAACACTCCATTTTTTCACGACCTGGCAGCTCGGGCAGGTCGCGATGGTGCGCTCGGTGAAACGCTGAGCAGCGGGGTGACAGCAGCCAGCGAGGCGTACGGCCAACTCGGAGCGTTTCTGCGGAACGATCTGGCACCGAGGGCGCCACACAGGGATGCGGTCGGGGAACAGACCTATCGCCTGCAGTCGCGGTACTTCACCGGGGCGACGCTGGACCTGCAGGAGAGTTACGACTGGGCGTGGGAGGAGTTTGCAGGGATCGAGGCGGAGATGCAGCGCGTCGCTGGACGACTGCGGCCGGGGATGAGCCTCGCCGAGACAGCCGAATCGCTCGATGCTGACCCGGCGTATCGGATCACCAGCCAGGCGGCGCTTCGCGACTGGATGCAATCCTTGTCGGACGGTGCAGTCGCAGCGGTCCGCGACGTCCATTTCGACATCCCTGACGAGATCATCACGCTGGAATGCCATATCGCGCCGCCGGGCGGCGGGCTCGGTGCCTATTACAACCCGCCGAGCGACGATCTCTCGCGCCCCGGCAGTATGTGGTGGAAAGTGATGGCCGACAGTAACGATTTCGCCAGTTGGCGCGAGACGACGACCGTCTACCACGAGGGTGTTCCCGGCCATCATCTGCAGATGGCGACGCAGGTCTACGCCAAGGACACACTCAACGATTTCCAACGGCTGATGTCGTTCACCTCCGGTCATGGAGAAGGCTGGGCGTTGTATGCCGAACGACTGATGCTCGAGCTCGGTTTCCTCGACGACGACGGCGATCTCCTCGGACTGCTCGATTCGCAGCTGTTCAGGACGGCGCGGGTGATCATCGACATCGGGATGCATCTCGAGCTGGTCATTCCGCGCGGATCCGGCTTCCACCCCGGCGAGCGGTGGACGCCTGACCTCGGCCTCGAATTCCTGCTCACGAGGACGCTGTCGGAACCCCAGCACGCCAGGGACGAGGTCGATCGCTACCTGGGTTGGGCGGGCCAGGCACCGGCGTACAAGTTGGGCGAACGCGTCTGGCTGGCGGCGCGTGCCGAGGCGATGGCCAGGCACGGTGCCGGCTTCGACCTGCGGGCGTTCCACACCGCTGCGCTGAACCTCGGCGGAATGGGCCTCGACCCGCTCGTCGATCAACTCGCCAAGCT
>Ga0123338_10004607_pt1 | contig 11996 bp, 13 predicted proteins | sample grotaG_FD_89793 | JGI IMG/M metagenome (GOLD analysis project Ga0123338, IMG submission 89793) | Glacier valley bacterial and archeal communities from Borup Fiord, Nunavut, Canada, to study Microbial Dark Matter (Phase II) -... | ecosystem: Environmental > Aquatic > Freshwater > Ice > Glacier ... | reverse complement strand
CACGATCAACAACGCCTACCTCGACCAGTTCAAGGAATTCCAGGACTTCAAGGTCAAGGTCAACGAGGCCGACGGCGCCACCGCCGCGACGCTGGCGCGGGCGTCGGCACCAGTCAGCACTGTCGGCACCGAGACCCCGGACGAGGCCCTGCGCAAGGCCCATGGCGCCATCACCGGCGCCTTGGCCGCAGACCTGCTAGACCGCGTGCGCAAGGCCACACCGGCGTTCTTCGAGAAGCTGATCGTCGAGCTGCTGCTGGCCATGGGCTACGGTGGCACGTCTGAAGAGGCCGGCCGTGCGCTGGGCCAGAGCGGCGATGACGGTGTCGACGGCGTCATCGACCAAGACCCGCTCGGTGTCGACCAGATTTTCGTCCAAGCCAAGCGCTACGCCGAGGGAAACAACATCGGCGCCGGTGCGATCCGGGACTTCTACGGCGCGCTGAGCCTGAAGAAGGCCCACAAGGGCATCTTCGTCACGACCTCGTCCTTTAGCCAGCCAGCGGTCGACAGCGCGCGCGGGCTCGGCTCACGGATCGTACTGATCGACGGCCTGCAGCTCTCGCGGCTGATGATTCGTTACAACGTCGGTTGCCGCGACGAGGATGTGCTTCACTTGAAAAAGGTCGACGAGGACTTCTTTGAAGCGTGACAAGCCCTCCTGCCTATTCGGGCAATGGATGATTACCCAAATATCATCCAGTGTGGTGATTGGAGAAAGCGTGTCCCATGTCAATGGCTGATCCCGGGGATCCAAACAAGTCCAAAGATGACCTCTTCCGTGACATGCACGGGGCAGCTGGGCAGAGAGTCGGCGCGCCTTACGCGTTAGGTCATGCAGCCGCACTGATGGTTAAAGTGGCGGGAGAAAACAATGCCGCGATTACGGACCTCAAAGACCATATCAGCAAGCTCAACGATCGGAACACGACGCTTCAAAGTGCGGTAACAAAGCTCACGTGGGTCGCGGTGATTCTTGCTGGGCTGCAAGTGATGCTCGCAGCACTTCCGTATTTCGCCCCGTCTGCATCAAAAGCAGCGTCGACGACTGCCACCATTTAAACGCCTGCGTCCGGCCCGGTACCGGCCCATGCCCGATGACCGGGTGCAGCGTGCGGGCACACGCGCTCGTCTTCGGGCAATTCGTGGCCGTACCTCGCGCGGCAGATCCGGATGCAGCCCTCCTCCTTTGACCCACCCATGACCCACTTCACACCCATCTTGCTCAAGCGACCACGGCTCACGCTAACGGCCGCCTTCATACTCATCGTGTCCGCGTCAGCTGCGCGGGCAGCTCCTGACTCCCAGCTCCTGGAAAAGGCGACGAGGGAACAGCCCGCCCTGGTCGACACCGTGAAGTCGATGGTGAGCATCGAGTCCGGCAGCGGCGATGTCGCCGGGCTCTCGAGAATGGCAACGCTCGTCGAGGATCGCCTGAAAGAGCTTGGCTTTCGACCGGAGCGGCGAAAAGCGACTCCCGGAGTAGGAGCAGACATCGTCGTCGGCACGCTGACGGGGACTGGAACTCGCAAGATCATGCTGCAAGCCCACATGGACACTGTCTATCGCGAAGGCGTCCTGAAGGAGCAGCCGATCCGGCAAGAAGGCAACAAGCTCTTCGGTCCTGGCATCGCCGACGACAAGGGCGGCCTGGCGGTCATCCTGCACTCGCTACGGATCCTCAAGACAGCGGGTTGGACCGACTTCGCCAAACTGACCGTGGTTGCCAACCCAGACGAGGAGGTTGGCTCGCCCGGCTCGGGCGAGTTGATTGCCGAGCTCGCCAGCGACCAGGACTACGTGCTGTCCTGCGAGCCCACGGCTGCGAAAGCGGTCGCCAAGACTGAAGCCTTGCTGCTGGGGGCGGCGGGCACCGCCACCGTCACGATGGAGGTCAAGGGACGCGCATCGCACGCAGGTGCAGCGCCAGAGCTCGGCCGCAACGCCATCCTCGAGCTCGCCCACCAGATGCTCGCGACGCGCGACATCGCCAAGGAGGCGCCTGGGTCTCAGCTGAACTGGACCAATGTCACTCGTCCGGAAGTCGGCAGCATTAGCTGGTATCGCTAGTTTGGTCTCTGGTGCGTTCTGGCATTTATCGGCTGATGCGCAACTCAGGGCGTTGAAGCTGTCTGGCGACGCGGGCGACAAGTTGACGTTGCTTGCGGCTCAACAAAATTCGTGGGCTGCCATTTCTGCAGTTGTTGCTGGCGTAATCTTGGCAGCGCTGGCAGGAACCGATTAACAAAGGCTCGCCATGAACGGGGGCCTGTCGATAGAGCCTTTCGCCACTCGCTCTATGTCGCCATTGCCCGGTGAAGCTGTGCTACTCGCCACGCTGATCATGGATCGTGCTGGCACACACGCGCCCGGCTCATTCGACCTCATTGTTTCCGAGCTACGCAAGCTGAATTGCGGGCCAGACCTCCACCAGCGCGTCGCACTTGAGCTAATCGCTGCGGGAGGACTGAGCGCGCCCGGTACCTTCGAACTGTTGTTGGAACAACTGCGGAGCCGCTATCCAACGGACAAAGAGGTTGACGACTTCATCGTCAGAATCAAGCGACGGGTGTCGTTAAAGACAGGCAAGTTCATTCCGCATGAGTGCCTCGTCCGCCGATAGACCAGCCCTTAGGCTCAGCGATCAACTATCGACACCGGCTTAATGCAGGTGTAGCAGGAGCCATGGGACGTACAGAGTCAGGATTCCAAGTGCGAACGCGCAAGCGCCGCGGGAGAAGACATGCGGGGAGCGCTCCCATTCAGCCTGCTCAAGTCGGTCTACGAAAGCGTAGAGCTTCGCCCAAGTAGCAACGTAAACCAGAGCCACCACAAGAGCGGGCAGCCACTCGATCAAAGCCCCTCCGAGTCCTTCAGCCCCTGATGCAGATGGACTGGAATCAGCAGCTGAGATACCGTCCGGCTCAATCCCAACCACGTCGCGTGCTCGGACTTCGACGATAGGCTGGAGGTGGATGTACGCAAAGCCTACGAAGACGACAACGAGTCCCGCGACATAGTTGATGATGTAGGCCACGGTCCTGGCCGGCCAGGAGAGATCAACTCCGTACATTTGCGCCTTTCAGTCTCTCCACCTTCAGCATATTTTCCGGCTCTGCAGATGTACGGTCAAGGAGTCATGGCCGGAGCCAGATGCGCCGGCCTAGCGCGGCTGAGAGCAGCGCCAAAGCAAAGCGCCAGCAGATTCATGGTGATGGAGTAAACCGCCGCCGGGAGCGCCATCTGAGGCATGTTGAGAACGGCGAGCGCGACATATATCGCCTGGATGGCGTTGTGCACACTGACTTGGAATGCGATCGTCATGGTTTCCGGGCGGGGCATCTTGAAGGCGCGCGCGACGCCGAATCCGATGGCCAGGCTGAGCACGTTGAAAGCGATGACCGCGCCTCCGACCTGCAAGAAGCCGCTCGACAGAGCCGACCATTCTTTGACGATCGCCGCCACGCTGAAAACTACGACGACGATCGCACTCACGATCTTGACGCGCTTTTCAATCCGGCGAGCGAATGTAGGTGCTTTGGACGCGACAAGCATGCCGACAACGACAGGTATGACGACCACGCCAATCGTCTGGAGTGCCCTGTCGAACAACATCGGCAACTCAACAACAACCCCAGTGAAATGCGCGATGGCCCACGTACTCAATAGCGGAAGAGTCAGTGCACAAAGCAGCGTATTTAAGCCGGTGAGTGCAATGTTGAAGGCGACATTCCCCCCGAAAAGATGGCTGAAGAGGTTCGCCGAGATGCTGCCAGGCGTTGCCGCAAGTAGAACCATTCCTGCGGCAATCGCGCCAGGGAGCTGAAACGCACGGGCTAGCCAATAGGCCACGCCCGGGAGGACAATCATCTGTAGGGTGAGGGCAATCGCGACATCGCGCCGACGGCGCGATAGCCCGCGGAAGTCCTCGACACGCAACGACAAGCCAAGCCCAGCCATCACCAGGGCGAGCGCGGCGAATAACAGTTGAACGAGGAAGAGGGTGGCCAAGGGTGCTGTCGCAGCAGCCCGCGGCAAGCGCGATCGGCCGCGTGAAGTTATTCAGCCTCGCGAGAGTGCGAGCTACCGCCGGGCAACTCTAGCGACAACTTCGAGAATTGCGCCCCGCTTGGGACGAGGGGCGGACTCCTTGCGCGTGACATCCGACCGCATGTCGAGGTTTCGGGCCCCTAGACTGCTTGCGAGCAATTTCAAGTGCCGCCATTTTGATTCGCATACTCCAGTTGGCCAGGGCCATGGCAGTCGATCACGCCAAGCGGACGTCGACCAAGCTCGACGCGGGCGTCGAAAGGAAGGTGCGGACTGCTCAATTCGACCGAATCCTTCGGCATTCGAGTACGGCCGCCGTCATCTCGACCGTCTTCGCGTTCATCTTGGCGGTGTATCTGGCCCCAACGTTCGGCGTAGCCGCCTATGTCTGGTTTGGGCTCAAGGTCGCGAGCGCTTTGCCAAGGTTTCTCGTGGCTCAGGCCTACCGCCTTGGATGGTGGCAACCGTCCCTCGCCGCGCTCACTGGGTTCGTCTGGTCATCTTTCGTGGTGGACGGTGCGGTTTGGGGGTTGGCGGGGCTGTGGAGCGCCGGTGGGCACAGTGAAACTGTCGCGCTGCTCGTTGCGTGCATCAGCAGCGTCGCCATGCTCGCTACGTTTGCGCTTCAGATCCAACTGAAGGCCACGATGGCGTTTGTCATCCCAATGTTGTGCCCCATGGCGATCGCACTCTTGTGGCGTGGTGACACGCTAGGACTCTTCGCCGCCAGCGGGACAGTCCTGGTCGTAGTTCAAACGACGTTGACAAGCATGGCGTCCGAGCGTCGGGCGACGCAGGAATACCTGGCACACGACCGGCTCAGCGAAGCTCTCAACGAGGTGAAGCGCCAGAGCTCGGTGAAGACATTATTCCTGGGTAGCATGAGTCACGAGCTGCGCACGCCACTGCACGGCATTCTTGGGCTCGCCGAGCTCATCCAACGCAAGGTCACGGACACTGCGATCTCGCATCAGCTGAAGCTGATCCGATCGTCGGGAGAACACTTGCTCGAGCTGATCGGCGCGCTCCTTGACGTCTCTCGCATCGACTCCGGAAAGCTGGCGCTTCATGTCGCCCCTGTCGACTTGGCCAGCGAGCTGAAAGCCATTGCGGACCTCTACGCCTTGCGCGCGAGCAGCAAGGGCTTGGCATTCGAGCCCGAGCTGAAGCTTGGCGAGAGTTGCTGGGCGGAGGCGGACCTCACGCGGGTACGCCAAGTGCTGCACAACTTGCTCGGCAATGCCATGAAGTTCACAAAGCGCGGCGTCATCGCCTTCAACGTCTGGGAGTCGGAGGGGATATTCGTGTGCGAGGTGACCGATACCGGTCCAGGTATGGAGGCGAAAGAGCTTCCGTACATCTTCGATGCATTCCACCAGACCGATGCGACCGCGTCGAAATCTTCGGAAGGTTCGGGGCTCGGACTGACCATCGCGCGTGAGCTGGCTCGAGCGATGGGCGGGGACTTGTCAGCGGCGAGCACGATGGGCGTCGGGTCTCGGTTCCGATTCGAGTTCAAGGCCACTAGGCTGCAGCCGGCCGAACTGCCGGCGTCGGCGCGTGATTCGACGGCCGAGCCGAAGAACCTCCGGAGCAACTTCCGCGTTCTCGTCGTCGAGGACAACGATGTGAACGCGCTCATTGCCATCGCCTTGCTGGAGCAGCTTGGCGTCGCCGCAACGCATGTCCCCGACGGACGCCAGGGCGTGGAAGGCGCGTTTGCGACACCGCGACCTGATCTCATCCTCATGGATTGCCGCATGCCCGTCCTCGACGGGCTTGACGCGACGAAGGAGATTCGAATGATCGAACGGTCAACCAACAAGGCACGCGTCCCTGTGATCGCGCTGACGGCGAACCCGAGCGATGAGGACCGCGCTGAATGCTTCGAAGCCGGAATGGACGGCTTCCTGACGAAGCCGTTCACCGGAGCTCAATTCATGAAGGCTGTCCGCGTGTACTTGAACGACCCACGCCAAGACCGCGCGAAGACGCATCCTCTCTACGAGTTCGCTGCCTCACTGGAGGACACGGACGCCGAGCTGTTCGGGGACAACGGCCAAACGGTGCATTAGCGGCATCTGGATGTCCGGATGCGTCGTTGCGACCATGAATTGAAGCAATGGGTGGTTTTTCTCCTGCCACTTGCTCTCGGCCGATAGGACGTCGAGCCCGAGAATTCGGTACATGAGGTTGCCGCCGTGGGGGAGAAGCGCCGGCTCGGTCAAGTCCTCGGCGCCCATCTGTTCGTAAGCCCTCATCAGGCCGGGCTTGCGCACGCCGAGCACCAGCCACCGGACACGCGTGGCCATGCAGTGGAGGTAGCCCGCTTTCCACAGCGCCAAGCGAACAAACGGGTCGGCGCCCGATGCGGCTGACAAGCGCGAAATCTCCGCCCGGCCGGAGGACTCAAGAGCAGCCGGGATGCGGACGTGCTTCTCAATTTCCAGAGCGCCGCCATCGGCAGTGCTCTGAATGCGCATAGTTCCGACGGGCTCGCCGGTCAGCTTGTCTTCGCAGAGATAGACCGTGGTCCAGGGCGACAGGTCGACGTCGTCTGGCGTCAGCATCGTTTCGCGGTAGGTTGGGACCTTGCGACCGTAGGCTTCGGCTCGAACCCTGCAGGCCAGTTTCAAGTCGTGTTCTGACTGAGCCGGGCGCAGTGAGAACGTGAGAGATTCGGTCATCGGTTCCTCCGCGCCATCGGTGTCAACTGCACCGCTGGTCAATCCGAGAATGTGAACTCGTGCGCATTTTGTACACACATGAAGCGGCGCGGCAATAGAGCTCGATCCCGCGAGTTGCACTGGCACCACCTAAGCCGAGCAAAGTTTCACCTGTCGTAGACTGCGCAACGCTCCTCAAGAGCAGATTCGCCGCCTAGAGTTACTTCCAGAGTAACTTCTGCCTAGCAGGCATGGTCTTGACGCAGAATTCCCGGGTGACGATGCGAATGAATGGCAGCTGTCTGTGTGGAGGTGTCCGCTACGAAACCAGGGGCCCGCTCGTTTATGCCGGTTACTGCCACTGCTCCCAATGCCGCAAGTTCAGTGGCTCTGCGCTGTCTGCGTTCGGGGGACTCGATGCGGCCAGCTTCTCCGTTATTCAAGGCGTTGATCTACTGGGGAGCTACGACAAGACGTCTGCTACACGGATGCGCTTCTGTACCCGGTGCGGCTCTAGTTTATTCACCGAAAAGCCGCTAAGCAAAATGGTCCACCTGCGTCTTGGCACCTTGGACACTGAGCCCTCGGTCTGGCCTCAATTTCACGTCCACGTCGAATCGCTGCCAGCGTGGTCTGCGATATGCGACGGACTTCCCTGCGTTGACGGTAATCCGACAGAGCAACAGGCGGAGGAATTCCGCGACCAGGCGCGAGCCCTTCTCGCTGCTGGCCGAACCTCCTAGAACCATGCAGTCGGCAAACGACAGCTCAAGCTTTGCTGGTTGGACAAGCCACATCTACAACCCGTGGCTGTCGAGGAGCCGGTTGCTTCGGAGCGCCCGTGCTGCGGCCGAAGCGGTCGACGCGTTCTCTCACCGCGGCGATCGTGCCGAGATAATTCGGTTGAACAGCAAAGCGTCAAGCAGCGGGGAAGCGAAGGTACGGGTTTTCGCCGGTCCCTGGTGCCGCGTGCTGACGGATGAGATCGATCGAGAGGAGCGTGCCGATTTTTGGGACCTCGTACGAGGCACTCCTTCGATCGAATGGCTGTTACTTTTCGACGGCGGCACTGAGAGATCCGTGAAGCTGCCTCCGGACTGGGGCGATGGATTTGCGAACTGCTGGGTTGGCGTCAAGCTTGCTGGGCCGGCCCGCGCAGCCGAGCAGCTTGATGCTCTGCGGTCAATTCCATCTCGTCATCGGTTCGGTCTTTCTTCTCCATTGCTCGAGGATCTTGGTGATCTCAATCTGCATGGCCTCGATTGGTTCATTGCTCAGCTATCAGATGGTCGCTCGGTCGACTCGGAGTCGGTCATTGCGCTGAAGCTGCAATGCATGGCATTCGGCATCCCCTTCTGGCTCGAAGAAGTTGACCGGGTCACCGGGACGACGGACGGCTTGAATCGCTACTCCTTTCGAGAGTCGCCAGGACCTTGATGCAGCTCGAATCCAGGATGCCGATGCAACGCGTGTTCGACTACTTTCGGGCACACGCCGTAAGCAATCGGGTGCTGCACGAACGCGATCGCGGTTTGCAGCGGATGTTCGTGCCACTCCTGTGCGTCAGCTTTTTCTTGGTGGCAAAGGAGACGGGATTCGTCAAGGAGTCGGTGCCGGCACCATTCGTTGCCATCTTCTGCTTCTACTCAGTTGCCGCAGCAATCTATCTGTTTGCTTTGAGGCGGAACGAACGCGGGCTGGTAAGCGCGCAATACCTCTTCATCGTTTGCGATCCGCTGTTCCCGATCCTGGCGGTGGTGGTCTCACCGCAGTTGTTCGGCTGGCTGGTGCTGTTGCTCGGTGTTATGCCCGCGAGATGTGGGATTCGATATGGCCTTCGAACCTTCTGGCTGGAGTGGGGTTGCTCAGTCGCATGGTTCTTGTTGGCGCTTGCGACCATTCCATCGGCAAGGGAACCGGCCGTGGCGCTTCTGCTTGGAATGACGATTCTTCTGAGTGTTCCGCTGTTTCTGCCGCTCATTCGAATTGCGAGACGAACCCATGAGCTGGATCTGAAGCATGCGCGCCTAGATGCCATGACTGAAAGCGTCTCAGCGAAAAGCATTTTCTTGACCAAAGTCAGCCATGAGATGCGGTCCCCACTGCAAGCAATCCTTTCGACCGTCGACACCTTCGAGCTCAACGTTAGGTCGGTTGAAGGGCGGGAATTCACGAACAAGATTCGACGATCGCTATCGTCCTTGAATCGACACCTGGTCGACTTGTTGACACTCGCAAGCTCGGAAGCCGGAAACTTGTCTGTGCACTCTGAGACCGTCGACGTAAGTGCGCTGTTCGGCGATGTATGTGACGAGGCCCGTGACCACGCGGCTAGTAAACACCTTGAACTTGCGCTCGAGCTTCCTGCCGAGCCTGTCGTGGCGAAGCTTGATGCGGTTCGGTTGGCACAGATCTTGGAAAACCTGACAACGAACGCGATTCGATACACGTCGAAGGGCCGCGTAGTCATCCGGCTGAGAGCTTGGAACGCTGCGTCGAAGACGATCCAGTTCGAGGTTGAAGACACGGGTCGGGGGATCGACCCGAGCGAGCAGGCTCTCATCTTTGCACCCCACACTCGCGCCGGCGAGTCGACATACGTTCGCGGCAGCTCAGGGATGGGTCTTGCTGTGGTGCGAACTCTCCTCGCCCGCATGGGCGGAACGATCGTGCTCGAGAGCGCGCCTGGGAACGGGTCGAGGTTCACCGTAATTGTTTCGGCGCCTGAAGGAATCGTGACTGGGCAGGGCGGGAACAAGGTGTTGGTCGTCGACGATCTCGAAGAAGTTCTCACCGGCTTAAAAGAGGTTATCGGCGGTCTTGGCTTCGAGGTTGACGCGGCCTTAGGTCCGTACGCAGCCGAGAGGCTGCTTGCGGACAACGACTACGCAGTGGTTCTATGCGACCTGCAGATGCCGGACAAAACTGGTGTCGAGCTCGCACGGGAGAGCAGAACATCAGTGTCGCGTAACACCGCGGCGCGATGGATTGCGATGACCGCCGGCACCGAAACCGATGCCGGACAGGGTTGGCCATTTGACGCCTTCGTTCGCAAGCCGATTCGGGGCGCAGTTCTTAAGCGCTTGCTCGCAGTTCGAACCCCAGCTGAAGCGCCGACATGATGCTTGAAGTTCGGATCGGCTTCTCGAAATACGTTAGACGGTAGAACGACGCAATCGACGCGAGTTCGCTCTCATCGGCATTGCCTCTTTGAAGCTGCCCGGTGAGCAGCACGATCGGGCAGGTTTGGTCCTTCGCTCGTATCGCAGCGATGAGTGACCGGGTGTTCTGCTTGTCGATCAACCAGTCGACCACGTATCCATCGAAAGGCTTAGCCGCGACCTGGGTCATCAGGTCATCAAGCGAAAAGAACGCTTCTGCGTCAAGGCCGGTCGCGTTCATGTAACCCACGATGCTCGTGGCAATCTCTTGATCATCATCAAGTACGGCAACGCGATGCTTTTTCGTCTTGCCGAGCTGGATGAGAACGCGTTCAACCTCGAAAGACTCCGCCCCTAAGGCATCGGTGGTGGGCACGACCACCCACTGATCCTTGGTTGGCTGCAACGCTACCAACGGCGACATCTGACGGGAGGTGGCCTTGGCGCCTACCCACACCCGGCACGCGATCCGAACGTGGCCCAGCGCGAGCTCGGCCACCTCTCCAGTTCCGGACACCCCGTCGGCAGAGTCAGCGGCAAATAACGACGTGAGCGTCTCCCCGCTGCTTGCGGCCAGGCGGGCAACCTCGTCAACAGTCCAAGGCGTCTCCCCATTCATCCGACGGCGCGCTTGCTGGTAGCCGATAGCAAGCGTGTCCGCGACGTAGGTGACGCGCTGCCGGGGCTGGAGCCCTGCTCGATCGAGGAGACGGGTGATGAAGCTGTCCGCAACGCTCGCCGCCGGCGATCCTTCTTTCGTACTCATCTTGACATATCAAGTACAAACCCTTGGCCTTTGAAAGTACACAGGAAGAAACTTCTATGGTAAAAACTGGCTGTTCAGGTCTCCCAATGAAATCTTGTTAACTTTCATTGAAGGTTCCCTCAGTCTAGCGTCGAGGTGCGAGATGGCGAAGTTTCTGGTGCGTATGAAGTCACATTCGGCGGCAGCATTGTCCCTCCTGGCGATCATTTGCTCGAGCACGCCAGCGACGGCAGTGGCTTCCGACTACGGCTGCCGCGTGCTCCTTTGCCTTGCGAATCCGGCCGGGCCGACGGCGGTCGCGATGTGCATCCCGCCGATCACGCAACTATGGCGTGACCTGGCGCGTGTTCCGCCTCGGCCTTTCCCGACGTGCGACGAAGCGCGGCCAGCCGTCGCGGTGCAAAACGAGACTTGGTATGACCCGTGTCCCGAAGGGACGGCAGCGCTCGAGGACGGCCTCTACGGCGCAAGACAAGTCGACCCGACTTCTGCCTACCTCGGGATTGGAGAGGGTGACAACCTCCGCCCAGGTGGCATCGACGCACCCGCACTTGGCAGCAAGGTCTGCGTCGGCCGTCCGGTAGGCCAGACCTCCATTCAGGTTGGCTACGGCGAAAACGCCACCTCCGTGCTCGCCAATGTCTACGACCGCATTGCGCTCCTAGATCCGGCAACTTCGCCGCGGGCGATCGATGTCTTCCTGAACAACGCGCTCTATCGGCGCGTTCGCTGGTAGGGCTGCCCAGTGTCGCTTCCCATGCCCGCGTCACGAACACGATCGTTCCCCTTGATTCGCGCCAGAGCGGGGCGATCCGACCGACGCATGGTCTTCGTCGCGGTCAAAGCTCGCACAACCTACCGTTCGTGATGAAAAACATGTCCATGTTGTCTCCCTTTGCTTTCACTTTGTCCGATGGATTCGTGAGCGCGCGTCAACGCATTTTCGAGGCGAACGCTCGCCGGCGAGAAGAGCGTAGCCGACAAGTTACGCAGTCGGCTCTGACTTCGCCGTCCTACGGCCTGGCCCGCGCCGTTGCGGCGGTGGTCGAGCGACTTCCTACGACCGGCGCGGTCGCGATGGACTGGACCGATGTCTTGCGGCTGGTCCACCTCGACGAACCCAGCGAGGAAACGTTGCGCGAGTTGCAGGAAGCGCTGCGCGCCAAGCATGTACTGGCCGCCTTTGGCAGCCGCACGGTTGTCTTTGCTCGCGATCCGGAATGAGTCCGGCCGCCCGGCGTTCTCCCAGGAACGCTGAGCAACTCCCACCCTACCGGATCCCTGCCACCCGCAACCCTTGTTTGGAGAAATTGCCATGTCCACATTGAATAAAGCGCAACTGATCGGCAATCT
>Ga0123338_10004606_pt1 | contig 11997 bp, 8 predicted proteins | sample grotaG_FD_89793 | JGI IMG/M metagenome (GOLD analysis project Ga0123338, IMG submission 89793) | Glacier valley bacterial and archeal communities from Borup Fiord, Nunavut, Canada, to study Microbial Dark Matter (Phase II) -... | ecosystem: Environmental > Aquatic > Freshwater > Ice > Glacier ... | reverse complement strand
GTGGGGGGGGGGGGGGTGCGTTGGTTGGGGGGGGGGGGCGGGGGGGGGGGGGGGGGCGGCGCCGGGGGGGCGCGGGGGATGGTGGCCGGGGGGAAGGGGGGGGGGGGGGAGCTCAACTACCACTCTGATCTGGACATCATCTTTGTCTACGATCACCAGGGGTATACGGACGGCGAGAAACAGATCTCCAACCACGAATATTTTGCCAAGCTGGCCCAGAAGATCATATCGATTCTGACCATGCAGACCCGTGAAGGGTACGTTTACAAGATCGACACCCGTCTGCGCCCATCCGGGAATGCCGGTCCGCTGGTGACCTCGCTGGACTCCTTTCTCGACTATCACCGCACGGAAGCCCAGATCTGGGAGCGGCAGGCGCTCACCAAGGCCCGTGTCGTCCTTGGCGATAACAGTCTGGCCGGCCAGCTGCACGATATTATCCGTCACACGATTTATGGCGCAACAATAGGTGACGAGGGGCGCCAGGAGATCCACCGCCTCCGGATGCGGATGGAAAACGAACTGGCCCGGGAGAAGGACGGCAGTTACAACATAAAAACCGGCCGTGGGGGGATGGTGGATGTGGAGTTTGCCGTTCAATATCTGCAGCTGCGTGAGGGGTACCGCTCTCCGGAACTGCGTACCACCAGCACGGTCGTCGCTCTCAAGGAGATCAGTACGCTGGGGCTGTTGCCCGATGGAGATGCCCAAACGCTCCTGACCGGGTACAAATTCCTGCGCAAACTCGAAAACCGCCTCCGGATTATTCACGACTACTCGGTCAACGATCTCTCCGGAACGAGAATCTATCTGAACAAGCTGGCGCGCCGTCTGGGGTATGATCCCAAGCTGAAGAATCCGGGGGCCGCCCTGATCTCTGATTATGAGGAGATGACCGGTAAAATCCGGGATGTGTTTGACCGGCTGTTTCTGGTTGAATCTTAGCCGGGAAAAAGTGGAGATGGACGGACGTTACCTCTCCAGAACCTGACCCAGCGCCTCGTCAATCTTCGACACATCGACAACCGTGTTGAAGCAGGGGCCAAAAGGGCGCTCGTTGAGGATGCCGATGACCGGCAGCGGGTAGCAGTCTTTGATGCCGGAGGTCAGGTCCCGCTCGCAGGCCACCGCCAGCACCAGTTTCGGCCGTTTTTCCACAATGACCTTGCGGGCGAGCGTGCCGCCGGTAGCAACCGAAATGTCGACCGCATACTTTCGTCCGAGATCGACCAGCCCCTTGATGCTGCAGCGGCCGCATTGAACGCATTTGTGGATGTCGCCGGTCACTTTGATTTCACAGTCGGAGAGCTGGATGCAGTGCGGCAGCAGCACCAGAATCCGATCCGGTTTTACCTTCATCCGCTGGGACGTCACCAGGCTGTTGTTCATCGCGATAAAAGATTGCCGGATACGGTCCCTGTCGAGTCCCATCACCCTCCCCACAAATTCGATAACCGGCAGCAGAAACTTGATCACTACCAGGCGCATGAAGCGGGTCAGGAAAATATCCTTGCCCAGTGCTGTGGTCAGTACCAGCAGACCGGTCCCCAAGATGGCAATCCCGGAGAGCGACACCATGATGATGCCGACAATATGGGGCAGATTGGAGTTGATGTTGGCCAGACCGCGGTTGGGAACCCACCAGGCCAGGAATATGACGGCGACCACGATCAGACAGGTTACGCCCATCAGGGTGACAAAGAGTCGTTTGCGTGGCGGTGTTGCAGCTGTTTCCGTGGTTTTTGTCACTATGGTGACCCCTCAGGTTCTCCGGCCCCCAGCAGGGTCCCTTCGGAAGCGGGGTAACCGGCCAGAAAACTTGCGCAGTCGAGGCGTTTCTTGCCGGCCAGCTGCAGCTCTTGTAAAAAAAGACTCCCCGATTGGCAGGCTACTTCAAAGTGCCCTTTTGCTGCCTGCAGCACCGTTCCGGGTTCCCCGGAGCCTTCGCCGATGCTGGTGCGAAGGATTTTCAGGGTCTGACCGTCGATGGTCGTGCAGGCGCCCGGCCAGACAGCCAGACCCCGCACCTGATTGTGGATTGTGCGGGCGTCAGCGCGCCAGTTGATGATACCATCATCTTTTTTCAGCATCGGCGCATAACAGCTGTCGGGGTTGTTCTGCGGCTGCGGGACGAGATCACCTGCGACGAGCCTGTCGAGCGTTTTGCCCAGCAGGTCGGCTCCCATGGCCGCCATACGATCATGAAGGGATACGATATCTTCGTTTTCATCCAGCGGAGTCCTCTGGACCAGCAGCATATCACCGGTATCGAGGCCGACATCCATCAGCATTGTAGTCACGCCGGTTTCAGCCTCGCCGTTAATGATGCACCAGTTGAGGGGTGCGGCACCACGGTAGCGCGGGAGGAGCGAGGCATGGACGTTGATACAGCCGTGGGGGGGGATGTCAAGTAGCGCTTTGGGGAGGATCTGGCCGAAAGCGACGACAACAATAACATCCGGCTTCAGTCCGCGGATGATGTCAACGAAACCCGGATTCCGTACTTTGAGCGGCTGGTATACCGGGATACCATTCTTTTCGGCCAACTCCTTGACCGGTGGCGGCATCATCCGCTGTCCCCGCCCCTTGGGGCGATCCGGCTGAGTGACGACAGCCACAATATTTTCTCCGCGCTCTATCAAACTCTGCAGGGTCGGGCAGGCAAAATCGGGTGTTCCCATGAAAATGATTCGCCAGCCGGTCATCTCTTCTCCTCTGCCGCTTTGCGGGCTTTGCGCTGGAACAGTTCACGCTTGAGAGCCGAGAGGTGGTCGACAAATAGGATCCCCTCAAGGTGGTCAATCTCGTGCTGAAACGCGATTGCGAGCAGATCTTCCGCTTTCCAGGTCCGCTCGGCACCATTAAGGTCGAGCGCCTTGACGATCACACTGGCGTGCCGTCTGACATTGGCGGCATAATCCGGCACCGAGAGGCACCCCTCCTCTTCGTAGGCTTCCCCTTCGGCATGAACAATGACCGGGTTTATGGCGACAATAAGATCGGGGGGCTCGTTTTTCCCCGAGATGTCGATAACAACGATGCGCTGGTGTGCGCCGATCTGCGGTGCCGCCAGACCGATCCCGGGAGCGGCATACATGGTTTCGGCCATGTCCTGGACGAGTTCCCGGATCGAGTCGGTAATAATTGTTACCGGTGCGCATTTCTTCTTGAGCTCAGGGTTCGGGTAGGTGAGAATTGTGCGAATCATTGCGTATCCTTCGTTGAAGATATAAGAAAGCGATGATACTATTTCAGGGCGATAAAATCAATTTTCATCTTGAAGGGCATACAGAGGTGCGGGGATGACTGATCCGGTCAAGGAAATAAGCGGGACACAGGGTGCTTCAGCAGGGGGGAGCTACAGCGGCGGCAGTTTCTCTGGGGGGCATAACAAAAAAAGGGCGCCGGCACCGCAGGCCGACCTGATCGAAATATCCCAGGATGCCCGCGATCGCTCGAAAGGAAAAACAAGGAAGAATATTCTGGAATATCTGAAAGAGCTGCTGGGGTAACCCGCTGAAAACGCCGGGGAGACCAGTACAGAAGCCGTTTTTCGCACACTTCCGGGAGGAATGAGCCGGTTAACGCCCCTGCCCGGCGGGAGTCAGTTGAAAAAGCTTTTATCCTTTTCGAATGCTTCCTCAAAGCTTTCCAGGAGGGCGTCCATGCGCTGCTGGTCCAGCCCCAGCCTCTGTGCAGGTACTGTTTGCAGAAGATCCAGCCCCTCATCCGGTTCGCGGATGCCGATTCCCGCTTTGTGACAAAACAGATCGGCCAGTCCGACTACACAGGTCAGGCTGATCTGATAGGAATCTTCATCCTCCGCAAATTCGAAGGTATGGTGGTTCAGTACGGCATGCATCAGCATGTCGGGAAAGTTCCATTTCTTGATGACCAGCCCGCCAACCTCGGAGTGTGTGTAGGGATACAGCTGACGTTCGGCCACCTCAAAAGTAAGGCCGTCATTGTAGCATCTCTGCATGACACCCTGAAACTTCTGTTTGTCCATGGTGTTCATGATTATCTTGCCGATGTCATGGAAAAGTCCCCCCAGAAAGGCTTCTTCCTCGCTCACCAGACGGGTCTCCCTGGCGATCATGCGTGACGCAAGACCGGCGCCGAAGGAGTGTTCCCAGAGCATTTTTTCAGTCAGGCCATACGGCTGGTAGACCTGTTTGACGGAGGCGGCTACGACCAGACTCTTCAGTGTGGCGGAGCCGAGAACCACAATCGCATGGGAGAGCGTCTGAATCTGGCGCTGGCAGCCGTAGAAGGAGGAGTTCGATATTTTCAGCACGCGGGCGGCGACAGCCGGGTCAGAGGCGACGACCTTGGCCAGCTCTTCCGCAGTCGCACTTTCGCTCTCGATAAGCTGCATGACCTTCATGGCGACAACCGGGATGGTCGGCAGGTCGCTGGCGGTCATGATCATTATTTCCAGTTCTCTGTTCATGATGTCCTTGAGGAGCTAAATCTTCCTGATACCTCTGGCAGCGGCAAACCAGGGAGGGCTCATTATCCACATACTGTCGTAAAAAATCAAGTATTTAGCCTAAGTTATTGAAATATTGCCGGGTGGTGTGTATAATCCCGCCGCACTACCGACAGAAATTGAGGGAACAGCCGTTATGAAGATACTGCAAGCATACCTGTTGCTGCTGAGCGCCGCACTCCTTTTGACCGGATTCAGTTGGGGATTCGGCCCTGATCCCTGTAAAAAAGCGCTTGAAATAGCAGGCACTCTGAACAACATCGGTGATGAGGCTCAGATGCGTCAGGCGGAGGCCGGGATTACCGCCCAGTGTCCGGATGGCGCCGCCGCCCATTTCGTGGGCGCACTCCAGCAGGAGCGAGCCAGCAACTTTGATGCTGCTATTGAAGAATATCGCCGCACGCTGCAGCAAGCTCCCTCTTTCGCTCGAGCCAGCGGAAATCTGGGGTTGCTGTATGCCCGGAAAGGGATGAACGATGAAGCGTCGGTTGAGCTGGCACGCGGGCTCTCTTCGATTCAAAACCCTCTTTACCATAAGGCGATGGCGCAGATTTTAGCCGCGCAAAAAGTCTATCCCCTGGCCGCATATCATTACAACGAGGCGGGGCGTGGGCTGAGCGGCGATGCTTCCATCTTTGTCGCTCTTGCCGAGATCTACGCTGCGGCAAACCAGCCTGATAAGGCGCTGGAGGAATATCGACGCGCTCTGGCCGCCGATCCCGGTTCGGCGAAGGCCCATTTCGGCATCGCAACGATTAATATGCAGCGGGGCGACACAGATAAGGCGCTTGAACAGCTGAAACGGGGCGAGGCCGCTGCACCGCAGAACCGTGACATCCACCTGATGCTGGCAGCTCTTTACGAAAACAAGGGTGATGCCAAGCTGGCCGACTACCATTCGTTGCTGGGGGGGAAAAGCAAGCTCACGCAGAATGTTCAGAAGCCGGCCGGTCACTCTGATGCGAGCGGCACCGGCAAGGAAATCGAAAGCCTCAGGGCCGCTATCAAGGAGCATCCCGAAGATACGCTTTCATACGAAAAGCTCGGGAACCTCTACCGGGCGGCGGGTAAAGATGCGGAGGCCATCGTTGCTTATCGTGAGGCGGCACATCGCAACAGCAGCAACAGCGACGTGTACCTCAATCTTGGCATCCTGTACGAGAAAAAAGCTCAAATCGACGAGGCGGTCGTAGCCTACAAGCGGGCGGTCAAAGTTAACCCGGCCAACGCCGAAGCTCATTTGCGACTGGGTGATATCCGTTTCTCCCGCGGCCTGTTTCAGGACGCGGTGGATCAGTATTCGGAGTTTCTCAGGTTGCGTCCCGCAAGTCCGGATATCCACCTTAAACTGGCCCGGATATTTGTCAAAAGCAAGGAAGCCGGCCTGGCACTTTCGTCATACAACTCCGTGCTGGTCTACAGCCCAAATGATGGTGATGCCAATCGGGAGATCGCAGCGCTGTACGCTCAAAAGGGTGACAACGATAGAGCGCTTGCCCATTATAAAAAAGCGCTTGCGGTTCATAAGAACGACAGCGAGGCGCGTACCGCACTCATATCAATCTATGTGAAGAACAAGCAGTATGATGAAATAACGGCTCTACTTAAAGATGCGGTCGAATTGAACCCCGATGATCCGGTTAATCATTACAAGCTGGGGCTGATTTACGACTTTAAAAAAGAGTATGATAACGCAATTGTTACCTATAAAAAATCGATTGAGCTGAAGCCGGATAATGTCAGGGCGCTCACTGCGCTTGGTCGTCTGTATATGAAAACCGGACGGCTGAGTGAAGCCAAAGAGACCCTCGAAGCGGCAAAAAAAGCTGATCCTTCCATGGAAGAAAGCGCCGTTTTGCTCAATAACATTCGTGACGAATTCAACCCTGAACCGCGTAAAATATCGAAAGGTAAAACGGTGAAAGGCAAAAAAGTTAAGGGCAAAAAAGTGAAGGAGAAAAAAAACAAAAAGAGTTCGAAAAAGAGTAAGGGGAAGAAGCAGGCAAAAAAGAAGTAGCCTGCCGACGTAGCTGCATTAGCCGGATCTTACTGACGTGATGGGTGCGTTAACGGAATTATTTGCTGCTCAAAAAACTCAAAAAATGATAACTTACCAATCACGAACATTTTCTGACATCCCGGCATTCCGCGACTGGAAACATAATGACAGCTCCGAACGGTACAGATTCCTACTTTCCCTACGATATCCAGATTTCCTCCCATCACTGGCGCTCCCTCGCCCTCGGAGCGCTTTCAAGCGGCATTAAAGAGCGCGGCATCCCCCCGATACAATTTTTTCGGCAACTGGCTTTCAAGCTGAACGGCAAACGCTCCCCCGGGGACGCTGTTGTGCATGCCGGCGAACTCAACCTGTACGCATCCCTTCAGAAAACATTGCGCTACCTTATCGACGGTGTCGCCGCCGCTCCGGAAACTTCTCTCCTGGTCAATGCGCTGAAATCTGGGGGGGTCGACCCGACAGGTGTTACTCTCCGGACAACTGCCCGGCGCTTTGTTGAATTGTTTCCACCGGCCTCGGTTCTTGAGGGGGGGGCAGAACCTGGCCGCTGGCTGGTTGACTCCCTGAACAGCCCCCTGCGCACTCATCAGCTGCTGCGGGAAATGCTGCTGCTGCGACTGGCGGCCGTCAATCCGGCTATCGACAGCTTCCGTGAACTCGTCGATGATACGGCTCTGGCCGAATCGTCACACTACTCGAGCATCATTCGGGCCTTTGACCGCTCCCTGAAAGATGGGCCGGTTCTAGCCGGAAAAGGGTGTACGCTGATCGAGGCCCTCATGGCGGCGTTTACCGCCTCCCCTGACTCCCTGGCGGGTCAGGTTGCGTATCTCCGGGGGCAGTGGCAGGATATTCTGCCCATGGAGTTGCTGCACGATGTGGAGATCGCCTTTGATATTCAGCAGGAGGAACAGAGGGAGCGTGGTGGCGGCGGCGGTGAACCGGGGCCGGCTCCTGTCCTGGAGTTCCGGCGAGCCGGACATTCTGCCGCGACCGGGACTGACGCTGTTTTCCACGGCTTTGATTACCCTGCGTATGAGGCATTTTCATCTGATGCCGGCTGGATGTCACATGTCGTCTTGATGGCCAAGATGGTATATATCTGGCTCGATCAGCTCAGTCGGACTCACGGCATTCCGATAACCCGGCTCGACCAGGTGCCGGATGCCGAGCTTGACCGGCTGGCTGCCTGGGGTTTCTCCGGACTCTGGCTGATCGGTCTCTGGGAGCGTTCTCCCGCATCGCAGCGGATTAAACAGATCTGCGGCAACCCGGAAGCTATCGCCTCGGCCTATTCGCTCTACGACTACGAAGTGGCCGCTGATCTCGGCGGCTGGGAAGCGCTGGCAAACCTAAGGGAACGGGCCGGACTCCGTGGTATCCGCCTGGCAAGCGATATGGTGCCGAATCACACCGGCATCTATTCCCGCTGGGTGATGCAGCACCCGGACTGGTTTGTCCAGACCGATTACCCCCCGTTTCCGACCTACCAGTTTACCGGTGAGGATCTGTCTGGCGACAGCAACGTCTGCCTGCAGGTCGAAGATGGCTACTGGAACAAGAGCGACGCCGCCGTGGTGTTCAAACATTATGACCGGCGCAGCGGCCGGGCCCGCTACATCTATCACGGCAATGATGGCACCAGCATCCCCTGGAACGATACCGCCCAGCTCAATTATCTGATCCCCGAACTGCGTGAAGCGGTCATCCAGACCATTCTCCATGTTGCCCGCAATTTTCCGATTATCCGCTTCGACGCCGCCATGACGCTGGCCAAGAAGCATTATCAGCGCCTCTGGTTCCCGCTGCGCGGCCTCGGCGGCGGGGTCCCGTCCCGTGCCGAGCACGGCATGAGCAAGGAGGAGTTCGATGCCGTCTTCCCGGTGGAATTCTGGCGCGAGGTCGTCGACCGTGTGGCGGCCGAGGCACCCGGCACGCTGCTGCTGGCTGAGGCATTCTGGATGATGGAGGGGTATTTCGTCAGGACGCTCGGCATGCATCGCGTGTATAACAGCGCCTTTATGAACATGCTCAAGAGCGAGGAGAACGCCAAATACCGCACGACCATCAAGAACGTACTGGAATTCAACCACGAGATCCTCAAGCGATTCGTCAATTTCATGAACAACCCGGACGAAAAGACGGCGGTCGCCCAGTTCGGTTCGCAGGGCAAATATTTCGGCGCCTGCGTACTGCTGGCTACGATGCCCGGCCTGCCGATGTTCGGCCATGGCCAGATTGAGGGTTTCCACGAGAAATACGGCATGGAGTACAAGCGTGCCTACTGGGACGAACAGGTGGATGAGGGGCTGGTACGCGGGCATGAAATGTGGATCTTTCCGCTGCTGCGCCGCCGCTGGCTCTTTTCAGGCTCTGAGAATTTTGTACTGTATGATTTCCATGCCGGTGACAGCATCGATGAAAACGTGTTCGCCTATTCCAACCGCTCTGGTGAACATCGGGCGCTGGTGCTGTATCATAACAGCCATTCGACAACCTCCGGCTGGATCAGGGAATCGGTCTCTTTTCTGGGGTCCGGTGAAGGAGAAGGGGGACGACTCGACCGGACATCGCTTGCCGAGGCGCTGGCCGCTCCCCATGAAGACGATTCTTATCTGGCTTTCAGGGACCAGACGGAAGGGGTGGAGTATCTCCGCTCATCGCGCGAGCTGTGCGAACAGGGGCTTTATGTCGAGCTTGGGGAGTATCAGTTCCATGTATTCATGGATTTCCGGGAAATCCGCGATGACCAGGAGCGCTCATGGCAGAAGCTGTACACGCAGCTGAATGGTTCTGGGGTCGTTTCGCTTGAGGACGAACGGAAGCAGCTGCTGTATTGGGAGTTGAATGCTGCATTCCGCACCGTTTTTGAGCTGTTCATTGAGGATGGAGAAACGGGGAAGGCCTCTGCAACTGATGTAGAGCTGCAGCGGGCGGTAGAGCTGTTTCTGAAGAGTGCTGACGCAGACGAGCCGCTGGCAACAGCAGAGGGTAAAGCGCATGCCCCCGCCGGCACAGCGAAACGGAAGATTCAGCGGAAGAAAAGCGAGGCGGCCGTGCAGTTCGCCCGCTTTACCGAGCTTAAAGGTCACAAGTCAACGGCGAGCGATGCCCGCTCATTCCAGCTTCGTCTGAGCGCCGGATTCTCGGATCAGGCGGCTGATTCCCTGCTGCTGGCCTGGCTGATTCTGCGCGAGACCGCTCTTGATCCGGTCAGCCGGGGCCTTGATCATACCCTGTTAAAATATCTGCAGCGGGATGGTGATCCCGGGTTCAGCAGTCGTGCAGTAGAGTTGCTCTCTGCGCTGCTCGAGTGGTGGCGGTCTGACGAGCGGGAATGTGCCGGGAGTAATCTGAAACAGATTCAGAGTTTGTTTGAACTCAAAGTGTGCCGTAAATTTTTGTTGATACATGAAAGCGACGGGATTGAATGGTTCAACAAGGAGCGCTTTGAAGAGCTGTGCGAATGGTCACAGCTGCTTCTTCTGATTGATGGATGTGGTGCAGACTCTACTGCCAGGACCGTTTCCACGAGGATGGGTGCGGCGGAGCGCTCTCTCACTACAGGAGCAAAGATGGCCCAGGATGTCGGCTATCGCAGCCGGCTCTTTTCTGAGCTGCCGGAGAAGGTTGTCGGCCAGAGAACGTAGCGATCTTAAAAAGCCGAGGGTTCGATCGGTACAACAATGGTTTCTGAATGCAAGAAAGGCCGGCATGATTGCCGGCCTTTCTGTGTTTACATAGTTATTTTAAAATATCAGGCAAACGGATTTCTGATGGTAATCGTCTGATCGCGCCGCGGCCCGACGGATACCAGCACGATCGGACAGCCGGCCAGCTCTTGCAGCCTCCGCACGTACGCCTTGGCGTTTGCCGGCAGCTCTTCAAAGGTGAGGACAGCGGTAATATCCTCTTTCCAGCCGGGGAGCTCTTCGTAGACCGGCTGGCACTTCTCGAACAGTTCCAGTTTGGCGGGCAGGGTCTCCAGCATTTTTCCGTCACACGTATAACCCGTGCAGACTTTGATCGTATCGAATTCGGACAGTACATCGAGCTTGGTCAGCGCGATGCCGGTCAGCCCATTCACGCGAACGGCATACCGGACAACCATAGCATCAAACCAGCCGCAGCGCCGCGGGCGTCCTGTTGTAGCGCCGAACTCGCCGCCGATCCTGCGGAGTTCTTCACCGTCTGCATCCTGCAGTTCGGTTGGAAAAGGGCCGCTGCCGACGCGGGTCACATATGCCTTCGATATGCCGATGATTTCATGGATTTCGCGCGGACTGACGCCGGAACCGGTACAGGCGCCACCGGAACAGGTCGAGGAAGAGGTGACAAAGGGATAGGTGCCGTGGTCGATGTCAAGCAGCGTCCCTTGAGCCCCTTCAAAGAGAGCCTTCTTTCCGGCCTTGAGATCATTGTTGAGGATCAGGGCGGTGTCGGCAACATAACGGCGCAGGACATCGGCATACCCCTGGTACTCGGCGAAGATTTCGTCATAACTGCAGGGGGGCTCACCGAGAAAATTCTCCAGCAGGAAGTTCTTCTCAACGAGAAATTCTTTCAGTTTGCGGGCAAATGTTCCGGCGTCGATCAGATCCATCAGCCGGATTCCGCGGCGGCCGATTTTGTCTTCGTAGCAGGGGCCGATACCGCGGCCGGTGGTGCCGATCTTCTGGTCGCCGCTTTTTGCTTCACGGGCGATGTCAATCCGTTTGTGGTACGGCATGATGATGTGCATCGATTCAGACAGCAGCAGGCAGGCATCATCCTTGATCCGACCCGATTCCTTGAGCTTGGTGATCTCCCTGATGAACACTTCCGGGTCGAGGACCACTCCATTACCGATAATGCAGCGTTTCCCCTCATGCAGAATACCGGAAGGAATCAGGTGCAGGACAACCTTCTCGTTGCCGACAACGAGTGTGTGCCCGGCATTGTTCCCCCCCTGATAGCGGACGACATTGTCTGCATAGTGAGTGTAAATATCGACGACCTTACCCTTTCCTTCATCGCCCCATTGGGCGCCAACAACAACTACGTTTGCCATGTTCAGTTTTCTCCCTGGCTTTCTTCGATATAGTTCATAAGTCCCGGCCGATCAATCATACTACTATCGATCGGTATCGTACATCCATCAAGGCTGCGCACGGCCCGGTACGGCTCCTGGTCGTCGCCGACAACAAGCATGCAGCGGATATTCATTTTCTTTGCGTATACCAGTGATTGTTCATAGTCGCGGCGGATGATATCGCGTGCGGTGGTATACCCAAGGGAACGGAGCCGGCGGGCTATCTGCAGTACGTTCCGCTTGTCGTGGCCGGTGTTGAACAGCAGGAAATCGGTTGCAGCGCATCCTTGCAGTTCAGGCCTCCGTTCGATCGTCTGCAGCAGATTGAGCAGATTGAACGTGAACCCTGTCGCCGGTGCATTGAAGCCGTACCGGCCGATGAGATTGTCGTAACGGCCGCCGCTGCAGACCGGT
>Ga0123338_10004603_pt1 | contig 12001 bp, 7 predicted proteins | sample grotaG_FD_89793 | JGI IMG/M metagenome (GOLD analysis project Ga0123338, IMG submission 89793) | Glacier valley bacterial and archeal communities from Borup Fiord, Nunavut, Canada, to study Microbial Dark Matter (Phase II) -... | ecosystem: Environmental > Aquatic > Freshwater > Ice > Glacier ... | reverse complement strand
GCCTGGACCCCCGACGGCGTCGCGGCGTTCAGCGGCGACACGCGCATCTTCATCACGCCGGGGTTCCGCTTCGCGGTGGTCGACGGACTGCTGACCAACTTCCACTTGCCGAAGTCGACGCTGTTCATGCTGGTCAGCGCGCTGATGGGGCTCGACACGATGCAGGCGGCGTACGCGCATGCGATCGAGAGTGGGTACCGGTTTTACAGTTACGGGGATGCGAGCTTGTTGCTGCCGGGCGGGTGAGGGGCGGCGGGATGGGTGGAAAGCCGCTTTGCAGCTTTCGGCACCAGGCGGCGGTGGCTGCCTGTTGTTCAGACATAAAGTTACTTGAGCTTCACGGGCATAATCTGCTTGGCTGCGCTGGAATTAGCGGTCGACAACTAGGCGACTACCATCGCGATCGTGGGTGATCGCGAAACTCAATGACTAGAAAAAGATCATCTTAGCTGGGACTCGATCGTTATGCCGCTCCCCTTCCACTTTGAGATTCCTGGTGCGGGACTTTCCGTGTCGCTGGAGGCAGGCGAAACGACGATCTTTGTTGGCGCAAACGGCAGCGGCAAGACACGCCTGGCAGCGACTCTCGAGCAGGCCGCCGGCACAAGCGCACATCGCATTGGCGCGCACCGGGCGCTCACGCTGGACCCAGGAGTGCCCAAGATTAGCCAAGAGGACAGCCGCCAAGCGCTTAGGAGCGGTTTTATCAGTAAGGGGCAGTACCTTAATGAGCACCAGATAGCGGAAGTCAGGCTAGGTCAACGTTGGGGCTCAAAATCCGCTACTCACTTGCTCAATGATTTTGATCCTCTACTGCAATGGCTTTTTGCCGACCAGAACAACATCGCGCTCGAGACACATTATCAAGTGCATGACGGCGTGCGGGACGAACCGAAGTTCACCGCCTTCCAGCGACTCAAGACCGTCTGGGAGCGTGTGCTCCCGGCCAAGCGGCTGTTCCCGCGCGGCGACACTATCGAGGTCGGCTCGGCGGAGAATCCAGACATCCCTCTATATAGCGCGGCCGAAATGAGCGATGGCGAGCGCGCGGTATTTTATATGATCGCCCAAGTGCTGTTCGCCGATCCCAACAGCATCCTGATTTTCGACGAGCCTGAGTTGCACGTCCATCGCTCCATTCTCGGTCGCCTTTGGGATGAGTTAGAGGGAGAGCGGCCCGACTGTGCTTTTGTGTTGATTACCCACGATCTGGAGTTTGCGGCATCGCGTCCGGCGAGGACATACGTGCTGGAGAAGTTTTCTTCGCCCGCGTCGTGGACGGTGCAGGCCTTGCCTAATGGTACCGGCTTTAGCGAGCAACTAACCGCGATGATCTTGGGCAGCCGACGCCCAATCTTGTTTGTCGAGGGCGATGGCAACAGTATAGACCTCGCCATATATCGCGCCTGCTTTCCTGGCTTGACTGTAGTGGCGCGCGGCAGCTGCGAGCGCGTGATCCAATCCGTCAAGACAATGCGCGCCAATAGAGACCTGACGCGTGTTACCTGCGCCGGCATGGTCGATGCGGATTCGCGCGACGCCGCCGACGTCACACATCTTGCGAGCATAGGCGTCTATGTTCTGCCGGTGTCGGAAATCGAGAACCTGCTTGCCCTGCCGACAGTCGCGTCGGTGATCCTTGACTATGATCTCCACGAGAAAATCGAGAAGGATGCGAGACTTGCCCGGCTCAAGGGTGCGCTGTTCGCCGACGCGGCAAGGTCCGAGACTCAGACAACAATTGCGCTTGACCATTGCCGACGCCGGATTGATCGCGCGCTCAAGATCGTCACTTTCGCGAACGAGCCCGACGAGGCCGCGCTGCAGGCCGAGCTAATGCGTCAAGTTGGCGCGATTGGTGTTGCCGCGATAGGTGTAGAGGTCCGCAAGTCGATAGCTGACGCGATTGCATCTGACGATCTACCCGCGCTGCTCAGGGTCTACGATCGCAAGGGACTAGTGCTCGCGTCGCTGGCGGCGATGAAGGGGGTCGGAAAGGAAGCGTTTGTCAGCTGGGTAGCGCGCGCCATGAAGGCCGCTAAAAGGCCAGAGCTACGTAGGGCAATTGCCAGCGTGCTGCCAACCCCGGTCGCACGATAGCATCATGTCAGATCGGCCTTGATCAGCAGATCTGCAGAGCCGCTCGACACTGGTGTGCTCGGGCCGAGGTTGAGTGAAGGTGTAATTCGTCAGCGCGTGAAGCCGCAGCTGATTGACTTGACAAATAAATCTATTTGGTTATATTTGGGTGATGATAAAAATACTCTGCCCTAGCCACACCCACACTGACAACCGGTCTGCGAGCGTCCGAGATCGGGGCCTTATCCAACGGCGACACGCTTGCTTTGTCGCCGCCAGGGGTCAAAGCGGTCGCCGTAAAATCCAACACCTGCACCCCGTAACGGCATCGTAATTTGCATATCCCCCTCGGTGCGCCGGTAAAGTTAGACGGGTTAGGCGGCGTTCCCGAAACCGGCACCCCGCGCTGTGCAATGCGCGCTATGCCCGCTACACCGCCCCGATGACCCGCCCCCGTTTCGACTTCACCATCCATGCCACCGACGGCGCGGCGCGCACCGGCACCATATCGATGCAGCGCGGCGACATCCGGACGCCGGCGTTCATGCCGGTGGGGACCGCCGCGACAGTCAAGGCGATGCGCAGCCGCGAGGTCCGCGCGGCAGGCGCCGATATCATCCTGGGCAACACCTATCACCTGATGCTGCGCCCGACGGCCGAACGGATCGACCGGCTGGGCGGCCTGCATGCCTTCATGGGGTGGGAGCGGCCGATCCTGACCGACAGCGGCGGGTATCAGGTGATGTCATTGGGCGAGCTGACCAAGCTGACCGAGGACGGGGTGACGTTCAAATCGCACCTCGATGGCAGCCGCCACCTGATTACGCCCGAACGCTCGATGGAGATCCAGCGGCTGCTCGGCTCCGACATCGTCATGGCGTTCGACGAGTGCACGCCGTTCCCCGCGACCCCCGAGCAGGCCGCCGCCTCGATGGCACGGTCGATGCGCTGGGCCCGGCGGTCGCGCGACGGCTTCGATGCGGGGGCGGCGCATGCGGCGCGCGCGGCGCTGTTCGGCATCCAGCAGGGGTCGATGGACGAGCGGCTGCGCGGGCAATCGGCAGACGCGCTGATGGCGATCGGCTTCGACGGCTATGCGATCGGCGGGCTGGCGGTGGGGGAGGGGCAGGATGCGATGTTCGCGGTGCTCGACTTCGCGCCCGGCCAGTTGCCGGTCGACCGCCCGCGCTATCTGATGGGAGTGGGCAAGCCCGACGATATCATCGGCGCGGTGCGGCGCGGGGTCGACATGTTCGACTGCGTGCTGCCGACGCGATCCGGCCGGACGGGGCAGGCGTTCACGCATGACGGCCCGCTCAACCTGCGCAACGCCCGCTTTGCCGAGGACACCGCGCCGCTCGATGCCGACTGCGCCTGCCCGGTATGCGCGGAGCACAGCCGCGCCTATCTCGCGCATCTGGTCCGCAGCGACGAGATATTGGGCGCGATGCTGATGACCGAGCACAACATCTGGTTCTACCAGCAGCTGATGGCCGGGCTGCGCGCCGCGATCGGCGAGGGGCGGCTGGCGGCATATGCGGACGCGTGGGTGGCACGATACAAACCCCTCTCCCCCTGAGGGAGAGGGAAGTCTTAGCGGCCCTTGAAGCGGGGGGCGCGCTTTTGCAGGAAGGCGGTGACGCCCTCGGCAAAGTCCGCCGTGCGCCCGGCGGTGCGCTGATGCTCGCGCTCGACGCGCAGCCCCTCGGTCAGGCTGACGTCCATGCACGCCCGGATGCCGTGGCGGATCAGCGTATAGGCGCGCGTCGGCCCGTTCGCGAGCCGGGTGGCCAGCGCGGTGACGGTCGCCTTGAGGTCGTCATCGTCGGCCACCGCATAGATCATGCCCCAGTCGAGCGCGGTCGCGGCGGGGATATTGTCGCCGAGCATCATCATCGCCTGCGCCCGCGCCTTGCCCGCCAGCCGGGGCAGCAGCCATGTTGACCCAACGTCGGGGACCAGCCCGATATTGACGAACGCCTGCAGGAAATACGCCGACTTCGCCGCGACGACGATGTCGCCCGCCAGCGCAAAGCTGCACCCCGCGCCCGCCGCCGGGCCGTTGACCGCGGTGATGAACGGGACGGGCAGTGCGAACAGCCGCTCGAGCAGCGGGTTGAAATGGCTTTCGAGGCTGCTGCCCGCATCGCTGTTCGCAATGCCGCGGTTGTTCGCGGTCGTGCCGCTCGCCAGGTCCGCACCGCTGCAAAAGGCGCGGCCGGCGCCGGTCAGTACGAGGACACGCGCCGTGCCCTCGTCGCGGACCCGGTCGACGGCGTCGATCATCTCGCCGATCACACCGGTGTGCAGCGCATTCAGCGCCTGCGGCCGGTTAATCGTGATGGTCGCGATGCCGGCGGACTCGTCGAAAAGGATATGCTCGTACGACATGCAACGCTCCCCAGCGGTTGACGTAAACGTCATAGCGGCAAAGCCGCGCGCGACGCCAGCCTAGCCGCGCGCCTTGACGAGCATGAACGCCGGGGTGCCGTCGCTGCCGAAGCCGACTTCGGCGGGGCCAAGGTCGTTGTCGCGCGGTCGGTCGTCGCGGCCGCCGTCGCGATTGGTGCGCGGACGGGCATCGCGCCGCGGCTCGTCGCGGCGGGGCTCGGCGGCGCGGGGCTCGGCGGGCCGGGGCGCAACTACGACCGGCGGCGAAGCAGTGTCGGCAGCGGCAGCTCCGCCGCCCTTGCCGCCCCGCCCACGGCGGCGGCGCGCGCGCGGCTTGCTGTCGCCAGCGGGGGCATCGTCGGGCATTTCGACCGGCAATGCTTCGGCAGGGACGGCGATTTCCTCGCTGGCTGCGACGATTTCGGCGGGTGCTGCGGCCTGCGCACTGTGACGCGGTACCTTGTGGCCGATCAGCTTTTCGACTTCGCGCAGGTTGTCCGCTTCGTCCGGCGTGAACAGCGTATAGGCGACGCCAGTACGCCCGGCGCGCCCGGTGCGGCCGATGCGGTGGACATAATCCTCGGCATGATGCGGCACGTCATAGTTGATGACGTGGCTGACGCCGGGCACATCGAGCCCGCGCGCTGCGACATCGGACGCGACGAGCACGGTGATGCTGCCATCCTTGAAGCGGTCGAGTTCGCGGATGCGGTCGGCCTGCTCCATGTCGCCATGGATCTGTCCGGCCGCCATGCCGGCTTTCTTAAGGACATCGGCGAGTTCGCGAACGTCTTTCTTGCGATTGCAAAAGACGATGGCGTTCTTGACGTCAGGGTCGCGCAGCAGGCTCCGCAGCGTCTCGCGCTTGCCGCGCGACGTGGTCTCGACGACGAACTGCGCGATCAACGCGTTCGACTGCGCCGGGCGCGCGACCTCGATAACGCGCGGGTCGGTCATGAAGCGGTCGGCGAGCTTCTTGATCGGGCCAGGCATGGTCGCCGAGAACAGCAGTGTCTGACGCGGCGTTGGCAGCTTGGTGCAGATTTCCTCGATGTCGGGGATAAAACCCATGTCGAGCATGCGGTCGGCCTCGTCGATCACGAGCAGGCTGCACTGGTTGAGCATGATCTTGCCGCGCCCGAACAGGTCCATCAGCCGACCCGGCGTTGCGATCAGCACGTCGACGCCCTTTTCAAGCGCGGCGAGCTGGTCGCCCATCGACACGCCGCCGATCAGCAGCGCCATCGTCAGCTTGTGATACTTGCCGTATTTATCGAAATTCTCGGAAACCTGCTGCGCCAGTTCGCGCGTCGGCTCGAGGATCAGCGAGCGCGGCATCCGTGCCCGGCTGCGCCCTTCGGCGAGGATGTCGATCATCGGCAGCACGAATGATGCGGTCTTGCCGGTGCCGGTCTGGGCCACGCCGATGATATCGCGGCCCATCAGCACCGGTGGGATCGCGCTCGCCTGGATCGGCGTCGGGTCGTTGTAACCACTGTCCGCGACCGCGCGGAGCAGCTCCTCCGACAGGCCCAGTGCTTCGAAACTCATGTGTGTCCTTGGGATAAGGGAGGCGCTCGAAAATGGATCGCCCGCACTGTGCCCGCGCTTGCGCCTGTTTGCCCGGTAAAGTCAATAAAGCGCGCTCAAAGAAACGGGCGGGGATCGCTCCCCGCCCGTATATTCCAGCGAGTGACTACCGGTTAGAATTTGATGCCGCCCGCGATGCCGTAGCGGCGCGGCTCGAGCGTGAAGATGTTGGTGAACAGCCCCGATGACTGGTCGGTGACGTACAATCCGGTGATCGCATTGTTATTGGCGATATTCTGGATGTAGCCGCGGACAAACCAGCGGTCGTCGTGACCGTTGACCTGAACCTGCGCGTTCATGATGTAGTAGCTCGGGATACGGTCGGCATAATCGTTGAAGATACTGCCCGTGCTATTGCCGGTGAGGGCGACGTCATAGCGCGGGACAATCGACATGCCACTGCCGAGTTCGAGCGTGTACTGAATACCCGCCGAGAATTTATAAGTCGGCGACTGCGGCAACTGGTTGCCGCGCAGGTTGGTGGTCACGCCTTCGGCAAGAACAGTAACGCCCGACGCCGCAGCGCCACCCTGCAACGCGCTGCAGATACTGAAGGCTCCGGTTGCGCCGTTGATCCCGCTGGTCGACGGGAATGCGGTCGGAGCTTTCAAGCCGATGGCGCTGTTAACGGCTGCCACATAGCCATTCGACAATGCCGCGCCGCCTGGCCCCGTCGGGACCACGACACAGTTCGAAGCGTTGCTGATGTCTTTGATGATGACGGCATCGCTACGGCCACCCGATGGATCGCGCGGGTTCGAAAGGAATTTGTCGCTGGTGACCTGCGTATGAAGATAGCTGAAGCCAAAATTGACTGCGAGCGCGCGCGTGGGCTGGATGATTGCGTCGCCTTCGAACCCGTAAATATCGGCATCAACATTGTCATTGACCGACGTGCGCGCAACGATACGGCTGATTTGCAGGCTCTTGTACTTGTAATAGAAGGCCGTCAGGTTGAGCCGCAACGTCCCGTCAAGGAAAGTATTCTTCGATCCGACTTCAAACGAATCGATGAACTCCGGTTTGAAGGCCTCGTTTACCGCAAAGATTGGCGACAACGGCGGATTGATACCGCCAGACTTGTAGCCACGTGAATACGATGCGTAGAGCAAGCTCTCGTCGGTAATTTTCCAATCGACGACAGCGCGACCGGTAAATTCGGAGAAGCTGACCTTTCGGACATCATATTCTTGTGGGCCGGCACGACCTGGGTCGAAGTCAAGGCCGCTATACCCTGCCGCGCTGGTGATGCGGGGCGCGCCATAGGGGGCGAGCACGGCTGCGCCATTGGTGTCCGAGAACAGCGTTGTCCGGGCGCTAACCGACTTTTTGTCGTTGTTATAGCGCAGACCAACAGTCAGCTTCAGGCGGTCGGTGGCCTTGAAATAACCCTCGCCGAACAGCCCGTACGACGTCAGCAGATAGTCGTTGGTGTTGTTGCGGTAATAGGGCGATGCGCGGTAGCTCGACGGGAAGGTCGGGTTACCCGCAGACTGCGCGCCGATCGTGCCGGCAAGACCGAGCACTGCCGCGGCGTAGTCAAGGCCGAACGCGTTCACATAGTAGCTGTTTTCCTGCAGCTTGATGCGGTTGTAGATGCCGCCGGCAAGGAAATTGAAGCGACCGTCGAACTGGCTCGAGACGATTGCTTCACCCGTATAGGCATCGTTGGTCTGGTTCGAACGATCGAAGTTGACCGGAGTGGAGGCGCACACCGAGCGGCCACCGAACACGCCGGTGCCCGTCGTATCGAACGCCGACGAGGTGCAATACGGGCCGTTCGGGCCGTTGGGGATGATCGCCTTGATGCCCGGAGCGATCTGCGCGAACAGCGGCCCAAGTGCCCCCCCGGCATACGCTTGCGCGGTCGTCAGGCCCGGCAGGTAAACTGAAGTGTTGGTGATCGCGAGGTTGTAGTCCTGCGACGAGTCAACCCGGTCGCGCTGATACAGCCCTGACACCTTGACCTTGATCGAGCCAAAATCATGCTCGATCTTTGCCGATGCCTGAATCTCGTCGGAGAAGTATTTCGGCGTATAGTTGGTGTAGACTTGGCGCGGATCGGTCGGATTGATACTGCCCGAATAAGCGTCGGTGCCGTACAGGCTGCCAAGACCAAGCCCCTTGAGCGCCGGGGCAAGCGCGCCAAAGATCGCCGGGTTGCCGAGGAATTCGCGCGCTGCAAAAATACTTGCCAGCGTCGAGTTTGCATTCGTCGTATCGTTACCCAGCCCACCAGGCAGACAGCCAAGTATGCCGGTCGGATCGCGCTGGCACAGCTGCTTCTGGTTGCGCAGCCGGTTGTCCTTTTCGTGGAAGTAATAGCCCATCAGGTCGACAGTGGTGTGGTCGGTCGGCTCCCACCGCGCCGAGGCGCGGACGGCATAGTCGTCACGGCCGTCGATCTTGGTGTTGTTGTACAGGTTGCTCGTATAGCCGCCGCGATTGAGGTACGTCCCCGCCACCCGCACGCCGAGCCGCTCGTTGATCGGCAGGTTGATGAATGCCTTCACCTTATATTCGTTGTAGTTGCCGTACTCGCCCTCGACCCCGGCGTGGATCGCCTTGAGGTCGGGCTTGGCAGTGATGAAGTTGACGACGCCGGCGGTGGCGTTGCGCCCGAACAGCGTGCCCTGCGGGCCGCGCAGGACTTCGACGCGCTCGAGATCGAAATATTCGGTTTCAAAAATGCGCGTGCCGAACAGCGGCAAGTCGTTGACGTGGATCGCGGTTGCCGCGTCGCAGGTCACGCCGACGCACAGGTCGCCGACACCGCGGATCGTGAACACGCCGCCGGTGAAGTTCGACTTGGTGAAGGTGATGTTGGGGAGAGTCAGCTGCAGGTCGGACGAGTTGTTGATCTGCTGCTTGGAGAGTGTTTCGGCGGTGAATGCTGAAATCGCGATCGGCACATCCTGCAGGCTCTGTGACGTGCGCTGCGCGGTGACGACGATCTCATCGATCGTGTTGCCGGTTGGCGCGGTCGCGGCTGCCTCGGCAAACGCCGGCGCGGCGAGCAGGCCGAGGATCGAAACACTTGCGGCAAGCGCCCGCTTGGCCACGATCGCACGTGTAGAAATCACGGATGTTCGCATAATGACGTCCTCCCCAAAGCTCTCGCGGTGCCGCGCCTATTCGCGTGGACGGTCACCGATCACAAACGGCAGGTCAGCCGGTTGCTTCACTACGCATTTGAACAAGCTTCCAATCGCTTGTCCAGCATTGTGGCGGGTTTACAGGGCTGCGACCATTCGACCGGGCCGGTGTAACCAATTGGCAACACTTTATCGGCGGCGAATTGGCTTCAGTGCGACGATCGCGGCGATCGGACATTCACCCCCAGATCGTGCAATCACGGCGTCGCGACCGGCGCAAAGCTGCCCGGCCTGCGCGCGGCGGTAGTAAAAGCCCTGATAGAAGCTGAGCGCTGGGCATTCGCGGGCAAAGCTCATGCGCCAGCGGCTGCCGCCAGCCATTGTCAGTTCGACGGCGCGATCGCCGATGACGATCGCCCCCGCCATGTGATCGACCGCGACGCAGCGTCGGCGTGCGGCGGCAGGCGGCAGCGAATCGCGGTCGGCGACCGTCGTCGCCGCGCGCGTGGCGACGCGCGCAACATGATGTCCGTTGAACCCGGGCGCATGCACCGCTGGTCCGGCAGTCGCGGTCGCGGCACATCCCGCAAACGCCACGATCCCAAGCCACCGATGCTGCATAAACGTGAAACACTCCCTGAGCGGCCTAGCGGTGACCATCCGCAGTTGAACGGCGGCTGAACCCGCTCAATCGATAGCGCGGATCGTCACGCCCGCCTATGCTGCCAGCATGTCTGACGCTCCCGAACTGCCAACCGCTGCGGCGCTTGCCGACATCAAGGCCGCCGTTGGTGACGGTGGCTGGAGTAGCGACGGTGAAACGCTGGCACCGCATCTCGTCGATTGGCGCGGGCGGGTGCGCGGACGCGCGGCGCTGCTGGTGCGCCCGGGCTCGACGGCTGCGGTTGCGGCGCTGGTGGCAGCGGCGGCGCGACACCGCGTGGTGCTGGTCCCGCAGGGCGGCAACACCGGGTTGGTCGGCGCCGGCATCCCAGATAACGGCGGCGGCGCAGTGCTGGTCAGCTTGACGCGTCTCAACCGGCTGGAGGCGGTCGATCCGGCTGGGTTGACGGTGACGGTCGGCGCTGGCGCGATCCTCGAGAACGTCCACGCGCATGTGCTCGCCGAGGGCTGCATGTTTCCGCTGTCACTCGCGGCGAAGGGGAGCGCCACGATCGGCGGGCTGATTTCGACCAATGCCGGCGGCGTGCAGGTGCTGCGGCATGGCACGATGCGCGCGCTGGTGATGGGCATCGAAGCGGTGCTGCCCGACGGGTCTGTGCTCCACCAGCTGGGCGCGCTCGCCAAGGATACGAGCGGCTATGATATCAAGCAGCTGCTCATCGGGGCCGAGGGGACGCTCGGGATCGTGACTGCAGCGACGCTACGGCTGGTTCGGGCGCCGGCCGATACCGCGGTCGGCTGGGCGGGGGTCGCATCGCCTGCGACAGCGCTGGCGCTGCTCGCGCGGTTGCGCGCCGCAGTTGGTGACAGGGTCGAAAGCTTCGAGTTGATCCCCGGCATCGGACTTGCCTTGGTGGTGGCGGGTGGCCAGCGCAGCCCGCTGGTGGGCGAGCATGCATGGCATGTGCTGATCGAATTGACCTCGACGGACCGCGACGGCGCGCTTGCCGCGCAGTTGGCTAGTGTTCTTTCAGCGGCGCTCGAATCGGGGCTGGTCGAGGATGCGACCGTTGCGCAATCGCAAGCGCAGGCGGCCGCGCTGTGGCGGCTGCGCGAGACCTTGCCGGAGGCGGAACGCCGCGACGGGGTGGCGGTCAAGCACGACATCGCCGTGCCGGTGTCGGCGATGCCGGCGTTCATCATCGATGCGACCACCAGCGTCGAGGCGACATGGCCCGGTGCACGCGTATTGGCGTTCGGTCATCTGGGTGACGGCAATGTCCATTTCAACGTTCGCGCCCCTGCTGGCAGTGACAGCCACGCGTGGGTTGAAGCGCATGGTCCAGCGATTACGCGTCATGTCGATGATGCCGTTACCGCGCGGGGTGGTACGATTGCTGCCGAACATGGGATCGGTACCGTAAAAAAGGCGGAGCTGGCGCGGCTTGGCGATCCCGCCAAACTCGCTGCGATGCGCGCCATAAAGGCGGCGCTCGATCCGTTCGGCATCATGAATCCGGGTAAAATCTTCTGACGGCTTGCACGCATGGTTTTGCGTCCGTAAACGGCAGCGCACGCAACCGATCATCGAAAGACCGTTTTCATGGCCTCCACGCCTGCCGCCGCCAACGCCGAGATGCAGCTGCCGCTGTTCTACAACTCGCTGGTTCCGCTCTCGTCGCAGATGCACCCCGACTTCGGTCTGCAGCGCCGCGACGACGTGGCGTTCACCAAGGTGACGCATGCCGTGCCGGTGACGGTCGATGAATTCGCCGTTGTGCAGCGCAATTATCCGATCGTCTTCGGGCTTGGCGAAAACCCCGCGCCGCTGGCGCTGATGGGCCTGAACGAAGGCCAGAACCTGTACGTCGATGCTGCCGGCCAGTGGCAGCCGAACTCGTACATCCCCGCATTCGTCCGCCGCTATCCTTTCATGCTCGCCAAGCTGTCGCCCGATGCCGAAGAACTGTCGCTGTGCTTCGACGATAGCTCGGGGATCGTGACAGCCGAAGGCAGCGAAAAGCTGTTCGACGGCGATGCGCCGAGCGAAGTCACCAAGGGCATTCTGAGCTTTTGCGAGCAGTTCGAGCAGGCCGTGTTCCGCACGCGCGGCTTCATGGAAGAACTGACCAAGCTCGACCTGCTGATCGACGGTGAAGTCACCATCCAGCAGGGCGATATGGCAGAGCCCGCCGTCTATCGTGGCTTCCGCATGGTTGCCG
>Ga0123338_10004602_pt1 | contig 12002 bp, 15 predicted proteins | sample grotaG_FD_89793 | JGI IMG/M metagenome (GOLD analysis project Ga0123338, IMG submission 89793) | Glacier valley bacterial and archeal communities from Borup Fiord, Nunavut, Canada, to study Microbial Dark Matter (Phase II) -... | ecosystem: Environmental > Aquatic > Freshwater > Ice > Glacier ... | reverse complement strand
GAAGTCACTGATTAAGTAGAGTCAGATCCTGGGCCGACAGTGGTTGGCCCATAAAAGTTGAAGGGGTGTACCAGTTGAAATACCAACACAAAGCATATTTTGCACCATTACTGGCCTTGCTTGCACTTGCTCTCGGGGCATGCACAAGCAGCAACGGTATCGACCCGGTGTCGGGAAACAAGCAGAAAGATGCCGGGCTGCGGTCTGCTGCGGCGACTTTCGCCGCAACGACTACCGCCACCAGAAAGGCCGCAGTTTTTGCGGCACAGACCAGCGCCGCTCGTAAATTGGTTCCTGCGATAAAGTATAATAATGGCGAAAATCCGGAATATGCCAGGCAATGCGGCTGGCCGGTAAATTGCCCCACGCCGCTGCCTGGTTCAATCCTCCCATATAAACGCATTGTTGCCTATTACGGCAATCCGCTTTCGAAGAAGATGGGGGCGCTGGGTGAATTTCCCAAGGATGACATGCTGAGGCGCCTTAAGGGTGAAGTGACCAGGTGGCAGTCGGCGGACCCTGCTACTCCGGTACAGCCGGCGCTGCATCTGATTGCGGTGGTGGCACAGGGGGCACCCGGCAATGACGGTAAATACCGGATGGTTATGCCGGACAATGTCATTAATCAGGTGTATGGCTGGGCCAAAGAAGCCGGTGCGGTCATGTTTATAGATATTCAGACCGGGCATGACGATATACGCGCGGTGCTGCCGCGCTTCGAGTGGATTCTGAAGAACCCGGATGTCCACTTGGGGATCGACCCGGAGTTCAACCTGATAAAAAGCGGGAAAAAACCGGGAACCAAGATAGGCACCTATGATGCGGCTGATATCAACTACGTTTCTGCCTATCTTAAGGAACTGGTCAAGAAATATAACCTGTCGCCAAAGGTGTTTGTCGTGCACAGATTTACCCAGGGGGGCGTCACAAATTCAAAAAGCATCGTTTTGCACCCTGAGGTACAGATTGTTATGCATATGGATGGCTGGGGTGCCCCCTGGCTGAAGCGCGATTCGTACAAGGAGTATGTTGTTGCCGAGGCGGTGCAGTATACCGGGTTCAAGCTCTTTTATCACAACGACACAAAGAAGGGTAATCCTCTGATGACTCCCCGTGAAGTGCTCAAGCTGGAGCCTAAGCCGCTCTATATCCAGTACCAGTAGCCGGACGGCACCGGTACATGCTGCTCATATTTCCGCCACTCGCCAAGGCGTGCGAACCACCGCCCGGCATGGCCGCTCTGGCAGCTTCGTTGCGAGCTCACAATGTGCCCTGTCGTCTACTGGACGCCAATCTGGAAGGACAGCTCTGGCTGCTTGAACAATCGCAGTCAGCCGCAGACACTTGGAGTCGTCGTGCCTTCAAGGGGCGGGCAGCTAATCTGGCCTCATTACGTGAGATTGCCACCTACCGGACCCCAGACCGCTATCGCCGTGCCGTCAGCGATCTAGGCCGTGTTCTGGCGCTTTCTGTTGCTGAGAGTGGCGTAACAATAGGGCTTGCCGACTACCAGCATACGATCCTCTCGCCGTTGCGTAGTGCCGACCTGCTGTCTGCCGCTCTGGAGCCGGAGCAGAATCCGTTTTTCCCGTATTTCAGCCAGCGGTTGCCGGAACTTCTTGCCGGCGTTTCAACTGTAGGTTTTTCACTCAATTATCTCAGTCAGGCGCTCTGTGCCTTTGCCATGATTGGGCACATCAGGAAGCGCTGTCCGGGGCTGAAAATCATCATTGGCGGCGGCCTGGTGACCTCCTGGATGCAGCGCCCCGGCTGGAGCAACCCCTTCGGCAATCTGGTGGATCACCTTGTGTCCGGGCCGGGAGAAGAGCCACTGCTGGCCCTCCTTGGGGCTGCCGGGGGCATAAAACAGCCTCTTGCACCCGATTATACCTCGCTGCCGCTGGCAGAATATCTTTCTCCCGGGTTGATCCTTCCCTACAGCGCCGCCAGTGGTTGCTACTGGAACCGCTGCTCGTTCTGCCCCGAACGTGCCGAACAGAACAGCTACCATCCGGTGCCGACCCAGAGAGTACTGTCAGACCTCAGGCTTTTGACCGAACAGACGGCACCGATCATGATTCACCTGCTGGATAACGCCATCAGCCCCGCACTGCTTCATGCACTCGCAAAAAATCCACCTGGTGTCCCATGGTACGGTTTTGCGCGCATTGACAAACATCTGGCCGACTTGGAATTCTGCCACGCCCTGAAGCGCTCCGGTTGCGTGATGCTCAAGCTCGGACTTGAGTCTGGTGACCAGGGTGTGCTGGACCGGATGTGCAAGGGGATTAGTCTCAGTTTGGCCTCACGGGTGTTGAATAACCTCCGCCAGGCCGGGATCGCCGTCTACTGCTATCTGCTATTCGGAACACCTGGTGAGACGGTTGTTGAGGCGCGCCGAACGCTTGAGTTTGTTGCCGCCCATCATCAGACGATTAATTTTCTCAATCTGGCGGTATTCAACATGCCGCTTTACGGGGACGAAGCTCAGCAATACGCAAAAAAGCCGTTCTATGAGGGAGATCTTTCACTTTACACAGCCTTTCAGCATCCGGGCGGCTGGGATCGTAAACTGGTGCGCCGCTTTCTGGATAGTGAATTCAAGCGTCACCCGGCCATAGCAGCAATAGTAAGAAACGACCCGCCGCAGTTCGGTTCCAATCATGCGGCTTTACTCTGCGGCACGGGGTAAATATCACCTTAACTTTTTGATGTTATTGTGTTATAAGCCAAACTCATATTTGCGGGAGATGACATGGAAATTTTTGGCGGTTTCATGGTGATGATGAGTATCATCAGCCTTTTTCTGGCTGTGGTATGGCTGGTCATGCCGTTTGTAGTATTTGCGATCAAGGGCAAGCAGGACCGGACACTGGAAGTGCTTGAAGCGATAGAGGTCAGGCTGGCGGCTCTTGAAGCCGCTCTTAAACGGTGTGAGCCAGGACAAAACCAGACAGGTCCGGCCGGACCTTTAAGCGATCAACCGCTTGAAGGTGAAGAGGCGACTAGTGAATTTGCCGATGAGAAAAACGATCGGGAAGCGTAACCAGTAGTGTAGATACCTGGAGGATTGATAAAGATGTTGCTGCGTGGAAAAAAAGCCGTAATTTTTGGAGTTGCAAACGATAAGAGCATCGCCTGGGCGATTGCCAGGTTTTTTCATGAGCAGGGTGCAGAAGTGGCGATAACATACGCCGGAGAGGCCTTTGAAAAACGGGTTCGCCCGCTGGCAGAGTCACTCGGCGCTGCGGCAATACTCCCCTGTAATGTCACCAGCGACGATGATATCGCTGCGGTATTCAGCGAACTTGGCAAAGTATGGGACGGCGTTGATATTATCATTCATGCTGTCGCCTTTGCGAACAAGGAGGAGCTGAAGGGAACCATTTTAAATACTACCCGTGAGGGTTTTGCCACCGCAATGGACATAAGTGTTTACTCCTTCCTGGCAATTATGAAAGCTGCTCAACCGATGATGCACGGGAGGTGTGGCTCCGCCCTGACACTCAGCTACTACGGGGCGATGAAGGTTTTCCCGAGTTACAACGTCATGGGGGTCGCCAAGGCGGCGCTGGAGGCGTCAGTGCGCTACCTGTCCGAGGCGCTTGGTCCGGAAGGTATCCGGGTAAACGCAATTTCTGCCGGTCCGATCCGTACCCTGGCTGCAGCAGGGGTCAACGGCTTCCACAATATCCTCAACCACGTCGAGTCTAAAGCTCCATTGCGGCGGACCATCACCCAGGAAGACGTCGCCAATGCGGCGCTCTATCTCTGCAGCGACATGGCAAACGGTGTCAGCGGTGAGATTCATTATGTTGACGGCGGTTACAACATCATTGGTCTGTAATTCTGGAGCCATCCCATTAAAGAAGTCTACGGCAATCTTGCATGCCTAAAATCAAGCCAGATCCAGTCGCTGGAACGCCTTTACCGCCGGCGGGTTCCTGTTGCGGAGTTTTGCTCACACGACCTGGCCACCCGTCTCATTGAGCTCTCCGGCGACCTCCGTCGCCAGATCGCCATCCTTATCAACCGTTCCGGCAATGTGGAATATGTCATTGTCGGTGACGAAAAAGGCGTGGTAATCCCTGAGCTGCGTGATTACCCGCTCGGCAAGAGGCTCATGCGCGGTCTGCGCCTGATTCACACCCACCTGAAAAACGAGCCGCTATCCGAAGACGATCTGACGGACCTCTCGCTGCTGCGCTTTGACCTGCTCGCGGTCCTGCTGTACACCCCCGGTAAAAACCAGATTAACGCCCAGTTGGCCTGGCTCACGCCGGACCCGAGAGGGGCAAGCACGTCCCTTGATCCGATCGTACCGCTTGAACGGATCGACCTCGACTGCAGTCACGCGATATCGGAACTGGAAGCCGACCTGGAAAAAGCGGCCCGCAGTGTTCTGAAAACGAAGGATGTTCTTGAACGGGCCATCCTGATATCTGTCACGACATCCGGAACACGTCAGGACGCCGAGGATTCAATGGCCGAACTGCGTGAACTGGCACGTACCGCCCAGGTAGAAGCGCTGGACGAATTCATCCAGAGGCCTAAAAAGCTTAACCCCCGCTTTCTGATGGGAGAGGGGATGATGCGTGATGTGGTCATCAGGGCGATGCAGCGTGGCGCCAGTATGCTGCTCTTCGACCAGGAGCTGACGCCGGCCCAGATCCGCTCCGTTTCGGCGATGACGGAACTGAAGGTTATCGACCGGAGTCAGCTGATACTGGATATCTTTGCAAGACGGGCGAAAACGCTGGACGGCAAGGTGCAGGTGGAACTGGCCCAGCTTAAATACCTGCTGCCGCGTCTGACCGGACGTGGTGTTCAGATGTCGCGCCTTATGGGCGGAATCGGTGGTCGTGGTCCCGGTGAAACCAAGCTGGAGACCGATCGCCGCCGTATCCGTGACCGTATTGCCAGTCTGGAGCGTGAACTCAAAGAACTTTCCCAGGGGCGTGACCAGCGGCGAAAACAGCGGGTCAAGGCCGGGGTGCCGATCATATCTATTGTCGGCTATACCAATGCCGGGAAATCGACCCTTCTGAACGCCCTTACCAAGAGTGATGTCTTTACCGAGGATCTGCTCTTTGCCACGCTTGACACCTCAAGTCGCCGCCTCCGCTTTCCGCGTGAGCGTGAGGTGATCATCACCGACACGGTCGGCTTCATTCGCTCTCTGCCGAAATCGCTGTTGGGGGCCTTCAAGGCTACGCTGGAAGAGATGCGCGATGCCGACCTGTTGCTGCATGTGGTGGACGCGTCTCACCCCCGTTTTGAGGATCAGATCGCCCAGGTGCGGACTATTCTGGCTGAGTTGGAGCTGGCTGATAAGCAGGAGCTGATGGTGTACAACAAGGCGGATCTGCTAAACGATATGAGGAAAAAGGATATGGTCGCGTTTTTACGCGTTCGCCAGTCCGCCCGGACCCAGAACAGCGTCACCGTGTCGGCCCGTGACCGCAAGAGCCTCAAGCCACTGATGGATGAGCTGCAGAGGCGCTTCTGGCCGGAAGATGATATTGCACACGGGGATTCCCCTATAATCGGGTAGTCTGTTTCTCAGGGGATCTAATCGAAGTTTAAACGTCCCGCCTCCTTAAAAGGAAGCGGGGCGTGTTTGTTTTAAAGGTGTGGCGCTGATATGAAGTCTTTACAGGCCAGCGGCTTGGCTGGACAGGGGCCATGCTATTTGAAGAAACCTTTTTCAACGCACTTTTCACGGGTTTCCAAGGTGGTGTCGACCATTTTTTTCTGCTCGGGCAGCATGGCGCTGTAGCCGAGTTCTTCTTTTGAGGTAATCATGGTGTGAATATACTGCTCGAAACTTACGGCAGCGGGCAGATTTTCACCGATGCAATTACAGAAATTATCTCGTCCGACAGCCTTCAAGCACTGTTCAGTTTTCTGCTTGCCAACAGCCTGCTGGGCCCTAAGTGTCTTAAGTTCCTGAATCTGCTGCTCCAGCTGTCTGATTTTCTCCTGCATCCCCTCCTCCGCGTGGAGCGGTGCGGCCAGCAGTAAATATCCGAGTATTAGTAGTGGCAATCGTCGATTCATGGCTTGTCCTCCTATAGATAAGGTTCTGTCGTTAAGCTCTACTCAAACTGTGCTTTAAACTCAGCCATCATCTGTTGTAATTCGACAACTTCACTACGCAGTGCGGCGACCTCTTCCTCAAGCTTAGCAATACGCTCGTTTTCAGCCGCTACACGCTGCCGTGCCGCTTCTGGGCGGGGCTCTGATCCTTCTTCAATGCACTCCGGCGGGCCGGAAAAAAGCTGGGCATAACGCCCCTCTTTCCTTCCCGCTTGCCGTGCCATCAGCATGATCAGCGGGTTTTCGCGCTGGATCAGCTCCTGTAGCACCTCTTCAACTGCGGCCAGATCACCGAACGGGTGCATCCGCTCTCCCCGTGTGCGCAGCTCGCCTACGGTCTGCGGGCCGCGTACCAGCAGCTCACAGATCACAGCCAGTTCGGCAGGCATCAGCCCCAGCTTTTCAGCAAGCAGATGTCGGTACTTCGATACCCGGCCGCTGTCTGCCGAAAGCACCACGAGCTGTTTGAAGCGAAGTGAATCAAGAGCCCGCACGACATCTTCCTCAGCCAGGGCCGTCACCGGATCACGGTTGGATTTCTGGTTGCATGCGTTTGTGAGAGAATTGAGTGATAGCGGGTAATACTCCGGTGTGGTCAGCTCCTTTTCTATCAGGCTGCCCAGGACACGCACTTCAATGTTGTTAAGAGTTATATCCACTCTTGAACCTCGTCCCGATAAATTTCATAAGTTGGTCACGAACATCTTTTGCTGGAAATGTGTAAAACTCCTCAAAGCTGGACATGTCAGTGAAAAGTGAGCGTCTTTTCCTGGAATAACACGTATGGGCTGACGATCAGCATGGTGAACTTTTTGCTCACATTCTCTTCCCAAGAGCGGATCTTTGATTCGGATGGTTTGCCGATCATGCCGATCTCCAACAGATGCTGGATAATCGCGATATCATCTGCGGCAACTTTAAGGGCGGTATCGGCCAGATCGAGGGAGTCGTCAACCAGGATCAGTCCGCCGCGATTCAAGTGAGCGCGCAGACTGCTCCAGTCAGTTTCATCAATTGTAAGTGCCATTTCTTCTTTACTTGGTAACATCTGCAGCTCCTTCTCCTTACATACGTCTTTCATGTATGCCGCTTCCGGCATCACAATTTTTATCATGCGACGCAGACAAAGTCCACGCCTTCCTGCCAGCCGAGTTTTACCGCCACCTTCCTGAACTGCTCACGAGCACCACGCACGCCGATGGCGACGATCATTTTCCTGCCATTCAGGTGCAACTCCCCGGGGGATAGCACCGGAGCATCGTGCAGAATACGCCCGATCTTTCTCGGGTCGACATCCAGCCAGGTTGAAACCGTCACGTTTGCAGCCGTCAGCAGTCGCTGCCACGCCCGCGCTTCCTGTCCTGCCCCGGCGATTACTATGTCGGTACTGCCTTGCAAAAATCCGTTTAAGAGATGATAGCACTTGCACGCGCGGAAGGCATGTGAAGCGTATTCATCCATGGTGCGGGTGGCGCGCTCCGGGTGGTCGCGCCAGAACAGGAGGGCTTGCGGCAGGCGGGCAAATTGTACGCCGGCTGCCGCCATGCGGAGCCAGAGGTCGTAATCCTCCGGCCAGCCACTGTCCTGATACCCACACAACTCTTCCAGGATGGTTCTGCGCATCATGATGCTTGGGTGGACAACGGGTGATTCTATAAACAGATCACGGATAACCAGAGAATGATGCGTCAGGCTGTTCTGCCATGATTCATAGTCAATCATTCCCTGCTTGAGGGTGGCACGCGGGAAATGGCGGAAGTTGCAGGCCACCAGGCCGGTGTCAGGGTGCTCATCCAGATAGTCGGCCTGCAGTTCAAGACGCCGGGGGTGGCAGATGTCGTCACCGTCAATCCGGGCCAGCAGGGGGGCCCGGCAGGCGGCGAGGCCGGAGTTGAGGGCCGCCACTAATCCACCCCCTTCGCGCCTGATGACATGTATCCTGTTATCGCGGCTGGTGGCTGCTGAAAGGATAGATGGCGTCGAGTCGCCAGAGCCGTCATCAACAGCAATCAGCTCCCAATTAGTCAGAGTTTGCCGGTATAGAGAATCCAGCGTTGCCTGCAGGTAGCGTTCTTCATTACGGACCGGCATGAGTATTGAGACCTGGGGTATGTGAGGCGTATGTAGTAGTGGCATAGTATGACGGTATCCTGATATAATTTCGCTTGACGGTGCCGAATGATACGGTAAGTATATGAAATAATCCATACAGGAATAACCGGAACTATGAGAGGCTTATCAAAACAGCAGGTTTGTGCGTTTAATCGCATCGAAAAATTACTTGCCATGCTTAATAGTGATGTCCAGCCCGATTCGGACAGTTGCACGCGGGCTTCAGTTGCCATGATACTGCATCAGACCGCCAATGATTTGGAAATCCTGTTTATTCAACGTGCCGCTCATGACCTTGACCCATGGTCAGGGCATATAGCCTTTCCCGGCGGCAAGCTGGAAGAGGGGGAGCTGGAGTGTCAGGCCGCGCTCCGGGAAACATACGAGGAGGTCGGGATTGATCTTGGGCAGGGGCGTTATCTGGGGCGACTTTCCGATATAACTGGAAGCAACCTGCCGGTCAGGGTTTCCTGCTGTCTGTTCGGCTTAGACCGGATGGTCTGTCGCCCGGTATTGAACGAAGAAGTGGGGGATCTGTTCTGGGTAAGGCTTTCTGATCTGCGCAAGCCGGGGAGCCATCTGCAGAGCCTTGTCGCTTTTGATGAAAAGAGTTTTGAAGTGCCGGCAATCAGACTTCCTGTTGATGATAAACCGGTGCTGTGGGGCATCACCTACCGGTTGGTGATGCAATTTCTGCATCTTCTGGAAGGAGATGGCTGCTCCAGGGGATGATTCTGCAACTACCTGCAATGGTAGAACTTAACTAGGAGGATTGATCATGAATGAAAAAACTGGAATTATCACCTTTAAAGGAAACCCGATGACCCTGCTTGGCCCTGAACTCAAAGTCGGCGACGCAGCCCCTGATTTTACTGTGGTTGACAACGGACTTGCCGCCGTGACGCTCTCCAGTTCCGCCGGTAAAATCAGGATCATCACTGCGGTGCCATCTCTGGATACCCCGGTTTGTGACACCGAGACCCGCCGGTTCAACCAGGAGGCCGCTTCTTTACCGGGTGATGTCGTCGTACTGACGGTAAGTCTCGATCTTCCCTTTGCCCAGAAGCGCTGGTGCGGAGCCGCCGGTATCGACAAGGTCGTCACGCTCTCCGACTACCGTGAGCGTTCCTTCGGGCTTGGCTACGGGGTGCTGATCAAGGAGCTGTTACTGCTGACCCGCGCCGTATTTGTCGTCGATGCCGCAAACACCATCCGCTACATCCAGATTGTTCCGGAAGTTACCGGCGAGCCTGATTATGCTGCAGCAATTGCTGCGGCAAAGTCGCTGTTGTAGGATATGCCTGTTCGGCAGGACGCTCCGTATGGAGCGTCCTGAACCGTTTTCTAATCCGCAATCCTCTTTAGCAGCCAGGCCATGTTTTCGCCCAGCACCTGCATGGTTTGAATCCCCTCTTCATCCTGAAGCACATCGCCGATGTTCCGGCCGACGCCGATATTCCAGTAGTTAGAAGCGGGGATGATCATCTGTCCGATGGTGAAAAAGTGGTTGATCGTATCAAAGACGTTGATACCACCGGCGCGCCGCACAGCCACTACAGCCGCGCCTGCTTTGCGCTTGAGCATATCGCCGTTTGCCCGTGAAACCATGCCGCAGCGGTCGATCAGCGCCTTGGTCTCAGGGGTCAGTGCGGCGAAATAGGTCGGCGAGCCGATGAGTATGCCGTCGGACTCAAGCATCTTCTCAATACAGTCGTTGGCGATGTCGTCTGCTACGGCACATCTCTTGTCCTTGCGGGCAAAACATTGATAACAGGCGATGCAGCCGTGCAGCTTTTCACCCCCCACCTGTACCACTTCTGTGGTTATACCTTCCTTGTTTAACGCGTTGCAGGCTTGCCCGAGAAGTAGCGAGGTGTTCCCCTCTTTGCGTGGACTGCCGTTGAATGCGGTTACTTTCATGGTGAACCTCCAAGAGTAAAATAGTACCTTGATGTAGCATGTTAAACCAAGGTGAACAATAGTAATTGCTCCATAGCTGGAACAGTCGAGAGGGTGTTGTCACACGCGTCCAATCGTTGATTAATGTTCGCATCTACGCTACACTGTCGCGCATTGTCGCCGGTAACGGCATGATTATAATCATCATTAAAAAACAGGGGGATGGCCATGTCAATCAAGGATAAATTTTTTCTGGAGTGTGACAAAGCGGTGCTGGTAGTGATCGATGTGCAGGAAAAGCTGTGCCTTGCGATGGACGAAGCCGTGCTGAAGAAGCTTGTGAAGAACATCGGCATACTGCTTGAGAGTGCAGCCGAGTTTAAAATACCGGTTCTGGTGACCGAGCAGTACGTCAAGGGGCTAGGCGGGACTTTGCCGGAACTGAAGGAAAAGGCTGTGGCCGCTTCCTGCCATGAAAAGATGGCTTTCAGCTGTTGCGGCAGTGCTGACTTTATTGCTGCCTTGAAGGCGACCGGGAGGACGCAGGTGATAATCACCGGCATGGAGACTCATGTCTGCGTGCTGCAGACGGTGATTGAGCTGCGTGAAGCCGGTATGGATGTTCATATTGTGAAGGATGCAGTTATGAGCCGCAGCAAGCAGAACTGGGAGACCGCCATCCAGGCGATGACTCTTGCCGGTGCGGTCCCGACCAGTACCGAATCCGCCATGTTTCAGCTGCTGAAGGTAGCCGGTACGGACCAATTCAAAAAACTGTCAAAACTTGTGAGATAGGTGGCATCGCGATGACTATATGAAAAGCTCCGTGATCATGACTATCGCGGAGCTTTTTTTGTTGATGATTCTTGGGACTTCGTTGGCGTGCAATACAGACGATCAGGGCCTTTCTGTAAAGACATGCTGGAGTATCTCGGCGTGGTGCTGGATGCGGGCTAACCCAGGGAGGTGGGATTTATAGGAGATAAAGGGAATCCCGGCGCTGTTGGCGGCCTGCATGTCTACCTCGCCATCACCGATGAAGAGAGCTTCTTCCGGCCTGGCGTCAAAATAATCCAGAACTTTCAGAAGCGGCTCAGGATGCGGTTTCGGGTTGGTGACCTGTGACGCCGTCATCACGTATTCGAAATAGCCTGTCAGCCCGAAATCCTCAATAATCATATCCATCGAGGTAGCCCTGTTGGTGCAGATCGCCAGGGAGGTGTGCCCTTTTAACCGGTCAAGGGCACTGACAAAACCGTCCTCCATGCGCATGTAGGGCATCAGGTCACGGTAATGGATGGTCTTGGCGAATCTGAGGGCATTCTCTCGCTGCGCGTCACCTGTAAAAAAATAATCCATCACGTTGTTGAATGAGTATGTGTGCAGCACTCTCCTGGCATCAACGTTATCCCGGTCGATCTCGGGCTTCCCAAGGAATTCCATGACGCGGTTGTAAAATATGTAGTTTGATTCGATCGAGTCGAGGATCACGCCATCACAGTCATAGATGACGACTTTGTAGCGGCTTTTCAATTCATTCACCTGTTGGCTCCGTTGTTTGTCGCTCATGCCCGTCTAAATATTCTTCCCACTCAATCGGCAGCAGATATTTCTTGCGGGTGTTGCACTCCTTGCAGGCCGGCACAACATTGTTGCGGGATGCCTTGCCGCCGCGCGACACCGGAACCAGATGGTCCATCGTCAATTCATCCGGGGTAAAGCGCCCGCCACAAAAGTGGCATATACCCAAAGCCACCCGGTTTTTCCACCAGCGACTCTTGCGCAGTTCCCTCGATTTTTCCCGTTCCCGTTTGATATCTGCTTCGCTGATCTCGAGTATAAAGTGTTCCATAAATAAACCTTTAAAAAATCATATGGCATGTGTAGACGTT